>JACXTT010001493.1_pt1 | contig 38785 bp, 29 predicted proteins | sample 9270951 | NCBI WGS metagenome assembly JACXTT01 (sample SAMN15532306, study PRJNA645909) | rock metagenome | isolation source: weathered quartz diorite | place: Puerto Rico | collected 2017-06-21
GCATGCCCACCCGCGACTACTACCTCTCCGACGACAAGGCGATGGTGGAGACGCGCGGCAAGTACCAGGCCTACATTGCCGCCATGCTGAAGCAGGCCGGCATCGCCGACGCCGATGCGAAGGCCAAGGCCATCCTCGAGCTGGAGACGAAGATCGCCAAGGCGCAGGTCGACATCGTCGACAGCCAGGACATCCACAAGGCCAACAACCCGTGGACGCTCGCCTCGTTCGCGACGAACGCGCCGGGCCTGGACTGGAACGCCTACTTCAAGGCGGCCGGCCTGGACCAGCAGAAGATCGTCGACGTGTGGCAGGTGCCGGGCATCAAGGGCCTGTCGGCGCTCACCGCCAGCGAGCCGCTGCAGACCTGGAAGGACTACCTCACCTTCCACGCGATCAATGAAAGCGCCAGCCTGCTGCCCAAGGCGTACGCCGACCTCAGTTTCGGCTTCTACGGCCAGACGCTGTCGGGCACGCCCAAGCAGCGCGATCGCTGGAAGCGCGCCATCGCCAGCACCAATGTGTCGCTGGGCGATGCGGTCGGCCAGATCTATGTGAAGAAGTACTTCCCCGCCTCGTCGAAGAAGCAGGTGGAGGAGATGGTGCACAACATCCTCGCCGCGTTCGACGATCGCGTGGACCACCTGGACTGGATGACGCCGACCACGCGCCAGAAGGCCAAGGCGAAGATCGCCAGCATCCGCGTGAGCGTGGGCTATCCGGAAACCTGGCGCGACTACGGCAAGCTCGAGATCAAGGCGGATGACGCCCTGGGCAACCTGCAGCGCGCGCAGAAGCACGAGTATGAGCACCAGCTCGCCAAGCTCAGCCAGCCGGTGGATCGCGGCGAATGGTGGATGACGCCGCAGACGGTGAATGCGGTGAACCTGCCGCTGCAGAACGCGCTGAACTTCCCTGCCGCCATCCTCGAAACGCCGTTCTTCGATCCGAAGGCCGACGCGGCGGCGAACTACGGCTCGATCGGCGCAATCATCGGCCACGAGATCAGCCACAGCTTCGACAACCTCGGCGCCGAGTTCGACGCGCAGGGCAACCTCGCCAACTGGTGGACGCCGGAAGACCAGGCCCACTTCAAGGCGGCCGGCCAGAAGCTGGCGGCGCAGTTCAGCGCGTACGAAGCGCTGCCGGGCCTGCACGTGAATGGCCAGCAGACGCTGGGCGAGAACATCGCCGACGTGTCCGGCCTCACCATCGCCTACCTCGCCTACCACAAGTCGCTCGGCGGCAAGCCGGCACCGGTGGTCGATGGGCTCACCGGCGACCAGCGCTTCTTCCTCGCCTTCGGCCAGAGCTGGCGCGGAAAGACCCGTGATGCCGCATTGCGCGCGCAGGTGGTGGGCAACGAGCACGCGCCGGGCCGCTTCCGCGCGCAGACCGTGCGCAACATCGACGCCTGGTACGACGCGTTCGAGCCGAAGGCCGGCGAGACGCTGTACCTGGCGCCGGCGGATCGCGTGAAGATCTGGTAAGCGTCGAAGCCTCGTTGAGAGGCAGGAGCCACGCCTCGCGAGGGGCGTGGCTCTTTCGTTTCGTGGATCGCGCACCGGGTGCGCTCCTACAGAAGCGACGTTCTTTTGCAGGAGCGCACCCAGTGCGCGATCCAGCCTGGCGATCACCTACATCTGCGCCGGCCTCGGCATCAACACCGCCAACACGATCGCCGCGATGAACAGCACCGGCACATCGCCCCACAGGTGACCCATGTGCCCGGCATGGCTCAAGGCCTGCACGGCCATGATCCCGCCATGCACCACGCTCGACCACACCGCGAACCAGATCAGGCTTCGGTTGGCCAGAGGGTCGCGCGCCGCGAGGATGAGGAACACGCCCAGCGTGGCGTAGATGCCCACGATCATCATCGGGTAGTCCGAATAGCCTTCGTGCCAGACCCATCCGGATGGCCAGGCCTGCATCAGCGGATAGACGGCCAGGCACACGATGCCCAGCACGACGAGGGCGATGCGCAGCAGCTTCAGGCGCGATGGATCGCTCATGACGGACACCCCGGCGCAGGCAACGAGGTGTCCAGTGTATGCCTGCCCGAGGCGGCGCGCCGTCAGAGTTCGCGCGTCATGAATACGCTGTAGGGGTCCTCGGCATAATCCGCGAACGGGCCGCAGCAGGTGAAACCGAAGCGTGCGTACAGCTCGCGCGCCGGCGCGAAGGCGGCTGGCGCGCCGGTTTCCAGGCTCAGTCGCCGATAGCCGCGGCGCGTCGCCTCGTCCAGGATATGTTGCAGCATGCGCGCGGCCACGCCCTTGCGGCGGTGGCGATGCGACGTGCGCATGGACTTGATCTCGCCGTGCGTCGCATCCAGTTGCTTGATCGCGCCACAGCCCAGCAATTCACCGTCCTGCCACACCGACCAGAACGTGATCCCGGGTTGGCGCAGCTTCTCCAGGTCGAGCGCATGGATGCTCTCCGGCGGCGAATGCAAGGCCATGTCGTCGAGGTGCTCCTGCAGCAAGGTGGCGATCTCGACGCTGCGCAGGTCATCGATGCGTAGTTCCATGGACATGCCAACCTCGATCAGGATGCCAGCGGCAACGACAGCTGCCAGGACACGCCGTAGCGATCATCCAGCCAGCCGAAACGCGGACTGAAGCCATAGTCATCCAGGGGCATCAGCACGTGCCCGCCGTCCGCAAGCGCGTCGAACGCCCGCTCCAGAGCCTCGGCGTCGTCGAATTCCACGAAGACCGAGCTGGCCGGCGTAAACGAGAAGCCATGCTTGATCGGGCTGTCCGAACACATGAACTCCCGCCCGCACAGCGCGAAGCGCGCCACCTTGATGGTGCCCTCGGGACCGGGGCCACCCTTGGGGTAGCGCTCCACGGCCAGCATCCGCGATTCGGGAAAGGTGGCGAAATAAAGCTCCAGCGCAGCCTGTGCGCTGCCCTGGAACATCAGGAATGGCGTGGCCTTGGTCATGGACGTGCTCCATTCGCATGGACGTCCAGTCTACGCGACCGGACAGCGCGGCGTTGGCACGCGCCTCGCAAGCGGCATGCGGCGGGCGCGCGGCTTCATCCCGCGCCGCGCGACACGCCTGGCATGCGTCATGGGGCTGATGGAGCGGCCTGCAGGTCCAGGGCGAGGTGGTGGCAGGCGAGCTGGAAGCCCTTGCGCAGGTAGAGCCGATGCGCGGCGTGTCGCGCGTAGCCGGTATCCAGGTGCACGGCATCGCACTGCTGTCCCCGCGCGTGCGCCGCCAACCAGTCGAGCAAGGCGCCGGCAAAGCCGCGTGACGTCTGGCCCGGCAACGTCGCCAGGTCATCGATGTAGAGCACCCTGCCCCAGGCCAGGAATTCCATGATGCGGAATCCAGCCACGCTCTTCACCACGCCCTCGTGCCTGATCGCCACGATGTCGTAGCCCTGCGCTTGCTGGCGCAGCACCTGCGCCACGAACGCCTCGTTCGACAGATGCGGCCGCAGCGCTTGGAAGGCCGGAAAGCACTCCGCCACTTCGGTGGCGCTTCGCATGAGCACGACGTCCATCTTTCCCTCCGCTCGGGTCCTGGCATGCCCTTCGACGGGTCGCGGAAGGGCGGTGGCGTTCAAGGGCGACCGGACAGGGGCCACGCGGTGGGATCAACCGACGCCCAGCCCCTCGATGCCCACGATCTCATGGCTGTCGAAGCCGGCCAGTTCGGCGAAGCGCCGACCACGTTCGGCGTAATCGTGGAACTGATCGAAACTCGGTGCGCCGGGCGACAGCAGGATGGTGCCACCGGCGGGTGTCAGGTCGCGCGAACGCGCAATGGCCGTGGCGAGGTCAGCCGCCTCCTGCACCGCCACGCCGGCGTGGCGCAGCGCCTGCGCGATGCGCGGACCATTCGCGCCCTGCGCCAGGATGGCGTGGGGCGCATGCCGCTGCGCCGCCACGACGAAATCGCTCCAGTCCAGGCCACGATCATGGCCGCCGACGATCACGGTGACCTGATGCCCCTGGAGACTGCCCAGCGCGGCAAGCGTGGCCTGTGGCGTGGTGCTGATGGAGTCGTTGATCCAGCTGAATCCATCGTGCTCGCCCAGCGGCTGCAGGCGATGCGGCAGTGGGCGGAAACTCGCCAGCGCGTCGGCCGCCGCAAGCGCATCGAAGCCCATCGCCTCGAGAGCACCCAGGGCAGCGCAGGCGTTGAGCGCATTGTGTTCGCCGGGCGCGCGCAGCCGGGTTGCATCGAACACCGCTTGCGCGCCGCGCCGGATGAAACCACCCGAGACGTGCCAGCCTTCGACCTGCCCGAACAGGCGTCGATGCGGATGCAGGACCGTACGTTCGAGCAGGTAGGGCTGCCCGGCGTTGACCAGCAGTTGCCGGGACACATCGGCCAGCTTCAGCTTGTCGGCGACATAGCGCTCGCGCGAGCCATGCCAGTCGAGGTGTTCCTCGTAGAGGCTGGTAATGACACCCAGCTCCACCGGACCCGCCTCGCCGGTCTGGAAGCTGGACAGCTCAATCGCCCACAGCCCGGCCTGGGCATCGAGCAGTTCCAGCAGCGGCATGCCGATATTGCCGGCCAGCGCGGTGCGCACGCCGAGGCTGCGCGCCAGGTGCGCGAGCAAGGCGGTGGTCGTGCTCTTGCCCTTGGTCCCGGTGATGGCGACGACGCGCGCATCGGGCCGCTCCGCGAACCACAGCGAGGTACCGGAGGTGACGCGCACGCCGGCTTCCTTCGCCGCAACGAGAGCCGGTTTGTAGGCGGAGATACCCGGTGATTTCACCACCACATCGAACGACGCCAGCGCGATCGCATCGGGTTCCTGTCCGCGCACCACCAGGGCCGGATCGAACGAGGTCGCCGCTGCCGTCTCCGCCTCGCTGCAGTACAGCGTCAGCGGCAGCTGCGGCAGGCGCGAGCGGATCGCCGTGATCGCGGCGCGTCCTTCGCGGCCGAACCCCCAGATGGCGACGCGCATGCCATCGAGATCGGCGATGCGCAGCGGTTGGCTCACTCGAAGAACGCCAGCGCGGGCTGCAGCCGCTTCGGGATGCGATGTTCCGGCGAAGGCTGCAGCCAGGGTTCGATGGCAAGCTCCCTTTCGTCGAGCTGCGGCAGGATCTCGCTGCGGAAGCGGGCCACCAGGGCATCTTCCTGCCATTCGGAACGCTGGCTCAGCGCGTACATGGCCGCGCGCGCTTCGGCGCCCTCGCCCACGCATTCGAACGGTTTGTGATCCTGGTATTCCAGCAGCGCGTCGAAACCGGGGGCCAGGTTCTCGTCATCCAGCAGGTTGCGGCCGAAGATCGAGAGCAGGCGCGGCTTGGCCAGGAACGGGGCGAGCGCGAGGAACACGAAATGGCACTTCGGGCACTGCCCGCACCAGCGATCCGCCGGCTTCGGACCGAGGATCTTGAAGTTGCGATTGCAGCTGGAGAACGCGTCGAAGTACGGCGTGAGCCTGGCGAACGTGCGCGTCACCGCCAGTTCCGAGTACGGGCGCAGCAGCGAGCAGTAGTCGAGGTCGGCGGCCACGTGCCGGTGCAGCCAGTCGCCGAGCAAGGCTTCGAAGGTATAGCCCTTGCTCCACTGGTGGTTCACCAGCTGGCCTTCGTATTCCAGCGTGGCGGCGGATGCCGAACGCTCGTTGGCGAACGCGATGCTGTCGTAGCCGTACAGGATGGCGGCGACGGCGAGGATCGCCGAGTTCACCGCCGTCACCGGGATATGGCCGTTCCAGGCGCCCAGCCGGTTCAGCTCGAACAGGCCCGGCGCCAGCTCGCGCTGGATGTTGAGCACGGGCAGGCCGGTGCGCTCGGCGCAGGCCGCGATAAGCGGCGAGTTGCCCACCCACACCGCGGTCGCCTCCCCGCCGATCGACTTGATGGCTTCCACCGCCACCAGTGAATCCTTGCCACCGCCGATCGGCACCAGGGTGCGATGCGGCAGGCTGAGCGCCTTGGCCTCGGGCTTCGCGGCGCCGCCACGCGGAAAGGCGATGCGGCCGCGCAGGTCCAGGCCGTTACGGTAGGCGAACTCGGCCAGGCCGTGCAGGTAGAGCGCATCGAGCAGGTTGGCCGTGGCATCGTCCAGCGGACCGCCGGCCACCTCGATGCGCGGCGGCACGCCCGCCTTGTAGTAGCTGACGCCGGCGATCAGGTGCAGCAGCTTCAGCGCCTCGTCGAAGGCGGCCTGATGATGGGCAGGAAGGGCCGGCGCGTGCGGGAAGGTCACGCGCTCGACCAGCTCCTCGCCATGGTCGAAGGCATACACCAGCTCGGCCACGCCGTTGGCGTAGCTGCAGCGCACGAAGCGGAATACCTGGGTCAGGCGGGGGTTGATGTTGGTCGTCACTCTCAAGTCTCCGTCAACGCTACTCCCTCTCCCCTTCGGGCGACCCGAAGGTAGTCCCTGTGGGAGAGAGGGCCGGGGTGGGGGGCCGGGCTGGCCAAAGCCTCCAAGATCACCTCCAGTACGCCTTCCACGTTCTTCAGTACGTCATTGTTCCAGAAACGCAGCACCCTGTAGCCCATGGCTTGCAGCTCCAAAGTCCGGTGCTCGTCATAAATCATCTGTTCGCCATGTTGTCCGCCGTCCAGCTCCACGATCAGGCCAGCATCCGGGCAGACGAAATCGGCGATGTATGGACCGATTTCGTGTTGGCGACGGAATTTCCAACCTTCCAGGCGACGATTGCGCAGGTGGCACCAAAGCAAATGCTCGGCGTCCGTTTGTCCGACACGCAGCGTGCGAGCCCGGCCTACATTCAAACGCTTCATCCGTGAGCGTCCCTGGTTGTGGCGTTACCGCGAGCACCTGCCCTTTACCCCCTTTCGGGGCTCACCCCAGCCCTCTCTCCCACAGGGACTACCTTCGGGTCGCCCGGCGGGGAGAGGGAGAAGTGTGGGTCACTCGAGGATGATCTCCTCAGCCTCATCGCGCAGGTTGTACGGCGAGGACATCACCTTGCCGTACGCACCTGCCTGGGCCACCAGCATCACGTCGCCTTCCTGGGGTTCCGGCAGGCGGCGATCGGTGCCGAGCACGTCGCCGCTTTCGCAGATCGGGCCCACCACCTGAAACAAGGCGGTGGCCTCTTCGTCCAAACGGGTCAGGTTGACGATCTCGTGCCAGGCTTCGTACAGCGCAGGACGGATCAGGCTGTTCATGCCCGTGTCCACGCCGAGGTAGCGGATGGTGCCGTTGCCCTTGCCCTTGGTCTGGGTGACCTTGGTAAGCAGCACGCCGGCATCGGCCACCAGGTAACGACCCGGCTCCATCCACAGCTTGTAGTGCGGATAGGCGGCCTTTACCTCGCGCAGCACCTTGTCCAGCGCGGCAATGTCCAGCCGCGCCTCGCCCGGATGCGAGGGCACGCCGAGGCCGCCGCCGATGTCCAGGAAGGTCACGCTGCCGATGCGCTCGGCGATACTGGCCAGCTGGCCGTACACCTCGCCCCAGTGCCCGTCATCCAGGATGCCCGAGCCCAGGTGCGCGTGCAGGCCACGCACGGTCACGCCATGCGTGTCGGCCAGGCGCAGGAACGCATCCAGCTGTTCCACCGGCAGGCCGAACTTGCTGCCGCTGCCGCCCGTGCGCACCTTCTCGTGGTGACCAAGGCCGCGACCGAGGTCGAGGCGAAGCACGACCTCACTGCCGCGGAACACTTCGCCCCAATGCTCCAACTGGTAGATGGAGTCGAGCGACAGCGTGGCGCGAGTGGTGAGCGCCCACTCGTAGTCCTCGCGCGGCGCGAAATTAGGCGTGAACAGCAACGGCGCCGATTCGGGCACCGCGGCCATCACCGCCTTCAGCTCGCCCGGCGATACGCATTCGAAGCCGAAGCCCTCTTCCGCCAGCGCCTTGAGGATGGTCGGATGCGTGTTGGCCTTCACCGCGTAATGCAGGCGATCGACCGCCGCCAGCGTTTTCAGCTCGCGTGCCTGCTGGCGCACGGTGGGCAGGTGGTACACGTAACGCGGCGTGTGCTCGGCGCCCAGCTTGAGCAGATCCGCGCGACGTCCGTTGCGCCACCACGACGCAGCCGGCGGCAACACTTCGCCGCTGCCGTACAGCGCCTGCCAGCTCGGGCCGAACAGGGCGCTGTCGTCGGTGCGCAGCGCACCGGCGGTGATCAGCAGCTCGTGGAGGTGCGGCAGCAGCTCGTCGACGACGTTCTCGTCCACCACGAACGTGAGGTTCAGGTTGTTCGACGACTGCGAAATCATGTGCACCCGCAGCTGGCCGAACTCGGCCAGCACGGACGACAGCGTGTGCAGCATCGAGCGCATGCCGCGCCCCACCAGGGTGATGGCGGCGCACGGGGCGATCACCTTCACGCGGCACACCTTGGCCAGGTCGCTGGCCAGTGCGGCAAGCGCGTCGGAGTCGAGCAGGTTCTCGGTGGGGTCGAGCGAGACCGTCACGTTGGTCTCGGCCGAACCGATCATGTCCACCGACAGGCCGTGCTGCTTGAAGTTGGCGAACACGTCGGCGAGGAAGCCGACCTGCTGCCACATGCCCACCGATTCCATCGACACCAGGGTGATGCCCTTGCGCGCGCTGATCGCCTTGACACTGGGCGCGTGCTCGCGCACCTCCGGACCGATGAAGGTGCCTTCCAGCTCGGGCCGGTTGGTGTCCTTGATCAGCAGCGGCACGCGCGGTTCGCGCAGCGGCGAGAGGCAACGCGGGTGCAGCACCTTGGCGCCGGTGGAGGCGATTTCCTGGGCTTCCTCGTAATCCAGGCGCTGCAGCAGGCGGGCGCTGGGCACCTGGCGGGGATTGGCGGTGAACATGCCCGCCACGTCCGTCCAGATCTCCACGCGCTGCGCCTTCAGCAGGGCGCCGAAGTACGAGGCGGACGTGTCCGAACCACCGCGACCGAGAAGCACCGTGCGGCCCTGCGATTCACGCGCGATGAAGCCCTGCGTGATGAAGACCTCGCCCAGCTCGGCGAGCCGTGCGTTCAGTGCCGGGTCCGGCTTGGCCTCGACCATCGCCGAGAGCAGCTTGGTGCGCTCGTTCTGGTTCGGCAGCGCGATCGCCGAGAGGCAATCGCGCGCGTCCACCCACTGCGTGGCCAGGCCACTGTGGGTGAGGAACGCGGAGCCCAGCGCGCTGGACATCAGCTCGCCGTGCGCCTGCACCAGCGCCGACCAGGCGAGTTCGCCCAGCAGCGACGGGCCGTCCTCGGCGAGCTGTGCGAGCTCGGCGAGGCGGTCAGCCAAGGTACCCGGAACCGCCAGCTGCATGTGGTCGAGCAGGTCGTAGTGACGCTGCGCGATCGCCTTGGCAGCCTCGATGCGTTTGCCCTTGTCTTCCTGTGCGCACAGTTGTTTGAGTGCGTCGGTGATGCCGGAGAGTGCCGAAACGACAACCAGCACGCGGGCGCCTTCGGCGCGACGGCTGGCCACCAGCTCCAGAATGTTCTGCCAGCGCGGCAGGGTGGCGACACTGGTGCCGCCAAACTTCATCACGATCCAGGGTGCGTCAGCGGGAAGCGACGCGGGGCTCTGCGGGTTCACGAGTACCTTCGTTGGTGGTTGGGGAAGACAATTGGGTGAGTGTTGCGCCGCAGCAGGCGGAATGCAACTACCGCGGGCGATGGACGTTTGGATGGCTAAATGCGGGGGAGTATGGGGTACCCTGCCCCTTTGACGAAGCTGAGCCCCTCTCCCTTCGGGAGAGGGGGTGGGGTGAGGGTGCGGGGCTTGCCTCGCCTTGCAACCCTCGCTCCGGCCGCACCCTCTTCCGCCTACCGGCACCTTCTCCCCGGGGGGAGAAGGATTTCTTCGTTGCTGGCCTTCCTTAAGCCCGCGGCTTTACGCCACGACCACGGGAATCTTGCCGATCCGCGCCTGCCATTCCTTCGGCCCGGTCTGGTGCACCGAGGTACCGGCCGAATCGACGGCGACGGTGACCGGCATGTCCTTCACCTCGAACTCGTAGATCGCTTCCATGCCGAGGTCGGCGAAGCCCACCACGCGGCTGGCCTTGATCGCCTTGGAGACCAGGTAGGCGGCGCCGCCGACGGCCATCAGGTACACCGACTGGTGCTTCTTGATCGCCTCGATGGCGGCCGGGCCACGCTCGGCCTTGCCGACCATGCCCAGCAGGCCGGTCTGCGCCAGCACCTGCTCGGTGAACTTGTCCATGCGGGTCGCGGTGGTCGGGCCCGCCGGGCCCACCACCTCGTCACGCACCGGATCGACCGGGCCGACGTAGTAGATGAAGCGGCCCTTGAAGTCGACCGGCAGCGGCTCGCCCTTGTTGAGCATGTCGACCATGCGCTTGTGCGCGGCGTCCCGGCCGGTGAGCAGCTTGCCGTTGAGCAGCAGCACTTCGCCCGGCTTCCAGCCGGCCACTTCCTCGGGGGTGACGGTGTCCAGGTTCACCCGACGGCCCTTGCTCGAGTCGTAGGTGAGCTTGGGCCAGTGCTCCAGCGACGGCGGATCCAGCGCGACCGGGCCCGAACCGTCCAGGGTGAAGTGCGCATGGCGGGTGGCGGCGCAGTTGGGGATCATCGCCACCGGCAGGTTCGCCGCATGGGTCGGGTAATCCTTGATCTTCACATCGAGCACGGTGGTGAGGCCACCCAGGCCCTGGGCGCCAATACCCAGCGCGTTGACCTTCTCGTACAGCTCGATGCGCAGTTCCTCGGCTCGGTTCTGCGGGCCGCGAGCGATCAGCTCCTGGATGTCGATGTGCTCCATCAGGGCTTCCTTGGCCAGCAGCATCGCCTTCTCGGCGGTGCCGCCGATGCCGATGCCCAGCATGCCCGGCGGGCACCAGCCGGCGCCCATGGTCGGCACGGTCTTGAGCACCCAGTCCACGATCGAGTCGGACGGGTTGAGCATGGCGAACTTGGACTTGGCCTCCGAACCGCCGCCCTTGGCCGCGACGATCACTTCGACCTTGTCGCCCGGCACGATGGACATGTTGACCACCGCCGGGGTGTTGTCCTTGGTATTGGTGCGCTTGCCGGCCGGATCGGCCAGCACGCTGGCGCGCAGCTTGTTGTCCGGGTCGTTGTAGGCGCGACGCACGCCCTCGTTGACCATGTCTTCCAGCGACAGGGTGGCGTCCCACTGCACGTTCATGCCGACCTTGACGAACACCGTCACGATGCCGGTGTCCTGGCACAGTGGGCGGTGGCCTTCAGCGGCCATGCGCGAGTTGATCAGGATCTGCGCCATCGCATCCTTCGCGGCCGGCGACTCCTCGCGCTCGTAGGCGGCGGCGAGGTTGGTGATGTAGTCGACGGGGTGGTAGTAGCTGATGTACTGCAGGGCGTCGGCGACGGACTGGATCAGATCGTCTTGCTTGATGATGGTCATGGCGGCTGCTTCGACTCCGGGAAGGAACGGCGTCGAAAACGGGGATGTCCACGACGCACAACCCTACTATTGTGCCGCAAATGGTTCTCGTGGCCCAAAAGACTCCCCAGCGCCCCTCGCCCGCGGCGCCTCCCCGGAGCCAGCGCTAGAACCGGTACTGGACGGAGGCCGAGTAGGTCTTCACGTAGCCCGTGGGCTGGCTGGTCTCCTGGCCCCAGAATTTTGAACCCAGCTCGTAGTAGTCGTAGTTCAGGCCCACCCGCCAATGGGGGGAAAGGCAGTAGCCGACCCCGATGCCGTAGTAGGCCTGGGTGCCGCCATTGAAGGAGGCCTGGTCATGCGCGTACCCCGACGCGGGGACGGGGTTCACGGGGCCTCCCCGCGTGAGTACCCAGTCGGCACTCTCCTGGGTGATGCGGGGACGGAACCATCCTCCCCGGGCCATCAGGTACCAGGACCCGGCCATTACGTACTCCAGCCTTCCGCCAAGCAGCCAGCCATGGGCGGCGGTCGAACCGCGCAGGTAGTCCCAGCCGCTAATGTGCCCGTAGACCTCCCGGTTCACTTCCTGGCCGAGGTCCACGTAGCCAAGCTCCACGCCGTAATCGACGACGTTGTGCCACATGTAACCGGCGCGGATGGACGTGGCCCAGTCGGTCTTGTCATTGTCGTACTGGCCATAGACGGCGGCAAAGCTCGACCGTCCCATGCCACCGTCCACGAAGAACTGTCCCGCGCCAGCGGTTGCGGTGAACGAAGTGATACCCAGTGCCATGGCGGCACCGAAGGCAAGCCGATTCCTCATCATGGATCTCCCTGTGGCCAACTCACATGGCCTTTCTACGAAATCGGCATCAAGTCAACAGGCCCGCGCCAGGAGGCCGGGCCTGGATCGAGCATAGCCGCTCCAGCCGCCAGACGTACTCAGTAGCGATATTCCAGCGCTATCGAATAAGAGCTCACGTAATTGCTGCCCGAGTAATGCGAGCTGCCAAGGTCGAAATAATCGTAGGACACGCCGACGCTCCAGGACCGGGAGAAGTTGTAGCCCGTGCCGATGCCGGCGTACCAGCGATCGTCCGCATAGGAGCCCTGATAGCGCGCGCCGTTGAAGCCGGTGCTGGTGGTCGTCACCTCGGGCCGGAACCAGCCGCCTCGGGCCGAGAGATACCACTGGGAGCCGAAGTCGTACTTCAGGTTTCCGCCCAGCATCCAGCCCTCGATGGAGCGCGAATAGCTGTAGGGGGCCAGGTGCTGTACCGCGTTGCTGTCGATGTATCCGTAGGTGCCGCTCTGCGAGGTCTTGCCGAGATCGGCATAGCCCGCCTCCAGGCCATAGCTCAATGCCGATTCGCGCCAGGCGTAGCCGAGTCGCAGCGCCCACGCCGTCGCACTGTCATCACCGCCCTGTGAGCTGCCGCTGACGTTGGACTTGCCGAGATTTCCGTTGATGAAGAACTGGCCTTCCTGGGCACTGGCGGCAACGGAGGTCGCTGCCAGCATCACTGCCAATCCGGCAGCCAAGCACTTGTTCATGGAGACGTCCCTGATGAATGGTTGGAGGGCGCAAGTAAATGCGCCGATCGCAGCTTAATGGGTGCCCCTGAACAAAACCGGTGCCGCAGCCGCAATTCGGCGGCGTCATGACGAATGGACGATGCGGCTAGACCATAAGGCCTACCCGCAAGATCCTGCCGCGCCCTTTGGAATGCCGCGCCAATATCGCTTTTTCTTGCGATAAATCAGGCACTTTCCAGCCGATGCCGCAGGCGCTAGCTTTCCCGGGCCTGGCGCGAAGCGCTTCAGGGGGCGCCTGGGCTGTTGGGGAAAGTGTTCATGACCGTTTGGATCACGGCCAAGCCGTGAGGCGTGGCGTGCCTGCCCGGCGCGACGCCCATCGGTGCGACCGTTTCTACCCTTGGAGAAACTGAACATGCATCTGAACTTGCACCGCAAGTCGCTCGCTGTCTCTCTCGCAGTCCTTCTCAGCTCGTTTACCGCCGCATCGATCGCGGCAGACGTGAAGCCCGCCGTCGATACGGGAACGACCAACAACGCCCAGGTCATCAACGTGACGCTGGTCCTTCGGCTCCACAACCAGGCGCAGCTGGAGGACTACATCCAGCAGACGGTCACCCCGGGCAACCCCCATTACCGCCAGTTCCTCTCCGTCGGTGAGTTTGCGAGCAAGTACGGCGCAACCGATGCGGAGATCGCCCAGGTACAGGGCTTCCTCAAGCAGAACGGCCTGACCGGCACCGTGCTGGGGAACCGCATGGCCATCCGTACCAGCGGAACGCTGGCGCAGTTCAGCACGGCGTTCAAGACACCGATCCACACTTTCGTTTCGAAGGAGAACGGCCGGTCCTACCATCGCCCGACCGGGTCGCTGATCCTGCCCTCGCAGCTGACCAACAGCCTGCTGTTCGTGTCCGGCCTCAGCAACGAACACAAGTACGCGCCCCACGTGGTGAAGTCGGTGGACAGCAAGGCCGCGGCCGCCGGCAACAAGGCGCTGGCGCGCAGCACGCTTGCCGCGCCGACCAGCAACGCCGGCAATCCCACCGCGACCGGCGTCCCCGGCGAGTACACCGTGGGCGACGTGGCCAACTTCTACAACATCAATCCGCTGTACGCGCAGGGCATCAATGGCAGCGGCTCGACCGTAGCGATCGTGACCCTGTCCGATTTCTATGCGGACGACGCCACCGCCTACTGGAGCGGCATCGGCCTGCCCACCAAGGCGAACCGCATCACCAAGATCGCGGTGGATGGCGGTGCCGCCATCGACGGGGGCAGCGGCGAAACCTCGATCGACGTCGAGCAGGCCGGCGGCCTCGCTCCCTTCGCCGACATCCTGGTCTACCACGCACCGAATGCGGGCAACAGTTTTACCGATGCCTTCATGCAGGCCGTGGTCGACAACAAGGCCGATACCATCTCGACCAGTTGGGGCCTGCCGGAGATCTTCAACTTCGCCGCGCTCAATGTGAATGGCGCCAGCAACACCGACACGACCGACGTGGGCGATCTGCAGACCTTCCACCAGATCCTGCTGGAAGCCGCCGTGCAAGGCCAGTCGACCTTCGCCGCCAGTGGCGACTCCGGTGCGTATGACACCGTGCGCGCCCTGGGTTCCGGCACCGCCGCGGGCGACTTCAATGCGCCGTTGACGGTCGATTCGCCCGCCTCCGACCCGTATATCACCGCGGCCGGCGGCACCACGGTGCCCTTCAGCTACTCGTTCCGCTCGGGTCCCACGCAGTCGCTGACCAAGGAGAGCGTCTGGGGCTGGGACTACATCCAGAACTACTTCGACAAGTACGTCGGCAAGGGCGCGATCAACCTGTTCTCGGTGGGCGGCGGTGGCGGTGTCAGCGTGTACTGGCACCAGCCCGTGTACCAGTGGTTCACCAACGGCATCCAGCGCAGCGAGAAGAAGCAGACGCTCAGCTTCAACGATCCGGCGGCCGGCTGGCAGACCCTGCTGGTGCTGCCCGGGAACTTCCAGGGACGCAACGTGCCGGACATCGCGCTCAATGCGGATCCGGAAACGGGCTACCTCCTGGTCTCGACGGTGGATGGTGGTGTCGTGGCGGGATGGGGCGGCACCAGTTTCGTGGCGCCCCAGCTCAATGGCATCAGCGCGCTGCTGAAGCAGAGCACCGGTCATCGCGTCGGCTTCTGGAATCCGCAGGTCTACTTCCTGCAGAACGTGTTCGGTTACGGCAAGTATTCGGGCTTCAACGACATCCGCAACGGCGACAACTGGTTCTACGCCGGCAAGAACGGCTACGAGCCGGGTGCGGGCATCGGCACGCTCAACGTGGCCAACCTGTCCCTGTTCCTGAGCGCGTTCTGACCAACTCCCCGCGCCACTGACCAAGGGCCGGCCCCGCAAGGTGCCGGCCCTTTTCCTTTGACGGCGCCCGCCAGCGCGGCCATCGGGGGTTGCTGCGGGCGGTGGCAACCGCCATGCTCGCCGGAACCATCCGCATTGCAGGGCTCCATGAGCGACACCACCACGTCCGGCGGCTACGTTCGCCGTCTCCGTCCCCTGGATGCGGCCATGATCGTGGTCGGCGGCCTGATCGGCGGCGGCATCTTCCTCAATCCCGGCATCGCCGCGGATCGTACGGAGTCGGGGCTGGCCCTGCTGCTGATGTGGGTGGGCGCCGGCGTACTCACCCTGATCGGCGCGCTGTGCTACGCGGAACTCGGGGCGCGGCGCCCGCATGCGGGCGGCAGCTACATCTACCTGCGCGACGCCTTCGGCCCGCTGGCCGGCTTCCTGTTCGGCTGGACCATGCTGCTGGTGATCTATTCCGGCTCGAGCGCGGCAGTCGCCACCATCTTCGCCAGCTATGCCGCGGCGGTGTTCGGCCTGCCGGTCAGCATGACCACGCCGCTGGCCGTGGGCGCACTGGTGTTCGTGTCGCTGATCAACCTGTTCGGCCTGCGCCTGGGCGCGCAGGTGCAGAACCTGTTCACCGTGCTGAAGCTGCTGGCCGTGGCGATCCTGGTGGTGTGCGGGCTTTTCCTGGCCGGCGCCGGCGGCAAGGACCTGCTGGCGGCGGACCCCGCGCGCAGCGATGTCGGCTTCATGGGCGCGGCACTGCCGGTGCTGTTCGCCTATTCGGGCTTCACCTACCTCAACAACCTCGCCGGCGAAGTATCCGACCCGCAGCGCACCCTGCCCCGCGCGCTGCTCATCGGCATGCTGGTGGTGATCACCGGCTATGCCCTGGTGAACCTGGCCTATCTGGCCGTGCTCGGCCATGCGGGCCTGGCCGCGAGCCACACGCCGGCAGCGGACGTGATGCAGCGCGTGTTCGGCACCGCGGGCGCCAAGCTGATCGCCGTCGGCATCGCGGTGTCGACGCTGGGCTTCTGCAACATCACCCTGGTGGCCGGTGCGCGCGTATTGCAGGTGATGGGCGAGGATGGCCTGTTCTTCCGCAGCGTGGCCCGCCTGCACCCCCGCCACCACACGCCGAACATCGCGCTGTTGCTGCTTTCCGGCTGGGCCATCGTGCTGGTGCTGTCCGGCAGCTACGGCCAGCTGCTGGATTACGCCACGTTCGGCGACTGGCTGGCCTGCGCGGTGGGCGTGGGTACGCTGTTCTGGTACCGCCGCCACGAGGGCGCCCAGGCCAGCTTCCGCGTGCCGGGCTATCCCCTGCTGCCGCTCATCTTCATTGGCACGGTGGGCCTGGTGGTGGTGCAAAGCCTGCGTGCAAGCCCCGTCAACACCGGCATCGGCCTGCTGATCATGGCCGCCGGCATCCCTGTCTATATCGTGTGGCGACGGCTGTTCAGCCGCGTGGCGTCGTAAGGCGCAGCCAGCAATGCGACAATGACGGGATCTTGAGGGAGAGCTTCACCGATGGCGCACGCGCAAGACCAGATCCTCACGCCCCGCCCCACTGGCACCATCGTGCCCGAGAAGGTGCGCGAGGGGATCGATCTGGAGATCAACGGCCGCCCCTACCGTCACACCGGCGACGACCAGATGCCGCTGCTGTGGTACCTGCGCGACGTGCTGCGCCTGACCGGCACCAAGTACAGCGGCGAGCATGGCGAAGGCGGCTACGACCTGGTGCTGGTGGACGGCAAGCTCGCCTCGGCCACCGCCCTCCCGATGCTCCAGCTCGCCGGCAAGTCGGTCACTACCGTGGAAGGCCTGGCCGCGACGGACGGCAAGCTGCATCCGCTGCAGCAGGCCTTCGTGGATGAAAATGCCATCGGCTGCGGCTATTGCACGCCCGGCTGGCTGATGGCGTCGCTGGACCTGCTCAATCGCCATTCGCAGCCCAGCGACAACGAAATCGACCAGTTGCCCAATCTCTGCCGCTGCGGTTGCCAGACGCGCGTCCGCCGCGCGATCAAGCGCGTTGCCAACGGAGCACGCGCATGAGCCGGCACTTCGACGACACCATGCAGCCCTCGCGCCGCCGTTTCCTCCAGGTGCTTGCCGGCACGGCCGGCGCACTCGTGGTCGGCATCCGCCTGGCCGACGCCGCGGACCTCCCGATCCCCCCCGCCTTCCTCGGTGACACGCTGTACGGCCTGGGCGCCTATGTGCGCATCGACGCCGACGGCAACGTGATCATCGGTGCGCGCGATCCCGATACCGGTACGGGCACTGCCACCGCGCTGCCGCGCATCATCGCCGACGAACTCGACGCCGACTGGAGCCGCGTGAGCGTGGTACCCATGGGACTGGGCGTGGAAGATGACAACGGCAAGCCGCGCTGGATCTACGGCCACCAGACCGGCGGCCTCGGCGACTCGATCCCGGCCGCCTGGGCCGACCTGCGCCAGGTCGGCGCCATGGCCCGCTGGCTGCTGCTGCAGGCCGCGGCTCCGCGCCTTGGCGTGCCCTCGGATCGGCTGCGCTGCGAAGCCGGCAACGTGATCGCACCGGATGGCCGCCGCATCGGCTACGGCGCGCTGGCCGAGGCGGCCGCGAAGGTCGCGCCGCCGACCTCGCCGGTGCCGCTCAAGACGCCCGACCGCTACACCCTGATCGGAAAGCCGGCCAGTGACGTCGACGCGCGCGCCATCGTCACCGGCCAGGCCGTGTACGCATTGGACAGCTATGCCGGCGACACCCTCGTCGCCGTGCTCAGCCACTGCCCGTGGACCGACGGCAGCGTGGAGAGCCTGGACGTGACCGACGCCACCGCCGTGAAGGGCGTGGTGAAGATCATCCAGCTGAAGCCCGAGCCGGGCGTTGCACTGGGACAGACCGTGCGCGCGCCCGCCGTGGCGGTCATCGCCGAGAACACCTGGGCGGCCCTGCAGGGCCGCGCCAAGCTCAAGCTGAAGTGGAAGGCCGGCAGCCAGAACGAAAGCAGCGCCTGGTTCGAGCAGCAGGCCACCGACCTGGTCAATGACAAGAACGCGGCGCCGACCACGCGCGTGCGCAACGACGGCGACGTCGATGTCGCCGGCAAGAAGGCCTCGCGCCGCATCGAGGCCACCTACGTGCAACCCTGGCTGGCGCACGCCACCGCCGAACCGATGAACTGCCTCGCGCGCATCGACAAGGACGGCGCCACGCTGGTGGTGCCCACGCAGGCACCGCAGCAGGCGTGGCAGGTGGTGCAGCGGCTCACCGGCCTTTCGCCGTCGCAGATCACCATCAACGTACCGCGCGTGGGCGGCGGCTACGGGCGCCGTTTCGACCACGACTACGTGGCCGAGGCGGTGATGCTGGCCAAGGAAGTCGACAAGCCGGTCAAGCTGATGTGGACGCGCGACGAGGACCTCGCGCAGGACTATTACCGCTCCGCCAGCGTGCACAAGTGCTCCGCCACGCTCGACGGCAAGCGCCAGGTGGTCAGCTGGAACCAGCGCATGGCCAGCGCCTCGGCGCTCGCCCAGCGTGGCCTGCCGGACAACCGCCTATGGGTGTCCGAGGTCGATGCGCACCAGTTGCCGGCTGGCCTGGTGCCGAACCTGCGCAACGACTGGTATGGCCTGCCTTCGGTGATGCCGCGCGGCTTCGCCCGTGGCATGCCGCACCTGAGCAATGCGTTCGCCGTCGAGAGCTTCGTCGACGAGATCGCGCACTCGCTGAAGGAAGACCCGCTGGTCACGCGCCTGCGCCTGATCGGCGAGCCGCGGCAGATTCCGCTGGGCAACGACCGCGTGCTCGACACCGGCCGCCTGGCCAACGTGCTGAAGCTGGTGGCCGACCGCATCGAGTGGAAGAACTGGCTGCGCACGGTGAACGGCCTGGGCATCGCCTGCTGGTACGTGGACGGCGCCTATGTCGCCCACGCGATCGAGACCTCGCTGCAGGGCGACCGACTCAACATCGAGCGCGTGGTGTGCGCAGTCGACGTGGGCCGCGTGATCAACCCGGCGGGCCTGGAAGGCCAGGTCGCGGGCGCCACGCTCGATGCGCTGTCCACTGCGCTCAACCTGCAGGTCACCTACAAGGACAGCCAGGTCCAGCAGCACAACTGGAAGGACTATCCGCTGGCCAGCATGGCGCAGCTGCCCGACACCACCGACGTGATCATCGTGCCGGGTGAAGGCAATCCTTCCGGCGCCAGCTTCCTCGGCATGCCATCGGCCGCGCCCGCACTGGCGAACGCCGTGTTCCGCGTCAGCGCGGTGCGCGTGCGTCGACTGCCGCTGCTGAAGGAAATGCTGCGCATGCTGTGATGCGATCGCGGCCCGCGCCGCGATCGCAGACAGATTTGTGATGGAAACGTGCATGCCGCGCGCCCCGCGCGGCATGTACGCGCATGCACACACGTTGCATCGTTTATGGCTTAGGATGCCGTGCCTGCAGCGAAGTTGGGGTTCGCTGCCATCACGCGCCCGAAGGACCGTCAATGCGTTGCCGCCTCGCACTGATTGCCTTGCTGTTGCTGTGCACGTCCCTTTCCGTTTCGGCGCAGTCCTCCAGCGCCGCCACGACGACGCCGTGCATCGGCGTCGTGCTCGGCGGCGGCGGCGCGCGTGGCGCGGCCCACATCGGCGTGCTCGAGGTGCTGGAGCGCGAGCACATCCCTGTCTGCCGCGTCGCCGGCACCAGCATGGGCTCGATCGTCGGCGGCCTGTACGCGGCGGGTTACACGCCCGCCGAGATGCACGGCATCATTACCTCGCTGGACTGGAACGACCTGTTCTCGGACGATCCCGCGCGCACGGAAATGCCCATGCGCCGCAAGGATGCCGATTACCGTTACCTGCTCAACTTCGAGGTCGGCTACAAGAACGGCCGCATCATCACGCCGGCCGGCGTGGTGCAGGGCCAGAAGCTGCTGCTGTTGCTGCGACGCCTGCTGATTTCCACCTGGGACGTGCACAACTTCGACAACCTGTCGATTCCTTTCCGCGCCGTGGCGACGGACATCGTGGCCGGCAAGCCCGTCGTGTTCGGTTCCGGCGACCTCGCGCTGGCAATCCGCTCCAGCATGTCGGTGCCGGGCGCGTTCGCCCCCACCAATGTCGACGACCAGCTGCTGGTCGACGGCGGCCTGATGGACAACGTGCCGATTGACGTGATGCGCGGCATGGGTGCACAGAAGCTGATCGTCGTCGACGTGGGTTCGCCCCTGCTCAAGCGCGAGCAGCTGAGCAACCCGGTGGCGGTGCTCAACCAGATGGTCAGCGCCCTGATGGACGAGAAGACCCAGCGCCAGCTCAATACGCTGGGCCCGGACGACATCCTCATCAAGCCCGAGCTGGGCGACATGAGCGCCAGCGAATTCAATCGCGGCGCGGAGGCCATCGCCATCGGCCGCGCCGCGGCGGAGGCCGCGCTGCCCCGCCTGCGCGAACTGGCGGTCGGGCCGGAACAATGGCAGCAGTTCATGGCCAGCCATCGCCAGCGCCAGTTCGACCCGGCGCTGGTCGCCTTCCTCAAGGTCGACGCCACGCACACGGACACCGCCACGTACGTGGAGGAGAGCCTGGCCAAGGAGGTCGGCAAGCCGTTCGACGCCAACAAGCTGGAAGCGAATATCGGCACCATCTACGGCCGCGGCAACTACCAGCAGATCGACTATCACCTGCAGCAACAGGACGACCAGCGAGGACTGCTGATCGTGCCACGTGACAAGCCATGGGGGCCGATCTACGGCAAGGTCGGCTTCCAGCTCGACGACGACTTCCAGGGGCGCAGCGAGTACCTGATTTCCGGCGAGATCAACGCCACCAACATCAACCGCTATGGCGCCGAGTGGCGCAGCACGCTGTGGGCGGGCCGCATCGGCGGCCTGGCCAGCGAGTTCTACCAGCCGTTCGGGCAAGGCGCGTCGGCCTACATCATGCCCTCGCTGCTGCTGCGCAACGAGGACTTCCCGCTGTTCGACGACAACGGCGACAAGCAACTCGCCGAGTACCGCATCAAGCGTCGCAGCCTGGGACTCGAGGCCGGCTGGTCACCCACCAGCACCTGGCGACTGCTGACATCGGTTTCCCGTGGCAAGGACAGCGGTGACCTGCGCATCGGTTCGCCCAGCAATTTCCCACCGAGCCAGGCCAGCAACTACGGCGTCATCCGCGTCGGCACCGACTGGGACAGCCTGGACAACGCGCAATTCCCCACCAGCGGCGCGCACATCAACCTCTACTACGACATGTACCGCCCCTTCCTGGGCGGCCGGGCGAACGACGATGTCGCGCGCCTGGTGGCCGACTGGGTGCCTGACCTGTGGCCCACCGACGGCCGCTATCGACTGCTGCTGGGCGTGCGTGCGAGCAGCTCGCTGGACAACAAGCCCTACTTCGAAAGCCAGGGTTTCCTCGGTGGCTTCCTCAACCTGTCCGGCTACTCCGAACGCTCGCTCTACGGCAACCAGACTGCGCTGGCGCGCGCCGTGCTGTATCGGCGCACCGGCCGGATGGACGCGATCTTCTCCACGCCCGTGTACATCGGTGCGAGCCTGGAGGCGGGCAACACCTGGCACGACAAGAGCGACGTGCGGCTCGACTCGCTGATCTACGCCGGCAGCATGTTCCTGGGCATCCAAACGCCACTAGGGCCGCTGTTCCTCGGCTACGGCTATGCCCAGGGCGGACACAATTCGATCTACCTGACGTTCGGTTCGCTGCTGCGCCCGCAGCTGTAACCGAGGCAGGCGCAGGCGGCACCCACGAGCAGCCCGCTGGCCGGACGGCAATCGCGTGGCCTCCACAAATGGCACCGCACAATCCGGCCGCCGCCCACCGTTCCGCGTGGGCTCTTGCCATGGAGCCATGCCATGAGACCCCTGCGTCTGTTCGTCCTCGCCGTCAGCCTGGTGCTTGGTGCGTGCTCGACCGTCAGCGTCACCAACCAGTGGCGCGATCCCTCGTGGGCCGGCCCGCCGGCATCCAACGTGGTGGTCGTGGGCATTTCACGCAGCGATACCATGAGGCGCGTGTTCGAGGACACCTTCGCGCAGCAGCTGCAGGCGGCCGGCGTGCAGGCCGCGGCGAGCTACACCCAGATTCCGCCCGGCAATGGCGGCGCGGTGCGACTGCGCGACCTGGTGAAGGGTACCGGTGCGCAGGCCGTGCTGGTGACGCGCGTGCAGCGCGTGCAGCAGAAGGTCAGCGTGACGCCCAGCGGCCCGTACTACGGCGGCTTCTACGGTTGGTACGGCGGCGCCTGGGCATCCACGCCGGACATCAACCAGTACGAAGTGGTCACGCTGGAAACCAGCGTGTGGGATGCGCGCAACGAGAAGCTGATCTGGACGGTGACCACCGAGAACGTGGCCACCAACGACATCCCCAAGACCTCCACCCAGCTCGCGCAGACGCTGATTCCGAAGATGAGGGCCGACGGCATCCTGCGTTGAAACCATAGGTCAACCGCGGCGGGTGGCCGGCCTAGCGCCGGAACCCGCCGCCCATCCGGCCACCACCGAAGCGCCCGCCACCGGCCGATCCGCGGAACCCGCCCATCTGACCCTGGTAACGGCTGTTGTAGTTGCTGCGGTCGAACTGCTGGCGCTGTTGTGGACGCGCCTGCTCCCGCTGCTGGAATGACGCGCTGTCCGCGCTGCGGTCACGTGCCATGCGGTCCCGGTTCGTGTCGGCGCTGTCCGGACCATTCACGCGGTTGAAGTCGCCCTTGTTGTCGACTTTCTGCCAGCCCTGGTCCTGGTCGTAGCGATAGACGTTGCCGTCCTTGCCTGCGTAGACCTTGTCGTTGATGTCCACCATGCCGCCGCGGCTGACTTCACCGGTGGCCTTGTCGTAATGCACGTAGCCCGCGCCGCGCGCGTCGCCGCCGGCGCCCTGTGAATTGAACGCGCCCGCCGCGCCGGCGCCCTGGTCGGTGCGACCGGCAACGCCCGCCTGCTGCGTGACGCGACCCGTCTCGGTGTTGGCCACCGTGCGCGTGCCGCCCGCCACCGCATTGCCCGTATAGGGATTCACCGCGGCGCCGCCCTGCCCCCCGACCACGCGTCCGGTCTGCGGGTTGTAGCGGATGCCACCCGCCGCCGCCGTGGTGGTGCCCGTATAGATGTTGGTGTTGCGCCCGGCGTAGCCCACGCCGCGGCCACCCGTGGCCTCGTTGTAGTAGCCACCGCGTCCCGCGCGGCCGACATTGCCCGTCCAGGGATTGGCCCAGCCGGCGACCTGCCCCGACACCACGGCATTGCCCCAGCGTCCGTACACGTTTGCCGCGGCGATCGCTCCACCCCAGTAACCGGGGTAGTAGCCCGGGTAGTAACCCCAGTAGCCCCAGGGTCCCCACCACGGTCCATACCATGCCGAGGCCCATGCCCAGCCCCAGGCGTAGCCGAAGCCCCAGCCCGCCCACGGCGTCCAGCCGAACGACACGCCGAAACCGTACGTCGCCGGACAGCCATACCAGATGTCGTTGCCTACCCAGGGATCGCACGCGTAGCCCGTGCCGTAGACCACCACGCCATCGCTGACCACGGTGCCGTAGTAGCCCGGCGAATAACCCACGTAGACCTCGCCGCCCTCGTGGCCGTACACGAATACATAGGTGACGTAATGCAGCGGCGAACTGGGTGGAATCGAATAGATCACCGACGGCACTTCCAGCGCCACCGACCACGGCCCGTTCGGGCTGCCCGCGGTGAACCACACGCCGTTCTGCACCGCGTAATAGGCGGTGTTGTCCACGCGGATCACCGGGACGTCCGTATTCCAGGCGTACGACAGCGACGTGCCCTCGATCGGCCGGAACTGCGGCGCGCCGTCATAGTCGAGATGAAGCACCGCGGTGTGGCTGTTCACCGTGGCGGTCTGCGGAATGCTGTTGGCGATCAGCGCCTCGCGCGCCTCGGGCGTGCCGGGTATCGAGGCAAGCACCGCGCTCTTGGGACTGTCGGGGGGCATGTTGGCGAAATCGGCGGGCAAGGATCCGCCCGCCACGTAGCGCCACGGGCCATTGGTCGACTCGGCGGTGAACCAGCGCCCGGAGATCAGCACGTACCAGGTAAGGCCGTGCGCCTGGTCCACGAACACGTCGGATGCCGTGTTGTCCACGTAGGCGAGCTGCGTGCCCGGGATGGCGGCGAACTGCGGCTCGCCGTCCACCATGATCAGTTCGGACGGCTGGGAGCGCACCACGATCTCCGGCAACTGCCCCGAGTCGAGCACCTTCTTCAGCGCATCGGACGGATTCTCCAGCGTGTCCACCTGCTTGGCGTTCACCGGCGCGTGCGCGGCCTGGGTGACCGCCGGCGGCGGCGCCTTGGTCAGGGTCCACGGACCGTCCAGCGACGAGGCCCTGACCCACCGGCCCGCGAACGTGAGGTAGTACTGCGAGCCCACCTGCAGCAGCAGCGAGCGCGTGTTGACGATGCGGTTGACGCCGGCGGTGCCCGACGGCTTGCTCGCCGGCGCGCCATCGATCAGCACGAGCAGGGCGGGCTTGAACGAAAAGATGATCTGCGGCGGATCGTTGCGCACCGCCTCGTTCTTCACGTCGCTTTCCTGCTGGCTGATCGCCAGCGAGGCCTCCAGCGTGTCGAGGTTGGCCACCTGGTGGCTGCGCGCGGCGATCTTGCGCAACACGTCGAGGTAGCGCGACTGCTGGTCGGCCTGGGTGGGGAACGACGCCTTGTCGACGCTGACCTGGGACAGCGTCACCTGGCGCAGCACCTTGTCCGTTTCGGTGCGCGCGGTCACCCACGCCACGCCATAGGCCATCACGTCATGCGACTTGCCGTCGCTGCCGACCTGGGTCCCGGTCTTCACCGCGACGGCGATGCGACCCTTGAGCTGGCCGTTCACCCAGCTGTCGAGCTGGGGATGGTGCAGCACCATGTGCACGCCATCGACATCGAAGGTATGCGGCCACTCGCGGAAATCCGCGTTGCCCTGGGGCGCGGTCGCCTTGCCGCCCTGTTGCGAATGGACAGGAATGCCCGCCAGCAGGGCGAGCGCAAGCATCAGGCCAAGCCAACGCATCGCGCGCATGCTGCACCTCACGGCCGATTGTCAGGGTGATGCGCAGGAGCATGAACCGCGGACATGGCGCCCGGTAGCGCAAAACTTCGCAAGGCCTACCGGGTAAATTTACCTAAGCGCGCCGGCGTCAGTGGAACTGGTCGCTCGCCGGCACCCACGAGGTGCTGCCGGAGCGCGCGGGCCCGGTCGGCACCACCACCGGATCGAGGTTGGCGCAGCCCGGCGGCAGCGGGCCGCCGGCAACGCGGGCGGCCGCGCACTGGGCGGCGTTGTCCAGCTTGACCGTGGCCATGGTCGGCGCGCCGGCCGTGGACGGAGCGGGCGGGACCAGCGGATTGGTGGGCGCCAGCTTCATCTTGTCGTAGACCACGTCGTCGACGGGCTTCGGCGGCGGATTGCCGTCGCCGCAGCCGAACAGCGCCACCGGGAACAGCGGCATCACCACGCACTCGACGCGGACGCCGCGCGGCAGGTTGAAGGTGTGGCGCAGCGTGGTCTTCTCCACCGCATGGCGCAACGCCGTGTCGATCGAGCTTTCGCCTGCCGGCGTCCAGTCCTTCTCGAAGCGCGTGGCCTGGTAGCCGATGTTGGGCGTGCCGTGCGACATGATCTCGGTATTGCCGTGCGGCTTCAGCTGCACATAGGTGCCGGATGCACCCTGCTCGCCCCGCCCCGGCTGCGAACCCTGGCCCTTGCCCTGCCCCGGTGGCAGTGAAAGATCGAGGCCGTTGCCCTGGGTCGTCGCCGTCGACTGGCTCGTGCCGTTCGGCTGGCCCGGCGTGCCCGCGCTGCTGCCTTGCGGCGTGGCGTTGGGCGCGCTGCTCACGCCCTGCTCCCCGGTCGACCGGCTTGCTTCGCTGCCACTGGCGCTGGCCTGCGCGCTGGCCGCGTTCTGGGCCTGCGAAGAGGACGGCGACGAGGCCGCGCTCGGCTGGTTCGCCGCTTCGGACGGCGCCTCGACGGAAATCTGCGGGCGCGCGATGGACGGCTGGTTGTCCACCGCGATGGCGGTGGGCGCCACCGTCTGCAGGCGCGGCGCCTGCGGGCGCTCCAGGCTGGGCTGCGGATTGGGTGGCAGCGGCACGGCTTCGAGTTCCGCTTCCGCCACGCGGATGGCAGGCGATTCCACCTTGGGCTGCTCACGCGGCACCACGGCGGTCACCGTGTTCGGCTGCGGCTGCAGGTTCACCGTCGGCGCCGCCTGCGCGGGCAACGGCACGGCCTGCATCTCCGGTTCCGGTGGTGCCACGGCCTCTTCCGCGCGGGCCACCGGCGCGATGCTGGGACGCGTGTTGGCCGGCGTCGCCTTCTCCATCGCAATGGTCGGCGGCGTCATCGCGGGCGCCGACCGCGGCGGCAACTCCTCGATCGCCATCGAGGCCGGCGGCGGCGGCGCCTGGTTGCCTTCGAGCTGCGGCTTGCGCACGGGCTCGGGCTGGAATTTCGGCGGCGCCGGCTTGGGCGTGGGTGGCGTTTCCAGCGTGACCTGCGGCGGTTCAGGTGCCGCGGGCACCGGCTGCAGCGTTTGCGTGGGCGCGGGCTTGGGCACGCTCACCGGCGGCAGCGGCGCGGCCGTGATGTTCGGCTTGGGTGCGCTCGCCTTGGGTGCTTCGGCGATCACCGGCGTTTGCAGTGCCGGTACCGGTACCGGGGCGAGTTCGCTGTTGGTGCGCGTGGACGAGCTGCTCTGCTTCGCGGTGCGCGGCGCGTTGCTGGCATTGCCGCGATGCACCGGCCCCACCTGCCTGGGCGGCGTGCCGCGCACGGGTGGCGGCGGCGGAGGTTCCTCCTTCGGCTTCTCGATCAGGCGCACCACCAGCGGAGCGGTCGATTCCTCGTTCTCCTCGAGGTCGTAGGCCGGACCGAGCACGGCGCCCACCAGGAACACGAGATGCACGATCAAGGCGCCGACCAGGGCGAGGATGCGCAGCCAGCGCTCGCGCGGCTGTTCCGCGCGTCGTCGACGATAGACGAACGCACTCTCCGCCGCCGACTTTGGCGATGGCAACGTCACAGTCAGCGGGCTCACGGATTCCCTCTCCATGCGCGCAGTGTAGCGGGCAGCATGGGCATTCTGGCCACCCCTGGCCGGTGACACAGGCGTGTCGGCACTAGTGGCCTGCCGGGTTGGCGGGCGGTGGCGATCGTTCGCGCATCTCGGCGTCCACCGAGCGCGTGGGCGTATCGACTGGGCACCCCTGGGGCAGCGGCTTGTTGGCGCGATAGATGGCGATGCATTCGTCCACGCTCGGCGGATTCGGCGCAGGTGTGCCGGGAGCGAGCGCGTGGGCGGGCGCCATGTTCAATCGCATGTCGCCGCTGCGCCCCGACGGCTGCCTCGGCGGATCGCCCACGCCGCAACCTCCCGCGAGCGCGGCCGCCACCACGGTGCAGGTCACCCGCACCCCGGGCGCCACGTGGAAGGTGTGGGACACGGTGGTCTTGTCCACCGCGCGCTTGAGCGCATCGTCCACGGAGCTGTTGCCGCGCACGGGTGCCCAGTCGTTGTCGAAACGCGTCGCCTTGTAGGTCACCGGACTGTCGTGCTTCATCACCTGGCTGTCGCCCTGGGGCATGCGCTGCACGTAGCCTGGCGTGGATGCCGCGGGTGCCGTGGACGAGGATGCGGGCAGCCGCGGCTGCCCGGTGGCGTCGTACAGCTGCGGTGGCGACGCCACGCTCGCGGGCGGCGCCGGCGCCGGCTCGGGCAAGGTCACCGTCATCGCCTGCTTCGCCGGTGGCTCGCGCACCACCGGCCGGGGCGGCGGCGGCGGCGGCGGTGGTGGCGCCATCTCCGGCGGCGCCGATGGAGCGGCGGCCGGTGCCGCCCGGATCAGTCGTACCTGCAGCGCGTCCCGGCGTCCGTGCCGTGCCTCCTCGCGCGCCAGCAGCCGCAGCTCGTGCCAGGTGAGCAGCGCGAACAGCCCATGCAGCGCCAGCACGATGGCGAGCGCCACCCAGCGGCGCCCCCGGTCGGGCGGCGCCTGGCGCCAGCGCATCTGGTGCAACAGCGCGCGTGTGGAGCCATCGAGGGGCGCCAAACCGCGTGACAGGGACTCGGGCGGCGTCCAGCGATGGTGTTCGACCTGCTCGGTACGTTCGATGGGGATTCCCTTCTGTGACGGGACAACCGCATGGCCAGGCTCCGTCCTGCCACGCGAGGGGAGACTTCAGGTGACAAGCAGGAGGCCGCCGGGTTCCCCTTTCCCCGCACTGCAACTTGACCCCGCCGCGCATTGGGGAAACCCTAGTGCGACGGCCTCCCCGGCCGTATCCGCCATGACCGCCCCCGCGTCCTGCACGCCTGGACGACCATGACGGCCCGCCATCGTCAGCCGCTTGCGCGGCTTCGTGCGGCGCCGCAGGTCATCGTCGGCACGAACCCGCGCCTCGCCAGAGGAGGGTCGCATCGTGTCGTACAACACGGAAAACATCCGCAACATCGCGCTCGCCGGTCACGCCGGCAGCGGCAAGACCACGCTGTTCGAGGCCCTGCTGCATGCCGGCGGCGTCATCCAGACCCAGGGATCGGTGGAGCGCGGCACTACCCAGTCGGACACCGACACCCAGGAAAAGGCCCGCGGCCATTCCATCGATACCGCGATCGCCGGCATCCCGTTCGGTGACAGCCACATCAACCTCATCGACACTTCGGGCTATGCGGATTTCCGCGGCCCCACGCTGTCCGCGTTCGCCGCAGTGGAAACCGTCGCCATCGTGGTCAACGCGTCCAACGGCATCGAGTACGGCACCCGGCGGATGATGGAGCGCGCCGCCGAACGCCGCCTCGCTCGCGTGCTGGTGATCAACCGCATCGACGTCGACGGCGCCCGCCTGGCCGCGCTGGTCGAAGCGCTGCGCGAGGAGTTCGGCAGCCAGTGCCTGCCGGTGAACCTTCCCGCCGACGGCGGCAAGGCGGTGCTGGACTGCTTCTTCCATGGCGACGGCGCCACGGATTTCTCCTCGCTCGCCGAAGCGCACCAGCGCATCCTCGACCAGGTGGTGGAGATCAATGAATCGGTGATGGGCCATTACCTCGACGCCGGCGAGGAGGAACTGAGCCCGCAGGAACTGCACGATGCGTTCGAGCAATGCCTGCGCGAGGGCCACCTCGTTCCCATCTGCTTCGTCAGCGCTCGCAGCGGCGTGGGCGTGGAGGAGTTCCTGGAGCTGGCCGATCGCCTGCTGCCCAATCCCAACGAGGGCAACCCGCCTCCCTTCCTCAACGGCGAGGACGAGGAGATCACGGTGAACGCCGATCCCACGCAGCACGTGATCGCGGACGTGTTCAAGATCGTCAACGATCCCTTCGTGGGCAAGCTGGGCATCTTCCGCGTATGGCAGGGCACGATCCGCCGCGACACGCAGCTGTTCATCGACGACAGCAGGAAGCCGTTCAAGGTGGGCCACCTGTTCCGCCTGCGCGGCAAGGGCCACGAGGAGATCGAACAGGCGATTCCCGGCGACCTCGCCGCCATCGCCAAGGTGGAGGAGATCCATTTCGACGCGGTGCTGCACGACTCGCACGACGAGGATCGCATCCACCTCGCGCCGGTGCGCTTCCCGCAGCCGATGTTCGGGCTGGCGCTGGAGCCTAGCCACAAGGGGCAGGAACAGAAGCTCTCGCAGGCGCTGACGCGGCTGGCCGAAGAGGACCCCTGCTTCCGCGTGGAGCACCACAAGGAGCTCAACGAGACCGTGGTGCGCGGACTGTCCGAGCTGCACCTGAAGGTGATGCTGGAGCGCATGCGCGAGCGCTATGGCGTGGAGGTGAATACGCACCCGCCGCGCATCGCCTATCGGGAAACCATCGCCGGCCGTGCCGAAGGGCATCATCGCCACAAGAAACAGACCGGCGGCGCGGGCCAGTTCGGCGAGGTGTTCCTGCGCGTCGAGCCGATGGAGCGCGGTTCGGGCTTCGAATTCGTCGACGAGGTGAAGGGCGGCGTGATCCCTGGCCAGTTCCTGCCCGCCATCGAGAAGGGCGTGCGGCAGGCGATGGAATCCGGCGCCATCGCGGGCTATCCCATCCAGGACCTGCGCGTCATCGTCTACGACGGCAAGTACCACCCGGTGGACTCGAAGGAAGTGGCCTTCATCAGCGCCGGCAAGAAGGCCTTCCTCGACGCCGTGAGCAAGGCGCGCCCGATCGTGCTGGAACCCATCGTGGACGTCGAAGTGGCGATCCCCGAGGCGAACGTCGGCGACGTCACCGGTGGCCTCGCCGGCAAGCGCGCCCGCATCCTGGGCACCGACGCGTTGCGTGGCGGCGAGCTGGTGATCAAGGCGCAGGCGCCGCTGGCCGAGCTCACCGACTACCCCACGGAACTCAAGGCGATGACCGGCGGCCGGGGCCGCTACAGCCTCGACCTCAGCCACTACGAACCCGTACCGCTCCCCGTGCAGAAACAGCTCACCGAGGCATGGAAGCCGCACGTGGACGAGGACTGACCCGCACCCGCCCGATGGACGTGCGTGGCGGGTGCCACGCCCGCCCGGGGTGCGTGCGCAGCGCTTGATGCGCGGCGACAACGCCGCCATGTCATCAACAGAGATTTGCGCCGGATCGCCTGGCGCAGGAGGCACGATATGAGCCGCTCCTTCGTCAAGGACGCGGACGAGTCCGCTGGCGACCGGCTGCCGGACGTCCCGCTCAGCGAACACGCCAACTATGTGACGCCACGCGGGCTCGCGCTGTTGCGCGAGCGCCTCATCACGGGGCGCGAGCGACGCGACGCGCTGCGCGTCGCCGTGGAGACCCTGCCACAGCAGAGCGAACTGGCCGCGCTCGAGCGCGAACTGCGCTGGCTCAACGCCCGCGTGGGCAGCGCCATCGAGGTGGACCTGTCGCAGCAACCGCGCGATCGCGTGGCGTTCGGCGCCCTGGTGACGGTGGACAGCGAGGAGGGTGAGGCGCGTTACCGCATCGTGGGCGAGGACGAGGCCGACGTGGAGCACGGGCTGGTGAGCTATGTGTCACCACTGGCGGTGGCCTTGCTCGGTGCGCGCGTGGGTGACGAAGTGGTGTGGCAGCGTCCGGCTGGCAATCTCACGGTGGAGGTTGTGGCCATCGAATATCCTGCCGACGCGCCCGACGCCTAGGCCGCGTTGTGGGAGCGCACCCTGTGCGCGACAGGCGTGTCAGGCGCCACCCCTTGGGTGTGCGAGCCTTGGCTCCCTCTCCCCTCGGAAGAGGGTTGGGGAGAGGGTGCGGGTCTCGCCCCAATCCGCAATGTAAGCGGGGGACCAGAGCCTCGGCCTGTTGTTGATGCGTTCCCGCCAGGGTGCCGCCTACGACCGAAGGAAGTCTCCGTGGGACGCGGCGGGCGTTTCGATCTCCTGCCGGCGACGCGAAGCTAGTCCCCGTGGGACGCTCGAGTCACTTTTCTTTTGCTGGCCCAAAAGAAAAGTAATCCAAAGAAAATGGCTTTTAGAGCTGGCAGCGGAATGCCGGGAAGAGCCCTGAAGGTTTCGGAGCCCGGATTGCGACCGCCTCCGCCGATAGCCGGCGGCTACCCCGCCGCCCGCCGATGCGATGAGGACTTAAAGCGGAGCCCCTCACCCCAGCCCTCTCCTGTAAGAGCGCACCCAGTGCGCGAAAAGCCAACGGAGCGGTGACGCCGTAACGCTGCAGTCGCGCACAGGGTGCGCTCCCACAACGAAACGAGGGCGTCCACCATCTCCACAATGCGATGTGCCGCGCAGCGGCACGAGCCGTCACGGGGCCCCTGTGTGGCGGTGAGGGGTGGACGATCAGGCCCCGCAGGGGTGCCCGACGGGGATGTCGGGCACTTTTCGTCCGGGCAGGATGCCCGGTCGAAAAGCCCGGCCGCCCCTCACGGACTGGCCGGGCGCAGCCCGGACAGCGCCACGCGGGGTGCCCTTCTCTTTGGTTACTTTCTCTTGGGCAAGCAAGAGAAAGTGACCCGGGCCGCGGCAGCGGTCCGGAAGCCCGCCGCAGGCGAGCACGCTTGCGAGAAGGACAGATCAGAGGCGAAAGTCACTGGATTCCTGCTTTCGCAGGAATGACGAACTAGGAAAGACTGCGGCGAAAAGCATCGCGCACAGGGTGCGCTCCTACAAGGGGAGCAACCTCAGCGCTTGGACTTCAGCAGCGTACCCGTGCAGTTCTTCGAGCCACACAGGCACTTCCACAGCTTCTTGAGGCGCGCGGTATGCGGCACGTCCAGCGTGATGCCGTAGTCGTAGGTCAGCTCTTCGCCGGGCTTGATGTTGCGGATCGCCTCGATCAGCACGCGGTCCTTGCGCGGATCGCCGTTTGCGCTCTCCTCGATCAACGCCTGGCAGTTGGGTTCGCAGCTGTGGTTGATCCAGCGGGCGATGTTGCCCTTGCGGTTGGCGTCGATCAGGTAATAGTCGTTGAGCGTGAACAGGAAGGTGTGGCCCGTCTCGCCGCCGTCGCCGTACAGCACGTCGGCCTCCACGTGGGTCATCAGGGTGCCCTTGTACTCGATGATTTCCTCGCCCTTCTTGATCGGGGCGACGGCGAACACGCCATTGCCGTGGATGGGAGAGCGGCGGGCAACGATACGTCGGGTCATGAGCGAACCAGATGGTCAGGGGAGCCCGCGATGATGCCTGTTGCGCTGCGCCATGTGAACTCCCGCCCCCCCGCCGGCGTCCATCACACGGACGTGATCGCAGCCAGATTGAGATCACGGGGGTGATGACCGACCCCGTGACAGAGGGCGCGGTCATCCTGCTAAGATTCAAACAATCGTTTGAGGTGAATCCATGGGACGACTGCTTCGTTGTGTAGCGCTCGGTGCTCTGGTGGCCGGACTGGTGGCTTGCGGGCCGCCGAAGAAGAGCGTGTTTCCGCCCACGGTGAGCATCCAGGAGATGACCACGCGGCCCGACGGCCAGTGGCGCCTCACCGTCCGCATCCAGAACAACAGCTACGGCAGCATGGACTTCAACTCGCTCGACGGCGAACTGAGGGTCGCCGAGCTGGTGCCCGTGCGCCTGCACAGCCGCTTCGACCTGGACATCCCGCCGTTCGCCGCGGACGTCACCCAGATCGACGTGCTCCCCACCCCGGAAATGACGGCCATGCTGAAGACCGCGGCCGCCAAGGGCAGCGCAGGCAGCGTGCCCTACAGCGTCAACGGCAGTGCGCACGCCAAGCCGGAGCAGGAAGACAAGGCGCGCGATTTCACGTTCCACGGCAACGACTGGCTTTCGCCGGTGCCGGGCATCCCTAACACCTGGCGCTGAACACCGCGCCCGCATCATCAACGAAGGAACTTCGCCATGACCATCTACAAGGCTCCCCTCGACGACCAGCGCTTCGCTCTTTTCGACGTGCTCGGTGCCGAAGCCGTACTCACCAAGCTGCAGGGTGGCGATGGCCACACGCGCGACCTGCTGGACGCCGTGCTGGAGGAAGCCGGTCGACTGAGCGAAGCGGTGCTCGCACCGTTCAACGCCAGCGGCGACCAGGAAGGCTGCGTCTACGACAAGGCCACCCAGACGGTGACCACGCCCAAGGGCTTCAAGGAAGCCTTCAAGGCCTTTGCCGAAGGCGGCTGGACCGGCCTCACCCAGGGCGAGCATTTCGGCGGCCAGGGCCTGCCGAACGTGATGGGCACGGCGACCACCGAGATCTTCCAGTCGGGCAACCTGTCCTGGAGCCTGTACCCGCTGCTGTCCGAGGGCGCCTGCCACGCGATGGAGCTGCACGGCACCGAAGAGCAGCAGCACACCTACCTCAAGCCCATCGTGGAAGGTCGCTGGACCGGCACGATGTGCCTCACCGAGCCGCAGGCCGGTTCGGACCTGGGCCTGCTCAAGACGCGCGCCGAGCCCGGCGAGAACGGCAGCTGGAAGATCACCGGCACCAAGATCTTCATCAGCGCCGGCGAGCATGACCTGGCCGAGAACATCATCCACCTCGTGCTGGCCCGCCTGCCCGACGCACCGGCCGGCAGCCGCGGCATCTCGATGTTCATCGTGCCGAAGTTCAAGGTGAACGCCGACGGTTCGCTGGGCGAGCGCAACCGCGTCGCCGCCGGCGCCATCGAGCACAAGATGGGCCTGAAGGGCTCGGCCACCTGCGTGATGAACTTCGACGCCGCCGAGGGCTACCTGATCGGCCAGCCGCACAAGGGCCTGGCCGCGATGTTCACCATGATGAATGCCGCGCGCCTGGGCGTGGGCGTGCAGGGCCTGGCGCTGTCCGAGCGCGCGCTGCAGAACAGCCTGAACTATGCGCGCGAGCGTCTGCAGGGTCGTTCGCTGTCGGGCGTGAAGTTCCCCGAGAAGCCGGCCGACAACCTCCTGGTGCAGCCGGACGTGCGCCGCATGCTGCTGACCCAGCGCGCTCTGGTGGAAGCCTCGCGCACCCTGCTGCTGTACACCTCGCTGCAGACCGACGTCGAAGCCCGTGGCGCCGACGAGGCCACCCGCAAGGCCGCCAGCGACCTGGTCGCCTTCCTCATCCCGATCGCCAAGGGCGTGGTGACCGAGCTGGCCCAGGAGTGCACCAAGGAAGCGCTGCAGGTGTACGGCGGCCACGGCTACATCGGCGAGAACGGCGTGGAGCAGTTCGTGCGTGACGCCCGCATCATCACGTTGTACGAAGGCACCACCGGCATCCAGGCCGCCGACCTGCTGGGCCGCAAGATCCTCCAGCTGCAGGGCGCGGGCTTCAAACTGTTCGCCAAGGAAATCCAGGCGTTCTGCCAGCAGCACATGCAGGATCCGGCCCTGGCCGGCCTGATCGCCCCGCTGGCCACCTACACCAAGGAATGGGCGGACCTCACGCTGTCGCTGGCCCAGCGCGTGATGGCCAACCCGGAAGAGCTGGGCGCCGCCGCCAGCGACTACCTGTACTACTCCGGCTACATCACGCTCGCCTACATGTGGGCGCGCAACGTGGCCGCACTGGCCAACGGCAGCCAGCAGGAGTCGTTCAAGCAGGCCAAGCGCGACTCGGCGAAGTTCTATTTCGCGCGCATCCTGCCGCGCTGCCTGATGCACAAGGCGGCCATCGAGGCCGGCGTGGACACCCTCCCCGCCATCGCCTGACGACGAAAGGCCCTCTCACCGAGAGGGCCTCTTTTTTTAAAGCCCAAGCCCTGTGGGAGCGCACCCTGTGCGCGACCGCAGAGCCTGGGTGACCGCCAGATCCGCCCGTCGCCAACGCGAAATACTCTGCCCAAGGACATGACGTCTTCGCGGGGCAAATCTCCGCCCCGTCGCGCACAGGGTGCGCTCCCACAGATCCTGTACGGCATCCCGGGCACTACCGGCCGACCCTCGCCGGGTGTAAAAACGGCACACCTTCTCGCTAGTCCGGTCAGCCCGCATGAGCGACACCACCTACCTGATTCGTCTCGCCGAGGACGACGACGATTTCATCCTGGGCCTGGTGCCCCGCTTCGTGGATTTCACCCTGCCGCCGTGGCGGCGACGCCATGAATGCATCGAGGGCATCCGCAACGACCTGCTGCGCCACCTCGAAGAGCAACCGGCGAACAGCTTCCTGTTCGTGGCCGAGGACGACGATGGCGAACCGGTGGGCTTCGTCCACCTGCAGAAGACCCAGGACTACTTCACGGGTCGCAGCAACTGCCATATCTCGGACCTGGCCGTCGCGAAGGACTACGAGGGCCGCGGCGTCGGTCGCGCCCTGCTCGAACATGCCGAGTCCTGGGCGAAGGAACACCGCTGCCAGCTGGTGACCCTGGCGGTGTTTCCCGGCAATGAGAGGGCACGCGCGATCTACGAGAGCGCCGGCTATGCCGCCGACCTGCTGAGGCTGGCCAAGCCCGTGCGCTGACGCGCCTGACAACCACAGGGGCGCCTGGCCGCGGTGGGTGCGGCCGCTGCCTGAGGTGGAGTGTCATGAGCCAGCCTTTGCATGCCGTGCGATTCCCCGGCGAGAGCGCTGCCTATCGCAGCGCGCGTGACCGCCTGCTGCTCGTCGAGATGGACCTTCGCCGGCAGATGGAAGCCGTCGCCGCCCTGAGGCGGGCGCTGCCCCCGGGCGGGCCCGTGCCCGTGGACTACCACTTCGACGACGAAGGCGACGCGCCGGGCGATACCGACATCGAGCGCCAGCTGCGGCTCTCCGACCTGTTCGAGGACGGCAAGGACAGCCTCGTGGTCTACAGCTTCATGTTCGGCCCGGCGATGGCCCAGCCCTGCCCCTCGTGCTCGTCCATCCTCGATGCGCTCGACGGCGAGATACCCCACCTGCGCCAGCGCACCAACGTGGCCGTGGTGGCCAAGTCGCCCATCCAGCGCATCCGCCATTTCGCGCGCGAGCGCGGCTGGCGCCACCTGCACCTGCTGTCGTCCGCGCACAACACCTACAACACCGATTACCACGGCGAAAGCGCCGATGGCAGGCAGCTCCCCGCGCTCAACGTGTTCGTGAAACGCGACGGGCAGATCCATCACGCCTGGTGCAGCGAGCTGATGTTCGTGCCTTCCGAACCGGGCCAGGATCCCCGCCATGTCGACGTGATCTGGCCCCTGTGGAACCTGCTCGACTGCACGCCGGAGGGGCGCGGCGCCGACTGGCGCCCCGGCCTCTGGTACGACCGGGAGGGATGAGCCGGGGGTCTAGGCGGGCGGCAGCAGCCCCAGCTGCCGGAACATCGAGGCGGCGTCGCGGGCACCCCAGCGACGCTCGATGTGGCCTTCCTTCACCACGAACCACTCCATCGCGACCATTTCGTAGTCGCGTCCGGTCACCGGTCCCCCGCGGAACGACCCCACCGAGCGGCCACGCTCGGTGTAGCGCACCGCCACGGTGTCGCCTTCGGCCACCACGCCGTCCACCTCCAGGCTGGTCTGGAAGCAGCGCATGAGGTCGTTCCACACGGGCTTGGCCACGTCCAGGCCGCCCCAGCCCAGCGCCCCGTGGATCAGGGCATCCGGGGCAAACAGCTCGCACACCGCGTCGAGATCGGCGCGGTTGAACGCATCCACATAATCCAGAACGACTCGCTTGTTCTGCTCCGACATGCCGTGGCCCTGCAGGGAAACCGCGGATGCACTGCACGCGCCCAGGGGAAGGACGCCGAGGTCCCGCGAGGGATCAGCATATCGCCTGTGCATGCTTGGAGGATGTGAGGGAGGCCTCGTCGAGGCCATCCCGGGTCGCGGCGCCTTGCGCGCCACCCGGGTAGCGCCGCGGCATCAGTCGATGCCGCGGCGCCGGAACATCAGTTCTTGAGCGCGGAGGTGGCTTCTTCGGCCTGCTCGCGCTGGCTGAGGCGCAGCGACACGCGGTCGATGTTGCTCAGCGACAGCAGGTGCGCGTAGATCCAGCCGAACACGCCTTCCTTCAGGAACTCGTGCGTGGTCTTCTCGTCGAGCTGGCGCAGCTTCTCTTCGCTGACCACGAACAGGCCGTTGAGATTGATGGCCTTGCCATCCTTCTCCAGGCGGATGTTGCGCGGCTCGAGCAGGTCGTGCTTGCGCAGCTGCTCCATGAACCACTGCGTGCGCGACACGTGCTGCTGGAACTCGCCGAGGAAACGCACGGCGTTGGTCAGCATGTCCGAATCGCTGCCGTCTTCCTTGAACAGGCGGTCGCCCTCGTTGGTGCCGAAGCCTTCATAGGCCTCGTCGAGGAACACGGTGAAATCGTCGCCTTCCGCACCGACCGGCTTCTCGGCCAGCACGAACGGGTAACGGCGCACGAAGGCGGGGATATAGACGTTCTGTTCCCACACGCCATCGGCGTCGACGAACAGGTTTTCGTTCTCGCGCAGACCCAGCAGGGCCATCGGGCCCGCGTCCGCGGCCGACTGGCCACCGAACAGGATCGGCAGGTCGCGTGCGGCAGCCGGGAATTCCACGCCGGTCAGCGGCACCGAGTGCACCGTCTTCGCGAACTTCAGGTTCGGGATCGGCTTGATGCGCAGATCCTTGTGGTCGTTGCGGTTGAGCGGAACGGGACGCTCGTAGAAAAGAACTTCAGCCACGATTACTACCTCTCCCTGCCGTGCCGGGGTCGCCACCCAGGCTCCCCCTCCCAAACCCGGCCCCGGGTCTACAGATGAACAAACACTATATCAGCGCCCGGCGCCCGGAGAACACCCTCGCTCAGGATCGGTTCTCCCTGCCTGGACAACCATTTGCGTGTGTTCTGTAACGGAATTGGTCTATGCTGGCCCCGTTACGAGCATCGTTGCAGCGCCTGAACGTTCATTCCCCTGGGTTGAAGGACGGTTTTGCATGCTGATGGAAGTACCCAGCCGCGTCGTCGACCTCCATTCGACCCGCGTGCTTTCGCTGGATGCCGCCGGCCGTATTCTCGATTGGATTAGCTGGCAGGAGGCCGTCTGCCTCTACGTTCGGGACGCCGTGGCCTGGACCCTGGGCGACCCCTGCCTCACCGTGCATGGCGGCCACAATCGCGCCAGCGGCGAGCAGAGCAAGCTGGCACTGCACCCCATCGTCGCCAGCACCGGCCATTGCCGCGACCATGCCATCGATCCGGCGCCCGCGCTCACCAATACCGCCCTGTTCGCCCGCGACCGCTACCTGTGCCTGTACTGCGGCGACCGCTTCAGCCGCGGCGAGCTGACCCGCGACC
>JACXTT010001494.1_pt1 | contig 38745 bp, 36 predicted proteins | sample 9270951 | NCBI WGS metagenome assembly JACXTT01 (sample SAMN15532306, study PRJNA645909) | rock metagenome | isolation source: weathered quartz diorite | place: Puerto Rico | collected 2017-06-21
GCCAATTTTAAGCGCGAACGGGAACGAATCGACGCTTTGGTGCTGAAGGCACCGAACGCGCCTGACATCGCGGCGAGACAGCCGTAAATTGCAGCCGCATCAGACGTGGGTCCGAGGCAGAGTCATTTAGAATCATTCCAAAAATGTTTTCGGCTGTATTGCAGGACCGGTGTCTTGCCTTTAGGTGCCCAGGTCGGCCGCTGGCAGGAGAAGTTCAGTCCCTTAAGCAACCGCCACACGCCTGACTCCAAACCTCCGTTGGCATGTTGGAGGCAACGCAGGCCGGCAATCAATTGGCCGCGGTACAGACGAGGCAGCTCGCCGATCTCACCGGCTTGCTTGCCGCGCAGAATCGAGCCCAGGCGCTGGAAGCGGCACGCAAGGCCGAGGCCGAAGGCCAGGCGCAGGAACAGCTGCGGCGCTTTCTCACCAATGGCCAGGGCTATCAGCCGCAACCCGTCCAGATGTTTCACGATTGAGGCGGCCCATGGATTTGAACAGGGTTTTTCGCCTCGGCGCCGCCGGTTTGCTGGGGCTCGCGTTCTTGGGTGCCACCTTTGTCACGCACGACGGCGACGTCCCAGAACCCATTCGCTCGTCTCCCGCCGTCGTCCCCGCCGATCCTCTTGCCGCCGAACTCGCGCGCTGCCGGAAGCTAGGGCCCGAGGCCGCCGGCAGTCCAGCCTACAAAGAGGCCTGGGCCGAAAACCGCGCCCGGTTCTTTTCGCCGCTCAAACAATCGCCGGAGCGCTGAGGATGGGCGACAGCGGGGTCATCGACCAATTCCTCAACACTTTCACGGCCTATATCGATTCCGGCTTTGGTCTCTTGGGCGGCGAGGTCAAATATCTCTCATCGACCTTGATCGTGATCGACATCACCCTCGCCGGTCTTTTCTGGGCGCTCGCGGGCGACGAGGATGTCATTGTCCGGCTCATCAAGAAGACGCGCTTCTTTGCCTTCCTCATCGGCAATTTCAACAAGCTCTCCAAAATCATCTTCGACAGCTTTTCGGGCCTCGGCCTGAAGGCAGCCGGGTCCGCTCTCTCGGCCACGGATTTCCTGCATCCCGGCCGCACCGTGCAAGTTGGCCTTGACGCCGGCAAGCCCATCCTCGAAGCCGCCGGCCCATTGATGGGCTATGTCTCCTTCTTCGAAAATTTTGTTCAGATCGCCGTCCTCATGATCGCCTGGGCGATCGTGCTGATCTCCTTCTTCGTCCTGGCGGTTCAGCTCTTCGTCATTTTGATCGAATTCAAGCTCACGACGCTTGCCGGTTTTATTCTCGTCCCCTTCGGCCTCTTCAACAAAACATCTTTCCTCGCCGAACGAGTCCTGGGCAATGTCGTCACATCGGGCGTGAAGATCCTCATGCTCGCCGTCATCACCGGCATTGGCACGACGCTTTTTTCGCAGTTCACCCAGGGGTTTGGCGGCAACCAGCCGACCATCGAGGATGCGCTCTCGCTCGTCCTGGCCGCCCTCTCCCTTCTCGGCCTCGGCATGTTCGGCCCCGGCATTGCCGCGGGCCTCGTCTCCGGCGCGCCGCAGCTTGGCGCCGGTGCCGCTGTCGGTACAGGCCTCGCGGCAGCCGGCCTCGGTGCCGCGGGTTTTATGGGCGTGCGCGCCGGCGCCTCGACATTCATCGGCGCAACATCTTTCGCCGCACGAGGTGGCGCAACACTCGCCAGCGAGGCTGTCTCCGCTTATGGCCTTGCCGCCGCGAGCTCCGGTGAGGCCAGCTGGCGCAGATTTGGTGCCGGGATGGCTGGAACCGCCACGGCGGGTGCCGATTCTGCCGCGCAGCCCCTTCGCAACAATCTGTTTCGCTCCGCCGCTTCCTCTTCAGCCGACGCGAGCAGCGCAGCCAACACTGTCCCGGGCTGGGCGCAACGCCTGCGCCGCGATCAGACAATTGCCCGCGCCAAGCTCAAACGCACTCAGCGCCGCAAAACTCTCGTCGCTGCCTTCTGGAAACAAGCCGAATTGCCATTCTGATGTTACCACGCTTGTCAAAGATCAATAAATGAATTGTTGTCGACTTTGAGTTTGGGTTCGGAGGCGGTGTCCGCTGCTTCCGCGCAAGTGACGACGAGCAAGAACATCATCGCGAGCAGCACTGTCGAGATCGATACGATGGGGACTGAAATCTTCGTCATGGCGGTTTCCCTCGGGCTCGCTTGGTGCGTGAACCATCAAAGATGAAAGTATCAGCCGAGCAGCTTGACGAGTTCCTTGGCAGCGGCAGTGGACGACGCAGGGTTCTGGCCCGTGATCAGCCGCCCGTCGGCGATGGCAAAACTCTGCCAGTCGGCGGCCTTCTCGTAGAGGCCGCCCAGACGCCGCAGTTCGTCTTCGACGAGGAAGGGAACGACGTTCGTGAGCTGAACTGCTTCCTCCTCGCTATTGGTGAAGCCGGTAACGCGCTTGCCCCTGACGATCGGCTGACCCTGATAGGTCACTCTGTGAAGCACCGCCGGAGCATGACACACAGCGGCGACGGGCTTGCCGGCATTGTAGAACGCCTCGATTAAAGCGATCGACGTCGGATCGTCAGCGAGGTCCCACATCGGCCCGTGGCCGCCGGGATAGAACACGGTGTCATTGTCGTCCGCCCTGGCGTCCTTTAGCTTGATCGTGTTTGCGAGGACCTTCTGCGCTTCCGGGTCCCGCTTGAACCGGGCAATCGCGTCCGTTTGATTCTCCGGCAGGTCGCTCTTCGGATCGATCGGCGGCTGGCCACCCTTCGGCGACGCGACCGTGATCTCCGCTCCAGCGTCCTTGAAAACGTAGTAGGGCGCCGCAAATTCCTCGAGCCAGAAGCCGGTCGGCTTCCCGGTGTTGCCCAGGACATTGTGTGAGGTCAAAACCATCAGGATTTTCATTTTCGTGCTCCTTATCTGCGTTCAGGCCGCGACGCCTGTGTTATAGGAGACATCGTCTGAGCCTACCGCGACGATGGCAAACCCGGTCTACGTTCACCGCTTCGGGTACGCCGTGAAAATGTAATCTTTTGCCTGCACGATCGTATGGCACGCGTATCCGCACTTGGCGCCGCTCCCCTCGGGCGTGAACGTGCCGGACGCGGAGTCATAGTTAAACTGGGCGTATCCCCATCCGCCGGTGTCCGGGAATGTCTTGCTATCCCTCTCGATGAAATCAACGTCATGCAGGGTGTCCGGCACCGTCGTCGGAGCGGGGGCCTCCGCACTCTTTTTCGCATTCCAATGGATCTTCGCAATCTTGGAGCCGTCGGGGAAATGCTTGCCATTGCCGGGAACGCCGGCCCGGTAGGCGTCGATCATCGCTGGATTGGCGAGGATCACTTCGATCAGGTCTTCGGTCTGACTGACGGCGACAGTCTGCCAGTCTTCGTATCCCCTGAACTCTGAGAACGCGAGTCCATTCGGCACCTGCACAGTGTATTTGTCCTGCGCGGAAATGGCTCTGCCGCTCAAGACGGCGAGCACTACCGCAACGATCACCATCAGCCAGGACGGAATCCTCGTCATGCTCATTCCTCCAATTGATCGTCCTGCGTCGCGCCCAGTGTCCTGTGAAACCTACCGGTTTGGCAGGTTCGCGAAGAGCGAGACGAGCCCTTCCGCCATCGTCGGGTGCGCGATGATCGCGTCGCGCAAGCCCATATAAGGCATGCCTGCAAGCATCGCGGTCTGGACCACGGTCATGACTTCGCCGGCCTCAGCGCCGAACATGGTAAAACCGAGAATGCGGTCGCCGTCCGCCTCGACCAGCGCCTTCATGAAACCGCGCATTTCCGACGTTGTCCGCGCCCGCAATACGGCAGCGATTGGCAGCTTTGCGAGCCGAACGGCGATGCCGTGCAGCAGGGCCTCGCCTTCGCTCAAGCCGACCCGCGCGAGCGGGGGATCGGTGAACATGCAATAGGGGACAAGCCGGTCGCGCGTCGACCGGGAGCCGCCGGCGAGATTGGCCCGGATGATGCCGAAATCGTTCTCCGACACGTGAGTGAATTGCGGGCTACCCGCACACTCGCCGACCGCCCAAACTTCCGGCGCGCTCGTCTCGAGCCGGTCGTTGACCGCGACATATCCGCGTGTGTCCAAGGCGACTCCGGCCAGGTCGAGGCCGATTGCGGCCGTATTCGGGCTACGTCCAGCGGCGACCAGGATGTCACTCGCCGCAATCGTTTGATCGCCTGCCTCGGTGCGTATTTGCAGGCCGACGCTTTCTCCGGACCGGCCGTGCACGGCGAGAACAGCGGCTCGGACATGCACGTCGATTTCTTCATCGCGCAGCAACTCCATGATCGCGGCTGCCACGTCGGTGTCTTCGCGGCCCAGAAGCTGCGGCGCCGCCTCAACAATCGTCACACAGCTGCCGAACCGGCGATAGGCCTGTCCCAGCTCCAAGCCGACATAACCTCCGCCGAGCACGACGAGGTGGTTCGGCAGCCGGTCGAGTTCGAGCGCTTCAACGTTGGTGAGCGGAGCAGCCGCAGCCAAACCGGGAATCTCCGGGATCGTCGCATGCGTCCCGACATTGACGACCACGCGATCGCCAGTCAGAACGCGGGTCCCGCCGTCATTTAACTCGACCTCTATCGTCTTTGGCGCAATGAACCGGCCGGTGCCCATAATAAGCTCCGCACCGCTCGCCTTGTACAAGTCGAGGTGCAGGGCGATCAGCCCTTCGACCATCTCGCGCTTGCGCTTCAGAACTCTCTTCATGTCGACGGCGGCGGAACCCGTTACCATTCCAAACCGATCGGCGTGGTGGACGAGGTCGGCGACTTTCGCGCTCCAGATTTCATTCTTGCTCGGCAGGCAGTTGGTGTTCGGGCAGGAGCCGCCAATCAGCTTGCGCTCGACGACAGCAGTACGCTGGCCAGACTTGGCCATGTGCCAGGCCAGCAATTTGCCGCCCGCTCCACTGCCCAAGACAAGCATTTCGAATCGTTCCGCTTGAGGCATTTTTCTTTCCTGGTTAGACAATCGGCTGGCCGGGCTTCACGCTCGTACTTCCGCTGTGGCTACAAACAGCTCTCCACCTCATTCGCCGCCGGCGCGCGCGCCTTTCTCGGCCACCGAGCGCTTCATCAATAAAACGACGGGCGCGAGGCACAGCATCACCATGGCGAATATCCAAAAGCAGTCGAAATAGGCAAAGGACGAGGCCTGCTGCTGGCGCAGACTCTCCAAAGCTTGCCAGGCGAGCTGCTGCGACAAGACGGGGTCGCCGGTCTGCTGGAGCAAAAAGGCTTGGGATTGTTCGGTGAAGGAATTCACGGCCGGGTTAAAGGGATCGAGATACTCGCCGAGCCGAAGGGTATGGAAATGCTCGCGGTGATCCTGCAGCGCCTGGCTCAGCGACGTTCCCACGCTGCCTCCTTCATTGCGGAGCAGACTGAGCAAGCCGACGGCGGCTCCACGCAGTTCCATCGGCGTATAGAGATAGGCAGCGACATTTGCCGGGGCGAAACTGATTGACACGCCTACGATCATGACGACCCGGGGCCAAACAACCTGCGAAGGGTTAATATCGAGGTTGAGCTGCGACATCCAATAATTGCCACCCGCCATCAGGAGCAGGCCGGTCAGGATCATCCACCGTGCATCTTTCTGCCGGCCAAGCAGGAAGCCCACGACCGGAAGCGTAAGAACGGAGAAAAAACCCGCCGGCGACAAGACCAGTCCCGACTGCAGCGCGTTGTAACCAAACAGGGATTGAAGCAGGCCAGGCAATAAGGTGCTGTTGCCATAAAGCACCGCATAGGCACCGAAAATAATGATGCAGCATGCACCGAAATTGCGCTCCCCCAGCGGGCGGAAATTGACGACGGGGCTCTTGTGGTGCATTTCCCAGAAGACCAGCGCCCCCAGTCCAACAATAAAGAGTGTCAAGAGTGTCTGGATCCGCCCGAATACGTCACCCAGCCAATTCCACTCCTCCCCCTTGCTGAGCATCACTTCCCAGCAAACCATGGTGATGACGAGGAGCGACAAACCGATCGAGTCAAAACGGGACGGTCGCTTTCTCTGATCTGCGCGCTGAGCGGTTAGATACTCCGGGTCATGGACCACGGCGTAGCAGGCGGCGCAAGCCAGAAGGCCGACTGGGAGGTTGATGTAAAACACCCACCGCCACGAATAATTGTCCGTAATCCATCCGCCGAGGGTCGGGCCGACGACCGGCGCGATCAGGGCGGCCAAGGCAAACAGGGTCATTGCGACCCCTTGCTTCTCCCGCGGGAAGGCATCGAGCAGAATTCCCTGGCTGCTCGGCTGCAACCCACCGCCTGCCAGACCTTGGATGACGCGGAACAGAATCAGCTGATTGAGGCTCGTGGCCGTCCCGCACAGGCCCGAGGCTAGAGTAAACACAGCGATCGACGCGATGAAGTAGTTGCGGCGGCCGAAGCGGGTGCTCAACCAGCCGGTGATCGGCAGGATAATGGCGTTGGCGGCGAGGTAGCTCGTGAGAACCCATTCGCCGTCGTTGACCGTCGCCGAAAGCCCTCCTACGATATAGCGCAGTGCGACAACAGCGATCGTGGTGTCAAGCACCTCCATAAAGGTCGGCACAACAACGGCGGCGGCCACGACCCAAGGGTTCATCGCCGCCCGGGGTCTCTGAAGTGAAAGCGCCGCCTCCGTCATTGGTTGCCGGCCGCCGGGTGTTCAGCGGGAGCGGCTGCCGACGCCGACGCTTGCGGCACGGAGGCTTGCAGACGCTTACCAGCATCGGGTCCTGTCGCCGGTCTGTTGATATAGACGTAGGGGGTAACCGAAAGGCCGATGAACAGGGGGTCCTTATCTGGGTCGTAGTTCTGAAGCTCGATGCGCACGGGCAATCTTTGCACCACTTTGACGAAATTGCCCGTGGCATTCTGGGGCGGCAACAGCGCTAATGTCGAGCCGGTGCCGAACGTAAAACCCGTAATCCGGCCCGAGAAGACGCGCCGGCCGCCATACATGTCGGCATACACGTCGACCGGCTGACCGATACGCAGCTCCTGAAGTTGGGTCTCCTTGAAATTGGCGTCGATCCAGATTTCGTCTAGCGAACGGATCGCCATCAGACCTTGTCCGGCCAAGACATTGTTGCCGGGATTGACATTGCGGCGCGTGACAACGCCGTCAATTTCCGCGATGATCTCGCAATAGCGAAGGTTCAATTCAGCCTGATCGAGATCGCGTTCGGCGGATTGGAGTTTCGCCTCGGCCTGTAAGACAGACGGCGCCCCCGGCACCAAACTGGCGAGTATTTTGTCAATATCGCCCTGCGGATCACGCTTATAGAAATCCTCAAGCATACGTTTTGGAGTTTGAGCGAACGAATAAATAATGCCAAGCTCGGCCGCCGTCTGCATCAATTCCGCCTGTGCCTGGCGCACCGAGGAAAAAGTCTGATCGAGATCGGGCGGCACCAGGGTTAGGTCTCCGCCATTCTCAGACTCCGCCGGCAGGCCCAAAGAAACACGAATTTGGTGGATATCGTCCTGGGCCTGGATAACCTCCGCGCGGGCAACGGATAAATTCTTTTCCCGCCGGTCGTACTCCTCGTGGCTTGTGTAGGCTTTAGCGACCAGTTGCTTTGCCCTTTCGAATTCCGCTTCTGCCAATTTCACGGAGGCTTTGGCCTTATCCAGGCCGGCAACTTTTGCATGAAGCAGTGCGATCTGGTTTCCGACATCCTCGATGGTGTGCTGGAGTTTCCAGCGTTGGCTTCTGGCCCTGGCTTCAACACCACGCACATTAGCTTTGGCCGCATCGAGATCTGCCTTTGCCGTATCGACAGCAGCTTTCTTAAGAGCGACTTCGACCTGATACGGCTCCCTGTCGAGTTCGACGAGAAGATCGCCTTTGTTGACACGGTTGTTGTCATCAACCAGCACCTTTGACACCTGACCAGGCACGCGGGCCGCCACGAACGTCACGTGACCGTTGACGTAAGCATCATCGGTCGAAACGGTTGTGAGAATGAACCTGATCCAAGGGATGCCAAATACCGCGAGAACCGCCAGACTTAGAATAGCGGCTGCTGCCATCACTAAGCGGCGCGTTGTTATTGGCTTATCGGCGCTCGGAGCGCTCGGCTCGGAAGGAACGCTCGGCTGCAGTTTATTGGTAGCCGACGCGACGGCTTCCCCTGCCGGACTTGCAGGAATTGAAGTGGGCGCGCCATTTTTCACGCTTTGACTTTTGTCATCGGGCATAGTCTCGCCCCTTTATCGCCACTGTGCGTGCCGCGCCTCATACGCAAGAATCGCGCCCGCAAGCGTGTTCTGCAAACGACTTGTGCCGCGCGTGTCAGCGTGACAACTGCGCTTGCGTGCGCACGACGTTATTCCAATTCTCAGCAAAAGAACGGGAGCTCACGAAAATGTGAGATTGTCTTGGTTCGTGGCGCGGAGATCAGGCACGGCGCCGGCACGTCGGGGTGACGAAAAGTGTGGCGAGCAAATTCCAGGCGCGGTGCTTTGGATCCTTAGCCGCTCCGTCAAGATCGGACTTGGCCAGATTACGGCCCTGTCAAATGACTATTCTGACGCTATCTTGTCCGCAGATGTCTTTTGGCCAAATTAGGAGACCTGAAATGGCTGACGAAAGATTGCGGAGCTATGAGATTGCTCCCGAGGGCATCAAAGCGGTGTCCCAGGTGGAAGGCTATATTCAAAAATGCGGTCTGGAGCACAGTCTTATCGAACTCGTGAGGATGCGCGCCTCACAGATCAACGGCTGCGCCTTCTGTCTCGACATGCACAGCAAGGATGCCCGTCGACGCGGGGAGAGCGAGCAACGGCTTTATTTGCTTAACGCCTGGACCGAATCGTCACTATACACGCCACGCGAACGCGCTGCACTGGCATGGACTGAAGCAGTTACACGAATCGAGGACACGCGCGCCCCCGACGCCATATATGATGCCCTGCGCCCGCACTTCTCCGACAGGGAGATTGTGGACCTGACCATCCTCATCGGCTTGATCAATCTTTGGAATCGGCTTGCCATCAGCTTCCGTAGCCAGCACCCGATTGACAAAGACAAGGCAGCATGAAGCGGAGTGGCATTCGGCCTCCGGGTACCTGGTTAAGCGTGAGACAGCTTGCCCACCTATATCTGGTCGAGGCAAAGATACCTCTTTCGTAGATTCACGCCAGAACTGAACGACTCGGTGTAGGAATGCAATTTGCCGCCGCGCCGGTTGAACGGAGATCCACGGCTTGAAGCCAAACGAACCCAAGCAACGGAAGCGCAAGCCTCGCGACGCGACTATGCGCGTCGGCGCTACCGGTATTGAGCTCGTCAAGCGCGGCGCCGCGCGCTACGATTTTCGCGATCCTTATCATATCGCAATCGAAATGAGCTGGAAGGAATTTGCGCTCGCCTTTCTTGGCTTGGAAGTTTGCATCAATTTTGTTTTCGCGCTTCTCTACCTCGCAAGCCCAGGTTGTATCGCTAATGCGCGGCCTGGCTCATTCTCGGACGCATTCTTTTTCAGCATCGAGACACTGGCGACCGTCGGCTATGGATTTATGGCTCCAGCAACCTTCTACGGCCATGTCGTATCGGCTATCGAAATCGTTTGCGGCCTGGTCTTCACCGCGATCATGACCGGCCTCTTGTTCGTCCGTTTCTCGAAACCGAGACCCAAAATCCTGTTTGCCGATCAGGCGGTCGTCACGAGCCATAATTGCACGCCGACCCTGATGGTGCGCATTGCCAACGGGCGCATGACCTTGCTGACCAACGCTGTTGTACGGCTGGGCGTAATATTGTTCGAAGAAAGCGCGGAGGGCCGTCCGCTCCGGCGGCTGCACGATCTTGCTCTCGGCAACGCGACCCTTTCTCTGTTTCCGTTGACCTGGACGCTGATGCACGAGATCAATGAAAAAAGTCCGCTGGCTGGTTACGACGCCGCGCGCTTCAAGGAGGACGATGCGCGACTCTTTTTAACCATCGAGGCCCGCGACCATGCGATCGGCGCGCCTATCCATGACATGCGCATTTACACGGTGGACGAAGTCTCGTTTGGAATGCACTACGCCGAAGCGGTGACTGTCGACGAGCAAAGGCGGCCCGTCGCCGATCTTTCCCGTTTGAGCTTGATCGAGCCGGACAGATCAGCGCACATTGATTGATAATTCGCTGCATTTGGGGGTGTATTCTCGCGTTCGGCCATATCTCGATGCATGGCCCGGCTATCGAAGAGATAGGAAGCGGTCGGAAGCCCAATTTGGGCGTGCGGGTGGACGTATAGCAAGTCTGTGGCAAGGCTGGAGGTCAGAACCCTTCCGCTCCGAACCGAATTGCGGAACTCTGGGGCCGCAGTGGAATGCTTAAATTGCGCCATGAAACCGGGAGATGCATCACTACCGCCCCGAGACATGGTGCAGGCGGGCCCAAGGCAAAGATCGTTTCACAACTAAAACCGGATCAAGCCGAGGCTTTTGGCGCGCAAAACCGCCTGCGCCCGTCTGTCGACCGCGAACTTTATAAAAATGTTTCTGATATGTCCACATCAAAGCCTGACTTGGCAGGCCGTTCGAGGCGTCTCCTATGTTTGTTGCTGGAGCCAAGTACGCCGATGTAGGCGCACGGGGCGCGAAGCGCCAATGCGAGCGCGACATCGTCGATTTTGGCGTCATGAGTGAGACAGGCCACCGCGGTATAGGCGTCAAGGCCTATCTCTGCGAGCGCCGCGTCGGGCCATTCGACCATGAGCCGCACCGGGAAATCGCTCGGCCGTCGCAAATGCGGCGCGGGGGTCGATGATGATCGTGTCGAAACCCGCGATCGCTGCAATGCCTGCCTGCCAAGGCTTGCGGTCCTGTATTTGTCGGACATTCAGGCTCCGGGGCCTTTGGTTCAGATCGGAACCCTAAGCGGCGCTAGCGCGTTAACTACGTCTAGGCGAGGCTTGTCGGGCGAGCGGCAACGTGACTAATTGAGGTGCGGGGACGAGAAGCATAGACTCGGAAAGAGGGAGTTCGTTGGTAGACCTTTTGGCGCTAGGCGATATCGGTCCTCAGTTAGAAGCAATGATCGCTTTGAGGCATACCCATGCCTTTTACGGTTAATATCAATGGAACAGATCACGCAGTTGACGTTGATGGCGATACTGCGCTTCTGTGGGTGTTGCGTGACGTGCTCGGCATGACGGGTACGAAGTTTGGCTGCGGCATGGCGCTTTGCGGCGCCTGCACTGTGCACGTCGACGGTGTCGCGACCCGTTCCTGCATCACGCCCATCGACGCCATCGGCAATTCCGAGATCACGACGATCGAGGCGATCGGTACGACGCCTGCCGGCGCCAAGATTCAGAAGGCATGGCTCGATCTTGAAGTGGTTCAATGCGGCTACTGCCAGTCGGGTCAGATCATGTCAGCTTCGGCGCTCCTGGCGAGCAACCCTCATCCGACGGACGGCGATATCGACGACGCGATGTCCGGCAACATCTGCCGCTGTGGGACCTATCTCCGCATTCGTGAAGCGATCAAGCGGGCCGCGCAATCGGACGGAAGGGCAGGCTGACATGATTCTCGAGCGTCTTGCTTCCCAACCCGCCGGCCCGGATCCTTCGCCGTCGGCGAACGGCCTTTCCCGGCGCAGATTCCTGGAAGCCGGAGCGGCCGCAGGCGGAGGCCTCCTGCTGAGCGTGAGCCTGCCTTTCGCCGCCGGCGAGGCCGAAGCGGCCGACACGTTCGCGCCTAATGCCTTTATTCGCATCGATGGCGACGGACAGATTGTCCTGACCATGCCCTATGTCGAGATGGGCCAGGGCACCTACACCGCGATCCCGATGCTAATCGCCGAAGAACTGGAGGTGGACCTAAGCCAGGTGCGGGTTGAACATGCTCCACCCAACGAAAAGCTCTATGGCAATCCCTTGCTCGGAGGCATACAGGCGACCGGCAATTCCAACGCGGTACGCGCATCGTGGCAGCCCTTGCGCCAAGCGGGTGCGACCGCAAGAACCATGCTCATCTCGGCGGCGGCAAAGCGTTGGAATGTCGATCCGGCGTCCTGCCACGCGCAAAGCGGGGAAGTGCTTCACGCGCCGACCGGGAGAAGTTTCAAATATGGCGAGCTTGCCGCCGATGCTGCCCGGCTGCCGGTCCCGGAAGGGGTGGCGCTCAAGCAGCCGAGTGACTTCAAGCTCATCGGCACGCCCGCAAAGCGTCTCGACGCGTCGGCAAAGGTCAACGGGTCGGCCATCTATGGCATCGACGTTCGGCTGCCCGGCATGAAGGTCGCGACGCTCGCGCAATCGCCTGTCTTCGGCGGTCGTGCGAAGAACGTAGACGATACGGCAGCCAAAGCCGTCAAGGGCGTGCGCCAGATTGTGCGGCTCGATGACGCCGTTTCGGTCGTCGCTGATCACATGGGAGCTGCGAAGAAAGGTCTCGCAGCGCTCAAAATCGAATGGGACGACGGTCCGCATGCCAAGCTCACCACAGCGGACGTCGTGCGCGAGCTCGAACAGGCGACGCTTGGCTCGGGTGCAGTGGCGCAGAACATCGGTGACGCGGACAAGGCGATGGCGAGCGCCACCACAAAAATCGAGGCGATCTATCAGGTTCCGTTCATGGCCCACGCAACGATGGAGCCGATGAATTGCACGGTGCACTTTCGCAAGGATGCGTGCGAAATCTGGATCGGCAGCCAGGCGATAGCGCGGGTTCAGGCGATGGCCGCGAAGGCCGCAGGCCTGCCGCTGGAGAAGGTCACCATCCACAATCATCTGATCGGCGGCGGCTTCGGCCGGCGGCTGGAAGCCGACGGCGCGGTCCGTGCCGTCGAGATCGCCAAGCACGTCGATGGTCCCGTGAAGGTCGTGTGGACCCGCGAGGAGGATATCCAGCATGACATGTACCGGCCCTATTTCTTCGACCGGATGTCTGCCGGTCTCGACGCGAAAGGGATGCCGGTCGCCTGGAACCGACGCTTCGCGGGCTCCTCGGTCCTGGCGAGATGGCTCCCTCCGGCGTTCAAAAATGGTCTTGACCCCGACACCACCGATGGCGCGATCAACCTGACCTATGCCCTCCCGAACATGCGCGTCGAGTATGTGCGGGTGGAGCCTCCGGGCATTCCAACCGCGTTTTGGCGCAGCGTGGGGCCGTCGCACAATGTCTTCGTAACGGAAAGCTTCATGGACGAGCTGGCGGTTGCGGCCAAACAAGACCCCGTCGCATATCGACTTGCCCTCCTCGACAAGGCACCCCGCGCCAAAGCCGTTTTTGCGCTCGCCGCGGAAAAGGCCGGCTGGGGACAGCCGCTGCCTGAAAGAGTCGGCCGCGGCGTCGCTCTGCAGTTCGTTTTCGCGACCTACATGGCGCACGTTGCCGAGGTCGAAGTGGCCAAGGATGGAGCGGTTCGCGTCCGGCGCGTCGTATGCGCGGTCGATTGCGGCACCGTCGTCAATCCCGATACCGTCCGGGCACAGATTCAGAGCGCGACCATCTTCGGCATCACGGCGGCGCTTTATGGCAAGATCACCCTCAAAGATGGACGTGTTGAGCAAACCAACTTCGATACATACCAAATCCTGCGCATGAATGAGGCGCCGGCCATCGAAGTCCACATCGTCCAAAGTTTCGAGCCGCCGGGCGGGATGGGCGAGGCCGGGACTTCGGCGATCGTTCCCGCCATCGCCAATGCGATCTTTGCCGCCACCGGCAAGCGCCTGCGCAAATTGCCGATCGACACGGAACAACTAAAGTCTATCTAAGGGTCTGGCAAAGCAGCCACTTGCATCCGCTACCGACGGCTTGCTTTCACGGATTGCGGCGCGAAAACGACACCGCATAGGCCCCGTCCCGGACACCGATCAAGGGGTCGTCAGACGGCTCGATCCCATCGATGAGATAGCCTGGCAAAACAGCAACTTCTTCTGAGCTTCGAGACTATCGGGTACGGAATTGTCGATCGCAATCACGCCGAGTTCCGTACTGCTGGAGAACATATCTGCAGCATCTGACGGCACCTTCCTGTCAACTGGTAAAACACACCTTTGCATCGGGCGCCCCGGCAATGCTGACGTGGTATACAGTCGTCGCCGCGTCTTGAAACTGACATGCCGGGGAGGTTTTGCAGTTTACGCGCTTCCGTTTGGCATGTGATAAGACAAGGCCGGCTGAGGGGCCGCTCGTGTTAAGATACACGTCATTTTCCGTGTGTGGCGAATTTCTCGCTTCGCAGGGGCTTGCGGCGTGACGTCAAAATGATTTCGGCGAGAATCGAGACGGCGATTTCCGCAGAACTTGCGGCGCCGATGTCGAGGCCGATCGGCGCATGTATTTTTCTCAGCGTTTCCGTGTCAAAGCCTGACTTGGCAAGCCGTTCGAGGCGTCTCCTATGTGTGCTGCTGGAGCCAAGTGCGCCGATGTAGGCGCACGGGGTGCGAAGCGCCAGTGCGAGCGCAACATCGTCGATTTTGGCGTCATGAGTGAGACAGGCCACCGCGGTATAGGCGTCAAGGCCTATCTCTGCGAGCGCCGCGTCGGGCCATTCCACCATGAGCCGCACGCCAGGAAAACGCTCGACCGTCGCAAATGCGGCGCGGGGGTCGATGATGATCGTGTCGAAACCCGCAAGCGCCGCAATGCCTGCCAAGGCTTGAGAAATGTGCACCGCGCCGATCATAACGAGACGCGGAGGGGGCGTCATGACTGTCAGAAAATAGCTTTTTCCTTTGAATTCGATCAGACTACTCTGTTTGAGTCGCAATTGTAACGCGATTTGTTCAGCCATACCGTCTTGCAAAACACCAGTTTCGAGGACCACTCTCTCCTCATGGCTGTGGAGATCGCTAACGAGAACGACCGCTCGGCGCGCGCAGCGTTCGCGATTGAGTAGGCTAAGAAGTTCGAGACGCATGGGGATTTCCGAAATATGGGAGCAGCCGCTGGGCCATCGGTCAGGTAGGTTTTGGTCGATGGTTGTTCAATCGTCGATTCTCTCGACATAAATCCTCATCCGTCCGCCGCATGAGAGACCTGCGCGCCAAGCGGTTTCGTCGGCCACGCCAAATTCCAGCAGTTTGGCAATGCCGCTTTCAATAATCTCCGAGCTTTCGGTAATGACGTCGCCTTCCACGCATCCGCCGGAAACCGACCCGAAGAAATTGCCGTCCGCATCGATGACGAGATGCGCACCCACTTCACAGGGCGCCGAGCCCCATGCCTCGACGACCGTCGCCAGGGCGACTTTTCTCCCGGCTCGCTTCCATTCCTCGGCTTTGGATAAAATTTCGGCGTCTGTGATCGGCATGTTTTTGGTCCCTGGCTGCAATCGCAATGGTTCGTCGACAATGCTGTGCAGCAGTTAGATAATATAGCAAGGTCATCGCGAAGTTTCTTGGTCAGTTCCGTTCGATCGGATTTCGGCCCGCCAAGTCTCTCAAATCCTCGGGAGTGTCGATGTCGGCGAGGATACCAGCGTCTTCGACAGCCAGCTCAATGAGCTTCGTAGTCGGTTCGCTTAGAATACATTTGGCTCCCTCGTCGTCCCCGAGCGGCGCGATGCGTGCAAAGAGCCCGCGTGCGAGCAGCACCGGGTTGCCCCGTTGACCTTCATGAATCGGGATGATTGCATCCACCTCACCGCAAGCTTGAACGAAGCACGCGATCAGACGGTCGATCAGGCAAGACGTTACCTTTGGCATATCGGCAAGGCATACCACGGCGCCTGCGGCGTCGCACGGCAGAGCGGCCAATCCGGCGCGCAAGGACGATGCGAGTCCCGTCGCGTAGCCCTCGTTGTAGACGAAAACTACTCGTGCATTGCCAATCGCCGCTTCGATTTGTTCTCGAGCATAGCCGGTGACAATAATGATGGGGTTGGCGCGGGACGCCGCCGCTGCGTCGACGGCCCACCGAACGAGCGGTTTGCCATCGAAATCGGCGACAAGCTTCGCCCCGCCCTGCGAGAAGCGCGAAGATTTGCCAGCCGCAAGAATGATGGCGGCAATTTCAACCATGCCGATCATCTCCCCAAGATCCGGCAAAGCGCAAACATAAACCTCTTCTGCGCCGCCGCAGCCCCGAGATTCGGAGCTAAAGGAAGGGCACAAAAATGGTCAGGTTAGGCGCCTTTCGATTGCGCCCAGGATCCCGCGGGCAAGCGTCTCTATTCGCTTCCCTGGAGTTTTCTGCGCTACGGCGCGTCTAGCACATTTCCGGTCAAATACACTGATCTGACCCACAAGGCACCCAAACAAAAACCGCCCATTGCTGGCAATTGGGGTACTGTGAGCTCCGTATAGTCCGCGCCGGCTTGGGAATCTTCAACTTATCGCATCGAACCTTGAAATCCAAAAATGTTAAAAGCATTTTCGAGAAAAGAGAGCTTGAGGGCTTTAGAGGGACCGCAGGGGCCCGAGACACGGATCATGAAGGAATACAGCGACGACGACCGCTTCTATCTCGATGATCTCCAAGTGGGCCAGCGCTTTACGAGCGGAACCCATGTCGTCGATGAGGCGCAGATCAAAGCCTTTGCCCGTCAGTTCGATCCTCAGCCCTTCCACCTTGACAACGAGTCGGCCAAAAACACATTGCTTTCGGGCTTGGCGGCAAGCGGTTGGCACACGGCTGCGATCACCATGCGCCTCCTGGTCGAGAGCGGCATGCCGCTCGCGGGCGGCATCGTCGGGGCTGGCGGCGAACTTGATTGGCCAAATCCGACCCGGCCCGGTGACCGTCTGCAGGTTGAAAGCGAAGTGTTGGACGTCAGGCCCTCGCGATCCAAGCCAGATCGAGGGGTCGCCATTGTGAGAAGCCTGACGCGCAATCAGCGAAACGAGGTGGTGCAGCGCCTGACGGCCAAGTTGATTGTCCCGCGTCGCGTCTGAATCAGGAGAGCCGCACTTGGCGGAGTCCGCGACGCCGGCACCGCGCAGAGTTTTCCGGCGGGGCAGCCCGTCAGAAGCTGGCCGATGATCGATACGATTTCCTGACACGACGAGATATTCAAATCTACTTTAGTCATGGCATTTTCTCCTTTCGCCGCTCCTATTGGGGATTAGACGAGGCCCGCCAAATTTTACGCCGCGCCGGCTGAGTTTTTGCGCCGCGATACGAGGCGCTCCGTTGCCGGGATCGAAGTCCGGTTCCGCTGCCCGCAGTGTCTGTATAACGCATCGAATCGTTTTGCCGCTTTCAACCGCGCAGATTTGCTAACACAACGCGCTTCACGATCATTGCCATAAGGGTCCAGCATAAAACGCATGACAGCACAAATATTCTGATCCAAAAAGATAGGATACCAATTGCATCTTCCATCGTTTCCTCCATGCCAATTGGCAGCGTCTAAGACAGCTGCTAAAATTTAGTGACCGAAAACGCGGGTATCTTACGTAACTTGGCTCCTTGGCGCGCCCCCTGTTCAGGGGATGAGGTTGGCAATAATCTTTATGGCAAGCGGGAATCACAAAGTTAATTAGGGTCGAACCTCCCCCATTTTGGGGACGACTTTGGTTCTGAGATAAGGATATTCCCTGCTATCGAGAAGGAGAGGCGATGGGTGCGGTCGAGCATCTCAAAACTTTGTGCTGCCTTGGGCTCGAGCCCGAGAGCGCGATGATTGCGGTTACGCCGCTGCTGCACGAGATCATTCCGCATGGCTGGACGCGGATGGCCCTTTTGAACCCCGATGCCACAATCGGCAGCATCTATTCGGAAAACCCGGCGGCTGCGGCAATCCACCGCGAGTCTCTATGGCGGTTCATGGATGACCCAACAAGCCCGGCCTCTTTGTGGATGCCTGCTTTTCGCAGCATTGCTGTCGGCTGGAGTTTGCATATGCAAGGCCGGGGCTGGCTGGAGAGCAGGTGGTACCGGGAAATAGAGGCTCCTCTTGATGCCTGCTGGCTTCTCACCGGGATGATCGGCGAGGGCGGGCACACCGTCGCTTTTATCGGTCTGACGCGTCCGCGCATTGCCCGCGCCTTCACGGTGGACGACGTGCAGCGGTTAGACCAGCTGCGTCCCTGGCTCGGGCATGCGTTTCGCCCCCGCCCCTCTGGTGACACGCGATTGGAAGGTCAGGGTCTCGCGGACATCGCAGGAGCGCCAGTCCACTCCGGTCAGATGATTTTGACGGCCGACTCAAAAGTCATCTTTCAGACACCGGGACTGGAACTTCTGCTAACAGTCATCGATAGAGAGCCGGCCAACTACACGAGCTTTCTCCCGGTCCGCGACAGGCTTCCTGCGCCAATTTCGAAACTTCTGTGGCAGATAGCCGGAACCGCGAATGGGGCGTCCACCGCCCCGCCTCGTATGCGAATTGCAACGGCGCACGGCGTCGTCACCCTGGAAGCCAAATGGCTCATGCCCGCGGGCGCTATCCCGGCGGATGTCGCGAAGGATCCGAAAAGTTGCCTTATCTCAGTGACGATCGAACTGCGGGAACATCCGCTCGCGCATGCCGCGCGCGTGCTGCGCGAGAACGGCGCCACCCCTGCGCAAATGAAGGTCGGCATTCAATTGGCTTTAGGCCAGACCAAACCTGCGATCGCGGATAGGCTTGGCATCGAGCTCTCCTCTGTGGCGAGCCTCACCAAAAAACTTTACGAGACCCTCGATATTCACAATTCGACCGAGCTTGCCTCCAAAATTTGGCTTAACAAAAGGACCGGCGAAGCGCTAAGATCCACCCTGCCCATATCGCTCGCGAACAGCACGAGAAAGGCCAAACCCGCATTGATCCACAGCTCCTGAAATTCGCTGATCGGCCCGCGGCGCCTGCATTGCCAGCCAAGCGAAGCAATCCAGCAGCGTGCTGCGGCCCCTGGGTTGCTTCGTCGCTTCGCTCCTCGCAAGGACAGCGCTGCCACGATTCGCGATCTACGAGATTTGTTAGGCCCTCGCCTTTCGCGCCATGGCTTCGTCGTGGGACTTCGATAGATTCTGCACGGCGTGCACGAGCTGCTGCTCCGTTGTTTGCCGCAGCTGCCGAAGTTGCGGCCACCAAGGCGGCGCGGCTGATGGATGCTTCCACGCCGCCTCGCCGGGAGGCAGCGGTTGCGGGTTTAACTCAGGCATGGGTTCGATCTCCTCAATTCCGGCGGCGGTCTGCCGCCCGGTTACGTAGTGATCTGAGCAAAGTTTTTGGCCCGCCGCGTCCCCTGTTCATGGGATGCGTTCGGTAATATTATTATGTCAGCGCGCGGCATCGCAGGGAGTCCTATGGGCGCGGTCGAGCATCTCAAAACCTTGTGCTGCCTTGGGCTGCCGCCCGAGAGCGCGATGATCGCGGTCACGCCGCTTCTGCATGAGATCATTCCGCATGGGTGGACGCGGATGGCTTTCATCAAGCCCGACGCCACGCTGAGCCACGGCTACGCGGAAAACCCGGCGCTAATCCCCAAGATGGAGCGCTTCCTCGAGCTCTTGCATAATCCCTCGAACATCATTGGTTCCCTTTACCTACCCAACTTTGAGGCCGTTGGTATCGGCTGGACATTGCATCGCCAAGGCCGGGGCTGGCTGGAGAGCGACTGGTACAAGGAAATAGAGGCACCCCTCGATTCCTGCTGGTGGCTCGAAGCGATGCTTGGCGATGGCGCGCGGGCCATCGCCTGTGTGCACCTTACGCGGCCGCGTAGTGCCCGTCCATTTATCGTGGACGATGTGCAACAGCTCGACACATTGCGGCCCTGGCTTGCGCATGCGTTTCGACGGTCTCTTCCCCGCGATGCATCGCAAGCCTGCGATCTTGCGAGCGTTGCGGGAAGGCCGGTGTTCAGCGGTCAACTGATCGTGACGGCCGAAGCGAAGGTCGTCTTTCAGACAAAGGAAGCCCAGCACATTCTCGATTGGATCGACCGCGAGACGATTGAAGCAAGGTGCCGGGATAGGGACCGCGACCGGCTCCCTGTGCCGGTCTTGAAACTTCTTCAAAAACTCACTGGTACTGCGAACGGGACTTGCAACACGCCGCCGCGCATGCGGCTTTCGACACCCTATGGCGTCGTCGCGCTCGAAGCCAAATGGCTCAAGCCGGCGGGCGCTCTGCCAGGCGATGCCGCCAAAGACCCAAAAAGCTGTCTTATCTCGGTGGCGATCGAACTGCACGAACATTCGCTTGCGCGTGCCGCAAGAGTCCTGCGAGAGAACGGCGCGACGCCGGCGCAAATGAAGATCGGCATTCAGCTCGCGATGGGAAAGTCAAAACCCGCGATCGCGGATGCGCTTGGCATCGAGCCCTCCTCAGTCGCAAGTCTCGCCAAACAACTCTATCAGACCCTCGACATTCATAATGCCACGGAGCTCGCCACCAACATTTGGCTTGGCGGGAATCCCAACGAAGCGCATGGATCCAACTTGCCGCGCTACCCCGCCCCGCGCTCCATCTTCGCTCCGTCTTATAAACGCATCACACCTCCCTAAAAGTGAAGGGCGAGAGGCTGCGCATGGTTTCGTCGACGTGGAGCGAGCGCATGGCCGGCGACGCCGAATGCAGCAGCACTGTGTTGCGCACGGTGAGGCAAGATTGGGGCACCGGGGGCAGAGAGCCAGACGGTCCCACGATCTGTTTGTCAAATCACGCGGTTGTATGATATTTTGCATTTATGGCCATCACGCTCACGCCCGAACAAGAAGCATGGTGCGAGACGCATGTCGCAAACGGCGATTTTGCCTCGGTTGAGGCGGCGGCGCGCCAGCTCATTGACGAGCGCATTGCCGAACGCGCTGCCGAAGAAAATGATGATCTCGCTTGGGCGAAACCCTATGTGGATGAGGCCCGCGCAGCTGTCGCGCGCGGCGATGCCCTTAGTCTTGAGGAACACAAGGCGCGCAACGCGGCGCGGCTTGCGGCCATCCGGGGCTAGTGGCACGCGTCGTCGTCTCCGCGCCAGCTGACGCAGACACCGCGGAGATCATCGCCTATCTTACCGCCAAGGCCGGATATAACGTAGCCGCAAGATACGTTGCTTCCTTTGAAGAGCTTTATGATCGCCTGGCCGATCATCCCCTTGCCGGCGCGCCGCGCCCCGCGCTTGGGCCCAATGTCCGCATCGGTATCGTGCCGCCATACATCGTGATCTACGAACATGCGAAGACAGATGGCGCCGTGACGATATTGCGCATCGTTCACGGCCGGCGCAGGATCACAGGCAGGCTGTTGCTAACCGGAGCCAGCCCACCATAAACGGACGAAAAGGAAGCGACGCAATTCAACTGACGCGTCGCCAAAGACCCAAAGAGCTGCCTTATTTCGGTGACGATCGAACTCCGCGAACATGCGCTTGCGCGTGCCGCAAGAGTTTTGCGAGAGAACGGCGCGACGCCGGCGCAAATGAAGGTCGGCATTCAGCTCGCGATGGGAAAGTCAAAACCCGCTATCGCGGATGCGCTTGGCGTCGAGCCTTCCTCAGTCGCAAGTTTCGCCAAAAAACTTTATCAGACCCTCGACATTCACAATTCGACCGAGCTTGCCGCCAAAATTTGGCTTGGCGAAGACCGCAACGAAGCACATGGATGTCAGCTGCCGCGGCAACGGGCCTTGCGTGGCATCTCCGCCCCCACCCACAAACGAATCACACATCCCTAAAAGTGAAGGGCGAGAGGCTGCGCATGGTTTCGTCGACGTGGAGCGGGCGCATGGCAGGCGGCGCCGCCCGCTGCGGGCAGAGAGGGCGGTCGCACAGACGGCAGTTGATGCCAATCGGCGTCGCATCCATAGCATTAAAATCGAGCCGCTTCGCATAGACGAGGCGCTTTGCATATTTGATCTCGCAGCCAAGCCCGATCGCAAAGCGCGGCTCGATGGCGCCATATGGCGCGAGTGCGCGGCGCACCGTGCGCGCGATCGAAAACCATTGCGTGCCATCGGGAAGCTCGATGATTTGCGTCAATATTTTTCCGGGCTCCGCGAAGGCCGCGTGAATATTCCAAAGAGCGCAGGTGCCGCCGGAATGGGCAAAGGGAAAACGGCCCGAAGAAAAGCGCTTTGAAACATTTCCAGCCATATCGACGCGGATTAAGAAGAACGGCACGCCGCGCGCGGTTGGCCGCGCAAGCGTCGTTAAGCGATGCGCCACCTGCTCGAAACTCGCCCCGAAACGCGCGGCCAAAAGTTCGATGTCGTAGCCCGCAAGCTCGGCGGCCTCCAAGAAACGGCCGTAGGGCATCATCACAGCTCCGGCAAAATAATTGGCAAGCGTGACACGCAGCAGAGGGCGGGTTTGCTCATGAGTTGGTTCGAGCCTTGCCGCGATTTCGTTCAGGAGATCCCCATATTGGCTTAACGCGAGCTGATAGGCGGCCTGAAAAATCCGGCCGGGCGGCTCGACGGCTTCCGAGATCATCAAGTGGCGGCGGTGATGGTCATACCAGCGCAGCCTTCCGCTCATCACGTCGAGCGGCAGGATCCGGATGCGGATCCCATGGCGCGCGCGCAGATGCTCGCTGAGCGCATGCAAAAGATCATCGCCCGAAGACGCAATATCGGCCGCAAGAGTCTCGGCGGCCTGTTCGAGTTCCGCAAAATGGTTGCGCGCGTCGTGCAGAATGGCGCGCAGACGATCGATCGGGCTTTCGCTCAAGACCGGTTCGGCGCGGTCGCGGTCGGTTCCTGCAAACACCCCTGCTTCGCTTGCCTCCCGCGCGGCTGCATAGGCCCGGTAAAGCCGCGCCATGGCGGCGACGAGGGCTGGCGAATTTTCGGCCGCGTCGCGCACTTCCGCGCGGGGAACCGCCGCCTCGCGAAACAGCGGATCGGCGAGAATTTGTTCGATCTCGCCTGCCGACTGTTCCCCTTCGCCCTCGATAAAGTCGCGCGGGTCTACCCCATAGGCGGCGGTCAGGCGGATCAGGATCTGCACCGTGATCGGGCGCTGATTGCGCTCCATCAAATTCAGATAGCTTGGGGAAACGTCGAGCTCGGCGGCCATGCCCGCTTGGGTGAGCTGGCGTTCTCTGCGCAGACGCTTGAGCCTTGCGCCGGCATAGATTTTACGCGGGGATGCGGCCATGGTTTCGGGCAGAAAAGTTTTTACAAGTAGACAAGTTTACAATGTATAGATGTTACATTACAACTTCAATTCGCCCAGCAGGGATTGCCCGGACCAAAATTCTTTCATATGTCACATTGCAGCAGAAATTTCCGCCCGGCTGGCAGGTTTTGCCAACCGCTGTGGGTGATGCTGTCAATCCCTTTTAAATACCGTACTCAAAGAGCAAAACGGGCAAAGCCATTCGCTTTGCAGCAAAGACAAGGCGCGCGCGATGACCTACCAAAGCCAGATCCGGGAGCCCGGACAGACCAAGGAATATCAAAGCCATATTGCCGAGGCAAAGCAGCTCGTCGAAAGCAAAAACGGTTCATGGGACGGCATCAACCCTGAGTCCGTGGCAAGAATGCGCCTGCAGAACCGCTTCCGCACGGGTCTCGATATCGCCAAATACACCGCCGCCATCATGCGCAAGGACATGGCGGCCTATGACGCCGATCCCGCCCTTTATACCCAGTCGCTCGGCTGCTGGCACGGCTTTATCGCCCAGCAGAAGATGATCGCCATCAAGAAGCATTTCGGCTCGACCGAGCGGCGCTATATCTATCTCTCGGGCTGGATGGTCGCTGCGCTGCGCTCCCAGTTCGGCCCCCTGCCGGATCAGTCCATGCATGAGAAGACAAGCGTGCCGGCGCTGATCGAAGAGATTTACACTTTTTTGCGCCAGGCCGATGCCCGCGAGCTCGGCGGCTTGTTCCGCGCGATCGACGCCGCGCGCAAGGCGGGAGACAGCGCCAAAGAGCGCGAGCTGCTCGCGGCCGTAGACAATTTTAAGACCCATATCGTGCCGATCATCGCCGACATTGATGCGGGGTTCGGCAATGCGGAAGCGACCTATCTGCTCGCCAAGAAGATGATTATGGCGGGCGCCTGTGCGCTGCAGATCGAAAACCAGGTGTCCGACGAAAAGCAATGCGGCCACCAGGACGGCAAGGTGACGGTGCCGCACGAAGTCTTCCTCGCAAAGGTGCGCGCGTGCCGCTACGCTTTCCTCGAGCTCGGCGTCGATGACGGCGTTATTTGTACGCGCACGGATTCGCTGGGCGCAGGCCTCACCCAGCAGATCGCCGTCAGCCACGAGCCGGGCGATCTCGGCGATCAGTACAACAGTTTTCTCGACTGCGAAGAAGTTGCGCCCGGCGATGTCCGCAACGGGGAGGTGCTCATCAACCGGGGCGGCAAGCTCATGCGGCCGAAGCGGCTTGCCAGCAACCTCTATCAGTTCCGCCCCGGCACGGGCCCAGACCGTTGCGTGCTCGATTCCATCGCCTCGCTGCAAAACGGCGCCGATCTGTTGTGGATCGAAACCGAAAAGCCGCATGTGGAACAAATCGCCAGCATGATGGTCCGAATTCGCGCGGTCATCCCCAATGCCAAGCTGGTTTACAACAATTCGCCGTCCTTCAACTGGACGTTAAACTTCCGCCAGCAGGTCTATGATGCCTGGAAGGCCGAAGGCAGGGATGTCTCCGAATATGACCGCTTGGCCCTGATGAGCGTCGAGTATGACGGCACGCCTTTGGCCGTTGAGGCCGACGAGCGCATCCGTACCTTCCAGGCGGACGGGGCAAAGCGCGCTGGCATCTTCCACCACCTCATCACGCTTCCGACCTATCATACGGCGGCCTTGTCGACCGACAGTCTGGCGCAAAGATATTTTGGTGCGGAAGGCATGCTCGGCTATGTCCGCGACATCCAGCGCCACGAAATCCGCGAAGGCATCGCCTGCGTAAAACATCAGAACATGGCGGGCACCGACATCGGCGACGATCACAAGGAATATTTTGCGGGCGAAGCGGCGTTGAAGGCGGGCGGGGTTCACAACACGATGAACCAGTTCGGCTAAAAGCCGGTTCTTTCATTGAGACCGTAGACATGGCGGCCCGGAGTGCGATGCTTCGGGCCGCCGTGCCATGTCGCGATGGTTTCGCCATGCGGCGCGCAATGTGACGGGCCAGATGATTGCGGTCGACGCCGTGCGTGGAAGACGCCCGGCGTGGAGTTGTCGGCGGCCGCATCGCGGGACAAAGCTTGCTGAGAATTCCCGACCTCTCCCAATAGAAAAGTCTTCGGAGCGTTGATTACGTTCACGTCCCAATCTGATTGGGCTCGTACGCCGACATTTTCGATCATACGATTGCAAATACCGCTTTCTTATGTAAAATTAGCGCGTTTTACGAACTAAAATTAAGCAAGCCTATGGCGCAACAAAAGGGGAGACAGTCATGAACGGGGACGAGACGCTTGATATTGAACTCGGCGAGGTTTTGTTCGAAAACGAGGAGCAGCTCGCGCAAAAGATTGCCGAAGCCATTTCCGAAAAGATTGGTGCTGCCGACGCAGCCAGGAGGCTTGCTGAGGACAGAGGCGAAAAAATTTACCAGCCAATGTGCCCAGCCCTCCGCGACGCCCATCCCAAGGCGCATGGTTGTGTTGAGGCCGAGTTTCGCGTCGAGGATAATTTGCCGCCCCATCTGGCGCAGGGCGTTTTCCAACCAGGACGAACCTATCAAGCTTACATCCGATTTTCGAACGGCGACGCCGATCCTGAGCGGGATGACGCCAAGGGAGACGCGAGAGGCATGGCAATCAAGCTGCTTGGCGTGCCGGGCGATAAGATCTTGGCGGACGAGCGTGAAGCCTCAACACAAGACTTCATTATGATCAACCATCCCATTTTCATGGTCGACGATCCCGCCCATTACCTTGAGCTGATTCAGGCGACCGGCAGCTCGAATCCCCTCGCAAGGGCAGAACAACTCCACGCGCTCGGTCTTAAGGGCGCCCTCATAGCGCTTGCTGTGACCTCGTCGACAATCAGCAGTCCATTCCAAACGCGCTATTGGTCAATGGTCCCCTATAGGCTCGGCGACCCGCCGCACAAGCAGGCGATCAAATTCTCCGCACGGCCTTGCCTTCCCGAGGATACGACCGTTCCGGATGGTGCTGACCAAGACTATTTACGGGAAACGATGATCAAACAGCTCGCCGAGATGGAAGCGCAATTTGACTTCGAGGTCCAGCCCCGCACGTCGCCGAGCATGAGCGTCGAGAAATCGACGGTGGAGTGGAAAGAAGAAGACGCTCCGTTCATCAAGGTGGCCACGATTATGATTCCGAAGCAAAAATTCGCAACGCCAGAGCGCGATCTGTTTGGCGAGAATCTTTCGTTCACACCCTGGCACGCGCTACCGCAGCATCGCCCCCTGGGTTCAGTCAACCGAACCCGGCGGGTTGTGTACCAAACCATTTCCAAGCTTCGTCATGAACTGAACAGAGCGGAGCGTCGTGAGCCAGGCGGCTTTGAAGCCGCCTAATGCGCAGGCCGGATTGGGCAATGAAAAGGATCCGCTCCGTCATGCGGAGGATTTTTGGGCATTTGATACGTTAAAATAATCTGGTGCTGCGAGAGAGGATTGAACTCTCGACCTCTCCCTTACCAAGGGAGTGCTCTACCACTGAGCTACCGCAGCTTAACAGAAAACGTACCAATCTCATTTCCCGGTAGCAAACCATTGCACCGCAAATATGCCTTATAGTAGCTCATTCTGCTTCGCCACAATCCTAATTTTTGGAGGCGCTCGCTGGCTTGGGTTTGGCGGCCATTGCTCTGTGGGTAATTGTTTTTTGAGATATAGGCTGTGCCACGAAGGCACATTATGTGAAACGCAGCATGTGAAACGCAGCGACCACCCAGCGTGCCTTTAGCAATGAGTCAGCGCCCATAAAGCTGTTCAAAACCGCTGAATTTTGGCCCTGCTCGACGTGAGCGCGGAGCGCTGACGTGTCGGCGGGTTTTGGCAAGGCAAGTTCGTTTTTCGCTAGGGCAATCAGAAGCTCGGCGTAATCCTCTAAACCTGCCAGTGAGATGGCTTGCCGCGTGCCAAGCATTCCCGCCGCGTATTGGCGCAATATTTCAAGCTGTAGTGGATCGGTTTTGGCCATAGATAAGATTCTACCATAAAAACTAACGGCCCAAGAAGAAACTTCCTGCGAGTCCTGAGATCGCGCGCTCCGCGCAGCGTGAAGATCTGGCCTCGGCCGCTTGACCATAGCGCTTCTCTGCAATGGTTGCTTAAGAATTGCATCGCGGTTGCGCTTGATGGCCGCGAGCGGGAAGCACTTTGTTTCCAAGCGAGGCGCCCGTTTGATGCTTTGGACGCGTTCGCGCGCCATTGCAGAGGGCCGTCCGTTCGATTCTCCCGGCAGCCGAAATGGACCCAAAGGGCGGAGCGCCTCCCAAATCGGCAAAGTCGGTAAAAGGCGCGCATTCCCGCACAGAAAAATGCAACGGTGTTGGTGCACTCTCCGCGCACCAAGGGAATGCGATTCTCGTGGCCGCCCCTCGATTGCAATTGATTGAATGAGACACGCGGCGCGGACGTCCCTCAGCGCCGCGACGGCCGGAGAATTCTTCGCCATGAAACCGATGAGTGCCAGCCGGCTCAAGGCGCAGGAAGAACATTTCAGGCTGCTTTTCGAGCTCAATCCCGTGCCGATGTGGGTTTATGATCCCGGCAGCCTGAAATTTCTGGCCGTGAACGAATCCGCTCAAGCGCATTACGGCTATTCCGAGGAAGCTTTTTTGAAAATGAGCTTGCTCGACCTGGTGCCGCAAGACGAGAGGGATGCAAACGAGAAGGCGATTCGGAGCAATCCCGATTGGAAGGACGGCTCTGGGTATGTTTGGCGGCATATCAAGGCAGACGGGAGCGAGATCGAAGTCCTCACGTCGTGGCGCGACATTCTATTTCGTGATGCACCTGCGCAGCTCGTTGCGGTAATGGATGTGACCGAGAAACGCCAAGCTGAAAAACGCCTGAGCTACATGGCGCGCCATGACGGGCTCACCGGTCTGCCAAACCGGCTCTTATTTCACGAGTGCCTTGACGAAGCGCTGCTGCGCGTGCGCCGGAACAAGAAGAAGCTCGCCATTCATTACCTTGACCTGGATCACTTCAAGAACGTCAACGATAGCTTGGGACATTCCGCAGGCGACAAGCTGCTGACGGCAGTGGCAGAGCGTCTCCGGTCATGCGTGCGCGAGGACGACATTGTTGCCCGGTTAGGCGGCGACGAATTCGCGATTCTGCAAATGGCGCTCAACGGACCGCACGAGGCGCAGGCCCTGGCCGAACGCATCGAAAAGCTCGCAGCCGTACCTTACGATATCGACGGACAGCAAATCATGAGCGGGGCCAGCGTCGGCATCGTACTTGCTCCGGCTGACGGCGACGCGCAGGACGAGCTCATGAAAAACGCAGACCTGGCCCTCTACCGCGCCAAGGAAGAGGGCAGGGGCACATTCCGCTATTTCGAGCCGGGCATGGACGCGAGCTTCCGCGCGAGGCGCGCGCTCGAAAGCGACTTGCGCAAAGCACTTCGCTTAGGCGAATTCGAACTCGTCTATCAGCCCCTCGTCAACCTTAAGACCGGAGATATATCCGGCTTTGAAGCGTTGCTTCGCTGGCACAGTACCGAGCGCGGGATGGTGCCGCCGGGTGAGTTCATTCCGCATGCAGAGGAAACTGGCCTCATTCTTCCGCTCGGCGAATGGGTTCTGCGGGAAGCCTGCGCCGAGGCGGCAAGGTGGCCGGGAGATTTGAAAATCGCGGTCAACCTTTCGCCCGTTCAATTCAAGAAGGGCAATTTACCGGAGACGGTCCGCGCAGCGCTCTCGGCTTCGGGTCTGCCTGCTGCGCGCCTCCAACTCGAGCTTACCGAATCGATTCTTCTTGAGGACAGCAAGATGAACCTCGCCACTTTGCGCCATTTGCGCGAGCTCGGGGTTGGGATTTCATTGGATGATTTTGGGACTGGCTATTCATCATTGAGCTATTTGCTCTCGTTTTCCTTTGACAGTATCAAGATCGACCGCTCCTTTATTGCCGAGGTTAGCAAAAGCGGAACATGCCCGGCGATCGTGCGCGCAATCACCAAGCTCGCAGAAGATCTTGGTATTCCGACGGTCGCCGAAGGTGTCGAGACGGAAGCGCAACGTGAATTGCTACGCAAGGAGGGTTGCACCGAAATGCAGGGCTACTTGTTCAGCCGGCCGGTTCCCGCCGGCGCAATCATGGAGCTGCTCAACGCCCACAGCCGCGGGCCGCAGGCCGAGAGGCGCCTCTTGGGTGCTTAAGGCGCATAGGCTCAAAGTGAACGGCCGCCGTAAAAGCATCGGCAATTGGGCAATTTTGCTGCGCAATTTGTTGTGCACATGCAATAAAAACGATACGGATAGAAGCTAATTTCTCTGCCGCCGGGACATCGAACCTGAATCACATTTCGTGCGGGGGTCAATGAATTCACAGCCAAACTTTAGTATTGCACCGGTCCCTGAACTGCCCCAAATCATTGTTCCAAAGCGGCATGGCGACGATCGCGGCTGGTTTTGCGAAACATTTCACGAGGAACGGCTGCGCCAGGCCGGCATCACTTGCCGCTTCGTTCAGGACAACCGGTCGCATTCCAAATGGGCGGGCACGTTGCGCGGTTTGCACTTCCAGCGCCCGCCGATGGCCCAGGCAAAGCTGGTCAGCGTCTTACGCGGCCGTGTCCTCGACGTGGCGGTCGACATAAGGCGCGATTCACCGACATATGGGACGTATGTTTCCGCGGAGCTGTCGGCCGATAACGGTCATCAGCTGTACATTCCGGTGGGCTTTGCCCATGGTTTCTGCACGCTGGAGGACGATGTCGACGTGATGTATAAGGTTTCCAGCCATTATGCGCCCGCGCTTGATGCCGGGATTTGTTGGAACGACCCGGATATTGCGTTTCCGTGGCCTGTCAGCGCTGCGGGCATAGTAACTTCGCCCAAGGATGCGCGCCTTCCGCCGCTGGCAGAATTGATCAGCCCATTTAACTATGACGGCAATCCGCTTGCGCCGATCGCAGTGCCGGACGCCGGATAAAGACAAAGGAACAGTTTTATGAAGATTATTGTGACTGGCGGGGCGGGTTTTATTGGGTCGGCGCTGGTTCGTCACCTTCTCGGACAAACGGATCACGAGGTGATGGTCGTTGATAAATTGACCTATGCGGGTAATCTTGCCTCGCTCGATTCCGTGCGCGGCCATCCACGCTATCGGTTCAGCCGCACCGATATCTGCGACCGGCCGGCCATGACGCGCATTTTTGCGGATTTCGATCCAGATGCCGTGATGCACCTCGCCGCCGAGAGCCATGTCGATAGGTCGATTGATGGCCCGGCCGATTTCATCAATACCAATGTCGTCGGAACCTATGTTTTGCTCGAAGCCGCGCTTGCCCATTGGCGCACGCTCGGCGCGCGCGCGACCGGCTTCCGCTTTCATCACATTTCGACCGATGAAGTATTTGGCACGCTCGAACAGGGCAGGAAATTTACTGAAGCTACAAGCTACGATCCGCGCTCGCCCTATTCGGCCACGAAAGCGGCGTCGGACCATTTGGTCCGGGCCTGGGGCCATACCTATGGCCTGCCGGTCCTCGTCACTAATTGCTCGAACAATTATGGCCCGCATCAATTCCCGGAAAAGCTCATCCCATTGACGATCATTAAGGGTTTGGCGGGCGAGCCTATGCCGGTCTATGGCAAGGGAGAAAATGTCCGCGATTGGCTGTTCGTCGAGGATCATGCCGAGGCGCTCACATTGGTGCTCGAACGCGGCAGGGTTGGCGAGACCTATAATATCGGCGGCAACGCCGAGCGCCGGAACATCGATGTCGTCTATGCGATTTGCGATGCCGTCGATGGCCTCAAGGGCAAGGACGAAAAGTCCTGCCGCGAACTTGTGGCTTTCGTTTCGGACCGGCCGGGGCACGACTTTAGATACGCAATCGATTTCTCCAAGCTTAGGACGGAATTGGCCTGGTCGCCCCGGCACGGTTTTGAGGAGTGCCTTGTCACGACGGTCAGGTGGTATATCGAGAACAGGGCATGGTGGGAGCCGCTGCTCGCCGAGCATGACGCCAGCGCGCGGCGCGGCCTTGCACGATTGAGCGCTTGATCCCGTGCGAATCCTTCTGCTAGGCGGCACAGGGCAGGTTGGCGAGGAGCTGCGCGCTGCGCCATTGCCGGAGGGCGTCGAGATTGCCGCGCCCGCGCGCGGAGATCTCGATCTCGCCGATCCTTCCGCAATCGCGCGCGTCGTCGCGGCGGAGCGGTGGAGCGCCGTGATCAATGCGGCCGCTTACACGGAAGTCGACCGGGCCGAAAGCGAGGAGGAGTTGGCGTTCGCCATCAATGCGCAAGCGCCGGCTCAACTTTCGGCCGAGACCACGCGCTACGCAATTCCGCTCATTCACATCTCGACCGATTACGTGTTCGACGGGAGAAAGGGCGCGCCTTACGTGGAGCAAGACGAGACGGCGCCGGTCAATGCCTATGGGCGCAGCAAGCTCAAAGGAGAGATGGGCGTCCGCGCCGCCAACCCGCGCTACGTCATTCTGCGCACCTCTTGGGTCTATAGCCCCTATCGCCAGAATTTCGTGAAAACGATTTTGCGCCTTGCGGCCGACCGCGAGCGGCTGGCCATCGTCGCGGATCAGCGCGGCTGTCCGACCGCGGCAGAAGATATCGCCAAGGCCTGCCTCGGCATCGCCCTTGCATGCGCATCAGACCCGGAGTGCGCAGCCTATGGCACCTATCATTTTGCCGGCGCCGGCGAGGCGAGCTGGTTCGAATTTGCCAGTGCGATCGTGGATATGGCATCGGGCAGAACGGGAAGGGCGCCGCAAGTAGCGCCGATTAGGACCATTGATTATCCAACGCCTGCGCGCCGCGCACCAGATACGAGGCTCGATTGCACGGCGGTAGCGCGCGCCTTCGGGGTTAGTGCGCCGCCATGGCGCCAGAGCCTCGAACACACCGTCGATCGTTTGCTTTCCAACAGGGGGTTCTCGTGAAAGGCATTATTCTCGCTGGAGGTTCTGGTACGCGCCTTTACCCGGCAACGCTCGCCGTCAACAAGCAGCTGCTGCCGATATACGATAAGCCGATGATCTATTATCCGCTGTCGGTTCTGATGCTGGCAGGGATTCGCGACATTCTGCTGATCTCGACTCCTGAACATCTGCCGTTTTACCGCAATTTGCTGGGCGATGGGACAACGTGGAACATCACCCTCAGCTATATCGTCCAGGATCAGCCGGTCGGCCTTGCGCACGCGTTTATCCTCGGCCGGAAATTTGTCGGGGGGGACCGGGTTGCCCTGATCCTCGGCGACAACGTTTTTTATGGGCATGGTCTCAGCGTCGAACTTTCTGCCGCGGTGGAGCGCGAGAAAGGCGCAACGGTATTTGCATATTATGTCGGCGAGCCGAACCAGTATGGCGTCGTCAAATTCGACGAGGCCGGCCGGCCGGTCGAAATTATTGAAAAGCCGGATCATTTCGTGTCGAACTGGGCGGTTACCGGGCTCTATTTTTACGACAATTCCGTCCTCGACATCGCCGCCGGACTTCGCCCTTCTGCGCGGGGCGAACTCGAGATCACGGACGTCAATCGCCGCTATTTGGAGCTTGGCCAACTAAACGTCGAAAAACTCGGGCGCGGCTTCGCCTGGCTCGATACCGGAAGCCATGATACGCTCTTGGAAGCGGCCGAGTTTGTGAAATCCATCCAACACCGGCAGGGTCTATTGGTCGGATGTCCCGAGGAAATTGCCTTCGCCAAGGGATTTATCGACGAGGCTCGTCTGCGAAGCCTCGCCGCCAAATATGGCAAGACGGCCTATGGCCGCTATCTGCAGCGGCTATGCGATGAACCGCTCGCACGCAATGCGCCGGGTGCACCCGCGCTGCAGCCGGACGATGCCGCAGACGTCAGTCCGGCGCGGATCCCCGCGGCGTAAACTTGCCGCCTCAGTTGCGGGCGGACGCCTGAACTGCGCCAAGCAAACTGGTTGGCGCGAACCCTGCTATGAACAAACTCTTCGCGCGCCGCCGCATCAATTTGCAGCGCGTGACAACAGCTGTTGATCGCGAGGAGGCGGGCGAACACCTCCGGCTGCCAAATCTCCAAATCCCTCTCCTCGAAGGAAAGCCATTGTTCTCGGCAGACAAATGCGCTCGAGATCATAATTTTCGAGGACGGTTTGACGGGCGCGCGCGCGGATCGCACGATAATGCTTGCGGTTCGCGAGCGCGTCGATCACGCAATCGGCCAACCTTTCGAAATCGAAAAACGGTACCAGCAGGCCATTCTTATTGTTTTCGATGACCTCGCGAACCGGCGCCGTATCTGACCCCACCACCGCGCATCCGGCACTCATAGCCTCAAGCAGCGACCACGACAACACGAATGGATAGGTGAAATAAACATGCGCCGATGAAATTTGGAGCGCGCGCAAATAATCAATCCATGGCAAATGATTGGTAAAGTGAATCCTGTCAATATCGACTCGATCCGCAACCTCGCGGAGAAAGATTGATTTCCAGCTATCGCCATTCGGCGGATTTGCCCCATAAGATGTGCTGTGGCCGCCGACGATCAGGATTTCCGACCTTGGCCTTTCCGCCATAATGCGCGGGAGCGCGCGCATGAAGATGTGATAGCCACGTAACGGTTCCAGGTTCCGGGCCGCGAAGGTCACGACTTCGTCCGAACCCCTGAGCACGCGCCCGGACCGCAAACGAAAACAAGCGTCGGGCGAGGGCCTGGCCACGCCAACATCCACGCCTTCATGCTGGACCATAATTTTTTGCCGGAACGGTTCCGGGAAGGTCGATTGCTGCCAGCGGGTCGGGGCAATCCCGCCGTCGCATTCGGCAAGCGCCAGCAGGGTAGCGGCATTTTTCAAATGAAGCGCCACCCGTCCGTCGGCACCCGTGGCGGGAAATTCCGGATCGAAACCCACGTCGCGGCCGTCGGTTCCGTAATAGAACTCGCAATAAATCAGGATACGGGATTGCGGAAAAATCGTGCGCAGCGGCAGCGTCTCCCCCCATCCGCAATGGGCCAAAATGACATCTGGAACGAATCCGGACGCCGCGAGGGATGTGAGCGCATAAAGAACCTGTTCTGCCCGGCGGCACTCAAGATCGAAGCGGCGGGCGAAAGGATGGGTTGCCGAGACATCGCCATCGCACGGACAGTATTTGTGAAGGGCAACGCCTTGCATGGCGCGCGCTGTCGGAGAACCGATTGCCGCCATGCGCACGCTTGCATCGGCGCTAAATGCACGTGCCAAATGCTGGAACTGCGCCGGAAAATTATTGTGGACGAACAATAGGTTCATTGTGGCGCAAACCCCAAGCTTGCGATCGCTGTCATTTGGAATCCGCCAAAAAACCGTTCTGTTTGCATCCAGCCGCGCGCGTTCGGCAAGTTGTCGGTCGGCTATTAACGAGTAGAAGAGTAGTTTCGCGTAGAGTATCGCCACCGAATATTGAAATTCAGATAAGAGGCTCGATATGGCGCGCGTGGAACGCCGGAAATTCGCAGAAATCGATCGCGGCTTGTTCCTGGTTCGTTACGCTGCCGCCGAGGATAAAATCCGCCCGCCCACGGTCACAGTGAAGGTGGACCCAATGCGGAAAACGGATGTCAGCATATGGGGTCACACATTCTGCTTCATGGAGGAAGTGCTTGTGGTCCTTCACCCGGATCAATCGAATGCCGTGCTGTCGCAGCCGGGATCGGGCCTCGTCGTGAGGGCAACGAACCCGAGCCAAATCATTGTCGAAGTCACTCCGTCGCGGCAGAACGGGTCGTCGGCAGCGATCGTTAAGATCGCACCGCTCACGCAGGCCAAGGCCATATCGATGCCGAAACCAGAGATTAAAGGCGACCTTCCAGGCGACGGCCTTCGCCTCCTTGGCCATGTGGCGGGAATTGGCGATGTGTTTGCAGGTGCGGACGAGTGGCTGGCTGGGCCCTCTGCGCCCTCGCGAATCGAAGGGATTGCGATTGAATGGCCGGGAAAGCCCAATGATCTGTATATCCGCTATTCCGTCAAAACGGCGAAGCCGCAAACAGGTTCAGATGTCATGACGGATCCTGGGACCTACGCGGGAACCCGTGGCCGCGCATTGCCGGTCGTCGGCGTTAGTGTGGAGATTTCGGGGCCTGGCGCATCCCGCTACGAAATTTCGGCCGAAGCCCTGTTTCTTGGCGCGTCGCGTCTGAGTGCGAAAGGCAAGCGCGTTGCCTTTTCCGGGCCGACCGGCCGCGAACCGCTGGTCGGGTTTCGCCTTCGCGTGGATGAGTTGAAAACGGCGGCGCAACCGGCGCCCTCGCCGGTACGTAGCGGCGGAGCGAACGGTCACGTCCGGGTATTTCGCAGCCGCGCCCAATCCGCGCCATCCTTGGCAAGTTGAGGATTTTGTTATGCCCCGCGCCGGATGATGAGCAATCTTGCAATCTTCGAAGAGCCGCATCATCAAACGTTAGAACTTCTTAGCGTGCGGGCGCTGGCAAGCGGGGATATTGCAACAGCATTCAGACTGTCCGATCGCAGATGCCGGATCAAGCCTACTCCCGAGCCCCATTGTTACGTATTGCGCGCCGATGCCCAGTTTCGGATGGGCGAAAAGCAGGCCGCCCTTGCAGACATCGCACGGGCGATCGAAATTGACCCCAATAATATTGCGGCAAATCGCAGGATGCTGGCGTGGAGCGGCGGGCTTCGCCAGCATGAGGCGGCGAGGACGCTGATCGCTAACGACCGTGACACTGACACGCTTCACCGCGCCATCACGGTGCTCCGTCACGAAGGAAGGACAGCGTTCGCCAGCGCGAGAATAGCAACGGACACCGTTTGCGGCTGGGCAGCATGGCCAATTGGCGGCGCGGTCAATATCGCGATCACTGAGGAAAGCAGCGCCACGGCGTTGACTCTCTCCCCCGATCCTGCTCACCCGCTTGCGGGTGCTATGGGAAATGCAGCGAATTTTACATTTTCGCTTCTGGCCTCCGATTCCGCGCAATGCGTCACGATTGCGTTTGAAGGCGAGACGCTGGTGTCGGTGCCGACATACGGAAGGCTGCTTCAGCCGGCACCTACGCGCGTTTTCGGCGGCCTCGCCGCGAAGCACCGGGGCCAGCGGCAACATCGAAAGGTGGCGTCTCGACCGCCAGCGACCATCATCGTGCCCGTCTTTCGGGACTTCGATGCGACGAAAGCTTGCATCGACAGCCTGCTGAACCAAGCACCGGGTTCAACGCGATGCAACGTAATTGTGATCGAGGATGCAACTCCGGATACGCGCATTCGCGCCTATCTCGCCAGGATCGCGAAAGCGGGCCACATAAAACTACTGGTAAACGAATGGAACATGGGGTTTGTCGGGTCGGTCAATCGAGGCCTCGCTGAAGCCGCAGACGGAGATGTTTTGCTGTTGAATGCGGATACCATCGTCCCAAGCGGGTTCGCCGATCGTCTTGCAGCGGCAGCTGGAACGTCCTGTGATATTGGAACCGTTACGCCAATTTCCAATAACGGCGAATTCACGAGCTTTCCTATTCCTAATAAGCAAAACCGATTGCCGTCTCATGAGGAGATTATCGCCATCGACCGTGTAGCGGCTGAGGTGAACGCTGGCCGGATCGTAGATATCCCGAATGGTATTGGTTTTTGTCTCTATGTCACGCGTGACTGTCTGAATGCGGTAGGCTTCCTGTCGAGTGACTACCATCGAGGTTATCTTGAGGACGTAGACTTCTGCTTGCGAGCGCGGAAGCTCGGATTTCGTAACGTCTGTGCGCCGTCGGTTTTTGTCGGCCATGCCGGCTCCTGTTCCTTCGGCAAGGAGAAAAGGTCGCTCGTTGTTCGCAATCTTGCGATCGCAGAGCGGAGATTTCCAGACTATCGGGGGGAATGCGCTGCGTTCATTGCCCTCGATCCATTGCGTGCGTCGCGGCAGGCCATTGAGCGCGCCGATCCGCCGTGTAACCGTTTGCCGTATTTGCTGGTGACCGGCGAGGGTGCGGTAGCCGGCGTGGTGCATGAGCGTGCGCAAAACCTTTTGTCGGAAGGAGAGGCGGCGCTGATCCTAACAGTGCGCCGCGGAGCGGACGGTGCGGCAGCGACAATCGAAAATCCTTCAGCGGCGTCACCGCAGTCGATCGCATTCGACCTTGGCGCAATCGATGAAATGGAGGCTTTGTTCGGCTACTTACGCGCTACAAAACCCTCTCGAATTGAAATCGCCGATCCGGCCAACATTCCAATGGCGCTTCTCGATGGACTTACAGGGCTCGACATTCCTTACGATATTGTGGTCGCGGACGCCGGCCTTCTTGGCGATGGAAACATTCGATCCTTTGGTGAATCATGCGGATCGCGTCCGGCCTACGGAGACAGCTCGAAATCGTTCGAACGCCGTTGCGGCGCCAAAGACCAGATTGCCAATCGCATAATATATTTGCGTGATATCGCTGCGAAAGCCGACCGTTTGCTCGCCCCTTGCCCACAGGCCGAGGCATTTGTTGCACAGAATTTTGCGGCGCGCCCTCTCAACAAGATTGAGATTGGGGAGAGCCGGAGACGCGGGGAACGCCCAACGGCACGATATTCAACCTCAATCCATCAGGCACGCCTGCGACTTGGCATCATTCCGATCAGAGCGTGCGTGCACGAACAACTGTTCATGCGAAACATTGCAATCGGACTTAACAAATACTGCTCCAACAGTTCCACTGTCGTGATTGGAGGTACGTTGGATGATCTCGGTTTGATGCGCATTGAAAATACGTTCGTGACCGGCTCTGTTGACGTCTCAGAGATAGGCAACATGTGCCGCGCCTACGCATTGGGCTCACTGTTCCTATGCATCACGCGCCCGTTGTTTGGTCATCCCCTCCAATCATCCGCGCAAGCGGCTGGTCTTCCCCTCGCATATTTCGACTGGTCGAATGGATGGTGCATACCGAGAGCCAATGACCTTTTACTCGATCCGCTCGCTCCGATCGCAGATGTTATCGACGCGTTGATTAAGTGGATGAAGGCATACTGACGTGGCGGTGGTTAGGCGGCCCCATTCCTCGAGTGCCTTCGACGGGCGCGGTCTCCACACTGCATTTTCCTGGTCTGGTAAACGAATCCTGTCCGGGTTTGTCGTTGATCTTTCGGATCCGGCCCGCAAGTTTGTCGTCGAGCTGCTGATCGATGGTCTTCCGGTCAAAGTCGTTCGGGCCGACGAATTTGCCGACGAGCTGGTACGGCAAAACATAGGGGACGGCTGTTACGGCTTTTCATTCCTTTTGCGCGACGAATTGGTGAATGGTGGACTAGTTGCTGAAGCGCGTATTGCAAACCTCGGTAAAATTATTGGCAGTCCGATCGTCTTTAACCATCCCCCGCGCATTGGCCGGAGCAACACTGGACGGGGTTCGGTGCAGTGGCTGGGCGGGCTGCGCTTTTCGGGCTGGGTCGCTGAAAATGCCGATGGGCTCGCGATGGATGTTATGGTCGACGGAGAGCTGGTTGCTCAGGTCGAGGCTTCGGGATGGACCCACATAGGTGCCGATCCGGAAATTGCCTGCGCGGTGCGAGCCTTCGGATTTCACCTGCCCGAGAAATTTGCCGACGGGCGCGCGCGGCAACTTGCCGTGGTCAAACGCAATGGAGAAAATCTTTCGGGGTCTCCGCTGACCTTTGTGGCATTTGCCGGTGGTCTTGCCAACACTGTTGCGGCGGCGGGTGCACTGGAGTCTGAGCGGCTCCGGGCAGAGCAATTCGATCGCTTGGTCCCCGTGTCGCTGCCATTGTCGCAATACCAGGCTTGGCGCGACCGCTTCCCGGTGCGGCG
>JACXTT010001495.1_pt1 | contig 38729 bp, 34 predicted proteins | sample 9270951 | NCBI WGS metagenome assembly JACXTT01 (sample SAMN15532306, study PRJNA645909) | rock metagenome | isolation source: weathered quartz diorite | place: Puerto Rico | collected 2017-06-21
CAACAGTAGACGGTGTGAGTGAGTTTACGGTATTTTGCCATACGGCTAAAATACCTTTTTTACAGCATTGCTGATACGTACATCACCACCGTCAAAGACGGTGGTTTTTGACATTGAAAAAAAAAGCAGCGCTGTTGAGCGCTGCTTTTCATAATTGAGTTGAGAGCTTTATTTATTCTCCATAAAGAAAGTATTGGAAGCAATATTACCTCCGTTGAAGTTGACCTGCGAAATATTGGTCACCGCAAAGAACCGGCTCAGGTACATAAAATTGGAAGGATCGGTAAGCTGAACGGTCACTTCACGTGCGCCCTTATCGTTCTTCTGACCGACCGACAGGGTAAAGAACTTGGAGTAATATTTATCCGCCTGGGCCTTGAACTCATTAGCCTGTGCGTCATCCTTAAGATGCGCTACGGAGAACTTGACGGTCTTCGACTGGACAGCGGTCTTTAATGTAGCCTTGTCGTAGCTGAACGTTGCTGTATTTACGTTCGCTTCCTGCGCAAAAGAACTTGCGGTGAATGCAACAGCGAGAAGGAGAACTGCAGTGATCTTTTTCATGTTGGCGATTTTAGGATTGTAAAATTAAGTTAAGTATTTATGATACGCAAAAATGTTTTTCATATTATCTCAACAGCGTAACGTGGCCGATCTTCCAGTGTTCTGACTGCTTAAAATCCCTGAAATAGAATTTATAGACATATACACCGTTCGGGAGAATAGGTCCCACGTTCTCCACGCGGCCGGCCCACCAGTCGTAAGGGTCCTTTGTATAAAATATCTGCTCCCCCCAGCGATCGAAGATCCGGAGTTCGAAGCTGTTCACATCGATCCCGTAGAACGAAGCGCCCCAGGTCTGGTTGAACATATCGCCATTGGGCGTGAAGCAGTTCGGCACATAGAATGTATAGTACCCTTCCACGATCATCGTCTTGTACACGGTATCCTTGCAGCCCGCAGCATTGGTCACCACCAGCATCACGATATAGGTCCCTTCCGTGGTGTAAACGTGAGTAGGGTTCTGCAGGGTGGAAGTGTTGCCATCGCCAAAGTCCCAGAACCAGCTAATGCCTCCCGAAGAAAGGTTTGTGAACGTTGCCAACGGGTCGAGCAGAGTAACGCTCGAAGGGGTGAACATAAAATCCGCTGTCGGTGGCGCTATGGTGCTGACAATGGCCGAGGTCTGGAACGTGCAGGCATTCACATCCGTCACTGTAACGGTATAGGTGCCTCCAGCCAGACCGGTGATGGTTGCGGTGCTCATGCCGTTGTTCCACTGGTAAGTGTAGGGTGATGTGCCTCCCGAAATGGAAGCCGTAACGGCCCCCGTGTTCTTTCCACAGGTATCCTGCACGCTCGTGAGGTTGGCAGCAAATGCGGGAGGACCTGTTATGGTTACGGTGTTGGTCCACGTGCAGGTTCCGTAAGTTACAGTGACGGTATATGTCCCGGGCGAAAGGTTAGAGACAGATGATGCTGTAGCCCCGTTACTCCACGCGTAAGTGTATCCGCTTCCTGCCGTTGTGGTAACCGTTGCCGTTCCCGTTCCGGGCGAAGGGCATTGCGAATTGGTGGAGGAAACGCTTGCAGGTATCCCGATGGTTACATTGACCGTGTCTGTATCTTTGGAGTTGCTGCACGAATAGGTGGCCACTGCATAGTATGATGTGTTGGACGTGACATTGGGAGTAACGCTGGCGCTGTTCCCGATGTTATTCCAGCCGATATCGTACCACGCGATCGTATAGGGCGAAGGCGGCCCGTTGGGCGTGAACCGGTATGCATCATTGGTGGCCGACCATACGGTGCTGTTCCTCCCGGGAACCGCGAATGCAGCGGTGCCGTTTGCATTGTGTATACCTTCTACTGCCGTTCCGTTGCCCTGCTGGATGCACTGCGGCTTGTTGTTGATGTTGATGTCGATGAGGTTCGAAGTTTCGTAGCAGATGAACTGGAACGTGACCTGGTTGTTGGAGCAGAGGCCGTACATGTCCACGTTCTCGAAGGTCACAATGAGCTTGCGGTTGGGCGCAGTGCCTACGGTGGTCCAGCGCATGTTGCCCCCGTTGCCTGGCCAGTAATCTTCCCACACCATGATGCAGTTCCAGGGCACGTTGAAATTGTTGGTATTGGGGATCGGGTAGGTCGATGAGCACCAGGCCGGCTGACCGGGGCTGAAGGTGATGAAGCCGTTGGTCGAGATGTAGAACTGGCTGTAGGTATTTCCGAAGAAGCAGAAGTTAAAGCCGATCGGGTAAGGGCCCACGATCTCATCGTCACAGTTATTGGGGCAGTTCGTGATGAGCGTGCCCGTGTTGTAGGGGAACGGGGTGTAGTTGATCTGCGATACGGAATAGCTGGTGGTGCCGGGATTGTTGTTGGCGACCGTGGCCGTAAGGGTCACAGGTCCGGGCACACAAATGATGGTATCGTTGCCGGCATTCACCTGGCCGAAGCAAGCAGGCAGTGCGGCAAGTATCGATACGAGCGTAAGAAGGGCTTTTCTCATTGCGGCTTGTGCACGAATAAACTGTAAAAATAAGGCAAACTGGCGAATCACGCAAAAACGGCTTTTGTCCACTGTTTAACAGACACCATTCCAGCCCGTTTGGTTGCACCAAAAAATCGTGAACTTGTTCGCACAATTTGAATATTTTTGCGGCTCATAAATCACCTTAACCCGATAACCATGAAAGTAACCGTAGTAGGAGCAGGAAACGTGGGCGCCACCTGTGCCGATGTGATCGCCCAGCGCGATTATGCCAACGAGGTATGGCTGCTCGATATCAAGCCCAATTTTGCCGAAGGAAAAGCACTGGACATCTTCCAGGCCGCACCCATACACTTGTATGATTCACGCGTGAAAGGTACCACGAACGATTACTCCAAAACGGCCGGGTCCGATATCGTGGTGATCACCTCGGGCCTCCCACGCAAGCCCGGCATGAGCCGCGATGACCTTATCTCCACGAACGCGGGCATCGTGAAGGGAGTGACGGAGAACATCCTGAAATATTCTCCCAACGCCATCTTAATCATAGTGTCGAACCCGCTGGACGTGATGACCTACTGTGCTTACCTTACAGCAAAAAAACCTTCGAACAGGGTCTTCGGTATGGCCGGCATACTCGACACTGCACGATACCGCGCGTTCCTGGCCGAAGAGCTCAACTGCTCACCAAAAGACATCCAGGCCGTGCTGATGGGCGGGCATGGCGATACGATGGTGCCGCTGCCGCGATACACCACGGTGGCCGGGATACCGGTGACCGAACTGATCGCAAAAGATAAGCTTGATGCCATCATCCAGCGCACGAAAACGGGCGGGGGAGAGATTGTGAACCTCCTCGGCACTTCGGCCTGGTATGCACCCGGGGCCGCTGCCGCACAAATGGCGGAAGCCATCGCGCTCGACCAGAAACGGATCTTCCCCGTATGCGCCTTCCTAAATGGCGAATACGGCATGAAGAACATCTACCTCGGTGTGCCCGTGGTGCTCGGCAGGAACGGCATCGAACGGATCATCGAACTGAAGCTGAATGACGAGGAGAAAAAGCTGCTCGAAGCATCGGCCAAAGCCGTGAAAGAGGTGATGAACGTGCTGGACGGCATGAAGGTGGTTGCCTGATCCGCCCACTGCCGCACGATGGTCTCCCGGATCCCTCTCCGCCTTTTAAAGCTGGAAGACGGTTATCATCTTCTCATCCGCATACGCGTGAACGACAAGCCCGCGCACGTGCTGATCGACACGGGAGCGAGCAAAACCGTTTTCGACCGCGAACGGAGCAAGCGGTTCCTGGATGAAAAGTCGTTTGAGAAGCACGACCAGCTTTCCACCGGGCTGGGCACCAGCAGCATGGCGACCGAGTTGGCGATCATCCAAACCATTTCCATTGGGAAAGTGATGGTGCGCAATTACAAAGCGGCCGTAGTGGACCTTTCTCACGTCAATGCCGCGTACTCCAAGCTGAACAAAAAACCGATCGATGGCGTACTGGGCTCGGATATTCTCCGGGAGAAGAGCGCGATCATCGACTTCGGCAAAAAGGTCCTGGTGCTTAAAAAGTAACCGATGAAAAAGCAAGCAGTCCAGCTGGCGTTCATTCTCCTGACCGGCCTCGCGGCACAGGCGCAGCAGGATCCGGAGACGGGCAAGATAAAAAAGCAACAAGGATTTTATGCCGGTGTTTCGTTCGGCACCTGCTTCGCCAGCAACAGCACTTCGGCCCTCTACGATGGCTATGGATACGATGCGCTGGGGCAGCGGAACGATTTCGCAAACAGCTTCATGTACCGCAGGATCGTGTTCGACTACGGGGGCGCCAACAACCAGCCCGATTACATCGCCCAGGCACTTGGCGTGAACCATGGCGACTGGAACTTCGACATCACCGACATGCCGCTGAGCGTGAAATACAATACGGCCGTTATTCCCGGGCTGCAAGCAAGGTATTACTTCAATAACAACAATTGCATATTCCTGAATGCGATGGGCAGCAAGTTTTATCTTGGCGGGAATTTTACGATCTCGCTCAACACCAACATCAACCAGCCGCTGCCTCCCAACTATTCAAACGTAAAAACATTTTCCATTACCGGGCGTGAGCAGCGCTTGCTGTTCCAGCTCGGTTACCAATACATTTTCGGTGACGAAACGAGCACGTTCGACTTTTTTGTAGAAGCGGGGGCCAACTGCACGCTGGCCAAGATGGAACGCAACCAGCTCTTCATTAATTCACTCACCATAGACCTGATGGCCTACTATACTTATCCTGCATATAACGACTGGCGCGATAAGCACCTAAGAGGTTTGGGGTTTGGTGCATTCGGAGGCTGCGGCTTCGATCTGTATGTGAATCCGAAAACCTCGTTGCAGTTTGCATACGCTCCTTCCCTCGAGAACATTCACATCGGTGCCGATCCGAAGCTGTCGCTCCAGCATTACATTTTGCTGAGGGTGCTTTACCGGATCGGCAGGCGGGGAAATTAATCCGAAAGGAAACGACTCGTCACTTTTGCATCCGGCACCATGCAGGCTTCCCTCCTGCCCCACCAGCGGTAGCGGTTGCGCGAAATCAGGTCGTAAAAAAAGTCGCGGACGAAGCGGGGAACAACAATGAAGGCGTAAAATAATTTCCAGCCTCCATCGAGGTGGCGGAAGCATTTCCAGCCGGCCGTACTTTTAGTGTACGCCTTACCGTTCTCGATGAGCACGATACTGTTGAGCGCCTGCTCATTGATGCCATACCGGGCAGCCAGCTTTTTTCCCGTTCCCGATTGGAGCGCTGCGAAACGGAGCTTTGCTTTGCGGTCGTGCCGGATGAAAAAGTTAACCCACGCATTGCAGTAGTTGCATACGCCATCGAAAAGGATCACGGGATGGTTATTCACCTTCGGTAGGCGGCCTGGTACGAGTCCGTGCTCACCTCGATCCGCTTGCCGGTGAGCTGCAGGGTGCTCAGGTCGATGAACACCACGTTGCCGTTCCGCCCCCCACAGTTGCTGGAGTGATGCGGGGCCGGGCCGTTGGGATTGACGTTGCGGTTAACCACCACCACCACCTTGTTGTCGTCATCGAGCGCGATGCCGTGCGGCTGCCAGCCGGTGAAGATCTTTGCAACGACTGTATTTGTGAGGTAATTGATCACGTACACCGACCCGCGCTTGCCGGGAAAAGTAAGCGTGTCCTCCATGCAGGTCACGAAGAGATAAGGCGTGGCCGGGTTCTTCGATATGGCCATCTCCTGCGGGTAATATCCCACCGGGATGGAATCGATACGGGCATCGTTGGACGCATTGAACACGCGCACCTCGCTGCTCTTCTGGCAGGCAAGAAAATACCTGGACCCATCGGGTGAAAAGATCCCTTCGTGCGCCTCGGCAGCTGATGATGAAATGTTGATGCTCTGCGTGCTGGGCGAATAGGGGTCAGTTATGTCAATCTTCGAGATGCTCTTGCTCCCCGGAAAAATATTGGTCACGTACAACGTTTTATCATCAGGCGAAATGAACGAGCCATGCGGCAAGCCCGACACGGTGAATATGCCATACAGCGAATTGCTCACCAGGTCCACGATGGCCACACGCCCGGCAAGATCCACGCAGAAGGCGATCTTGGAGTCGGACGTCATCGCAAAGGTGTTCCAACTGCCCGAGGTGATGGAGATGTTAGCCACCAGCGCATCATCGCTGGTGCGGAACTTCTGGAAGGTGCTTCCCCCGATAAAGGAAACATACCAGTTCTGCCCATCGGGAGAGACCTTCACGTTGTGCGGGGCTTCCCAGGTGGGAAGGGTGCCCACATCGTAGTAGCGCATCTGCAAACGCTTCTCCTGGTCGAAGGCGCACACCACATCGCAGCCCTGGTTCACCACGTAATATTTCCTGCGGCCCGGGTTATCGCTCCACTTCACGAAGCCGCTGCGGTCAGGCGCGCCCTGGTCGATCCAGTTGCGGATCAATGTCACTTCATCCCGCGAAAGCGGTGTTTGATTGTAAGGCATGGTGGGCGTGAGCGTTACTCCCAGGTCGGAAAAGGTGTTGATGTAGTAAAATAAAGTTGAGAACTTGGATGAGTACGGGATCACGGCCGCTCCACCGTTCCCGCCTTCGAACATCTTGTCCCATGTTTCGAGCGAAAGACCGGCTGCACCATCCTTGCTTTTATCGGTATGGCAGCCGGCCGTTGCACACCGGGTAAGGATAATCTTCCCGATATCGTTCGGATAACCGGTGGGGGAATAGTTGATGGCGGGCTCATCCCTGCGGCAGGTGGTGAGCGTAATGCTTAACACCGCAATGAAGAGGATATTTTTATTGAGCGCCTTCATCCTGTCAAATTTACAATTTAAACATCAAACACAGGCGCGCGGCCAGGATGCCCATCGGATTATCGGCAACCTGCGAGGTAAAATACATGCTGTAGCGCAGCATGAAGTGGATCATGACCGAACTGCCGAGAGGGTGCTCGATGCCTCCGCCCAGGTTCACGCCAAACGGCTTTTCGTGCACGTAATGCTCAAGGATCTCGTACGTGCCCGTGGAATCGGTGGCATCAACGGGCGCTTTCTCAAGCAGCGCAAAGCCGGGACCGATGAATGCAAAAGGCGTAAGCTTCGGGCAACAATGAAAGGTCTTGCGGATATCGGTGTTGAACGAGATGGTCCGGATGCTGCCTCCTGTCTGCTCGCTATAAGGGGGAGCATCGATCAGCAGCTTATATTGCTTGTCGCTGATGTATCTATCCAGGTCCGTCAGCGGATACATGCCGTACCCTGCGCCAAGCGAAACCGTGTAGTCGCGGTTTATTTCGTAGCCAAATGAAAGTTCCGGCATGATCGCGCCTCCATAGTATTTCGCGAAATCACCGCTTCCTAAAGGCAGATCGTATCCTGCATGGAACCCGATCTCCAGCATCTTTTCTGTTGCATCCTTTTGCGCAAAGGAGAAATAAGAACACAATAAATATAGTGTCAAGAAAAATATTTTTTTCATCATAAAATGCTTTAAAGCTGTTTGAACTATTCCGTTACGGGAATATCAACTTCTGTTTCTGCGGTAAGCTTTTTAAGCTCGATGCTTACTCCGCCTTTGACGCGTTGGGAAATGGTACTGTCCCATCCTACCGTGTACAGGTAATACTTCCCGATCTGCAGCCCGTGGATGTGAACGTGATTCTCGCCCGCTTCACCGATGAACGCCCGGTCGTAATCCGAGGGCTTCGTTCCCGGCTGCTCGGTAGCGTTGAACTTCACGAAAACAGTGTCCCTGTAATTGGGCGTGCTGTGACTGAAAATAGGCTTGCCGTGGTGCTGGGGAAAAGCGACCAGCGTGTTATCACCGCCCAGCCCGGCCTTTTTACAGGAATACAAAATGATCAGGCATAGCAAAAAAAAAGGCAGGATCTTATACGGAGTACTATTTTTCACGAATCAAATTTACAAAATCATCCACTATGTATAAGAATGTATAATACCTCTGAGGTATTAAAAAGGGATGAACTATCTGCTTACCGAGAATTTTTTCGAGCGGGATGTTCCCGAATTATACACCTGGATAGTGTAGAGACCCGGGAGCAATCTGGAAACATCGCATTTGGCCACATTCCCTTTACCTATCTTTTGGCGGATCACAACCCTGCCCAGCAGGTCCGTGATCGCCAGGAACGTGCGCTCATCCGGGTTGAATCCAATGAGCTGAACATTGATCTCGTCTTTCGCGGGGTTCGGGAACACATTGAACTCGATAGCAGGCGCTGAAACTTCGTGCATGCCCGTGGTCATATCGCCCAGGTAGAGGGCCGCCCCGCCTCCGTAGTTTCCCACCACTGCATCCATCACCCCGTCACCCGTTATGTCCTTTCCGAAAATGGATGAGCGGGGCCCTTCCCACATGTTCAGGTACATCGAATCGGTCTGGGTGAATGTGCCGTTCAGGTTCCCGTTGATGTTCACGTACCGGTGAATGTAGCCGCTCATGGAACCCACAAGCAGCTTTAGGTTGCCGGTGTCGTTGTACATAAAGGGCACGCTGTAGCCATCCACATAAGGAGGCGTGGTCACTTTTACTCCCCCGAAGAACGAGGTAATGAAATTAAAGGAAGGATTGGTGGTGGTGCCAACGTTATGGTAATAGGAAAGCTTTCCGTTCTTCGCGCCAATGACCAGGTCAAGCTTGCTGTCGTTGTCGAGATCGATCATCTGCGGGGCAGAGTACTGCCCCACATCGATCACGTTGCTTGCATTATCCATGTAGTTGAGCACGGGAGCCGCAAAGGCCACCGGGTTGCCCGCACCAGCCGTGTTCTGGAAATAGATGATCGTTCCGTTCTCTTCGCCCGTCATCATGTCCATGTCGCCATCCCCATCCAGGTCACCGAACGTGGGGTAGAACCCATCCAGCCCGAGCAGTATGTTCTTCAGGTCGGCCCAGTTGGACGTGTCGTACTGGAACTTTGGCGCGGTCAATGTCCCGATGTTCTTATATGCAGTTATGGTCGATTCCTGCTTGTAGCTGCACGAGATTGGGTTCGTGCTCGTGTATCGGTAGTTGGCAATGAGAAGATCGGCCAGCCCATCACCCGAGTAGTCGAACAGCACGGGGTACGAACCTTCGCCCACATCGATCATTTCGTCCTGCAAAAAACTTTTTTTCTGAAAGTTGAAGGTCCCCGCATTGTTGGCCCCGGTGTTCTTGTAATACCAGCAGGAATTGTTGTTCTGCGCTGCGCTGGTGGCTGCATTAGGGCTTACGATCACATCCTTCACCCCGTCATTGTCCACATCGGCCATAAATCCGCAGGGGAAGAACATGAGGTGCAGGGGGATCGAGTTGGAAGGAAATGCCGTGTCGAGCGCGATCATGTTGGCGGCAGTGGGTGTGCCGCCATTGGTCAGCAGGTCGAGGTTGCAGCAGCTTACCTGCCCGATCACAAGCTCTTTGTCGCCATCGGCATCGGCATCATAACAGAACATGCAGTTTCCTGCATGCATCTGCGGCTTGTTGCCGCCATTACCGATGTTCTGTTTTCCTCCCCCGTTCGCAATGGGCGGGCAGGGGTTGTTCAGGAATATCCCGCAGTTGGAACCGCTCTCGGTAAAATTGCCCCAGCATCCGTCAAAGAATGTGAACTTCAGGCTGTCGCACGTGCCGTAGGTCTCCTTCGAAAGGTTCTTGTGCATATCGATGCTCGTGTTGTTCACGTTCATCACCAGGAGGTCCAGGTCGCCATCGTTATCCAGGTCCGTCCATTCGGGAAGGTCTGCGGGAGAAATGTAGATCGGTAGGTTGCTCGGGTTATAGAACGAGATCAGCGGGTTCTTCTCCAGCTTGAACTTGAGGTTTCCAGATGTAGAAATATTTTTGAACACTTTCATTCCTCCTCCCTGCGGGTAACGGTAGGTGAGCAGGTCCATCTTTCCATCGCAGTTGTAATCGCGCGCCAGCGCAAAAAAGGTGAGGCCGCTCGTATCGAGGCCGGGCAGGCCGCCCGCCTGCCAGTTGTAATAGGGGCGCGGCTGGTACTGGAAAGCGTGGGTATAGTCGACCGTGTTGGGAGTGCCGCCATTCACAAAGGTCAGCACCTTGTTGAACTCCTGCAGGTACGACCGGTCGAACACAAAGAGATCGTTAATATTGTCACCATTGAAGTCCATTTCCGAGAACTGCGCGTAGTTGATGCCGCCCGCCCAGGGAAACTTCAATTGCTGCATCGTCTTGGTAAATACTTTTACCGTATCGGTCCTTTTCAGGCTATAGATCTGGCCGAAGCCAGTAAAGGGAAGGATAGAAAGAAGGATGAAGGCTGTCTTTTTCATACTCATTGAATAAGCAGCTTGCCCGTAGCAATTACTTTTTCTAAGGAGGAAATTTGATAGAAGTAGATGCCGGGGGACAGATTATCTCTTTCAATTGCCAATTGTTTGCCGGAGAAAATCACTTCTTTTTCCAATTCTCCAGCAATATCAAATAATTTTAATTGTGCATTTTTTTGTTCAGTGCTGAAAGTAAAGCTTGCATGATCGGTAAACGGGTTGGGATAAATAGTTACGGAAATGTTATTTTTAGATTCCTCAATTCCACTTAACGCGGGATCGAATTCCCATAAGTCATTAGAATATGCTGAACAAGATGACCAACCAGCACTTATATATCCTTTCGAGCCAATTGAAAAACCAACATTTACTCCCCTCCCACAATTCGGAAAGCTGTCTTGAGCAATCCAGACATTATTTCCCGGATCATATTTGTAGAAATCTCTTGAAGAGGAACCTCCTACATTTATTGAATAGCCCAATCCTGCGAATCCTGAGGAAGCAATTGAAAATCCTGCCGCTCCCCATCGAGGGGAGCCAGGAACCACAGCCTTTTGAGTCCAGGAATTATTTCCGGGATTGAATTCCCACCAATCATCATAATAAGTATTAGAGCCATCTATACCTGTTCCAAAATAGCCCTTAGTTCCAATGGAAAAAGCAACGCCAAATTCTCTTCCCGGCCCATTATTTGGGAAAGAACCGGAGATTAAAGTCCAAGTATCAAGTATCGGATCATATTCCCATATGTCACTCATGCATGAATTTGATGCATATTCCCCTGTAGCAAAATATCCTTTGCTTCCTATAGAAAATGCTGACAAATTTCTTCTTGCAGCGCCTGGAAGATTCGATTTTTGTGTCCAAATATTGGCTACAGGATCATATTCCCATAAATCATTTTTATAAGAGGCGGTTGAGTCAAAACCCATTCCTACATACCCCTTTGTCCCTATAGTTACACCTATCATCCCATAGCGTTTCCCTCCACCAAAATCAGCTTTTTGCGTCCAGGCATCAGTACCCGCATCATATTCCCAAAGATCTTTTGAATAATTTGCAATCCAGCCGGCACATATATAGCCTCTCGTTTTACCTGCAGTTGAAGTGAGCGAGAACCCACATGTCCAGATTCTGCCTGCTGCGGAAAAGCTTGCTTTTTGAGTCCACGCATTTGCATTAATTTGAAATGGTAAAAGGCAGTTTACTGTTAGCAATAACAGCAAACTCCCTTTAATAGATTTTGTCAGCGCTTTGAACATCTAACGTGAAATTACGAAACTTCCAGCACTTCTTAAAATATCGCCATGCATGTAGCGATAGAAGTACAGCCCTTCCGCAAACCCGTTCATATCTATTTCAAATTCTAATGCATTGATGTAATCGATCCTTTTCACTTCGCGCCCAAAGCCATCGTAAATAATAAATGTGGCATCGTTGTAAATGGTTTTGGCGCCATTTCGGTAAGTAAATGTTCCGTTTGATGGGTTGGGAAATATTTCGGATTGTGTTTCTTGTTCGGATGGCGGCACATAATTGCTATGAGACTTTCCGGGCTGCTGTCCTCCGCAGCAAGGAGGCGGATTACCGTTCCCTGGATCGTCTGACCAGCGCATGGTTGAAAAATCCATATCAGAATTTGATGGGCGGAGTGTTGCACCGGTCTCATAAACATCATACTGGCACCAACAGCTATTGTATGCTATTTCGAGCGGATATTTTATCTGCAGATTGTCTGCGCCAGTTCCGCTCCTATTGTGACTTCCGGCTAATTCATGGGTAGTAAAGTTGGCCCCGGCATATCTTATAAAACCGTAATCATTGCCGTTTGTTCCGAGTTTTGCACCTACAAACGATCTTCCGGTTGTCTCTCCATAAAGCACCATGTATCCATAATCATTATTTGTCCCACTGCTGTTGTATTTCACATCAGTTTGCCAACTTGCGCAATCGTTAAATGTTGCAGTAAGAACATCTGCTCCATTAGCCGTTGTGGTGAATCCGGTACAAACAAAAAATGGGATACATGAAAATTGTGTCGTCTGCCTGTTGTTGTCAATACTGTAGAAAGCTCCGTTTCCAGTATAGGTTCCGATCCAAGCTACTGAACACATCGAACCACCCGTATTATAGCTGTTCATAAAAGGTTGGTTGTATGTTCCGTCCCACGTTTGTCCGCAAATGCCGATATCGCCCCAACAGTCGTTGGTAATGCCAAAAGCAAAATCATTACCTCCGTTATTCCACGTTACCGGCCATCCAGTATATGGCTGCATCGTAGTAGGGTTTAAATAAATTGCCCAGGCATCTACATTTCCACCTGTGTTAATTGATCCGCAAGCAACATAATAACGGTATGCGTTATTATAACCGGCAAGAGCATATTTAAAATCGTTTATCTCATCATCTTGACTACCTCCGCTATTATATATATAAGCGTTCCCTTGGAGATTTCCAGAAAGATCATATTTGGCGATTATTATATCCTTGCCTTGACTTGTAGTATTTATATACCCGGCAGCAAATATGTATGAGCCATCTGTTGCAACAGAGCGAAATTCTCCACCTGTACAGCTCAGTGTGTACGTGACCGGGAATCCTGATTGGATTACTCCTCCAGAATTATACTTCATAATTGCCGGGTAACCACCCGCGCAGCCAACTGCAAAAATAATATCGGTTGAACCGCTAGTCGTATTTGTAATTGCCTTGCCGTAGTTATTGTAGGCTGTACAGCCGGTAGAGGGGTGCCAGGTTGTTGTCCATGTACGAGTACCGGTTGAACTGTATTTTATCGTTACCCAATTTCTGCAAGAACTTGCCCCGTTGCTATCGGTAGCGAAACCGGTAGCGTAAAGATTTCCATTCGAGCTTATATGCACATCCAATCCGCAATCAGTCCCTCCGTTAATGTTGTAATCATTTTCCCATCTGAAGTTTGATTGTCCATTGGCAAATACAAAGAAGAAACCTGCGACAATTGTTGCAAAAATTTTGGTAGTTGTTTTCATGGCTTAGTGGTTTTGGCGCTTAGTGTTTCAAAGATATAGCAAAAAATTTGAAATAAAAAAAGCCAGATTACCCCCCACCAATACGCTTCACCAGCTTCCCGAAAGCACCTGCCGGGAACCGGCTCTTGCGCCCCCCGCGCACGATCTGCAATCCGCCATCCGCACCTGCACTGAGCTGGAACGAGAACATGAACGAAGGCGCATCGCCCCATGCATCGCCCAGCATGCCGAAGCGCAGGTCATCGAGGAATAGCTTATCGTCCTCTTTCGAAAGCACATAATACCCTTGCGTGAAACGCTTGAGCTTCTGAAAGTCTTCAGTAGCCGCAAACGACCGGGCCAATGAATCGCGCTGGGGAATGAAGCGGAACGTGATATCCTTCGACCGGTCGAACAGCGAGTAATAGCCCGAATAAAATCCGCTGTCGGTCTTCAGTATCGCGTTCCAGAGAATGGAATTGAACTGCGTGGGGTTCGTAAAGTGGACGGAATAGGATATCTTTTGTTTTTCAGCGGAAGCCCGGAATACATTTTCAACATACCCTTTCACCGCGATTGCCGACAGCACATACATACTGCTGATGACCAGTACGGCCCTTCCCCACTTTTTGCGTTTGGGCGAATCTCTTTTCAGGAAGAGCAGCGCCACCGTGCCGATCAGCAGCGGGAACGTGAACAGCGGGTCGATGATGAACAAAACATTGAAAAAATACCTCGCACGGCTGAACGGCTCGAAGAACCCGGTCCCGTACCCGGAGAGGGAATCGGCCAAAGGATGCAGCATGATGATGAGTAAAAAGAACCTGAACCACTCTGCGAAAGGAAGCCCGTGCTTCTCTTTCCGGGAGAGCATGTACCCGAATACGAGCGCTGACAGGAGAACGAAAAAAAAGGAATGCGTGATGCCCCGGTGGACAAAGAGCGCGTCAGCCGGCCTGAACAGCGGGGTGAACGCCACATCAATATCGGGGTAGTTATTGGCCAGGGCGCCCCACAGCATGGCGCGTTTGCCGACCTTCCTGCCGAGCATCAGCTCCCCGATGACGGCACCGGTGACGGTATGCGTAAGCGTGTCCACGAGGCGCAAAGATAAAGAGTATATTTGCGGCTCTGTTGCCGATTTTCCAATGAGCACGAACAGGTACATATTTCCTTTTTTTCTCCTGCTGATCGTTGTGATGGGATTCCTGTTCTTCAAAGCGATCCTGGTCTATCTCATTGTGGCCGGCATTGTTTCGCTCATCGCCCAGCCCATCGATGCATTCTTCAGTAAACTGCACATCGGCAAACGCCCGATGCCCGAAGGGCCGAGCGCCCTCCTTGCTTTCTTTGCCATTCTCATCCTGTTCATCGGGTTCTTTTCGCTGTTCATCCCGCTCATCGTGCAGGAAGCAGGCATCATCTCCTCCATCAACCCCCAGCAGGTGCTGCAATCGCTCAACGAACCGTTGAAGGAGATCGAGTTCTGGATCGCGAAGCACTATGGCGATACCGCCAATTTCGAAGCGGAAGCGAGGGAAAAGATCACCGCCATGCTTACCGCAGCCGACCTGCCGGGCATATTCCGCTCGGCCGTCAGCACAACGGGCAGCTTCCTTACGGGCGTGTTCGCAGTGTCCTTCATCACTTTCTTTTTCCTACGTGACAGAAAGATGATCCAGTCCACGCTTCTGCTGCTGGTGCCCGAGCGGCACATGCACGCAGCGAAGAACGTGCTGACCGAGTCGCAGCGGCTGCTCAAGCGCTATTTCCTCGGCATCTGCATCGACAGCCTGCTGGTGATGACGCTCATCGGGACCGGCCTGTGGATCCTGGGCGTGAAGAACGCCCTGCTGATCGGGCTGTTCGCGGGCGTCATGAACATCATTCCGTACGTGGGCCCGCCCATCGGGCTCGCTTTCGGCATATTCATCGGCATCACCACCTACCCCGAGCTGGATTTTTATTCGCAGATGCTGCCGCTGGCCGGCAAGATCACGCTCATCTTCCTGCTGGTGCTCACCATCGATTTCATCTTCTTCCAGCCGATGATCTTTTCGGGCTCGGTGAAAGCGCATCCCCTGGAAATTTTCCTCGTGGTGCTGATCGCGGGCAAGCTGGCGGGCGTGGGCGGCATGGTGCTGGCCATTCCTTCGTACACGATCCTGCGCGTGATAGCCAAAGAGTTCTTCATCCAGTTCAGGATCGTGAAACGTTTAACAAAAAATCTGGACGACTGATATGCTCCAGCCCGCAACCTTTACCTTCCTTTCCCGGTTAAAGAAGAACAACAACAAACCCTGGTTCGACAAGAACAAACAGCAGTACCTGGACGCGAAGACCGATGTGGAGAACTTCCTTTCCGCATTGGCGCCACGGCTCGAAAAGTTCGACCCGGCCATACGCGGCATCGATGTAAGGAAATGCGTGTTCCGCATTTACCGCGACATCCGGTTCTCCAACGATAAAACCCCGTACAAAACGCACCTCGGGGCCTTCATTTCCCCGCAAGGGAAAAGCTCGAACGGCCCGGGCTACTACATGCACATCCAGCCGGGAAATTCATTCCTGGCCGGGGGAGTCTGGATGCCGGAAGGAGACATGCTGTACAAAATAAGGCAGGAGATCGACTACAACCTGGGCGAGCTCAAAAAAATACTGAACAACAGCTCATTCAAAAAATATTTCGGCAGGCTCAGCGAGGAGGCCGGCAAGCTGAAGATCCCTCCGAAAGGTTACCCGAAGGACCATCCTGCCATCGAAATCCTCAAGCTCAAGAGCTTCATCGTTTCGCATAAGCTTTCCGACAAGCAGCTCCAGACCAGGAACGCAGTGAGCCACTGCACCGCTGTGTTCAAAGAACTTCACAGGCTCAACCGGTTCCTGGCCAGAGCACTTGATTAGTAATGCCACAGGTCGGACTCAAAGTGCATCATCCCCTCTTTGATCCGTTCGCTCTCGAGCAATGCGTCCATCCCTATGGCATATTCCTGTATGGTGCGATTGTACACGTTGCTTTCCTTGTGTATCACACCGTAGAATAATCGTTTGGCAAATATCTCATCGAAGCTGCGCATCTCGGCATTGTTCGCAACCGGTAGCAGCACCTGCGTGCGCGCGAAATAAGGCCGGCATTGCGGGAAATACACCCAGAACAAAGGGGAAATGCCCCGCACATCGCCCGTGGTCCGGTCCACCTTATCCACCAGCGGGCAGATGCCGATGATTCGCACATCCATCACCGAGCGCTGCTTGTCGAAGAACCAGTCCTCCTTGATCCAGTATTTCTTCACCTGCTCCGAATTGATCTCCGTAGTGATCACCGTGTCGCGCTGGGTGCCGTCAAGGAGCGTCCGCGGAATGGTGTCCTTATGCGACAAGAGCGCCTTGAGCTCCGCGATCGTGAGCGGAGTATTGAACTCGTCATCGAAGAACGCGTTGCCGTAAGCGGTAATTTCACCGATGAGGGCGTGGTACTTGATGAGATCGAACAGGCTGCACCGGCACTGTGTATTGGGCTCGGTAGGGTAGTAGAGCGGCTGGTTCATTTTTTCCCGCAGGTCGATGGTGCGCCAGATGCGCTTGCTCCACATCACATCGGCCTCGCGCACGTTTACGTACGCCACGGGCACTTTCTGAAGCACGGATGCGGGCGGGCACTTGCCGTCACCCATGCTTAGCACGCCCGGGTCCACGCCCGGGCATTGCGATCTTCCCGCCAACGCTGCAAGCAGCACGAACGCGGGCACTGTTCCCATCTTTTTCATGATCCCTCCTTCTTTCAACTGGTTCAACTTCTCTTACTTTCATCCCGCATCCATCAACGATGGGAGGCGCTGCAGGCAAGAACATTCGTAGTCTTCTTCCGCCAGAACGGAAGAATATTATTTTTATTGTACAAACAAAAAGCGCCCCTGCTGATCAGAGGCGCTTTCGTATGTAAATTCGTTCGCTTCGTTTACAAATGCCACATGTCGTGCTCAAACTGGAACATGTCGTTCTTCACGCGTTCGGCTTCGAGCAGGGCATCAATGCCCTGGCAATACTCAATGATCTTTCTATCGTACACGTTCGATTCCTTGTGTACATAGCTGTTGAACAACCGTTTTTCGAATATCTCATCGAAGGTCCTGCGCTCGGCATCGTTCTGCCGGTTGAACACCTCGAAGCGGTCGAACCATGGGCGGCACTGCGGGAAATACAGCCAGAAGAGCGGCTTGTCACCGCGGATATCACCGGTGGCCTTGTCGATCTTCTGGATCAGCGGACAGATGCCGATGATGCGCACGTCCAGCACGGAACGCTGCTTGTCGAAGAACCAGTCTTCCTTGATCCAGTACTTGCGCATGGAGCGGGCTTCCAGCTCCACGGGAACCACGATGGTGTCGAACAATCCCGTAGCCAGGTTCTGGCGCAGATTGGTGTCCATCGATGACATGATGTTCTTGACCTGCGACAGCGACATTTCCACCTTGAACTCATCATCAAACGCGGGGTTGTCGTAAGCAGTAAGCTTGCCTTGCATCAAACCTTCCTTAATGACAAGGAACAGGCTCTTGTAATTGTTGATCGGGTCTTCGGGGTAATAGAGCGGCAGGTTGATCTTTTCGCGGAGATCGATCGTTCTCCAGATCCGCTTGCTCCACATCACATCCGCCTCGCGCAGTGAAGTATACTGCACAGGCACCTTGGCGGGAAGATGCTCCTTCTGGTACACCCCATCGAGCACCGATGAGGTTTGGCCAAACGATACTTTCCCCCCCGCCAGTAACCCGGCAAAAAGGAAAATGCTTACTGCTCTTTTCATGGCTTTTCGTTTTAGATTAACCAATTACCTTTAAGTTAACGCTTCCTAATTTACGAATCGAACCATCCGGTCCTTTTGCTTTAATGTTCTCAATATAAACCTTGTTGCCCGGCTTCACGCGCTTCAGCAGGTCGAGCTGCTTGCCGCTCAGGGCGGGCCCGAAGGTGCTTTCAGAGACCTCGATACCACCGATGTTCATCGACACGTCAAACGATATCACCTGGAACTTCAGGTCGAAATCGAAGTTCTTCATCACCGCGATAACTCCCGCGGCAGAAACAAGCTGCGATTTGGTGATCACGTCCGTTGCTTCCTTGCCGGCAAACTGGGCCACCGGGTCCGGAACGGGTTTCACGCGGAACTTGAAGCTTCCCATGTTCTTGTTGCCCGAACCAAGCGATGCGCCCACATTAATGGTCGCTTCAATACCGCCTCTTACATTCACAGTATATTTTCCTTTTCCTCCGCTCATGCTCCCGTTGCCGGCAAACGAAGGACGAAGGTTCTCGAGGGCAACTCCCGGGCACGACACCTCAACAGGATTATCCACGCCAATATAAAGCACGTTCATCTTGGTGGGCGATACCACGGCTGCGGGACGCGCAACCATGTATTCGGCCTTGAACGGGTAGCGAATGATGGAATTGTCAGCAGGGTTCTTCACTTTCACAATACCCGCCCATTTCTTGAGGCCTTCGGATTCTGCTCTGACAGTGTACGTGCCTAATCCCCTGTGGACCTTCACCGAGGAAGAGTCCTGGGCTCCGTTGATTACGTTCTTCACCGTATCCACATCGCCCAGTACTACGACCGGGTTGGAGGTGGTACTGAAAGCGGCCAGGAAGATGTCGGCCTTGTATTCGTCACCGGTAAGCACGTAGTTGGAGCTGGCGATCACCTTGGCGGCCACGGTATCGAACTTGAACGAGGCCACATCGATCTGCTTGTACAGCGCATTGATCACATCCGCCTCGGCATTCTTCACGTCATTCTGAATCTTGCTGAAGATGGTGATAACGGCTGCCGCCACGTTGTGGTAAAAGTTGTTGCTTTCCCAGCTGATCACCTTCTCCTCCACCACCGAGTATTCATCGTTGGTAAGCAGGCCGATATTGAGCCCCGACCGTACCTTTTCGGGCACCAGGCTGAGCATATCTGCCCTGAACTTGTTGATCCTGTCCTTGAGATCGAATGCCTTGGTTCCCGGCTCGGCCTTATCGGTGGCCTCGCCCATCAGGAAGTGGGTGGGTACGTCATAGTTGTCCTTCCCGTCCATGTAAGCGATATTGTGGATGGTATCGGTCTGCTCGATCTCCTTGATGATCTCCTTTTTCAGGTTCGCAAGGTAGTCGAACATCTCTTTCGAGATCCTTTTCGCGTTCATTGCCTTCTCGTAGAACGGGCGCACCTTCACCTCGTCATTCAGGAGAGCCAGGTTGAACTGGTTGTAGGTGATGTCGTTCTTAGCGGCAAAGTTGCCGTTGGTCTTTTCCAAGCCGTTGTTCACAATAACGAAAGCGTTAAGGATCTCTTTGGAAACGTTCAGCGCGAGAAGAGCTGTCAACACGAGGTACATCATGTTGATCATCTTCTGCCGCGGTGTTAATTTACCACTCGCCATAGTACTGGAATATTTATATCGTTAATACGTTCGTTCGTTTATTTTCTTCCCCCGGCACTCATGGCAGTAAGCATGTTGCCATAGATGGTGTTGAGGCTCGACAGGTTGTTCGACAGCGAAGCCATCTCGTCCCTGTATTTTTTCGTGTCGGTCACCGAAGCGCTGAGGTGCTCCATCAGCTGCTGGATGCCTGCATACGTTTTTTCCGTGGCCTTCAGGTGCTCGTTGGCGTTGTTGAGCTGAAGCTCATACGCTGCGTTGAGCGAGGAAAGGTTCTTGGAAACTTTTTGCAGGTTATCGGCATAGATCTTCGATTGCTCGAACGAATCCTGGTTGGACGAGGAGAAGGTCTCCAGCGCCTTGGATGCCTTGCTGTAGGAATTGGCCAGCATCGAAGCGGAATCCGTAACGGAATCTGTCGCCTTCGAGTAGGCACTGGCAAGCTCGTCTGCAGAGCTGGTCACGCTGTCGGCCGCCTTGTTGTACGATTTCTTGAGCTGGTCAACCGAGCTGGTAGCTTCCTTCATATTGCTCACGAACTCGTTCGTGGCAACACTGGCATCGGAGATCTTCGACAGCTTGTTCGTGTTGTCCGAAAGGCTCTTCAGGCCTGTGCCGAGGCTGTCAAGCAGTTCAGGGCCGATCTTGGCCTCTTCGAGCATGTTGTCGAGCTGTTCGGTGAGCGAGCCTTTGTCGAGCTCTTCCATTTTCTCATCACCGTGCATGCCGGCAAGCTCCGGGTATACGAGCGACCAGTCGTATTCTTCGTGCGGGGGTTCGAACGCGGAGAAGAAGAAGATCACGGCTTCTGTTCCGAGTCCTATCACGAGCATGATTCCCGCGCCCTTGTAGTGTTGAATTTTAAAAAGCGCTCCTACGATCACCACGGATGCACCCCATCCGTAGAGTTTCGCCATGAAGTTTTTCCACTTCTTCGATGATGTTAATTCCGCGAGTCCCATAATTGAATTGTTTTAATTGTTTGTTAGTTGGTTTTGGTTTTAAACTGGTCTAAAAATAAAAAGTTTATTTGAATGCACTGCCAAAAAAGAGCATTAATTTTATTAACTGAGAATTACGATTCTCAGAGGTGGTCATTCTTATCCCGTCCAAGATACGTCATCACACAGCGGAATCCGATGTAGCATTTTGCGGTATCCTGGTATTCGTACGTGCGCGAGCTGTTCTGGAGATAGAAACCCACATCCTTCCACGAACCTCCACGGATCACCTTGCGTTTGAGCACGGGCGGATCGTTCTCCTGCGCTTCGTACACATAATCGGGGTTCAGGTCGTGCGAATAGTCGTAGGCTGCCTCATCGAACGCGTTGCTGGTCCACTCGGCTGCGTTGCCTGCCATGCAGTAGATGCCCCATTCGTTGGGCGAGTACGAGAAAATCTTTACCGTATGGAAACCACCGTCCACCATATAACTTCCGCGCATGGGCTTGAAGTTGCCCAGGAAGCATCCCCGGGCATTGCGGATGTACGGACCGCCCCAGGGGTACGGTGAGTTCTTGAGACCGCCACGGGCGGCATATTCCCATTCCGATTCGGTGGGCAGGCGGAAATCCTGCACGAACGGTTCGCCAATGCCGGCACGGAACTCGTTGAGGAGCTGCGTGCGCCAGATACAGAAGGCGCGTGCCTGCTTCCAGGTAACTCCCACCACGGGGTAGTCGTCATAGGCCGGGTGCCAGAAGTACATGTTGGTCATCGGCTCGTTGAACGAATAGGTGAAATCGTGGATCCACGCGAGCGTATCGGGATAAACATTGATGACATCCTTAATGATGAACGCCTTCCGGTCGAGATCGGGCTTACCGTTCACCGTGTAGGTACCGAGCGATTTGTCGGTGGTGGAGGTTCCCATCCCGTTGATGAACATCTTGCCGTCCTCATCGGGGTTGGGGTCGGCTGATTTCTTCCACTGGAAGCGGTTGTTGGGGTTGTTCTTCCGGGCGGCCGTTCTCAGGTCGATCCAGTAGTAAGCGAAGTTAAGCTTGCGGGTATCGATCTCTTTCCTGCGGTAGAAGCGCTCGCGGGCGGGGAGGAACAGCTCGTTGAGCGTGGCGCGCACGTTCTCGTCCTTGTTATTCCACTTCAGGCGCTCGTCCCAGTTCAGGGTATGGCTTCCGTCCTCGAATTCCACACCATACTCATCGAGGGTGTTCCACCAGAGTTCGGGGGCATCGTTGCCCAGTAGTTCGCGGGCCAGCGAGTCGCGCACCCAGTATACGAACTGGCGGTACTCGTTGTTCGAGATCTCGGTCTGGTCGATGTAGAACGACTGCACCGAAACCGTCTTGGCCTTTTGGGTAAAAGCATAAGGAACATCCTCATCGTTCTGCCCCATGTTGTAACTTCCCAGCGGACAGTAAAGCATGCCATAGGGGTCGAAATCATACCACTCCGGTCTTCCGAGCACCCCTATGAGTTCTCCATTGCCTTTATTATTGCACGAGGTCAACCCAACAACCGCAAGGCAACAGAACAAAAGCACCTTTTTCATTTTTCCTCCTTTTTTTGGTTACCTTCTATCTTACTTCTACTCCTTATTATATGTATGTATGCTATATATTAAACAAAATCATCACACCTCACTCTGGTCAGATATGATGATTTTTAGCGGTTTGTAAACTCCCTTGTACTACCTTTTTAAAACTAAGGTTACAAAAAACGTTAACAATTACAGCAAAAATCTGGGATTCTGGTGCTGGGTAACCTTGGGTACAGTAACAATCTTGAAACAGAACCCTACCATCACCTCCCAGGTATTATTACTGTGATTCTTCAGCTCAGACGTAGTAAAATCGTAGGCAAAACCTATGCGCGCATTGTATTTGGCGTTCGTGGGCGCATAGTTGAAACCCAGCAGCGCGGCCACCGCATCGGTGAAGCGGTACGATCCGCCCAGCCAAACCTTGTCCTGGTACATGCCCGACAGATTGATGTCGAAAATGGTGGATGCAGCATCCGATTTCACGAAGATGGAAGGCTTCAGCTTGAAATCTGCGCTGATCGGCACATCGTAGCCAGCCGTTACGTAGTAGTGGCGCACCATCTCAAAATTGAATTCGGTGCCTTTGAGTACGGATTGCGGCAAGTGCGTGGAAGAAAGACCTGCGTACAGGTTCTGGTTCTGGAAGAAAAGGCCGAAGCCGATGTCGTAAGTAGTTGCGGCAACGCCCCCGTTCGGGATGGCAACGTCCGGCACATACGGATCGGTGGAAACCCATTTGGGATCAAGCGACTTTTGCGCCATGCCGATCTCCGCACCAATGCCCAGCTTGCCGTAAGCGCCAACCGGTATGTGGAAAGCGTAGCAGGCCTTTGCAAAAAGATTTTTTTCGAAGCCAAGACCGTCTGAAGCAACCGAAAGTCCCACCCCATGTTGTGTTCCCAACAGTGCATCGATGCTGATCAGCCCTGTCTTGGGAGCGCCCGGAAAGCCGAGCCATTGCTGCCTGTAGAGGATGTTCGTGCAGATCATGCCGTTCAGGCCAGCGTAACCCGGGTTGGTGTACAGCTTGTTGTACATGTTCTGGGTGAACTGCGGGTCTTGCTGCGAAAAGGAACTTACCGTAAGGGATGCGAAAACAACTAGTGTAAACAGTTTTTTCATGTTCGTGTTGCTTATAATTTTGGTTAAATAAATAAAATATAGTATTCCGGTTATTTTAAACAGGTCGCTAAATTACAAAAAACATTAAACTGACCAAATATTTTTAACAAAAAATTGTTGATTTTTTTTGCAACAGGGCCCCCTCCCGGCAAGGGGATGGCTGTTAATAACCCGGCCGGTGCCTTCAGTTCAGCTTATCCAGCGTTTTGATCCAGCGCTCGGGCACTTCCTCGCTTTTTGTGGCTGTTTTATAATCTTCGTATGAGCAGGGGATCACCAGGTGCCGCTCGAACTTGAGGCGCTTGTCGGCAGGGTACGGCACTTCCATCCACCAGCGGTCGCTCTTTTTGCTTTTGTAAAAAACGATCTCGTGCTTGAGGTCCTTGATGAACACGCGGAACTTGGTGTAGTCAGTGGTCTTCTTGAACGGAAAATCCTTCTTGCGGTTGTAGAACCCTTCGATGAAGTACCAGATCATTTGGGCCACGAGGTGTGCGGTCTGTCCGCGCTTTTCCGCCTTTGGGTTCATTTCATAGAAGCCGATGCTCGTTACCTTATCGCTCAGCCCCGCATAGCGCGTGATGGCGCAGGCCTCTTCGCCATAGAAACCGTTGGGAGTAATGCAGCCGCAGCCGGGCGCATCGCTCATGCGGATGGAGCTGATGTCGAACGTCACGAGGTCGGCATTGCGCACGATGGGCTCCACCTCTTCGATGTTGCGCTGCACGTGCCCGAGCCGGTGGGCATCGAAGTGCAGTTTGTTCATGAGGTCCACCATGCGCTGGTCCACGAAATAGCTCTGGTAACCGATGTTGGAAAAATTGAAGAGGTGATTGGGCTGGTGCAGGATGATCTTGCCCAGCCAAGTCTTGCTGCTGAACTCCTCATTGGCCTGGCCGAGGTCGAAGCAGTTGTCGACCGACACGATATTGATGGTCTGTTCGATCTCCTTGTAGCCGAGATATTGTGGAAAAGTGAGGTCCTGGCTGCCGCCAACGATAACAGGCACGATGTTCACGCGAAGGAGGCGGTTGATCACATCCTGAAGCGCGAAGTAAGTGTCCTCGATCTTATTCCCTGCAACGATATTCCCGAAGTCGGTGATCTTCGCTTTGCATTTGTTTTTGAGATAGGGCAGGTTGGAAGTGGAAAGATGATAGAGGTAGCGCCTTACGGCATCGGGCGCTGACTTCGTGCCGGCATTGTTCACGCACCTCCGCTCCTCCTCCACCCCGATGAGGGCGATATGCGCTTCTTCGATGTCGGGAAAGATCTCTTTCTCCGAGTAAATCTCCGCCACGCTGCCGATGGAATGCTTGCGCCAGGCATTGCCGTCATTCAACTTCTGAATGTCGATGGGATTGAAGTATTCGGAAAAATCGGCCACGAAACAAAATTAGGCCAAGCCATCTTGCATAAGATATGGGAGGATCTTATCTTATTAACAAGTTTTTTCAACAAATAAAAAATTCTTACTGCCTGCTTATTTCTTCTTCCGCGCAGAACTTTTCTTCACGATCTTTTTCACCTTCAGGTCTGGTTTTTTCAGCTTGGGCTTCTTATCGGCAAAAACCTTCTTAACCGTTTTACTTTTTTTATCTTCCTTTTTCTCTTTGCCTGCTGCCAGCTGCTTACCGCCAGTTGTCTTCAGGCCGGCCAGTTCCAGGCATTCATCCAGCGTAAGCTCAGCCGGTTCTTTCCCTTTCGGGATGCGGAAAAAATTCTTCCCGCACTGTATGCAGGGACCCCAGCGGCCGTTGATCACCTTCACGCGCGGATCCTCATCCCACACCTTAATGATCTTCTCGGCATCTTTCTTCGCTTTGTCCTTCACCAGCTGTATGGCCTGCTCCAGCGTAACGGCAAACGGATCAATGTTCTTTTTCAATGCCGCAAAGGTGGTCTTCCACCTCACGTACGGACCGAACCGCCCCTTCTGCACGCTCACCTCTTCGCCTTCGTAAGTGCCGAGCGTCCTGGGCAGCCGCGGACCCGAAAGGATCTCTTTCACGCGTTCGAACGTGATATTGTACGGGTCATCGCTTTTCGGAAGCGAGATGTAATCATTTCCCAGCTTGATATACGGTCCGAACCGGCCGATGTTCACGATCACTTCTTTTCCTTCGTACGCGCCAAAGTTCTTAGGCAGCTTGAACAGCTCCAATGCCTCTTCGAACGTAATGCTTTCCAGCCGCTGGTCCTTGCGGAGCGAAGCGAAGCGCGGCTTCTCTTCATCGTCCTGCTTGCCGATCTGCACCATGGGTCCGAACCGCCCCAGCCGCACGATCACCGGCCGGCCGCTCTTCGGGTCGGTACCCAGCTCACGCTCCCCGCTCTGCCGCTCGGAGGTTTCTTCCACGTGCTCCACCTTGTCGTGGAAGGGCTCGTAGAATTCCGTCAGCATGGCCTGCCACTTCATCCGGCCCCCGGCTATCTCATCGAACTCCTCCTCCACCCGCGCGGTAAAGTTGTAGTCCATAATCTGCGAAAAGTTCTTTTCCAGGAAATCGTTCACCACCATGCCGATGTCGGTGGGAAATAATTTATTTTTTTCTGCGCCCGTTCTTTCGGTACGCGTTTTTTCGGAAATATCCTTGTCTTTCAGGAGCACGTACACATAGTTCCGTTCCGTGCCTTCCCGCTCTTCCTTGGCCACGTAATTTCTTTTCTGGATGGTGCTGATGGTGGGCGCATACGTGGACGGCCGCCCGATGCCCAGCTCTTCCATCTTGCGCACCAGCGTAGCTTCGGTGTAACGCGGGGGATGATGCGTAAACCGCTCCACGGCCATTATTTCGCGGCCGGTCAGCTTCTCGCCCGTGCGCAACGAAGGCAGGATCCCTTCCTGGTTTTCCTCCTCCTCGTCATCCCGGCCTTCGAGGTACACTTTCAAAAATCCCTCGAACTTCAGCACCTCACCGGTTGCAATAAAATTCTCCGCGGCCGTGCTTACGCTGATGGTTGCAGTCGTTTTCTCGAGCAGCGCATCGGCCATCTGCGAAGCAATGGTCCGTTTCCATACCAGGTCGTAGATGCGGAGCTCCTGGGCATCGCCCTCGATCTCGTGCCGCGAAAGGTTAGTGGGACGGATGGCCTCGTGCGCTTCCTGCGCGCCTTTGCTCTTGGTTTTATATTGGCGGATGTTCACGAAATTCTCCCCGTAAAGCCGGGTGATCTCCTTCCGCGCGTTCTCGATCGCAAAGTCGGAAAGGTTCACCGAATCGGTTCGCATGTACGTGATGTACCCGTTCTCATAAAGTCCCTGAGCAATGCGCATGGTCTGCGCCACACTGTAGCCGAACTTTCTCCCGGCTTCCTGCTGGAGCGTGGAGGTGGTGAACGGGGCGGACGGGGATTTACGGGTGGGTTTGGTCTCGATGTTCGTGATCTCGAATACTGCATCCCTGCACTTTTCAAGGAAGGCCTTTGCTTCGTCCTTCGTACTGAACTTTTTCGGAAGCTCGGCTTTCACGATCTCATTTTTTTCGTTCAGGAAAACAGCCGACACTTTGAAGCTTGAGACGGACCTGAAGTTCTGTATCTCCCGTTCGCGCTCCACGATCAGCCGCACGGCCACGCTCTGCACGCGGCCGGCCGAGAGCGCTGGCTTCACTTTTTTCCAGAGTATGGGCGAGATCTCGTAGCCCACGAGCCGGTCGAGCACCCTGCGCGCCTGCTGCGCATCCACCAGGTTCTTGTCTATGCTTCGCGGCTGCCCGATGGCCTGCTGGATCGCGGCCTTGGTGATCTCGGAATAGGTGATGCGCCTGATCTTCCTGGCCGGAAGTTCGAGCGCTTCACTCAGGTGCCAGGCAATGGCCTCTCCCTCGCGGTCCTCATCGGTGGCGAGCCATACGGTGTCCGCGGCCTTTGATAATTTTTTCAGCTCGGAGACCACCCCTTTCTTCTCCTCGGGGATCTCGTACTGCGGCTCGAAGTTCTTTTTGATGTCAACACCCATGCCGCTCTCCACCAGGTCGCGGATATGGCCGATGGAGCTCTTCACGGTAAAATCTTTCCCGAGAAATTTCTCGATGGTCTTGGCCTTGGCGGGCGACTCAACGATGAACAGGTTCTTGGACATCAGCCGAAAATTGTTCGTGCAAAAAATTTTGCAAAGGAAAACATAATCTTTGAATAATTGCAAATCTTTTCGACAGCGCACCGGCTTACATATATATATTTATATATATGTAGATTTTTTTCCACAACGTTCAATCGTCCTTTACGAACGATGAAAATCTTAGCGGCTAAGAAAAATGAAAGTAGATTTGCAGCAGACTTTTCCGTTTATCGTATGACAAAATTTTTCTTCATCCTGCTGATCCTGCTTTCAGCAGCTGCACACGCGCAGGAAAAAAAAGACACGCTAAAAATTAAGAGCGACTCGCTGAAAGTAAAGGCTGACTCACTTTCCAAAAAGGCGGATTCGCTTACAAAGAAGGCGGATATTCTCAAAGCGAAGGCCGATTCCCTGATTGCCTGGAAGAAGGGTGGGCTGGGCGCCATCAATTTCTCGCAGGTATCGCTCACCAACTGGAGCGCGGGCGGGGAGAACTCCATGTCGGCCGTGGCCCTGGTGAACCTGTTCGCACATTATAAAAGGAAGCGCACGAGCTGGGACAACACGCTCGACCTGGCGTACGGCTTCGTCCAGTCGGGCAGCGCGGCCATGCGCAAAAGCGATGACAGGATGGAGCTCACCACGGAGTACGGGTACAAAACAACGCGTAACTGGCACATCGCTGCAGTGATCAACTTCAAGAGCCAGTTCTCGCCCGGCTATAACTACCCGAACGATTCGGTGATCACATCCAATTTCCTCGCCCCTGGTTACATCCTCACTGCCATCGGCCTGGATTACATGCCGGATGATCACTTTTCGTTCTTCATCTCTCCCCTTTCGGGAAAGATCACCGTCATTAACAACCAGGCGCTGGCCGACCTCGGCACGTTCGGCAACGACAAGGCGCAGTATGATGTGAATGGCAGCAAGATCGCGGACGGCAAACGGGTACGTACTGAGTTCGGTGCGCTCGCATCCATCAAATACAAAAAAGAGATCATGAAGAACGTTACGCTGAAAACAAAGGTGGACCTCTTTTCGAACTACCTCAAGAATCCCCAAAACATCGATGTGAACTGGGATCTGCTTCTGAACTTGAGGGTGAACAAATACGTTGCGGCCAGCATCACCACGCAGATGATCTACTACAACGATGTGAAGGTGCCCGTTTACCAGGATGTTGGCGGAGTAAATACCAAGGTTGGCGAAGGACCACGTCTGCAGTTCAAAGAAGTGCTGGGGATTGGTTTTTCCTATAAATTTTAAGAGTTTCGAATGATTTCCTGACAAAACTGCTTCTTGTCATTTTGACAGCGCTTTCGTTTTCGTATCTTTGTGCGCTTCTCAATAATTAAATGAACTTTTACGAAAATAAAGTGATCGATGAGGCCCGCCAGGGCGAAGTTCTTTTGATGGATACGAGCCAGGGAAAGCGTAAGCTTTTCCTCGAAAGCTACGGCTGCGCCATGAACTTTTCCGATAGCGAGATCGTGGCCAGCATACTGGCCGGACAGGGCTATTCCACCACTACCGATTTCAACGAGGCCGACCTGATCCTGGTGAATACCTGCGCCATCCGCGAAGGGGCCGAGCAGCGCGTGCGCGGGCGGCTGAAGACCTTCAACACGCTCAAGCGGAAGAACCCAAACCTACTGATCGGGGTGCTGGGGTGCATGGCCGAACGGCTCAAGTCGAAGTTCCTTGAAGAAGAGAAGATCGTGGATCTTGTTGTGGGGCCCGATGCGTACCGCGAGCTACCGAAACTGATCGAGACCGTTGAGGGCGGGCAGAAGGCAGTAAACGTACTGCTCTCGCTGGAAGAAACCTATGCGGATATCAATCCCGTGCGCCTCGATTCGAACGGGGTGACCGCGTTCATCAGCATCACCCGCGGGTGCGACAACATGTGCTCGTTCTGCGTGGTGCCCTTTACGCGCGGGCGGGAGCGCAGCCGCGATCCCGAAAGCATCGTGGCGGAAGCAGCGGATCTGTTTGAGAGGGGCTACCGTGAAGTGACCCTTCTCGGGCAGAACGTGGACTCGTACCTGTGGGCCGGAGGAAAGGCCCGGAAAGAGCTGAGCGAAACCGAGCGTAAAAACAGTTTTACGTTTGCGAACCTACTCGAAGCAGTCGCAAAGGTTTCTCCCAAGCTGCGCATCCGTTTCAGCACCAGCAACCCGCAGGACATGACCGATGATGTGCTGCACACCATCGCGAAATACGACAACATCTGCAGCTACATTCACCTGCCGGTGCAGAGCGGCAGCACCGCCATGCTCGGGCGCATGAACCGCGGCTATACCCGTGAAAAATACCTCGAACGGATCGCGGCCATCCGGAAAATAATTCCGGGCTGCGGCATCAGCACCGATATCATCACCGGCTTTTGCGGAGAAACGGAACAGGAGCATGCAGACACGCTCTCGCTGATGAACGAAGTACGCTTCGATTTCGCATATATGTTCGCGTACAGCGACCGGCCGGGAACACCGGCCAATAAAAAGTACAGCGATGACGTGCCGGAAGAAGTAAAAAAGAAACGCCTGCAGGAAGTGATCGGCCTGCAGCAAAAGCACTCGGCCGAACACACGTACGATGCACTGGGAAAGGTTCACCGTGTGCTGATCGAAGGCACGTCCAAAAAATCATCCGAACGGCTCTATGGAAGGAACTCTCAGAATACCGTTGTTGTTTTTCCGAAGGATGATCACAAAAAAGGAGAATATGTTAATGTCCTGGCCGAAGCGTGCACGGCCGCAACATTGATTGGTAAGGTTGTTTAATAAATGGCTAAGGTTCTTGAAATAATCGGGGGGCCCAACGGAAGCGGCAAGAGCACTTTTGCAGAGATGCACCTGGGGAAAAAACACGGTTCGCTGTATGTCAATTCCGATTCCATTGCGCGAGGATTCACGCTCAATGGAAATGAGATGGCGCAATTCGAAGCTGGAAGGATCATGCTTGAAACCATTCAGAAATATTTAAACGAAAACCGCTCTTTTGGATTTGAAACTACCATGTCAGGAAAAATTTGGGCATCGCATATCGGCCGGGCGAAGGCGCAGGGATATAAGGTAATTATTTACTTTGTTTTCGTAAATTCAATCGCGCTTTCGCTCAAGAGAATTAAGAACCGGGTGAGGCTTGGCGGACACAACATTGAAAAGCAGACTGTGAAAAGAAGATTCCAGCGTACCTTTTCAAATTTTAAAAATATTTACGCCCCGCTTGCAGACGAATGGTATATAATTGATAATAGCATGAATGCAATTGAGATTGCCCATAAAAAAAATGGAAAAGAAACTATTCTGAATGATTCGGGCTTTAAAAAGTATTTTGCATGAAAAAAAGAACATCTAAAGAAACTGCAAGCCTGAAAAAAAGCCTGTCAAAAATGAAATGGTGGGCCAAAGAAAAAGAACGCAGGTACAAGATCCAGCGAAGGATCGCGGAAAAGGCGTTTGGAAAATTAGTAAAGGAACTGCGTTCGGGAAGATAGCATGACCATACAGGATATAAAGAACCGCTTCGCCATCATCGGCAGCTCTCCCCTGCTCGACCGGGCCATTGACATTGCCATGCAGGTGGCACCCACCGACCTGAGCGTGCTGATCACGGGCGAAAGCGGGACAGGGAAAGAAGTTTTTCCGCAGATCATTCACCAGCTCAGCTCGCGCAAGCACGGCCCCTACATAGCCGTGAACTGCGGGGCAATTCCCGAAGGAACGATCGATTCCGAGCTGTTCGGCCATGAGAAAGGATCGTTCACGGGCGCAACAGAAACGCGCAAAGGTTATTTCGAAGTGGCCGATGGCGGCACCATATTTCTCGATGAAGTGGCCGAGATGCCGCATGCCACGCAGGCCCGGCTGCTGCGCGTGCTGGAAACAGGCGAATTCATCAAGGTGGGATCGTCCAAAGTGCAGAAGACCAACGTGCGCGTGGTAGCTGCCACCAACGTGAACCTGCAGCAGGCCATCGAGAAAGGAAAGTTCCGCGAAGACCTGTTCTACCGCCTCAACACGGTGCCCATCATCGTGCCTCCCCTGCGCGACCGCAAGCCCGACATCTCGCTCCTGTTCCGGAAGTTCGCTGCCGACTTTTCCGCAAAATATAAAATGCCTCCTGTCCGCTTGGATCCCGAATCGGAGCGGATGCTCACAAGCTATTACTGGCAGGGAAACGTTCGCCAGCTCAAGAACATCACCGAGCAGATCTCGATCATCGAGAAGACGCGGGAAATAACTCCGGACACGCTGCTGAAATACCTGCCGCCTATCCAGACGGCCGTGCTGCCCGTGAACAAGAATGAAAATATTTCGACCGAGGGCACGTTCACCGAGAGAGATATTCTTTACAAGATACTTTTCGACCTCAAGAAGGATATGACCGACCTGAAGAAGATCGTGGTGGACCTGATCGAGAACGACACCGGGCTGAAGCAGGACTTTCACCCGCAGAACGAGCAGATCATCAAGAAGCTCTACCAGGACGTGGGCAGCGAGCCGGCCAAGACCATCCAGCTCGGCTACGGACAGCAGCCCGAAGAGATCCAGGCGCACGAGGTGGTGGTGGACGAGCCCAAAACACTTTCGCAGATCGAGGAAGAAATGATCCGCAAGACGCTCGTCAAGCACAAAGGACGAAGAAAGAATGCGGCCAGAGAGCTCGGCATCTCGGAGCGGACCCTGTACCGGAAAATAAATGAATACAAAATTGAAGGGTAACGGTTTTTTGAACGTGGTGATGATCGCAAGCCTTGTGCTTCTGTCATCGTGTAAGATCCGCTATTCCTTTTCGGGTGGAGACAAAGGCGATGCGAAGACCGTTACCGTGGAATATTTTCAAAGCACCGCCCCGCTGGCCAAGCCCACATTAAGCCCTGCATTTACCGAGGCGCTCAAGGACATCATGACCTCGCAGGGCAAGCTGGAGCTGGCAGGCAAGAACGGTGACCTGGTTTTCCAGGGCAGCATCACCGGCTATGCCACCGCACCCGTGGCCATCCAGAGCACCGACCAGGCAGCATTGAACCGGCTGACCATCTCGGTGGAAGTGAAGTTCACGAACACCAAGGATGAGAAGAAGAACTTTGAAACGACCTTTTCGCGCTACGCAGATTATTCGAGCAGCCAGAGCCTGGCCAGCGTGGAGGACCAATTGATACAGGACATCACCAAACAGCTGGTGCAGGATATTTTTAACAAATCATTGCAGAACTGGTGAACAGGGATCAATTCATAGATTTCTTGGAACATCCCGAGCGCCTGAACGGGAGCTCGCTGCTGCAGCTCGACCAGGTGGTGCGGGAATTTCCCTGGTTCAGCACCGCACACCTGCTCTACACCAAAAACCTGCACAACGAGAACAGCATCCATTACAATGCGCACCTGAAGATTGCTGCCGCTTACACCACCGACCGCAAGATGCTCTACAACCTCATCCGGCACAAGCGCAAGGCAGAAAAGCACGAAGAAAAATTACCGGAGGCCCCGAAGAATGAGCAGGTGATCGTTAAAACACTGGAGCTGCCCGTTCAGGAAGAAAGGATTGTGACCACCGAAGAGCCGAAGATCGAGCTGGTGGAACTGATGACCGAAGAGAAGAACGACCGCATTTCCGAAGAGCAGAAGGCGGAGGTGATCGAAACGGAAAAACCATCCTTTGAGAAAGTAAAAGGTTTGGATGAAGTGGAAAAGCTGGAGGACGATAAAACAAAGCTGGAACAGGAGTTCCTGAGCTCGGCCATTTCGGCCACTGTGGAAAAAGAGCTGGACGAGCTGATCGAAGAAAAGCAGGAGTTCGACCTGCTGAAGGAGATACACGGGCTGAAGGAAGCGAAGCGGACATTCGACCCGAAGGGACTGCATTCTTTTACCGAATGGCTGAATCTTGCTTCGTCCGCGGTACCGGAAGCAGACGAAAAGAAAAAGAAAATGGATGAGCTCATCAACAAGTTCATTATTGATGAGCCGAAGATCTCCAAACCAAAGCCGGAGTTCTATTCTCCCGTGAATATGGCGCGTAAAAGCGTGATGGACAACGATGAGATCGTAAGCGAGACCCTGGCGAAGATCTATTACCAGCAGGGGAACCTTTTAAAAGCCCTTAAAGCCTACAAAACATTGTCTTTGAAATATCCGGAAAAAAAGCAGATATTTGCGCCCCTTATTAAAGAAATAGAACAAAAACTTAGACATCAAAAATAAAATTCAATGGGAACTTTCATATCGGTCCTGATCCTCATCGTGTGCTTCCTGCTGGTGCTGGTGGTGCTGATCCAGAATGCCAAGGGCGGGGGGATCGCTTCCAACTTTGCAGCGTCCAACCAGATCATGGGCGTGAAGAAGCAGACCGAGCTCGTGGAAAAGATAACTTGGTGGCTGGCCATCGGGCTGCTCGTGCTGTCGATCTTTTCGGCAAGCTTTACGGGCCGGCCTTCAGGACCTGGCGGCAACAGCAAGCAGCCGGTGACGAAGGGAGCTGAAGTGCCGGGACTCAACACGCAGCCGGCAGGACCTGCTAACCAGGGGGGTCCCCAGCAGCAGCCCATGCAGCAGGGTAAACCCGGCAAGCCCTGAGTGTCAGGCTGTCACCGCACGATCGAAGTGATCGGTGATTTCCTGACAAAAATTATTTTAAAAAGAAAAATTGTCGCTTGTGATACGGTTGCGCCACGCTGGCATAAAATCTGAAAAGGCGCTGCCGAAAAAATAAAGTTCAACCCTAAAATAAAAATTGAAAATGGCAAAAGTTAGTATCAAACCCCTGCAGGATCGCGTGCTGGTAGAGCCCGCTCCTGCTGAAGAAAAGACAGCTGGTGGGATCATCATCCCCGACACAGCAAAGGAAAAACCGCAAAAAGGAAAAGTGGTGGCTGTGGGCAACGGTAAAAAAGACGAACCCATCACAGTAAAGGCTGGGGACACCGTTCTTTACGGCAAGTACTCCGGGACCGAGATCACCATCGATGGGAAGGAATACCTTATTATGAGAGAAAGCGACATTTTCGCCATCATTTAATTGTACGAATAGCGAAACGTACGAATATTCGAACCATTCGCGATTCGAACCACCAACTTAAACACTAAAACAAAAAATCAAACTCGAGAAAAATGGCAAAAGAAATAACCTATGATGTTGAAGCCCGCGATACGCTGAAAAAAGGCGTGGATGCGCTGGCCAACGCGGTAAAAGTTACGCTGGGTCCCAAAGGGCGCAACGTGATCATCGATAAAAAGTTCGGTGCACCTTCCGTGACCAAGGACGGTGTGACCGTTGCAAAAGAGATCGAGCTGAAGAACCCCATCGAGAACATGGGTGCGCAGATGCTCAAGGAAGTGGCGAGCAAGACGGCCGATGTGGCCGGTGACGGAACCACCACCGCAACCGTTCTCGCGCAGGCGATCGTAACGGCCGGGCTGAAAAACGTGGCTGCTGGCGCCAATCCCATGGACCTTAAGCGCGGCATTGACAAAGCTGTTGAAGCGGTGGTTGCCGACCTGAAGAAGCAATCCAAATCGGTGGGTGACGATAACAAGAAGATCGAAGCCGTTGCCACCATTTCCGCAAACAACGATGCCGAGATCGGCAAACTGATCGCTGACGCTATGGCCAAAGTGAAGAAGGAAGGAGTGATCACCGTGGAAGAAGCGAAAGGCACCGAAACCGAGATGAAGGTGGTGGAAGGAATGCAGTTCGACCGCGGCTACATCTCACCCTATTTCGTTACCGATGCTGACGCGATGGAAGCTGTGCTCGAAGACGCGCACATCCTGATCTACGACAAGAAGATCTCCAACATGAAAGAACTGCTCCCGGTGCTCGAGAAGCAGGTGCAGACCGGCAAGCCGCTGCTCATCATCTCTGAAGAAGTGGATGGTGAAGCGCTCGCCACGCTGGTGGTGAACAAGATCCGCGGCTCGCTGAAAGTATGTGCCGTAAAGGCGCCCGGCTTTGGCGACCGCAGGAAGGAAATGCTGCAGGACATTGCAACGCTCACAGGCGGAACGCTCATCTCCGAAGAAAGAGGGTTCAAGCTGGAGAACGCTGACCTTTCTTACCTCGGGAAAGCGAACAAGATCACTGTGGATAAAGATAACACCACCATCATTGGCGGTGCCGGCAAGAAGGCCGACATTACCGCGCGCGTGAACCAGATCAAGGCGCAGATCGAGACCACTACGTCCGACTACGACAAGGAGAAGCTGCAGGAGCGCCTGGCCAAGCTGGCAGGCGGGGTTGCCGTGCTCTACGTGGGCGCGGCCACCGAGGTGGAAATGAAGGAGAAGAAGGACCGTGTGGACGATGCGCTGCACGCTACCCGTGCTGCCGTTGAAGAAGGCATCGTGCCGGGCGGAGGCGTTGCCTACATCCGCGCTATCGAAAGCATTGAGAAAATGAAAGGCAGCAACGAAGATGAAGCTACCGGTGTGCAGATCATCAAGCGCGCACTCGAAGAACCGCTCCGGGTGATCGCAGAGAATGCCGGCATAGAAGGCTCCATCGTGGTGCAGAAGGTAAAGGACGGAAAAAGCGATTTTGGTTACAACGCCCGCACGGATGAATATGAGAACCTCTATCAGGCAGGCATTATCGATCCGACCAAGGTTACGCGCGTGGCCCTGGAAAATGCAGCATCCATTGCAGGCATGCTCCTCACCACCGAGTGCGTGCTGGCCGATATCAAGGAAGAGAAGCCCGCCATGCCCCCGATGGGCGGTGGAATGGGCGGTGGAATGGATTACTGAGCGTCATCCGGCCTTCAGGCCGGATGAAAAATGTCCGGTGGACATTTTTAGCGAAGTAAGGCCAGAAGCGTGGCCGATCAAGACCAGACCGGATAAACTTTGTAAGAACCCCTTGCGGAAACGCGAGGGGTTTTTTGTTTGCAGGCAATTCAAAACTCAACTTGACTCGTAATGATTTTTATTTTACATTTGCTTATCCTTAAGTTCATGCAACAACTCTACCTGTCCGCTGCTTACTTCTTGTTGCTTGCTCCTTGCATCTCCGCGCAGGGCGTTTGGACGCAGAAGGCTGATTTTGGAGGGGGGTGGAGGTGGGGAGCGGTCGGATTTTCTATAGGAAACAAAGGCTATATGGGAACTGGAATTGATCCTGATAGCTTACGAAGTGATTTCTGGGAATGGGACCAGAATACAAATACTTGGACTCAAAAAGCAAATTTTGGAGGAATTGCAAGAAGTTATGCAGTTGGCTTTTCCATCGGAACTAAAGGATACATTGGAACCGGATATGATAGTATTAATGGAGCTCATAATGATTTCTGGGAATGGGATCAGGGAGCAAATACTTGGACTCAAAAGGCCAACTTTGGTGGAACTGCAAGATGGTATGCAGTTGGTTTTTCAATCGGAACTAAAGGATACATTGGAACCGGATATAATGGTACCTATAAAAATGATTTTTGGGAATGGGACCAAGGGAGTAATACTTGGATTCAAAAGACAAATTTTGGCGGAACCGCAAGAAATGGCGCAGCATGCTTTTCCATTGGAAGTAAAGGGTATGTGGGAACTGGATACGATGGCGCATATAAAAACGATTTTTGGGAATGGGATCAAGGAACTAATACTTGGACCCAAATAGCAAACTTCATAGGAACAGCAAGATATGGTTCGACAGGTTTTTCGATTGGGACCAAAGGATATCTTGCTACAGGTTATGACGGCTTGATTACAAATGGTTTTTGGGAATGGGATCAGGGTACTAATACTTGGACCCCAAAAGCTAATGTTGGTGGCCCAGTAAGATATGACGCTGCCGGTTTTTCCATTGCTAGCAATGGGTATATTGGAACAGGACGTAAAAATTATTATAAAGATTTTTGGGAATATTCTAAGGACGGAGCGGGAATATCTGAATCTGCCATTCACTTCACCTGCACCCTCTCCCCCAACCCGATGACCGAAAGTTCTATACTACGAATTACGAATTTGGGCGAATTACGAATTAATAATTTAACCGTTGAGTTGTTTGATATGCAAGGCAGAAAAGCAGAAGCAACTATTATTCGTAATTCGGATTCATTCGTAATTCGTAGAGGAAGCAACCTCCCGGCAGGAACTTATCTCTACTACATAAAGAACGAAAACCGATCACTGGCTGCGGGTAAACTTTTAATCCAATAGCGCATGAAAAAACTTCTGCTCACCCTCATCATAGCTGCCACCGCCACCGCCTCTTTCTCACAGGGTCCCTGGACGCAGAAAGCCCAGATCCCCGCGCCCGGCCGCCACGCCTGCACCGCCATTGCCATCAACAGCCGCATCTACATCGGCCTCGGCCACATCAACGGCATATTTGGCGACCAGCTCTTTGATGACTGGTGGGAGTTTGATCCTGCCACCAATTCCTGGACACAGAAAGCCAGCTTCGGAGGAGGGCCGCGCAAGTACGCCTGCGGGTTTGCAGTGGGCGCAAAAGGCTACGTAGGCACAGGCGAAGACCCTTCCACCAACTGGAACGATGACCTGTGGGAATACGACCCGGCCGCAAACATATGGGCGCAAAAATCACCGATACCCGGAGGCTTCGACCAGATGCTTGCGGCATCTGCATTCTCCATTGGCAATAAGGCCTATCTCGGCATGGGTTATACCTACGACTTCTGGCAGTACGATCCTTCGAACGATACCTGGACGCAAATGGCCGACTTTCCAGATCCCAACGGGCGCACTAGTATGACAAGCTTTTCTATCGGAACGAAAGGCTACGCGGGATGCGGCTTCGACTTCGGACCGATGAACGACTTTTGGGCATACGATCCGAACTCCAACTTCTGGTCGCAGAAGGCCAGCCTGCCGGGTGTGGCGCGCTCGGGTGCATTCGGGTTCGCAGTGTCCGGAAAAGGGTATATCGGAAGCGGAACCACCTACCCCAACCAGCTCGATGCCCTTAGCGACTGGTACGAATACAACCCCAACAACGATACGTGGAAGCAAATAAATGACTTTGCCGGGATATCGAGAAGATGGGGAGGAAGCGCATCTACGGGCAATTTCGGCTACATGGGCATGGGCACCAACGGCACCAACCTCAACGATTTCTGGGAGTTCAACCCGCAGTATGCAACCGGCATCAATGAGCAGCTGGAAAAGGTCTCGGTCTCCATCTATCCAAATCCAATGCATGAAGAAGCGACACTACGAATTACGAACATCAGCGAATTACGAACGCCTGGAGTGTCGGTAATATTTTATGATCCAACCGGGAACAAAATTCTGCCAGAGATAATTCGTAACCTGCCTGCCGGGCAGACAGGTTCGGACTCATACTTAA
>JACXTT010001496.1_pt1 | contig 38725 bp, 31 predicted proteins | sample 9270951 | NCBI WGS metagenome assembly JACXTT01 (sample SAMN15532306, study PRJNA645909) | rock metagenome | isolation source: weathered quartz diorite | place: Puerto Rico | collected 2017-06-21
TCGCTACCGCCCGAACCTGACGAAGGTGCTGGGACGACCATTTCTCTTCCACAGCACCTTGTCATTCGGAGTCAGCCGCTACGCGTTCGGACTTTCGCTATTACTTGGACAGCCTCCTTCGAGGAGGGGGTCGCTGCGCCCCATAAACAAAACGCCACGCTACCTTAAACGGGGCGCAGCGGGGGAGGTCAGAAATATTATCCGACCTCCCCGGCCGCGCCGATTCTGAGGTAGCGAGCCAACGTTGATCGGCGCGGCCGCCCCTCCTCGAAGGAGGGGCCTCAAAGCAAAGAGACTCCAAAAAACCAACATGCGGATTCCAGTTTCAACATACCGCGTTCAGTTCAATCGCGACTTCGGATTCACCGATGCCCTCCGTATTGTCGATTACCTGCACGAACTCGGAATCACCGATCTCTATGCGTCCCCAATCCTGAAGGCGCGTCCCGGCAGCACACACGGCTACGATGTAACCGATCCTACTCACTTGAATCCTGAGCTTGGAACGGCCGAAGAATTCGACGAACTGTGCCAAGCGCTCAAGGCGCGGGCAATGGGACTCCTATTAGACATCGTGCCGAACCATATGGCCGCCAGCCTCGATAATCCGTGGTGGTTCGATGTTCTGGAGAACGGTTTAGATTCTCCTTACGCCGTTTTCTTCGATGTGAATTGGGAATCGAAGAAAGTTTTATTGCCGATCCTCTCCAGACCATACGGCGAGGTTCTAGAGAATCAAGATCTCACGCTCAAGGTCGAGGACGGCCGGCCTGTCCTTCAATACTATGAACAAAAGCTGCCGATAGCTGCGGGCGCCGAGAACTTGAACGTGGACGCGATCGATCGAGTTCTATCTCGTCAACATTACCGGCTCGCCTACTGGCGTAAAGCGGCGGACAGCATCAATTACCGGCGCTTCTTCGACATCAACGACCTGGTTGGCCTTCGCGCCGAGCGTGACGATGTTTTTCGCGCAACTCACGATTATGTATTGAAGCTCGTTGATGAAGGTAAGATCACCGGGCTTCGTGTCGATCACATCGACGGTTTGATCGATCCCGCAGGGTATCTCGAGCGCTTACCGGAAACCTACGTGGTTACGGAAAAGATTCTCGCCGGCAACGAGAGACTGCCGTGCGATTGGGGCACTCATGGCACGACGGGTTACGAGTTTCTCAACTTCATGAACGGCGCATTTGTGGATCGTGAGGGCTTTCACAAGCTGGAAAGAATCTACGCCCGTTTCACTGGTTCAACGAAAACCTTTACCGACGTGTTTCGAGCCTGCAAGCGCCGCGTAATGAATGAGCTGTTTGCCGGCGAATTGAATTCACTTGTGCATCGACTGACGCAACTTGCCGAAGACGATCGCCACGCTCGCGATCTGCGTATTGAAGAACTGAAACAAGCGTTTGTTTCAGTGACCGCAACTCTGCCGGTATATCGAACTTACGTTCGCAATGAGCGTATTTCCGAAACGGATCGGTCACATGTAGAAGATGCAATCGCCGCGGCCGGCAGTGGACCTGCTTTCGACTTTCTGCAGCGAGTCCTTCTCATCCGACCCGCGTGGTACATCCAACATCGCAAGTCGGATTACGTGGACTTCGTTATGCGCTGGCAACAGTTCACCGGCCCCGTCATGGCCAAGGGTCTCGAGGATACGACTTTCTATATCCACAATCCTTTAATGTCGGTCAATGAAGTGGGTGGAGATTCGAACGGCCCAGAGATTTACCTCGGCGTCGAAGAGTTTCATAAACGGAATCTCGAACGCCATGCACAGTGGCCACGGTCGATGAATGCCAGTTCCACACACGACACCAAGCGCAGCGAAGACGTGCGTGCTCGAATCAATGTACTGTCGGAGATTCCTGAAGACTGGGGGCGCTGCCTTCGCCGTTGGAACCGCATGAATCCGAGCACAAGCGGTCCAGATCCCGCCGAACAAGTCCTCATCTACCAGTCCCTCCTCGGTGCCTGGCCTATCGAGCCTGAGCGCATGAAGCAATATGTGAGTAAGGCTCTTCGCGAAGGAAAACGGCACACGAGTTGGATCAACACGAATGAAGAATATGAAAGAAGCGTTCTTGCGTTCGTTGATTCGCTGTATTCGAATGAAGAGTTCCTGAACGATTTTTGCCGCCTTCAAAAAAGGCTGGCTTACTTCGGCGCTCTCTCTTCACTCTCGCAGGTGATCCTCAAAACAACGTCGCCGGGTGTTCCAGATTATTACCGCGGAACGGAGATCTGGGACCTCAACCTTGCCGATCCCGATAACCGCCGCCCTGTAGATTTTGCGGCGCGCCTGACGATGTTGAACGATTTCAAAAGCCGTTCAAACCTCGACGAACTTCTGAAACGCTGGTCCGACGGCCGTCTCAAAATGTATGTGATTTGGAAGCTGCTCAACTTCCGCCGTAAGCATCCGGACCTTTTCCACGAAGGCGAATACATTCCGCTCCGCGTCACCGGCAGCCGCGCGAATCACATCATCGCTTTCGCTCGGCATCTGCACGATGAATGGTGCATCGTCGCCGTGCCGCGTCTATGCGCTTCACTCACACGACCCGGTTCGCCGCCTCTTGGAGAAAAGGTTTGGCATGATACCCAAATCGAACTGCCATCCGGATTGCCCTCACAAGGACTAGATGTGTTTACCGGAAATCACCTGCCGCTGAGCCGCGCTTCGGATTTGTTTCGCTCTTTGCCGTTTGCCATGGTGATGATTTAGCAAACCCCACCGCCTATTTTTGTAAACCTTTTTTGCCCGATCTCCGTAATAGCGTCAGGGGATACGATGGGATTTCTTCAGGACCTGCGCTTCGGCTTGCGGATGATACTGAAGAACCCTGGCTTCACGCTCGTGGCGATCGTCACGCTGGGCCTGGGTATCGGCGTCAACAGCACGGTCTTCACGATTGTGAATGCAGTCTTCCTGAACGGTCTGCCCTTCCCGGAATCTCGAGAACTCATGTATTTCCGCACGAACCAGGGCGTGTCCCTGCTCGACTATCTCGATTACCGGGAGCAGAGCCGGTCGTTCAGAGGCATCGGAGCATTTGCGCCGCAGAACACCGACCTCAGTGATCAAGACGCGGCGGCCGAGCGCGTCAACGGGGCGGTCATTAGCGCGAATCTCTTCTCGACGCTTGGCCAGAGGCCTTTACTCGGCCGCGATTTCACTGCCGGCGATGAGCAGCTCGGAGCGGCGCCCGTCGCGCTGGTCAGCCACTTTCTCTGGCAATCGCGATACGGCGGAAAGCCCGACATCATCGGCAAGGCAATCCGCGTCAATCTGAAAACCTACACCGTTGTCGGCGTGTTGCCGGAGGGCGAAGAGTTCCCTCAGGTGACTCGCCTTTGGTTTCCGCTCGTCAAAGATGAAACTCACAAGGATCGCGATCAGCGAAATATCGATCTCATCGGACGTTTGGGCAAGGGCATGACCGTAGAGCAAGCGCAGGCGGAAATGAAAACCATCACCGCGCGACTCGCCCAGGCATATCCAGCCACCGACAAAAACATCGATATCACTGTGATCCCGTACACGGAACGCAATACCAGCGGGCCGATAAGAGTCGTCTTGTTTTCGATGCAAGGCGCGGTGGGCTTCGTTCTCATCATAGCCTGCGCGAACATCGCCAACCTGCTTTTATCGCGAAGCGTCCGCCGGACGCGTGAGACATCCATTCGGACGGCGCTGGGCGCCAGCCGCTGGCGCATCGTCAGACAGCTTTTGATTGAAAGCCTGATGCTGAGTTTTCTCGGCGGTATCCTCGGGATGGGAATTGCCGCCCTCGGCATTCGATGGTTCGACGCGGCCGTTACCGATACGGGGAAACCCTATTGGATCGTCTTCAAAATGGACTACCACGTCGTTGTGTTTTTCATGGCGATTTGTGTGGTCACCGGAATCCTTTTCGGTCTAGCACCTGCCCTTCAAATCTCGAAGACGAACATGAATGAGAACCTGAAAGAAGGCGGCCGCAGCGTAAGCGGGTCAGCGCGTGCCCGCCGGATGACGGGTGCACTGCTCATGGCCGAAATCGGCCTGACGATTGTCTTGTTGGTCGGCGCCGGCTTGATGATCCGCAGTTTTCTGAATACGCAGCGTGTCAACGTCGGCATCGACATCGCGAACCTCATGACGGTGCAGGTGCAGCCGACGGCAGTAAGGTATCCACAGCCCGAAGACCGGCTTCGTTTCGAAGAGCGGTTGATGGAGCGGCTCCGCGCCATACCCGGTATCGACAAGCTGACGATTGCCTCGCAGCCGCCTGCGGGTGGTTCGCAATTCAGAACCTTGAACATTGCCGGACTCAATCTCGGCGATGTCAACAATCGCCTCCCCGGAGTGGGAAGAGTCGCTGTGTTACCGGAATACTTCGATACTTTCGACATCAGGATGCGCCGCGGCCGTACATTCACCACTGCGGACGGAGCGCCCGGCGGTGAAGTTGCAATCGTCAATGAAGCCTTCGTCACGCGATATTTTTCCGGCGGTGAGGCGCTGGGGCGGCGAATACGTCTCGGCACGGACTTCACCGCGACGACTCAAGATCCGAAATTGCCGTGGCTGACGATTGTGGGGGTGAGCCCGTCCGTTATGCAGGTGAACGGACCGAACAACGACACCAGGCCTCAACCTGTGGTCTACGTTCCATTCCGGCAGGAACCGACGATTGCATTCACCGTTCTCACGCGCAGCCGTTTGCCTCGCGAGACACTGACCGCCGCATTGCGCGACGCGGTGCGAAAGACAGATGCCGATATTCCGCTGTACAACATTCGAACGCTCGAAGACATCTTGGACCAACGCACTTGGCCCTTTCGGGTTTTCGGAACGTTGTTCGCGGTGTTTGCTCTGATCGGGCTCGTACTGTCCGTCGTCGGCATCTATGCTGTCACGTCCTACGGTGTCGGCCAGCGGACGCAGGAGATCGGATTGCGGATAGCGTTAGGCGCGAGCCAGAGGGATGTCATGTGGCTCGTACTTCGTCAGGGGTTGAGACGAATTGGTATAGGCCTCTGTCTCGGTTTGCTCGCTGCGTGGGGCCTGAGCCGCGTACTTGGTTCCATACTGGTGGGAGTCCCGACGGACGATCCCGCAACGTTTGTATCGATTACGATTCTTCTCGCCTCCGTCACGCTGATCGCGTGTCTCGTGCCGACCCGCCGCGCCATGTACTTGGATCCGGTCGATGCTTTGCGCACGGAATAACGCCGGGATAAGGAACAAAGCGCGAACGACAGTGAAAGTCTGCAAAAGCGATGCGGCCTTGCCCAACAAAAACGAGAACGGGCCACAAAAAGGCACAAAGAACGCAAGAAAACCACCAACGCGGATGAATCTCCGCGCGCCTTCTGTGTTCTTTGTGCCTTTTTGTGGCAATTTTTCTTTCGTTGGGCAACGCTATACGTCACCGGCGCGCCGGCACAAAGGAGACTCGTGATGATTTCGCTGGCTCTTGTCTTTCTGCTTCAGCAGGCACCCGCAGCCGAGCGTGTCGCGTGGCTTCAAGGCTGTTGGGAGAGTGTCACCGCTCAACGTACCGTCGAGGAACAATGGATGGCCCCGCGAGGCGGCAGCATGATCGGCATGGGCCGGACCGTTCGTGCCAGCGTGTTGGTGGAATTTGAATTGGCCGTGATCCGGCCACAGGGTGATCAGCTTGCCTACGAGGCTCATCCATCCGGGCAACCTTCCGCTGTTTTTCTCTCAAGGACCCTGGCCGATTCGATGGTTGTGTTCGAGAATTTAGAGCACGACTTTCCGCAACGTATCGGCTACCAACGTACGGGCCCCGATGCCGTGCTGGCCTGGATCGAAGGCACGGAAAAAGGACAGACCCGCCGCGTCGAATTTCCGTATCGCCGCGCAGCGTGTCCCGGCAAATAGCGCACTTCTTAAACGCTAAGTTCTCGGCGGCAACTTCGAATCGGTCAGGGCTCTCGAAAATTCAGAATCGTGTCGACGTTGAATTTCTTGTGATCGGAAAACTCCACGATCAGGTGAACGTTCCAACCTTTAACCAAAAGCAGTTTACCGCTCGCGGAGACTTCTGCTTTAACCGGCAGCCAGATCTCGCCATTGATCTTTTGAAGCTCGAACGCGAATTTGGATCCTTTTTGAACGTTCGCCAGAAGACCGGCCCCGATTTTGATCGCATCGATCACTTCGGCTTCGAGCTTCACTAATTGATGATCATCTTCGGCGATCCAAAGGCGGCCGACAACATGCTGAAGCTGTTTTGCGTCACTCGTCTTCGGCCTGTAACTCTTTTTGGGTTTGAAGTTCACAAGAATCGTGGACAAGCCGTTGAGGGTTTCACGCCGGATGAACTGGTAATCGAATGTGGCGAAGGCGTCGTCGGCAGATTCACGTTCCTCTCGCTCCGCCTTCGCTTTCTCTTGCTGCCTTTTTGCTTCGGACCATTTTGCCCGCTTGCGGGTTTCGTTATCGACGCGTTCCTGCTCCTTGCGGTCCTGCTTCGTCAGTTCCCTTTCAGTCAGCGGTACGCCATTCTTGGAAATGTGACGTTCATAGGTTTGCCACTCTTCGGCACCATGCAGGACGTGGTAGACGTTCGTTTCCTTGTCTTTGACGTTTCCTTTGGAATCGACTTTGAATTCGGTTTCTTTCTCCGTGTAGGTGTACTGACTCAGCAGCCTGGCCGGCGTGTGCAAAGCCTTCCGGAATTCCTCCATAAAGCTCGCTTGATCCGGCATCGGTTTGTCCTGTTCCTGCGGGAGCAGGGCCAGAAGCAAAAAACACTTCCCCAGGACGTTCACTCGCATCCAACGATTCTAATCCAGGACTCTGTTCGAATGCGGACACCCGATCTCGCGGATGAACACATTCCGCGACGGAATCGGCCAGTTTGAAACGACCAACTGTAATGGAAGCCGGGCTCCTTTTGGCCCTGGGTTAAGAGGATGGTGACGTGCTAGCGTAGCCCGTTAACTGCAACTGGAGAACGCATATGAAAATTCGCTTTCGTTGGATGACCGTGACCCGCGCGTGCCTGTGGGCGCTCCTTGCCGTCCCGCTTGCGGCCCAAAGCACCGATCGACTGGATGGAAAGAACGTATCGATTAAACAAACGAATTATAAGGGCCGGAGTGCGATCCAAGTCATCGCCACGCCAGGGGCCTCGAATGCCACTTCGTATGCTGTAATCAAGGACGTGTCCTTTCGTAACGGCACGATCGAAGTGGACTTGGCCGGCCAACCAGCTCCTGGAGCCGGCACAGACGCGCGCGGGTTTATTGGCGTCGCTTTTCGGCTCCAAGGCGATGGACGCTACGAGTACATCTATCTCAGACCCACCAACGGCCGAGCCGACGATCAAATCAGGCGCAACCACTCGACCCAATACAGTTCGCACCCGGATTTTGACTTCGCCCGATCGCGGCAGGAGGCTCCTGAAAAATATGAATCGTACGTTGATTTGCAGCCCGGCGTCTGGACCAAATACAAGATTGAAGTGGAAGGCCGCAAAGCGCGGCTCTACGTGAACGGAGCGGAGCAACCCTGTCTCATCGTCAACGATCTGAAGCTCGAACCGAGGGAAGGAAGAGTGGCTTTGTGGGTCGGACCTGGAACCGAGGGCTACTTTTCCAATCTGAAAATTGCGGCCAAGTAATTTACTAGTACTTCACTACGAATGAAGTTACAAAAGCCGTATCGTTTTTCTTCAATACAGCATTGGCGGGCTTGTTCTTGTAGCTGTCCAGAAATTCGAGCTTCAGTTGAATTTTTCCGACAACGGCCGTTGTGATGCTCGCAGAAAAGTTCGTCAACGAATCGGCGAAGTCTTGTGTCTTCCAAATCGTCGATAAAGACTCCGAGAGGGTCGCCGCCGAGGAAAGCTTATGATTAAGGCGCTGGCCGGCGTTGACGCTCCCCGATTTGGATGATGGTAGCCCCGGATTTTTTTCGAGCACCCCGCCGGATCCACCGTCAACTATGAACTGCGTGGAATCGCTGTTGATCAATTTGTAGCCGATGCCTCCACTTGGCGCCCAAAAGAAAATCATCGGTTTGAATTGATCCCGCACATAATCCGTTTGACCGAAAACAAACGTGCGGCCGGAGAGCGTGTACTCATCGCGAATGTTAAAAGCCGTCCGATCCAGATTGAGTACATCATTGAGACTGCCGCGCAGATACGCGGCATTCGCTCTGACGATGTTTCGTGTTTTGGGATCAAGCACAAGCGCCGCCGTCAAATTGAAATTGCTCGTGTGAGTGTTGCCTCCCGTTCGCGCGAGACCTCCGCCGATATTTCCCGTGTAGACCGGGGTCCGCGTTGAGGGAGCTTGAGCGAAAGCAGCCTGAGAGAGAAGCAGAGTCGCGACCGTCGCCATAATTCGGATGGAAATGGCGTTCCTATTGAATGTCATGGCTCATATCGTCGGACATCTCTTCGGATTTGGAAATTACTTTTTGGACATTGGCATTGTTCACTCGCTCTTTGAACAGGACGCCAGCTGGTCGTTTGCGCTACATTAATTGCCCATCGAGGAGGAACCCATGGCCAATGAAGCGACTGAACAAAGTCGGCGACAGACTGATGCTCAGCGAAAGCGAGCATCCAATTGGGGTCCGATCATTATTATTCTCGTCGTCTCCACCGTCATCTTCCTGGCGGTGAACGTCTCGAACAACGGCGCCGACGGCCGATTCAAGTCCAGCGAATCCACGTTCAATGCCAATGCGTTTATGTCCAGCATCGATGGGCGCAACGATTCGCGGACGTTTCGTGGTGGCAAGGCTTCGGCGATGATGGGCGGAGTGAATCTCGATTTTCGCGATGCGGTTATGGAAGGCGATGAAGCCACGATCGAAGTTTCAGTGATCATGGGTGGTGTTGATATTCGCGTCCCCCGTTCATGGACTGTGGTCAATCACGTCACTCCTATCCTCGGCGGAGCCGATGACAACACACGACCCTCCGATGCCAACAAGCGGCTGATCGTTGAAGGAACCGTCCTGATGGGCGGCCTCGATATCAAGAATTAACGGGCCGAATCGTTTGGGCGTCGTCACTCTTGGCGCAACGCTTCCACGGGATCGATACGAACCGCACGCTGGGCGGGCACCCACGCAGCGAGCAACGCTGTCGCTAGTAGTGCGATTGCCGACGCGGCGAGCAACGCTGGATCGTGCGCGCCGATTCCGTACACGACACCTGAAAGTGTGCTCCCGACTGCGAAGGCCAGCACCAATCCCGCCGCGCTGCCCGCGGCGACGATAGGAAGCATTTCGCGCACCACCAGCCACCGCAGATCGCTCGGCTCGGCGCCCAGAGCCATCCGCACTCCGATCTCTGGAACTCGTGTGGCGACGTGGTAGTTCAGCAGGCCGAAGAGCCCGGCTGCAGCCAACACCAGAGCGAAGGCGCCGAATCCGCCGGAGACAAAAGCGAGGGCGGTGTTTTCGATCAAGGCGTCATCCTTGGCGTGGTCTACAGTTCGAAATTCACCCACATATTCTCGGCCGAGGGATCGGACGGCGCCGGCGACTGCGTTTCCACTCAGCGAAACACCAGCCGCCGTCTTGACCAGGAGTGCCGAAAAGGCCTGTCGCCGGGACTGCTCCCAGAAATTCACAAATACCGTCGGTGGCTCCCTCTCCTCAGGGTTGGCCAGACCGAATTGCGCGTTACCCGAGATCCCCACGACCCGCAGTCGTTGCATTGTGAGAAAATTCGCGACGCGCACGTGCTTGCCGATCACCGAGTCGCCACCGAAGCGGTCGGCTAGTGAGCGGGTGACGATGGCGAACGGCTCGCTGGATGCGACACCGAAGCCGCGGAACCCGTCGCCTGCGAGGATGGGTATACCTAACAAACCGAGCGCCGGATCATCGACGGCGATTGCTAAGGCGTCGATCTCCGGCGCTGGGCCTTCGAGAAGCGACGTTCGCTCCGTGTGTGTGAAGGTCCAGAACGGCGCAACCTCAGAAAACGCAGCGCCGGTCACGCCCGGCAACGCTTGGATGCGGTCCCGCAACTCGGCAAAATACTGGTTCTCCGGTCGACGGCCACCGGGCGCCGGATCTGTGCGCAACTGCGCAAAAAAAAGGTCGCGAGTGCGGATCCCTAAATCGAGCTGATAGAGATGACGAATGGATGCCGCCAGCAGTCCGCCGGTGCACACCAGGGTGAGTGTCAGCGCCACCTGAGCGCCCAATAGCAATTTCTGGCTGCGGGTTCCGGCCGCCGTTGTGCCGCGTTCGTTCTGGCTCAAACCTGCATTCCCGAATCGGCGTACCTGCCATGCGATGACGAGCGAGAGGATCGCGATCACGGTTGCGACGAGTCCCATCAGAAGCAATCCGGCGCGAAGATCAAGACCGGCTCTAAACGTGAGGCGGAAGGTTTCACTCGCTCGCGCAGCCACAAATTGGTTGGCGAAGCGGGCCAGCGCAGCGCCGATAGCCGCGCCTCCTAAAACCAGCAGCGCGCCCTCGAAGGCCAACAGCCGGGAGATCGCCAAGCGGCTGCCCCCAAGAGCCAGCCGAACGACAATTTCCTTCCTTCGCGCTACGCCACGCGCGACCAGCAGCGTGGCCAGGCTGACGCAGGCCACGCCCAGCACCAGCCCACAGATTCCCCAGAATGCGTATAAAGGAGCGCCGAAACGGCGGCTGAACCACTTCCCATCGGTACCACTGCCGGCTGGGGCTGCAACGATCTTTCGAGTCGCATAATCGCGCCGCTGGGGCGCGTTATAAAACGGCGGCGCGCCTTCGTCCAACATACGCGGACCAACCACTGCCAGACGCGCGCGAACCTGCTCGAGCGTGACTCCAGTTGCGCGACGAACTAGAAAATATGCCCAGATGTTAAATGGGCCGCGAATTGCCGGTTCGGGAAATTGCGGAACTTGGCTTACGGGCACGATCAACCCGATGGACGCTCCCGGATTCAGGCCGGTGAAGCGTGGCTCCATGACTCCGATCACCGTGTACATCGCGCCGCCGTAGCGGATCTGGCGCCCCAGAATCCCGCGGTCGGCGCCAAAGCCGTCGCGCCACAACGCGTCCGACAGAACGATGACACGGTCCTCCGAGCGAAAGTCTTCGGCTTGCGTATAGACGCGGCCCAGTTGGGTCCGTAGTCCCAACGCCCGGAAGCAATCCCACGACATCGCCTCGCCCACGACGGTGCGCATCACGCCGTCGATTTCAGTCGGCTGAGCTACTTCCTCGAAGGCGCACGTGCCGCTGAACATTGGCTCCGAGCGCAGGACTTCAATCGCCTTAGAAAACGTATTGAGCTGATCACCCGTAGCGTTCGTAGACCAGATTTGTACCAGCTCGTCTGGCTTGTCGACAGGAAGCAGCCGAAGGAAGAGAGCATCCACCCAGGTAAATGCCGTCAGGTTTGCGCCGATCGCAAATCCCAGCACCAGGACGGCAACCAACGCGAACACGGGACTCTTTCGCAACGCCCGCACGGCATGCTTCAAGTCTCGTCCCAAAGGCGCCACAACTCGCCAGGCGTTTACATCTCGACATTCCTCTTTCGCCAATTCGACTCCGCCGAATTCGGCGAGCGCCTTTCGCCGCGCTTCTTCCGGAAGCATACCCTGAGCCACGTATTCCGCCGCCTGCCGCTCGACGTGCTCGCGCAGCTCGGCGTCTAGCTGCGCTTCGTATTTGCGTTTCCACGGCATTGCTTTACTCCACGGTCTTGAGGATCAATCCAACAGCTCCGGCCAGCCGCTCCCAGCTTTCGCGCTCGCGCCGCAGCTGCCGGCGCCCCTCCGTCGATAGCGAATAGAATTTCGACTGCCGCCCCGCATCGGATTCGCCCCATTCCGCCTTCAGCCACCCGCGCTTTTCCAGACGATGCAGCGCTGGATAGAGCGAACCCTGGCGAACTTGCAGCGCATCTTTCGAAATTCGCTGGATGCGTTGGGAAATCCCGTAACCGTGCACGGGGCCGAGTTCAACGATTTTCAGGATCAGCAAGTCCAAAGTGCCTTGTAACAAGTCCGATTTGGATGTGGCCGTAACTCTCTCCTAGACATTCGACATATTAACCTCGAACTCTAGTCTCGTCAATCAACCGATAATTCCGCGCGTCTTTTGTGCTCGAATTCATCCCATCTCCGGCCCGGCAATCGCAAAGACCAGCGGCGAGGTTGTCGCCGCTTCCGCCGTACCGTAACGCATACGTATCAATTCTCGTTGTTTGAGGAGTCCGCGCTTGAGCAGCGCTTCGGTGCTCACGCCGCAACCAGGATGAAAATCAAGATAAACCTTCTGTCCACTGAGTAGGTCGAGCATCCTATCCAGCAACTCCAGCGCTGTCGACTCATCCTGAGCGATGATTGGTCCGATATAACTCGCGGCAAGGCCAGACCGAGCGAGCGCGTAACCTTGTAACCTCCCGCCCGCCGTTAAGACCACCTGTGGTGTAACGATCGCATCCGTGATGAGCGCATCAAGCAGGCGCGTTCGGTCCGCACCGAAGACAGACTGGTCGAGCGCATGCATCTTTTGCCGGATCTCCGCATGCAGCGCATCATCGCAATTCACGCGATTGTCGTGCGCGACGGTCTCCCAACGCTCGATCACACGTTCATGCACAAAACCAAACACCTCGTAGAGCGGCCGACCCGCTGGAGTGGCATCGAGCTTAATGGCTGAGATGCCAGATACACGCAAATGATCCAGTGCGACAGAAAACAACTGCCTGCCGATACCGCGCCGGCGATGTTCTGAAGCGACCAGCATCATTCCTATCCATGCCAGCACTCCACTGTACGCGGTCGTCGTCACTGTGCCGATGACACGCCCATCGACTTCGGCTGCGAAGCAGCCAGCCGGTTCAAGTTGAAGCAATCGACACCAATCGCGCTCGGTCTGATTCCAACCCTCCAGTCGCTGAAGCATCAGCACTGCCTCGACGTCGCCTTCAGTCAGCAAGCGAACTTTGCTTTGTGCTCTCATGTCACGAACCAATTCAACAACAGAGTAGCGCGGGTCTTGCACGACCCATAGAATCGAGATCCCGCTGTTGGCTCCGTTCAACGGGTTGCGCTAACTCGGTTCGTAATCATGGTACTGTTCTCCCTGCCTTCTACCGAGGCGGAAAAGGTGAGAGCTTGCAATGAATAAAGTTGAACTGCAGGAAGCATTGCGCGGGAAGCCGGAGTGGGCGAAATTCGCGCATCAATTAGAACAGGCGATGGCGGAATATTCGCTTGATGGGGTCACGGTGTGTCTCCGGGAAATGAACCCGCACGAATTGACTGACGACGACGAAGGCACTCTCCTGAGTTTTGATCACGAGAACCAGCGGTTTGAATTTGGGATCGGACCGGGCGAGCGTTTTCCTGCGGCTTGGAAGGTTGCAGATCGAATTGACTACTTCCTCAATCCAAGTGACTCGGGCGGTGATGGATGAGTCACTACTTCGGCCTCTTCACTTCATAATTCGGCCAGCCGGAAGGGGTGTTCTCCGGCATGATGTCGATAAAGGCTTCGACCGCGTGGATTTGTCCGCCGTATATTTTGAAGAGTTCGAACGTCGTCAACGCGTTGCCTGGGCCGTAGTTTCCTGTATTGCCGAAATCCTGACGAAGAATGACAACGCCCAGTTCTTCATCCACTGCGGCCACGCGATAGGTCACGTCGGGATGGGCGATGATCCGTTGTGTCCGGATATTCTCGCTGCCCGCGCGTGCGCCGGGACCGGCAACGAAAGCGCCGTTCTCAATGCGGTACGCATCCGGCGCGAATGGAGCACTGACGGCGTCAAAGGTTCCGCCGACCTTGAGGCCCGCCGGATAGAACTCCGCAGCGCGGATCAGTTGCTCGCGAGACATCTTCTGGGATGCATCCGGTACAACATTCAACGCGGCGCGCGGCGTTGTGAGGTTGTCGATTTGGAAGATGGCGCCTTCAGCCCGGCTTCGTGTGACCATCGTTTCGATTTCAGTGATCTTCTTGTCTGTAATCTTCAAACGAACGAAGAACATCACGGGCATTCCGTTCTCTTCAACCACAACGTACGATGTGGCCTGTCCGTCACGTACGTCGAGGAAGTCCTGGCGATAGGAGCGGATCTTCGAGGCGCCTTTCCAGAGTCCTTCGCCAAGAGGCATGGTCTTCGTGTCTTCGGTGAATCGAACGTTCGGTGCTGTCGCCAGCTTCTTCGGATCGTGCGCGACTATTGCATCGAGATACTGAGTGATGAAGCCGCGAAGACATTCGCGGTCACAGGCAGCTGTTCCGCCGCGAGTCTGGGCGCGCCCGGGAATGGCCATTGAGACGATCAAGACAAGCAGCGCGAGTAAACGTTTCATGACTGGGCCTCCAAAAACTTCCGCATTATCAATGCGCGTCGAGATGGCCAGAGCGCTCCTTCAGCAGACCGACACAAATAAGGCTGATGAGGCCCGTCACGGCGACGTAAGCGGCGACGGCCAACGATGTTTTGTAAGTCTCATATAGCCACAGTGCGATGATCGGCGCCGGCCCTCCGGCGGTGATTGATGCTAGTTGGTAGCCAAGCGACGCGCCGCTGTAGCGGCGAGAACCTGGAAAACTCTCGGAGATGAGGGCCGCTTGCGGACCATATTGCATGTCTTGTATCGGCAACGCCAGCACTATTGCCAGGAAGACCAAGCTGATGATTTTGGTATTCAGAAGAGCAAAGTAGGCGAATGGCCAAATCATCATTGCCACGCATCCAGCGGCGACAATCTGACGGCGGCCGAACCGATCCGAGAGATGACCAAAGAACGGGCATGCAACCATCGACAAGACGGACTGGATCATCACGAAGTTCAGCACCATTCCGCGACTGAAGCCTAGTGTCTGCGTTGCGTATATGAGGATGTAGTTGGTGAAGATGTAGAACGGCGTCTGTTGTCCCGTGCGAAGCAGAGCGGTCAGTATCACCTCTCGCCTATTCCTGCGCAGAACCTCACCCACGGGTGCAGCAGCGACCTTCCCTTCCTTTTTCAGCGTCGCGAAAACGGGCGTTTCGAGAACACCGATTCGAATGTAGAGGCCGATGAAAATCAAAACAAAGCTCAACAGGAAAGGAACGCGCCATCCCCATGAGAGGAACTGATCGTTAGTTGTCCACAGAGTCATCAGCGCCAGCGCACCATTAGCGAGCACCATCCCCGCGGGGGCACCGAATTGTGCCCAGCTTGTGGAGAATCCGCGTCGTTTTGGGTGTGTCCACTCTCCCGCGAGCAAAACCGATCCACCCCATTCGCCGCCGACGCCGATGCCTTGCATCACGCGCGCCAAAGTCAACAAAACCGCACCCCAGATTCCGATTCTGGAGTAATCCGGAACGAAGCCAATCGACATCGTGGAGATGCCCATCAGAATCAGCGTCGCGATCAATGATGCCTTCCGGCCAAGTCGATCTCCGTAATGCCCGAATATCGCAGCGCCGATTGGGCGTGCGGCGAAGCCGACGAAGTACGTGGAGAATGAAAGAAGCGTCCTGACAAATGGATCGGACTGCGGAAAAAACTTCTGAGGGAACACGAGTGCTGCGGCAACACCGTAAAGAAAGAAGTCGTACCACTCGATCGACGTCCCCACTGCGGATGCAACCATCGCGCGGGTTCGCTGCTGCCGTTGCATAGACCCATCTAGCTGAAGCACTGCTTCCGTCACATGCCGGATTCTACATCAGACAATCCTGATCGCGTGGGTTTCCCGGGAAACCTTTGAAGAATTCTTACTCAACATCGCTAGGCGGGGCTTTCGGCGAAGACCAACATTACCTCGTGCTGCTTACTGAGCGATCTCCGAAGAGGAATCCACATCCATAAAGAAACTCTAGGATGGGGCAGACAGGCCACGGGCTGACGGGCGTGTTGCCCAAAGAAGCCGCGTAGCGGCGCGCCCGTGGCTAGAATTGTGGCGCTCGCTGTGCGAGCTATGTTGAGCAACAGCCCCTGACGCCCGTGGCTAAAGTTGTTGGAGAGCTACGCGGCTTGCTGCCTAGAACGTCGTTCCGCCGCTCAGTGTGCTGCCGGGAACCGAATCGCAGTGCTTATCGGGTTCCGGCAATTTCGGCTTGTTGGTCGCGGGATCGATCGGGCATTTGGCGATCGCGCCCGTCCGCGATCCAAAATTACTGCCGTCCCGCAACGGATTCAGCTTCACGCTGAATACTGTTCCTACTCCGAAGGTGGACGTCGAAATCCCTTGCTGAGCCACTGCCGCGGCGCCGGCCATCTCCACGCCCCACTCCACATACTTGCCGTCGGGCGTCTTTGCCAGCCCTTTGCGATCGGGGGCGATCAAAACGAAGTGCAGTTCTGCGTGGTTCGCCTGCGCCACGAACTGCCTGACGACTCCGGTTAACGTGATGGTCTTGGATTGATCGTACATGGCGAATGAATGATGCGATAAAGCCGGCGTAACAAACAGAGCTGTGCATAGAAGTGCGCTGGCTGCAATGATCGAAACTTTTGTTATCATGGGTTGCCTCTTCGTTATTTAAAAATGTCGAGTATTTCCTTCGGAAGATCGCCCTCAGGCTTCTCCCAATCCTTTTCGAAATATTTTTCCCAGTTCTTTGCCCACGGCCGGCCATAGTAATCGACAAAACGAGGGTCGGCGTTGGTGAGTTGGGTCGGCCTGCCGGCGACGTTGACGATATTGCTCAAACACTCGATGAAGGTGTATCGTCGATTCGGATCGTCCGGGGTCGCTCGACGGGCGAAGCGATAGCTGGCGCGTACCGGCGCGACGAAAGCCTCCGGATCGTAAAAGATCGCCTCGTGATCCAGGCCAATGAATTGGCCGTTCGCGTCGTAGGCCGGCTTGAAGGTTTCGACCGTTTCCATCTTGTCGCTGCTTTCGAACATCGAGTGCGTCAACGTCCAGCCCTGGATATTTGCCGTCCACGTCACCAGAGTCGCTCCATCCCAGAATCCAATGGTCTCACCGTACCACTGTGGGACCTTTTGAACGTGCTGTTCCTTGCCGATCATCACCTGACGCAGAAAGTTATCCGCGATGCCGGAAAGAAACTGAACCTGCCACGTGGTCATGGTGAGCTGGAAATTTCCAGCCTGCGAGGGCTGTGCCCACCAGCGTATAAATCCTTCGGGGTAACAGAAAGAGGCGTTCCACTGGGGTGCATTGGTCACTGCCTCATGGTAGATCAGCTGAACCATGCGCTTTTGATACTCGGGAGTAAGTACGGAAAGCACCGTTGGGGCTTGGCTGACTCCCCAGATCCATTCGGAGCCATGATCGGCATTCGTGTCGCGCTGGTAATAGCCATCCCAATCCGGCACGGTCGCTTTCGTGTAAACGGTGGGTCCTCCCTTGGCCTTGGCCGCAGCTAACAAAGCCGCGTAATGTTCCTTCGCCGTCTTGTAGGGGTAGGGGCTGAGAATACTTTCTCGTGTTAAGTCGCCGTTACAGTCACCCCAAGATGCCGAAGTGGGCGGGTTGGGACCGATCCGGCGCTGGTTCCACATCTCCGAAAGTTGGCGCGGATTATTGCACCGATAATAGCGCTTGTCCGTCCACAGCGCCTGATCCTTGTAGAAATTCTTTGAAGTAAACAAATCCAGTGGTAACGGCTGTACTCCCGGAGGCGGACCTTGAATGACCGGGGCCGCGCCTCTTCCACCGCCGCCGCGCTGCTGGGCGAATGCCGCCGTCGATAGCACCGCGAACAGAACAATGAATAATTTAGCTCTCATTTGGCCTCATCCTTATTTAAAGATGGCTATGCTTGGTCGCAGCATCATACATCGGTCTCAGACTGCTCGCCAGCGAATCGGGAGCCGCAAATTACGCGGCCAATAGGGCTCTCATAGAAGTACGCCGCGCAGGATGATACTGGCGACGGTGAAGTAAATGACGAGCCCGGTAACATCGACTAGCGTCGCGACGAAGGGTGCGGAGGCGCTGGCGGGATCGAGACCGAGTTTTCGAAGGACGAAAGGAAGCATCGAGCCGGCAAGCGTACCGAAGAGCACAACGCCGATCAGACTTGCTCCAACCGTGGCGGCGACGAGCAGGTAGTGTTCGCCATATAGATCCTTGCCGGTCTTCAGCGCGACCTCTTCCCAGACCAGGATTCGCGTCATGCCGATCGCGCCCAACATACAACCGAGTGTTAGTCCCGCGGCGACCTCGCGTCTAATAACGCGCCACCAATCGCGCAAAGTCACTTCACCGAGCGCCATCGCGCGAATGACCAGTGTCGTTGCTTGAGATCCGGAGTTGCCGCCGCTGCTAATGATCAACGGAATGAACAAACCGAGTACTATGGCTCTGGCCAGCTCTTTTTCGAAGTGGCTCATTGCCGTCGCCGTCAGAGTCTCACCGATAAAGAGCGCAGCAAGCCAGCCGCCTCTTTTTCGAACCATTTCGATCAATCGGACCTGCAAATATGGCGCGTCCAGAGCCTCCATACCGCCGATTTTCTGAATGTCTTCGCTCGCCTCTTCAGTGACGACGTTGACAATGTCATCCGCGGTCACGATACCTTTCATGCGGCCTTGGTTATCGACGATGGGCACCGCGAAGAGATGCTCTTCGGAAAACAGTTTCGCCAACTGTTCCTGATCCAACTCCTCCGACGCCGATACGAAATCGGTTCGCATGATGTCGCGAACCCGCTGGTCCTTGGGCGCAGACATTAACCGTCGCAGAGGAACGATGCCGAGCAAATGTTGGTCGGAGTCGAGCACATACGCGTAATGAATGGTTTCCACTTGCTCGGCTTGTCTGCGCAGATATGTCACAGCCTCGTCGGCAGTCATATCGGGACGCAATCGGGCGAAGCGCGGACTCATGAGGCCGCCTGCATCGTCTTCCGCATAGGCGAGCAGCGCCACCACTTCACGCCGCGTGTAGTCGTCAAGCAGGGAGAGGAGATTCCCTCGTTCCTCTTCCGGAGCCTCTTGCACGACGTCTGTTGCGTCATCGGGCGGCAGCAAGCGCATCCAGATGCGCCGCTCATTGGCAGGCAGAGACAGAAGCAATTCGGCTTGATCGTGAGCACTCAAGGCAAGGAAGAAATCATCCTTCTCGGCATTCGGCAATTGCTGAAACGTCTCGACACGCTCCTCCGGAGAAAGCGCGTGCCACGTATCCAGAGACGCTTGCACTTCGTTTGTGATGCCTTCTGCCATTCGAATTCATACTTTCGTTTGCCCACGAATGCTTGTCAAGGTACGATGCCCCGAAATCCTGTTTTCGGAGCAAAGAATGCCTAAGGTCGAATACATCTCAAAGGTATGGCTGGAGCGAAGAAGGGGGCCGCTGCGAGTCGCACAGCTTCCTGGTGAAGAAACTCCGGTCAAGTTCAGCGTGCATGACGAAATCGCGAAGCATTACGGTGTCGATGAAACAAAACTCGGCGAATCGCATGCGGCAACGATCGATTATGTCGTCGCTGCAACAGCCGGCTGAATGTTAGGCACCTTCGGGGGCGCGCTGGAAGCGCGCAAAATCGATGCAAGCGAGGGCCGCCTGATTGCCGAAGCCCGCGGCGAGGTTGAGAGCGAGGATGGAGTACTCGTCATTCGGCGCATTCACGTTGAGTTCACGGTGCGAGCCGCGGAAGATGCTCGGGTAGTCGTCGATCGTGTTCATGGAGTCTATGTGGACCGGTGTCCGGTCTATCGGAGCCTACGCAGCGCCATCCAGATCACGTCGTCGTACGTTTTGAGAACTTGAAATTGGACAAATCCTGCACCCTCAAATCCGACCGTCCAATTTGCGGTTTCGGATTTCGGATTTGAAATGCAGGAATCGTCCAATTTCAAAATTTCCCCATGATTCCGCGCCTACTCTCGATCGCGGGCCCGTTATCGGTCTACGCCTCACTAGCCGTCTTGATTTACGGCCTCTGGAAAGCACGGCAGAAATTCGATTGGCTAGCGCTCGTTCCCGCGGTTGCGAGTCTCGCTGCTTCGATCATTTTTCTTCCTGCGATTCATCGCCTATTCTTCGACGAAGACATTTACATCAACATTGCAAACAATCTCGCCCATGCCCCCGTGAATCAAGTGACGGTGATGGGCGGGCCTGATGAGATAGAGGTTTCGAGTTATTACAAAGAACCTCCGGGATGGCCCGTGTTGCTGAGTCTCGTTTTTCTGATCACGGGCCGAAGCGAATCGGTGGCGTTTTGGGTAGCGCGAATTCTGTTCGCCTTGGCTGTTGCTGCGGTCTTTCACCTTTCGTGCGAGATGATCAAGAGCCGCCGTCAGGCCATTATTGCCGCCATTTTATTTGGCGCCACACCGATTTGCTTATGGTTCTCTGTCTCGGCCGGCACGGATATCCCGGCGGCGTTACTAGCCATTCTCGGTATGTGGGGATTGGTGACCGGCAACGGCCCGCTTGCATGCGCAGGAATTGCCTTGGCGGCACAAACACGAATGGAGCTGTTGATCCTGGTACCGCTCGTATGGCTGCTCTCGAAGATCCCATTCAAATGGAAGGCCACGACTGCAGGGCTCGTGGCTGTAGAGATCGCGCACGTGTTTTGGGTCATGTCCGTTGCGCCTGTCCTGGCGCAAGCTGAGCGAGTGCCGGCGGCGTTTTCGCCGAGATATGTTGTGATGAACCTGCGCAGCAATCTCGCCTACCTCTTCAATCCGTATGAATTCTTTGGACTGACACTGGCGTTGGCCTTCGGCATCGCGATCTATGGAGGTTGGCGCGCTGCGCGAGATCACCATCGGCTAATTTATTTGCCGGCTTTGGGACTGTTATGTATCTACCTGTTCTTTTATGCGGGCAGCTTCGAGATGAATCCTCGATACAGCATTCAGGTCTTGGCGCCGATCGCGGTGCTGAGCGCATCTTTCATGGAAGGACGCAGAGCAATCTTGTTGTTCGCGATCGTTTTGCCTTATACGCATCCTTATGAACTGCCAGGTTACGCACAAGCGTTGGCGGCGGACCATCGAATGTCGGCAGAAATAGCTGCGCAACTCAGTCCAAACGATCTTATCGTCAGCGCCCAACCCGAGATGTTCATCAACCAGGGGCGCCGTGCGATGAATGTTCTATTCGCATTGGATCACAAAGAAAAACTCGAGGAGGAATTCGGCCGCCGAAAAATCTGGTATCACTCGGGTGTGCGCACCAATGCTTCGGACACTCAGGATGCATTGGCGGACGGATGGGTGAAGTCCAATTTTGAACTTCACCTGATTCAGTTGCAGGAAGCGAGCGGAATGCGAGTCGCGTTCTACGAATTACTGAAGGACATCCACAGGGAAGCTGGTCTGCGTCGGCCCTTCGAAGGCGAGAGCAATGGCGGCAAACGTAGGTGAATTGGAGCTGAACTTTATGTACTGATAACTCCTGACATTCGGTTCGGTCGTCAGAGAAAACACGTCTTTAGTAAAGGCGGCTTGATGTCCGCCGGCAGCCATGGTGATCGTCTTCGTGGCCATCGTATTGCCGGCTGCATCTTTCAATTCAGCCGTCAGTACCGCTTCGGAGGACCCCGTATTCACAAGAGCGAACCCAACGTCGAGTCCGGACTGCACATCGCGAACCCGCGGAATCACAAACGCCTTCATATTCGCCGGACTTGCAGCCACACCGACACGGGAATAAAGAACATTGCTTGATCCGTCGCGTAATTCGAAGAACGTCGAAATGCTTAAGGTGCCGCAGGCAGTAATTCTTCCCCAACCGAGAGTGCTAGCCGTTGCGGCTCCACCGCCACTGATGACAAACACACCGTCTTTAGCGATTGTTGTGGGCGCAAGAACGCCGTTGGTTATCGTCGCACCCCCGGCCGTCAGCGGCACTGTGTCCAAAGCTGCTCCGGCTTCCGTATAGAAGTTCCCAGAAATGCTTAGATCGGCCCCGCTCGTATTCACGATTTGTATCACCGTTGAGTACTTTGAAAGGCCGCCATCGAAACTACCTAAAGCCATTTGCGGCACGATCTTGGTGGTCTGCACGCTGGATGTTCCCGTGGCCAGCGTTGAGCAGCCATTTGTGTTCGTACCTTGTCCCAACACAGTCATCTCCGAATTAAGTCCCTTGCTCCAATCCGCCACTCGATAAGCGAAAAGCGCGCATGCGATAGTCACAGCAACCGCAAGCAATCCTGTCTTCCAAATCCTTTTGTAATTCATTCGTCCTCCTAACTAAACCGCCGATTTTCGAGGATGGGCGGTTTGGGGGCAACAAGAAAAGTTCAGCTTTTATAAGACAAACGCCGACGTTATTAATTGTTTTGCCTGCTTATACTGCCGATATGCCAAAAATATTTGTCGGTAACATTCCCCACGCTTCTTCGGATGCGGAGCTACAGGAGTGGGTGGAGGCCCAGGGTTTTCGAGTCGAATCCGTTCAAATCATACGCGATCGTTCGACTGGACAATCGCGAGGATTTGGTTTCGTCGTGCTCAACGAAGCATCGAAGATTAAAGACGCTATCAATGCTTTGAACGGACAGCGCATGGGAGACCGAGTCCTCACAGTTAACGGAGCGCTGCCGCATGGATCGCGTCCAGCCTAATTGGGGACTGTCCCCAATTATCTCGTCGTCAGTGTGAGGTTCAACGGATTACCTTCTTCGTTGAAGAAACGCAACACGCCTGCGTTACCCTGCCCCGAAACCCCACCAATAACGACAAATTGCGTCGTGTAGCCACCACCTTCGGCAATATGCGGAAAGACCAGTTGGTCGGGTGCGCCTGCATTTTCACTAAGTGGTCCGGTTGTCGTGAATAAGATATTTCCCCGTTCGTTGTAGATGAGGCGGAAAGCCGCAGCCGTGATGCCTTGCTGTGAAGTGGCCACCACCCGCAAAACACCTTCAAATGGCGTTGGCAGAGTTTCGAAACCCGGCACCTGATCCAAGAGCAGCGAAACTTGTCCGCTGGCCGGCACTTGGAACTGCGAAGATCTCCGCAACAGCGTCCCATCCAGACTACGTATCTCAACGATTACCGTTGCGGGCAGTTCTGAAGGATTGGCGAGCGCAATACCGCTTCGAGCAGAGGCGGCAGTAGCGGAATCGAAATCACCGATCGATTCGGTATACATCCGAAATGTCTTGCCCGGTAGCTCGGCCTCGATGCCAACCATGGACGTGAGAACGCCGCCGTCGCGGTGCGACAGAATGATGTGCGCATGCGGTGTGTTGAACCCGGCGAATGGCACGACCTGAATGGAGCCCAGCTTGAGTGTGTCGATTTGTAATGCCGAACCGTCAGCAGCCAGATAGTGTACGACGCCTGAGCTAGTGTGTGCCCCCGGCGCGTTGATCAGAACGAGCTGCGTCGTGTATCCGGTGCTGTCGGTCAGGTACGGAAAAATCAATTTGCCGGGCATTCCGGCGTTTTCATTCAATGGTCCTGTGGTCGTGACGAGATAGTCCATCCGCTCATTGCGGAAAACACGAAAACTCGCGGCCGTTACCCGGGAACCGGAAAGCACAGCCAAGCGCACAACACCCTTGAAAGGCACGGGCAAGGCCTCGAGGCCCGGAACTTGAAACAAGTAACCTGCAAATTGACCATTGGCAGGAATCGTCAGCGGCGCTGAGACTCCAAGACGAACATCATCGAACGATGAAACTTCGAATTGGACGGTCGTTGGCTGGTTGGACGGATTCGCGACGGCGATAACGGTCCGTGTGGACCTTGGCTTTACGGCATCGAAGTCACCGACAGCCTCGGCGTAAAACCTAAGGTTTGCAGCCGGCAGTTGGGCTTCGAGGGATGTTTCAAAAATCGTATTTCCGCGAGTCTCACCCGCTGCGGCTGTGGCAGCATCATCCACAACGAAATCCGAAAGGACCGCACTGGCAGCCGGTGTGTGGAATCCATCAAAAGGAACGATGTGCACCGATCCGGTCGAGAGATTAGGCATGCCGCCATTTGTCTGAAGCAGGAAGAAACTGCGCGGCTGAATGTGATATTCGAAAACATCGGCATCACCACCGTCGGTTCCAACGGTTACAGCTTGAGGTGAGTCCGTCGCACTTCCGGGACTCAAGAAATGGATTTCCCCTCGCATTTCATCGTCAGTTGTATTGACGAGAATAACTTTCGTCTTCCAACCAGCTCCATCGCCGAAATGAGGAATGACGAGGGGCTGATCAACGACGCTGGTCGTATCCGCGATCGGAATCGTACTCAGGATGGAATCGTTTCTCTCGTTCGTGAAGAACCGCAAGACGGTTACGAAGACCGGCAAAGAGGCGTTGAAATTCACAGTGCGCTGCGTGTTGAGAGTCAGGCTGATTGGGGCATCTCCGAGGAACGCTGCGTATTGCCCGGAAGCGGGAACGCCGATCGTAACAGGATCGGAAGAATTGCCGTCGCCGTCCGTCAGAAAAACATCGACCGACACGTCATCCGTATTCGGATTTGCAATCGCGATGAATGTCCGGGCCTTATCGGTGAGTTCGGCAAAAAATCGACCGCTTTGGCGTAGCGCAGGCGCAAGGATTCCTGTCTGGCTCTCCGTAATGCCGAGCTGCCGATATTCAATAATCTCGAGACCATTTAAACGCTCAGCGGAATTAGCGGAATCGGCGGACGCCCATCCCGTCACCTGAAAGGCACCAGCGCCCGGAGTTCGCACCGACGTGCCCTGAGTCATGGCGAAAGGAACTTCCGACGATGTCGCATTGCCTGCCGTTGAGATTTTTTGGAAACTTCGTGGAGGAATGTCGTACTCGACGGCGGATGCGGGCGTATTGTCGTCGCCGATACCGACTTCCGTCTGAGCGCCTGGCTGATCACCCGCACCCTGGCTGAAGAATCGCACTTCGCCATTCATCCGGTCTTCGCCGGTGTTCACCAACACAATATCGCTCTTCCATCCGGCGCCCTCCGCGAATTGAGGAATGGTTAACGTTTTGTCGCCGACCTGCTCGGTGTGATCGATGGGATCGACAATGGGCGTGTGGCTAAGGAGGAGTTCACCGGATTCATTGTTGTTCATGAAAAAAGCGGTTGCTGCGACAGGAATTGATGAAGTGAAGTTAAGGGTTCCAGGAGCCATGATATTGAGCGGATCACTAGTCACGAATCTGGAAAAATGCTGATGTGCCGTGACGGTAGCCGTGGCAAATTGTGTCGTCGCGCCGGTTGAGTCCGTATAAAAAAAGTCGACGGTCGCGTCCTGGTCGTTGGGATTGGCGATCGACAACACGGATTGTCCTGTCGATGAAACATCCACGAATAACCGGCCGATCTGCGTCAGTGGTGGCGCAGGGACTCCAACCTCGCTTACTGATGCGCCATTTTGCTTGCGATCGACGATTTCCAGCCCCGTCAGCTGAGTGCCTGGCATAACCGGTTCGGCGACAGCGTATCCAAACACCGCATCGGTGCGCGTGCCCTTCGTAATAACAGAAGATGCGCCTTGCGGCGCGACTTCAAATTGCGAAAAGGAGACGATGTCCCGTACGTCCAGCTTCGCAACAAATATGTCCTGACCTCCCGCAACCGCGGCTTGCACGGCATTTTGGGTTTTGAAATCACCGGAATTTGTCAGACCAACGACGTATGCGTCACCTGCGGCATCGACCGTGAGGCCTGTCGCACTCTCCGTACCTGAGCCTCCAAGAAATGTGGAGAACACCAGAACATTTCCCGCCGGAGCGAATTTCGCAACAAATGCGTCACGATCACCACCGATAAAATTTTGAATGCCGTTCGCGGACGGAAAATCAAACGACGTCGTATAACCGGAGACGTAAACAGCGCCCGATGAATCCACGGCAATCCCGGTCCCGCTGTCGTTTGCGAAACCGCCGAAATACGTCGAAAAGACCAAGGACTTCCCATCGGTGGATAACTTAGCTACGAATGCATCCAAACAGGTCGAGGACGGGGTCGATATGCAGACAGAAGCATTCCCCAATATCGATTGATATGGCTTAACCGTGGGGAAATTTAGCGAGCTCGTATAACCCGTCACATAAGCGTTGCCTGAAACATCGACCGCGATGCGCGTTCCTTCGTCCGATCCGGTACCACCGATGTAAGTGGAATAATCAAGGCCAGTACCCGCCGGGTTTAACTTGAAGACAAAAACGTCGTCCGTTCCAACGGGAATATCGAGCCCGCCAAATTTCGTTTGAAACGCATTCACTACCGGAAAATTGACGGAGGTCGTCCACCCAGTCACGTACGCCGAGCCATTGCCATCGACAGCAATACCAAGAGGATTGTCGTTTCCGATACCACCCACATAGGTCGAATAAACGAGGTTGCCGGCTGCGCCGACTTTGGTTACGAAGGCGTCTGCAAATCCGCCGGCATTGTTGCGTTGATAGGGGCTCTGTGTGGGGAAATTCGTCGAAGCCGTTGTTCCCGTAACGTAAACATTATTACCAGCATCCAGTGCAATGCCGAGACCGCGGTCATCCGACGACCCACCGAGATACGACGAGAAGACGATCGCGGTGCCTGAACTGTTTAGTTTGAGGACGTATGCTTCCTGTTCGCCTGCTCGAGTTTTCTGAAATGCATTAACCGCAGGGAAATCAGCCGATTGCGTAAAGCCGGTGATGTAAGCATTGCCGCCGGCATCCACAGCAATGCTGTGTCCTTCGTCTGTACCGGAACCGCCGATAAATGTGGAGTAAACCAATTGAGAGCCGGTCGGACCCAATTTGAAAATGAACGCATCCGTCGATCCACCTTTGTATTCACTCTGAACGGAGGATTGGGTCGGAAAATCCATGGAGGCTGTAGCGCCAGTAATATAGACGGCTCCCTGAGCATCGACGGCAATACCGTACGGCACCTCCGCGCCCGTCCCTCCGAAAAATGTCGAATAGACGAGAACAGGATCGATGATGAGTGGTCTTGTTTTGTCGTATTCGCCAATCTTGAATCCGACTTGACTGCCGCAGATCACATAGCCGGCATCGACTGCCTTCTCTTGCCCATCGATTTGTTGATATGCGCGCGGCTTTTTCTGGACGAGAGCATCGCCGTCTGTGGTCAGAACGAGGTCACCCGAGGGATCGAGTGTCATACCGCGCGCCCCATCGAAACCCATGAGGATCTTCTCGGTATTCGAACCAGGTTTAACGATGAAATCGTATTCGAGACGGCGGTGGTTACCGTGATATTCGAGATCAATGCCCTGGTAGACTTCCGAATATCGGATCTTCTTGTACGAACGAATGTTCGTTTTTTGAGAGCCGCCTTTCCCCAACAAATAATTTGTACTTCCGGGAAGCGTCTCTAGACCCTCGACTCGCGCATTCCGCCTTTGACCCAAAAGCTTCATTCGGATCGTCGACGACTTCGGAGTCCCGAATCGCATGACGGCCGCATCCCCGGTCAGAAAGAGACTGTAACCAGGACCGCGAGCCAAGAACTTGACGCTGGAATCGATTTGGCCTTCATTCCGTTCAAAGGAAAGGTCGATTTTTCCAAATACAGGGTCGACATTGACGGCGGCATGCGACGGCGCCGCGATAAAAAACAGGATTAATGCGAGTGCAATGAACAAACAACAACCTCCGATAAATGGGCAAACCCAAAATGCTAGCGTCTTTGGACGCAGGCCGCAAGAGAGTGGGAGAAAAGTAGTCTACGAGGGGCACATTTGAAATGAGCCGCCAATTACGCGAATTGCGCCAAATGCTTTGTGTAATTCGCGTAATTTGCGGCTCATTCACGTCAATGCCTGGAGATGGCTCCGCACCGAGCCGCCAAGGAGATCGAGATTGTAGCCTCCTTCCAGGAGACCGACGACTCGGCCGGCACCGTGTTTGTCGGCGATGCGGAGAACTTCCTTAGTCATCTCCGAAAAGTCGGAATCCTCGAGCATCAGGCCACCCAGGGGATCACCACGCCTCGAATCGAAGCCGGCAGAAATGACAATGAAGTCGGGCGGAAATTTCCGCTCGATGAGGTGGAGGGCATCGGTGAAAGCCTGACGATGCTCGCGAGCTGAAGTGCCGGCAGACAATGGAATGTTTAGAGTGAATCCTTCGCCTTTTCCCCCGCCGTGTTCACCGGCAGAACCGGTTCCCGGATAGTACGGATACTGGTGCGTCGAGAAGTAAAAGACCGACGGATCCGTCCAGAAGATTTCCTGAGTGCCATTGCCGTGATGCACATCCCAATCGATGATTAGCACGCGTTCGACGCCGTACTTTACCTGCGCATACCGAGCCGCGATTGCTGCGTTGTTGAAGAGACAAAACCCCATTGCAGTCGTGATCGTCGCGTGATGTCCGGGTGGACGAATCAAGCCGAAAGCTCGGCCGCCTTCCGCCGCCATCGCGGCATCGACAGCGGCAACGGCCGCTCCCGCTGCCAATCGCGCCACTTCAAACGACTCGGAACTGATGCGTGTATCGACATCCAAATACGTTTCACCTCGTTCACACGAAGACCCGATGTTAAGAATCCGATCCCCCCGGTGGCACCGTGCGATGTCCCAGTTTGCCCCCGGATTGGGCGCAGTGCGAATGAGCTTCTTTGATAGTCCCTCGTCGTGATCCAGAACCCGGAGCACTACTTCGAGCCGTCTTGCATTTTCGGGATGAATTCCTGTGTCGTGCTTTAGATATCGGGACTCGTAGATAAGATGAATGCCCATACCTGATGGTTTTCGGCTAGCATACCAAACGATCTCAAAGGAAGGACACGACGATGGCGCCAAAATTCGATACAGTGAACTACATACCCGCTGGAGGAGGAACAAAGACGGTTATCCGCATTGTGGCCGTCATCCTCGCCCTATTGCTTCTCGCGTGGTTATCGCCCTTCGGCACGATTTCCGCCGGAGAACGTGGCGTGCACCTGAGATTCGGCGCCGTGACGGGTACAGTCCATGGAGAAGGTTTATATTTCCGCATCCCCCTGATCGACTCGGTCCAAACCATCGATATCAAGATCCAGAAGGAGGAAACAAGATCGGATGCCGCGTCGAGGGATTTACAGACGGTGCATTCCGTTGTCGCTCTGAACTTTCACGTCGATCCGGAACGTGTTGCCAAAATCTACCAGGACGTCGGCTTGCAGTTTAAAGAACGGATCATCGATCCGGCAATGCAAGAAGCAATCAAGGGGTCTACGGCCAAATTCACAGCTGAAGAGTTGATCACGAAACGCGAGGCGGTACGAGAAGACATCAAGACGCAGTTGCGAACGCGGCTCAAGGAGAGGGATATCCTCGTCGACGAATTCAATATCGTGAACTTCGAATTCTCGAAAGTGTTCAACGATGCAATCGAGGCCAAAGTCACAGCGGAGCAGCAGGCGCTCGCGGCGAAGAACAAGCTGGAACAAATCAAGTTTGAAGCGGAGCAAAAGGTGGCGGAGGCTCGAGGAAAGGCCGAAGCGATCACCATTGAATCCAATGCGCTGAAATCCAACCCGCAAATCCTGGAACTGCGTGCGCTCGAAAAATGGAACGGGATTCTGCCGCAGGTCACGAGCGGTGGCGTGCCTTTTATCAATCTGCCGAAACCGTGAGACGGTCGCTGCGTTACGCAGTCGTTCTTGGGATCAGGTGAACGGCGGAAGCCTTGAAAACTGCAAACACGGGCGAGCCTTTGACCAACTCCAAATCTGCCACGGCTTGCCGCGTCACGAGCGCCACTAATTCGAAACCCACATCCACAATGACCTTTGTGAGAATACCGGCTGGCGCAATTTCTGTGACTGTTCCACGGAGATGGTTTCGCGCGCTGCTTTGTTCCGCGCGGCCCTTTTCGAGCGTCACATCTTCTCCTCGAATGCAAACATAGAATTCCATTTCTTTCCCGCCGGGATCCGCGGCAACAAGCTTCGTCGATCCGACTTGAAGCGAGGCGACTCCACCTTCCCGATCGTGAATGCGGCCGGCGGCAACAGTCTCGACTCCTACAGCCGCCGCGACCTCACGATGTTGTGGCCGTGTGAATACTTCTTGTGGCGGACCTGCCTGTAAAACGCGTCCGCCGCTCATAACGAGCATTTGATCGCCTAGCGTGAGCGCATCGACCCAATCGTGCGTGACCACGATCGTGGGGATTCCGACAGTGCGCAGCAGATGCGCAAGTTCCGAACGAACGTGATCACGCGTCGCCGCATCGAGTGCGGAGAGCGGTTCATCCAAGAGTAACAATTGCGGCTTTCGGGCAAGCGTCCGCGCGAGCGCGACACGTTGTTGCTGGCCGCCTGAAAGTTCTAACGGCCAACGATCGAGTAGTTCGCCGACCTCCAGCTTTTCGGCTACTTGCTCGACGACAAGCGGCGAATGCTTCACCGCGTATCCGATGTTGTCGCGCACACGAAGGTGTGGAAACAGAGCGTAGTCCTGGAAGAGATAACCGACAGATCTTCGTTGCGGCGGTATTTCGGTCCAGTCGTTACCGTCGAAAACGATTCGTCCGGACGTCAAACTTTCGAGGCCGGCGATGCATCGGAGAACTGTTGTCTTTCCAGCGCCGGATGGTCCGAAGAGAATCGTGATCGAGGCTCGATCCGAAATTCGAATAGAGGCTTCGACGCGCGGGCCGCCGTCAAACTGCTTGACGATATCGGCGGTCAGCAGCAAAGAACCACCCCTTTCGATTGAGTCCGTAAACAACAGAGAGAATCACGAATGCGATGGTCAGCAGCATCGCCGATGTTGCCGCCGCCGAAGAGTAATTCAACCCTTGAACCTGATCGTAAATGTCGATCGAAAGCGTGCGCGTTACGCCGGGAATATCGCCGCCCACCATGAGTACCACGCCGAATTCGCCGACCGTGTGTGCGAAGCTGAGGATCAGGCCTGTCATGACGCCTGCCCACGACTGAGGAATGATGACTCGGAAAAACGTTTCGAAGTTCGAAACACCGAGCATCCAGGAAGCTTCGATGTACTTGCGGTCGACTGAGCTAAAGGCAGCCGCAATCGGTTGCACCGCGAATGGAAGGCTGTAGAGTACGGAACCCACGACTAGACCTTCGAACGTGAACGGCAGGCCCCGGCCGGCGATGCTTTCGTAGAATCGGCCGAGCGGACTCTGCGGTCCCATCGCCATGAGAACGTAGAAGCCCAACACAGTTGGAGGCAGTACCAGCGGAAGAGCAACAACTGCTTCGACGAGAAACTTCCATCGCCACTTTGAAAACGCCACCCAATAGCCCAGCGGCAGCGCAATGAGAAGGAGGATGAAGGATGTTACAGTCGCGAGCTTGAGAGTTGTGCTTAGAGCCTCGAAGTTCATGGTGTTTGTGTGTTGTGCTTTTTGTTACCCCTCCTTAGAGGGACTGTTGCCCCAGCTCATGGATGAATGAATTGAAAGCGGAGTACAACGTCGACATTTCCCCTCCTTCGAGTGGTGGCTGCGCCGATCAATCAATTGCAACGCTACCTTAGCCGGGGAGGTCAAAAGCACTGTTTTAACACAGTTCTGACCTCCCCCGCTGCGCCCTGTATAGGGTAGCGTGACATTCGTTTGTAGGGCGCAGCGACCCCTCCTCGAAGGAGGGGAGAAGCAAGCCTTACTCGTTGCTCCAATTCGTTCAACCGTTCGGCAACAGTCCCTAGAGGCTGGGTGGGACCTCATAAGAGACCAAAGAACACCCAGCAGACGAGCGCGCCAATGACACTCATTGAAAGACCCCAGGCCATCAGCTTGTTGAACAGAGCCTTCCGGTTTTCGGCAGCTGCGGCGTTCGCAATGCATAGTGCACCGAGCGTTGAAAGCGGTGAAACGTCCACCAGATGCGCGCCCACATTTACCGACGAGGCAATCGCCATTGGATCGCCGCCCCCGATATTTTGAATCAATCCGGGAATCGTAGGCAGGAAGGCCGGCAATACAACGCCCGATGAACTGCTGTATACAGAGATCAGGCCCGTGACGAATCCCATGACACCCGTTACGGAAGTTTCAGTGGAAAAGCGAGCGAGAATGCCCGTGAAGAGATCCATCCCGCCTTTCTTCTCGAGAATGGAAATTAAAACCGTCACACCGCAAACCATGAGGATGACGTTCCAAGGCATGGCCTTCACGGCCTGATCTTCGTCAGCTGCGCGGCACAGCGTTATGATGCCTGCCGCAATGATAGCCGCCATTCCGACATCGATCTTGAAGTACGCAACCGAAACAACCAAAGCGGCAATCAATCCCAGCGTCAGCTTTTGTGTCCACAGGAAGGGACCTTCTCCGCCAATCAGTGCTTCGTCCAAGCGCACGGCTCTTCGCGATGCCTGTCGCGAAAATAAGCGGTATCCCCCCAGCACGAAATAACCGGCTAGTCCGACAAATCCTTCAGCGACAAAATTGTTAATAAAGACCGGCCACTCTTGATGCGTAATCCCGATGCGCCCAAGCAATCCATTCGCAATCACTCCCGTCGGTGCGAACGGCGATAGAGCGCCGGCATTCGCGCCGCAGCATACACAGACGGTCATCAAGAAGGCGCTGATGCCCAGATTTCCCGCCACCGTCATTGCGACCGGCGCCAGCAACGCGGTCGTCGCAATGTTTCCGGCGCCGATGCTGGCCAATCCGGCAGCCAAAAAAAGGAAAATCACGGGAATCAGCCCAATATTGCCGCGGGCTAGTTTCACGCTAAGTTTGGCGATCTTATCGAGAGTTCCATTGACGTTGGCCTGGCTGAAGAACAGGGTCACACCGACCAAAATCAGGAACAGACTGGTCGGAAATCCGGCCGCCACATCCGTCGCTTTCATGCCTCCCAGGAGCACTCCGATGATGAAAGCAAAGGCAATTGACAGAAATCCAACATTGATTTGAGAGACGCAGCTAACGATGATGGCAATCGCAAATGCAACAATCGAAAGCACTGGAAGGCTCATGGTTCGAGGACTCTAGCACATTTGCGGGAAATTCGGGGACAGGTCCATCGTTTCAGGTTAAAATCCTACACCTCACGGCTGTAGGGGGCGCTCTGTGAGCGCCCGGGCGGGTCATAGACCGCCCTCTACAGTGAGCAAAGAGGTTCTTGGATGCCCACCTGGAAGGAAAAACTAGCCGACAAAATGGACCCGCACCTTGCCGAGGAGATCGATGTCTTCGAATCCCAAATGGCGCTGCGGCGGGCCGGAAAGCTGGACGAGAAGGTCTTTGCGGAAACACGACTTCGTCGCGGATGTTACGGCCAGCGTTATGACAACGGTCATCGGCATGATGGCATTCGAACACAACAGCTCAGCTTCCTGACGGACATGACGAAGGGTCCCGATACGCTATGGGATGCACCGGGAATGCAGCGAATCAAGATTCCGTTCGGCGGCGTGACGCCGGATCAGTTGGATACGTTGGCGGACCTTTCCGAAGAATATGCAGACGGCATTCTGCATGTCACCACTCGGCAGGATTTTCAACTCCACTACGTTCACATCGACGACACGCCGAATATGATGCGGCGTCTCGCGGCCGTCGGCATCACGACTCGCGAAGCGTGCGGAAATTCGATTCGAAACGTTACGGCTTGTCCGCTAGCGGGCGTTTGCCATAGTGAAGCATTCGATGTCACGCCGTACGCGAAGGCCTCGGCGAAATTCATGCTCGGCCATCCCGATGCACAAGGTTTCGGCCGCAAGTTCAAGATCGCGTTTTCCGGATGCAAAGAGGAAGCCTGCGCGCTCACGAATATGCATGACATGGGATGCATCGCGGCGGCACGCATCGAGGACGGAAAAGAAAAACGGGGTTTCGAAGTTTATGTTGGAGGCGGCCTCGGAGCTGTCCCCCATCAGGCAAAACTCTTCGATGCATTCGTGCCGGAAGAGGAACTGTTGCCGTTGACTCAAGCCATCGCGCGCGTGTTCGCGCGCATGGGCGAGAAGAAGAATCGCGCCGCAGCGCGAATCAAATTTCTCGTTGCCAAACTTGGCATCGATGAGTTCCGCCGCATCGTCTTGGAAGAACGAAGGACGATGCCGGCCGATTCGCGGTGGACCGCCTATCTTCCCGAAGTTGCGAAGTACCGAGAAAATCCTCTCAAGCCGCCGGCCCTTTTGAATGGACAACAACGGCCGGCAGGATTTGAAAAATGGTTCGCGACAAACGTGTATCGGCAACGGCAGGCGGGCTATGCGGTCGCGAGCGTCACGCTTCCGCTCGGTGATTTGACGGCAGCTCAGGCCCGGCAATTGGCCAACATTGCTCGCCGTTACAGCGCAGACACGCTTCGCACGACGGTCGACCAGAACATCGTTTTGCGATGGGTGGCGGAAGCGGATCTGCCGGATTTGTATCGGGAGTTTAAGGCTATTGGATTGGGCGAGCCCGGAGCCGGAACGATTTTCGATGTTACTGCTTGCCCAGGCACGGACACTTGCAAGCTCGGTATCGCTTCTTCACGCGGTTTGGCTGGTGAAATTCGGACTCGGCTCGCGGACCGTCTTTTCACTCTCGATGAGTCGGTCCGCAATCTGCATATCAAGATCAGCGGCTGCTTCAATTCCTGCGGCCAGCATCACGTTGCAGATCTCGGTTTCTACGGCACGAGCCGGACGATCGCGAATCGCAAGGTGCCGCACTTCCAAGTCGTGCTCGGCGGAAAATGGCAGGACAATGCCGGCGCCTATGGTCTCGCGATCGGTACGGTTCCCTCAAAGAACGTTCCGGGTGTGATCGAAGCGATCACAGACCGCTACGTTCGAGAACGAAAAGGCACGGAGAGTTTTCAGGATTTCATCAAACGCATTGGAAAGCAGGAATGCCGCGCGATGATCGATCCGTTCATGGGAGTTCCAGCCTACGATAAGGATCGGTCGTTTTATTCGGATTGGGGCGATCCTCGGGAGTTCACAATCGGTGACATGGGCATGGGCGAGTGCGCCGGTGAAGTAATCTCCGTTACGCAATTCGATCTTGCCGATGCAGAACGCTTGGTTTTCGAAGCTCAAGTCAAACTGGAGGACGAAGACTTCGCACAGGCCGATGCATTCGCCTATCGTGCAATGATTCAAGCCGCAGTTTCTCTGGTAAAGACGCAGTTCCTCGATGTCGCCGATGAGCCGAATACGATCGTGAGTGAATTCCGTCGGAGGTTTTACGAGACAGGCCTACTCGGCGATCGCTACGCCGGAAACAAATTCGCGGAATATCTTTTCAGGCGCCACGACGCGCCCCCGGCCGGGCACACACGCGATCAGGCGTATCGGATTGTCGAAGAAGCGCAGCTCTTCATCGAAGCGGCGTATGCTTGCCATGATTCGCTGGCCGAGCGCGGACCGCAAGGAACGGTGACAGCGCCGCTTCAAGCCGGAAAGGCAGCCGCTAAGCTCTGATGGAAACTCATCGACTTGGGGTGAAGTTCTTCGCTGCCGATCCCGCATCCATCCAGCTTGAAGCTTTCATTCCCATCTTTCATAGCTGGATCCAAAAGCAAAACCTCGGTGGACACCTGCTGATCGACGTTCACGACTACAGTCATGTGCACCAAGGGCCGGGCATTCTTCTTGTAGCGCATGAGGGGAACTTCAGTATTGACCTCAGCGATGGCCGTCCCGGCGTGATGTATTACCGCAAAACCCCAACCGTCCTCTCTCCGGTTGAACATCTCACGATAATCTTTCGATCGGCGCTTCAGGCCTGCAGGCTTCTTGAAAAGGACGCGCGGATGCGGTTCAACTTCGACGAATTCCTCGTGATTGCTAACGACCGGCTCAATGCACCGAATGTCGAGCAAACATTCACGACTGTGCAGCCCGCTCTCTCAGCGGCGCTGAAGCAAGTTTTCGATAGCTCCCGATTCCAACTCACACGCAGCAGCCTCGACCCGAAAGAACGATTCACAGTCACTTGCCGCCGCGCTGAAAAATAGCCGCGTCTACGCCTGCACCGTTCTGGTTAGCGAAGTTCACCGTGTTTTCGCCAGGTCGCTCAGTGCGGAAGCCAGCAGTTTTACCTTCGGCTGATCTGTGCTCCCTGCCAAATCCGCGTTCAACTGACCAGCAAGTTGGGTCAAAGCCGTACGGCGCTGCACGCCGTTAACACGCTCGGCGCTGGCGATAACATCGCGGGCCGCTTTGATCTTCGCAGCGTCGAGACCTTTCGAGCGCTCGATCTGATCGAGGTAGGCCTTGGCCAGCGCGAAGCTCGGCGGCCACACAAACTTCTGCTGGTCCTGCGTGTTGTAAGAATTGAAACGGACCGTTTTCGCTGCGTCGATTTCGTTCTGGGTGATGAGGCCGCTGGGCACCAGTTCGTAGATATCGAGTCCGCGCGCGATCTCGGAGCTGACGATGACGCCGTTGTACCAGTAGGCGGACCAGGACCCGCCCATCACCAGCCGGTTCGCGTCGATTGGCCCGCGATCGAAGTATGCGATTTCCTTCGGATGCGAGACGTCGGTCCAATCGAACACTGTGATTCCACCCTGATAAAACGCTTGCACCATCACGTCGCGGCCGGGGATGGGGATCAACGAGCCGTTGTGGGCGACGCAGTTTTCCTGATTCGTCTGCGGAGCAGGTATTTTGTAATAGCCGTGGAAGACCAGATTCTTATTCTCGATGGTGAACAACGCATCGGCGCCCCATTCCGGTTTATCTGTAGCGCGGCAGCGCGGTTGGCCACCGCCTCCCCACTCATCGGAGAAGAGGACCTTGGTTCCGTCGTTGTTGAACGTCGCAGAGTGCCAGAAGGACATGTTGGCGTCGCCGGTCATATCGATCCGGAACGGATGGGCTGGGTCGTGAATATCAAGCAGCAGACCGAGGCCCGCACATGCCCCGCCTGCGAGACCGATCTGCGGATACACGGTGATGTCGTGACATTGATTCGGGCCGGTTGGCGGAGCGGGCGGAGTGGCGGGCGCATTGCTCCGTCCCCCGCGGTTTCCGGCGGCGTCTGGCGCGCCTGCACCGCCTTCAGCGCCACGCGCGGCGGCAGCTGCTGCGCGCGCGGCCGCATCGATGGCAGCGCGCTCCTCATTACGCGGCGGCACGGGAAGATTATTGAAGATGCGCGGCGAACTCACGATCGCGGCTGCGCCGGGTTTCGCGAGCGGCACCTTGATCACTTCGAGCCGGAACCGGGACGAATCCGGATCGTTAATTCCTCCATCCTTGCATCCTTTGAGTTCGTCTCCGGGGCGCACGGCCGCTGTACCTGAGACGTAGATGTAAACGTTGTTCGGGTCCCCCGGTTGCGTTACCACCGTATGCGTGTGTGAACCGCGACAAGTCTGGATGCTCGTGATGAGCTTCGGATGCGCGATGTCGGCGATGTCGAAGATGCGGATGCCGCGCACGCGGTTCTCGCTGACCGGCTGAGGAACACCGCCAAACTGGCAGTCCTGACGGCTATTGGTCGCCTCGGAGGACATGAAAAGCAAATTCTTGTACACCGACACGTCATTCTGCGACGCGGGACACGTGTAAGCATTGGCAAGCACCGGTTTCGCCGGATTGGAAATATCCCATATCTCGAATCCGTTGTAGTTACCTTGAATCGCATACTTTCCGGTGAAGGCCAGATCCGAGTGTGTCGCGCCGGCGGAGGCATCGCTTGGCGGCGTCGTCGAAATCATGCGCATGTTCCAGGCGGCCTGGCCGGCATCCCAACGGCCGGCGGCAAGACCAACACGTGGATCCGGAGTGGGCGGCGTCACAGAAACGATCGGCGTTACCGGCGGCGGCATCACGGCCGGTGGCGGAGGAGGAGGAGTTGGCCGTGCGCCGGGGTTGCCTCGGCCGCGGTTTCCGTCTTGCGCCCCGCCGGCGGGAGTTCCCTGCCCCGGCTCGGCCGTTTGCGGCGTTGCTGACTGCGGCTGCTGCACCGCAAGCGTGTTCAGCGGCGCAAGCAATGCCACAATCAGCATGAAAGCCAGCAATCCTGAAATGAGCGTGATGAACTTCATAAGACCTCTCAAGCTAGTGGGATTCAAGCATCTTTTGCATGACTCCGATCTCGATCGACTGGTCGGCAAATACATCCGATGCAAACTTGTAAATCGTATCGTCCTGCGCGGCGCCGTAGGCTTTAAAGAGATCGTTGACCATGTCGATTGCCCCTTGATGGTGCTTCATCATTCCAATGAGGAACAAGCGATCGAATTCCGCGCCCCTGGCCTTGTCCAGTTCCGACATTTCCTCGTCTGTCAGCATTCCGGGCATCAGCATATCGTGCTCGACGCCATTGAGTTTCATATGCATTCGCGTGGACTTCGCATCCGGCACCGGCAGGCCACGATCGCCCAACCACGATTGCATCGAGTGGATTTCATCGTTTTGGCCTACCACGATTCGTTCACACAAGATAGCGACATCGGAACGAGCGCCATGTGAGGGCGCCCAGCCGGCCATGATGACTGCCTGTGCGTGATGTGGAATCATGCCGGTCATGAAGTCGATGTCGGCGTCGCTGTATGGCTGATATATCCCCAAGAGACGCTGCTCGGCCGTGGGTTGGTGAATGGCCTTGTTATCCACCTCGCTGATCTCGGCCTGGCTCAGCACAACGTGGTGACTGCAAGCCGCGTTGACAACGATGCCGATTAATAGTGCTGCAATGGTCTGCGCAAATCGCCAGCTCATAGATCGCCTTTTGCCGGTAAAAGGGGGATCGTACGAGATTCAGGCAAACATGGAAAGCGTATTCAACAAGTGCATATTAGTCGCAAAGAACTACCGTAAAGCCAGCCGACGGTGTGCACGCGTATCCTCGCGGAGCTGATTACCAACCCGATCACCGGCCCAGTCCGCGGATGGTCTTTACGCGCCTTGAGTGCCGTTCTGTTGTTTAGAGAGTCATTACTAGACCCGTAAAGTGGCGGATGAGGC
>JACXTT010001497.1_pt1 | contig 38701 bp, 18 predicted proteins | sample 9270951 | NCBI WGS metagenome assembly JACXTT01 (sample SAMN15532306, study PRJNA645909) | rock metagenome | isolation source: weathered quartz diorite | place: Puerto Rico | collected 2017-06-21
CATGCCGGTTGAATCGGCCGGCAAGGGGGATGTATTGTAGCCCGGGTATAAATTGCCGGCCTGTGAAACCGAGACCTGTACGGAAAGTCCACCGGGCGACGTTACATCTAATATGGCAGTTCGTGAACCGGCGCCCGTATTGGCCGAGGCCGTTAACGTAATGGAAGTGTTGCCGCTGGTTCCGGATGCCTGGCTTAACTGCAGCCAGGAGGAAGCGGGATTAGTGATACTCCATTGAACATTGCCCGTAATGGTTAAATTGGACGTTCCCCCATTTATCACAAAAGATACAACAGCTGAAGAAACGGATAATTGCGGCGTAGCGACCTGGTTTTTATGGCAGGAGGGGAAAAATGCCACTGTTATTAGAATCCCTAACAGGGGATATAGTTTTTTCAATTTCATATAGGGTTATTTGGGATGATTAAACTGGTGCAATCTTTTTTATAGTTCCGGGTTATACTCTTCTCCCGGAGAAGACGAGAAACGACATTGCTATTGGCCGTATGATGGGATAAAACTAACCCAATGATTAAAAAGGGAGGGTAGCAAATTCTACAAATAAGGGGGTGGGAATGTTAACTGTGGGGGTAACAGCCGGGATTCGGAGCAGGGATCACTAACCAGGTAAGCTCGTATTTAAAACAGTAAGCTTACAAAAAACGGTAAAAGAGGATAAAAGAACCGGCGCCGGCAGGTGACAGGTATACCTGTCACCTGCTACTCACTATTATTTTACATCGCCTTTTTTCTCCGTGGGAATAATGGAAGCCGCAAACCCGCCCCCGGGCATCATGTCGAAGGTGAGTGTTGTAGCGGCGGTCACCAGCTTTTTCGATTTTTGCAGGTGCTGCGGATTTGTATCCGCATCAGCCGCATCCGCCCAGCTTTCCAGGATAAAGTTTCCCGCAGGCAGGAAATCCAACTTCAGCTGCAATGAGCGCTGCCTGCCATTGGTCATCGCGCCGATAAACCATTTGTTTCCCTTGCGCCGGGCAATGGCGATGTATTCGCCCGGGTAGCCGCCCAATACCTTTATATCGTCCCATACAGTAGGAACCAGGCGTAAGAAATCCGCGCCCGGCTGCCCGATGATGTGCTCCGGCGCATCGCAGTAGACCATGAAAGGGCTTTCGTATACCACAAACTTGGCCAGCTCGGCGCAGCGCGTATTCATGACTTCTGCCGGAACGCCCTGCCGGAACTGGTCTTTTGTTACATTGAGAAACCCGCCGGGCGTGTAATCCATCGGCCCGGCCAGCATGCGGGTAAACGGGAGCGTTACATTGTGCTCCGGTGTAACCCGGTTGGAGAATTTGGCATACTCCTCACCCATAACGCCTTCGCGGGTAATCATATTGGGCCAGGTGCGGCTGATGCCATCGGGCTTGTAGGCCCCGTGAAAATCGACCATCAGGTGATGACGGGCGGCGGCTTTAATAATATCATGGTACCAGTTGACCATTTCCTGGTCGTCGCGGTCCATGAAATCGATCTTCACGCCGGCAATGCCCCATTGCTCATACAAAGCAAAGGCTTTTTCAAAATTATTATTCCTGTTTACATCGGTGCTATACAACCATACCCAGAGGCGCACCTGTTTTTGCTTTGCATAGCGCAGCAGGGCCGGCATATCCAGTTGGAGCGCCGCTTTGGTAATATCGGCTTCCGGCTTATTGAACGGCCCGTACCATTGCCAGTCCACCAGCATATAGGGCCACCCTTGCGCTGACGCGAGATCGATATACTGCCGGATAGTGGGCATATCCATTTTTACCTCGCCGCTCCACCAATGGTCCCAGGCGCTCATGCCGGGCTTTATCCAAGAAACATCTTTCAATGCGCAAAGGGCATTCAGGTTTTGCACAAGGTCCGATTCGATAAGGCCGCCCGGACTGCCTGCCAGCATAATAATCCGCCAGGGTGTATGCAGCCGATCGGCAAACTGAGCCTTAACGCCGTCTTCGCTTTCACCAGGAAGCGGCGACAATTTTGTTGTCAACACCGTAGCACCGGCATTGGTTGCGGCCCCGATATAAAAACCAGGATAATTATCGATACCGGCTTCGGTGATGGCAGCATACATCGTTGAATCTATTTCTGCAAGAAAGGGCAGACCAGCTATCGTCTTGCTGGTAATATCATGAAGTAGCAACGGCCGGAACTCCGATTCCTGCGAGGAAGTATAATTACCATAATCCGCCATCCATACTTTAGGATTACCCGGCAGGCGGAAGCTGGTGAGCTCTTTTGTAATCTTCCTGCCGCCGATAAGAGCACTCCTGTATAAGGTGTATCTGAAGGCAATTCCATCGTCGAAAGCGCGGAAACAAATGTCCATGCGACGGCGCCAACCAGTGGTTTCTTTTAACGAAAGCTGCAGTTCGTTGCAATCGTTCCTCACCAGGCTGTGTTTCGAAGGAACGACAGGCCGCCATGTTTCGTGTATGGTCTGCGTTTTCTTATCCGTTACTTCCAGCCCTGTTCCCATGGCCGGCTCGTTGGCAAATTCAAAGCCAAGGGGAGAATCAAGCACAACAGTTTTGTCGTTGCACACGAGGGAGTAGGAAAGCGTACCCGAAGTATTGACCACAACAGTCACCTTCCTGCCAGGAGACATTAGCTCAAACTGTTGTGCCTTTGCCATGCAGGCGGCCGACATGGCCATACAAAAAAGAAAATGTCTTTTCATTCAATCTAATTAAGTTTATGTCAGTATTTTTTGTGCTCCAGCCCTAAGTGTGAAATAGAACCGGCTTCCTTTTCCGGCTTCACTTTCCACCCGTAACCGCCCATGGTTAGCTTCCGCAAATTCGTGGCATAGCAACAATCCAAGACCCGTGCCCTTTTCTCTGCGGGTACCCAACGTTGTAACACTTTCCTTCAAGGTGATTTTTTTCAGAACGTCCTGGTGTATTCCAATGCCCGTATCGGCAATACAAATCTCCACAGTACTATTTACTATTTTATCGCTGATGACAATGGTATCGCCGGGACGGCAGAATTTGACGGCATTACTAACCAGGTTGCGAAGCACCACCTCGATCATCGTTTTATCCGCCCATACCAGCAAATCCAGATGCAGTTCGTTGTTAAACCCGATATTTTTGTCTGAAGCCTGTTTGGCGAAATGCTGTATGGTTTTATTCGCCAGTTGATATACAGGCAGCACCGAGGGCGATACCACCCTGCCGTTTAGCTGGCTACCCGCCCAGGAAAGAAGATTGCTTACCAACTCGGCAGAATAGTCTACATCCCGCCTGAGTTCTTCTATAATGGTATTAAGCTGCCCGTCATTCAGGTGCCCCCTCTTCAATAATGAAAGCATTTCTTTTAAGGAGTGCAATGGTATTTTAAGATCGTGGGCAATGATAGAGAATAATTTGTCCTTTTGCCGGTTGTTTTCCAGTAACTGGAGGGCCTGGTGTTCTATTCGCTCATTACTGGCGGCCAGCATTTTGTTAGCCCTGTTTTTATTGGCCCTGCTTCGGAACAACAAAAAGGTCAGCAAGCTTAAAAAAAGAATCAGCAGTGTTGCAATGGATATTTCCAGTTCCTTGTTCCTTACAATATGCTGGTGCAGCGCGTCCTTTTGCCCTGCCTCTTCTTTAAACCGGGCCTCTTTTTTTTCATATTCATATCGTGCTTCCAGCTTCGCTGTTTTCTTCAGCATGCTTTCATTTAAAAGGCTATCGGAAAAATCTTTATATAACCTGAAATAGTTCAGGGCGGTACGGGTGTCTCCCATTGCGTCGTAAATATCTGCCAGAATTTTAACGGCATCCCGTGTTTGTGTTTTGGCTTTTATTGCCATAGCTGCATTTCGGCTTTCCTCTGCGTACTTCAATGCTACCGGGTAATTCTTAAGATAGTAATAGATTTCGGCCACCGTAGTGGCTGTCTTTGTTGTACGCATCTTATCGTCGGTATGGCTAAAATATTCCAGTGTGTGCAGAGAATAGGGCAATGCTTCCTGGTATAACCCTTTTTCGAAAAATATCAACCCTATATTATCATTGGTGGTTACCACCTGGTATTCATTCCCCATGGCAGTAGCCAGCTGTAGTGCCCGCTGATAATATTGCAACCCTTTTTCGTACTGCTTCCGGTTTACAAATATTGCCCCACTGCCGGTTAATGCCTTGATTAGGTTCAGGGTGTCACCAATCCGTTCAAATATATCGCCTGATTGCTTCAGCAGCACCAGCGCATCATCAAACGCCCCCGTGTCAGCATAATACATGGTGGCAATATTGATGCTTGCTTTAGCTATACAGGCTGGGTTGTTTATCTTTTCGGCAATGGCCAGCGACTGTTGGTAACAGTCCAGCATGTTGGTATAATCCCCGTTCAGGCCATACCCGTTTCCCAGCACTCTTAAACTCACCGACTCTCCTTTGCCATAGCCTGCTTCCCTGGCATAAGCCAGCGCTTTTTTACTATAAAGGAAAACGCTGTCGGCACTGATCCTGTAGTAGCCATATGCCAGGCTATCCAGTATATCAATATAGGAGGTGTCCCTGGCAAATGCCTTTCCCATTTGTTTGTCCAGCATTATCCGCCGTAACCGAGATATATCGGAAGGTTGTGCGCCGCAGGCATGGCATAATGCTATGCCGGCGATCAGTACCAAAGTTATCCTCCGGTTTATATATGATAAATGTGTTTTTATACTCGGTTTATTTTGACTCCCGGGTTCGGTCATTTTGTAATTACATCCACCTCAGCATATCCTGCATCATCATTGTTATAGACATTATTCAGGGCACGAAGCTTTATATAGCGGGCCTTTACCGGTGAAAAATGCCTGATTTGCCACAATGGGTTGTTTTTTATATTCTGAAATTCGCCTTCGTCTACCTGTTTCCATCCCATATCGTCTTTCGACACAAAGAACTGGTATTTTGTAATTGCGCCATCTATTTTCCCCTGGTCCGGCAGGTACCTGAAACCAACCAGTTCTTGTTCTCTGCCCAGATCAATTACCAAATCAATGGGCATCTTTTTGTCGCTGCCCTGGTGCCATGCAGTAGATTTATTTCCGTCCAGTATTGCTTTAGCCTTTATGTCGTCTATGCCGACAATTTTCCAATCCTTACGGGAAATGTCGAATTTTTCCTGGCTCTCAGGGCTGTTTTTTTCCGAAGCAGGATCGTAAGCAATCGCCCGTACCTCTACTTTTCCTTCTGTCTGAAAGGGACCTGTATATTTCTCTGACTTCAAGGTAGGTACGCTGCCATCTACCGTATAGTAAATAACCGATTCAGCATCGACCGGGGTGATATTTATCTCACCAGATTGATTCCTGCCAATGAAGGGAGGATCCAGGATTTGCGGTGCATTGTAAATTCCGATATTGGAAATCAAAGGGCAACTTTTAGCATCGGTAATATTGAAACGAACCGTTGTTGCCGTAACGCCCGAGAAACGAAGGATACGTTTATAGCCGATAGTCGTTGCTTTTGCCAGTTCTTTCCAATTTCCATCAACCAGCGCTTCAACTGTAAAAGTCTTCACACGTTGTCCCAACCGGATATATTCCTGTACTAAAAAACGGTTAAACGAGACTGGTTTGCCAAAATCTATTGTCAACGACGCTTTTGTTACGCTATCGTCAGTAGACCAATAAGTCTCTTTATTGCCGTCAATTGCCTCATTTGCCTCAAATTCTTTTGTATTTCCACGAACATTCGAAGCTACTATTTTCGTCTTTTCGGCAAGATTTACGGCAAATGCCTCTTTCACCGCTTTAGCAAATTCAAGCGCTGCTTTTTCATCATTCGGATGGATCAATCCATTAGGCATGATTGGGAAGTTGAGCAATAAAGTGCCGTTGCGCCCAACAGAATTATAGTACGTCTCCATTAACTGCGGCGCTGTTTTTACTTTGGTGTCTTCAGCAGGATGGTAGAACCATTCCGGCCTGATCGAAGTATTTACTTCGCCCGGCACCCACGAATCTCCGTTTTCCAGTCCGTAATGCAACATATTCCAGGACACCTCGCCCTTAGCATTCGACAAACTCCAGTTTGTTTCGCCAACAAGTCCGGCTTCCGTTCCAACCCAGCGAAGATCGGCTCTATCTCCCCCATCGTTCCATATCACGATACCGGGCTGCAACCTGCGGATCAGCTTATAGGTATTACTCCAGTCATAGTAAGTGGTACGGTCTATTTTTCGGGTTTCATTGGCGCCTCCGTAATATCCCGAGCCTCCGTTAGCCCCATCAAACCATATTTCGAAAATTGGCCCGTAGTTGGTGAGGAGCTCCGTCAGTTGATTCCGGAAGTAAGTAATGTATTCGGGCTTCCCGTATTCCGGGCTGTTTCTGTCCCAGGGCGACAAATAGATCCCTAATTTCAACCCATATTCTTTACAGGCATCCGCCATTTCCCGAACAACATCTCCCTTACCATCGCGCCAGGGAGCATTTTTTACGGAGTACTCCGTATATTTAGAAGGCCAGAGACAAAATCCGCAGTGGTGTTTTGCTGTTAGTATTATCCCTTTCATGCCTGCCTCTTTGCAAATACGAGCCCACTGGCGACTATCCAATTTCGCAGGATTAAATAATTTAACATCTTCATTACCATAACCCCAGGACTGATCCGTATAGGTGTTTAATGAGAAATGAACAAAAGCGTAACGTTCCATTTCCTGCCATCTCATTTGGTTTTCATTTGGAACGGGCCCATAAGGCTTAGGCGCTTTGACCTGGCCAAAGGCGGAACTAATCAAAACAGCGGAAAGTATCATTCCCCAAAAATGTTTTCTACTCATTTTATTATTATTTTCTATCCCCTAATTCAATTCGTTTTTTTATTTCTTTCTGATTGCGAAAAATAACAACTTCCGCATTTGTTCCTTTGACCAGCCTGCGTGCTTCCAGCAATTCCCGCAGCGTGCCGGTTTTTATGTTGTTGAAGGATAAAATTACATCATTAGCCTGCAAAAACCCGGATGCTGCAGTTTCGGAAGCTACCTCAACAACCAACACGCCCCTTGTTTCGCCCATTCCGGTTGCAGAACGTTCGCCAGGCGTATTAAGGTTTTTTATTCTGGCTCCCATAAAATCGACCATGTCGCTATCGTTCATTTTGCCGGGAGTAATGACTGCAGGTAGCGGTACTTTTTTAGCCAATGCTTTCAGCACTGGAGAAATAACGCCAAAACTATCCATTGCAAAGTTTCTAAATCCAACAGAAAAGGCTACGGATCCCTCCTTTGGCCTAAAATCTCCGTCCTGGGGATGCATAAAAACGAGCGCTCCGCATACCGAATGCAGATCTGTTCCGTTGCGCTGTGACGCTTTCATCGAAACCGAGTCCGGGAAAACATTGTAATCAACTTCATTGCCCCAAACAGTTATCCCGACAGGCAGGTAGGCTGTTGAAACGATATTCCGGCGAAAGATGTCGTTGCTGTTCCTAAACCACACATGCGGATGAAATGAATTGTTGATAATGATGTTGTTTTCAACGACCCGGTTGACGCCTTCGCGAAGTTTGATACCACCATTTAAACAGAGGTTGTTGTAAATCCGGTAGTTACTGGAACCATCATCCAGGTCGATGTCCCAACCGTGGTCGCAACGCATGCGGTTGTTCCGGAGAGTGATAGGTTTTACAACGTCAAGCAGGGCCAGGTCGAAGTTTGTTGCAACAATCGAATCAAGGATCTTTTTGTCGGGATGCCAATACCGGTCGCGGCCCCAGGAGTTGAATGAGCCATGGTCGCCACTTTCCTTTACCGTATTGAACACATCGTTGTACTCAATGATATGGCCTCCCCAGGTTCCCTCACTAACATTTATCCCGGCACGGGGGACATCATAAATGGTATTGTGACTTACAATAATGCTCTGGCACATAGATAATTCCACGCCGGCAGATTGTATTTCCGCCTGCCCCAGGTTATACATTAAATTATCAAATACCGTGCATTCAGCAGGATAGTTATTTGTTTTGGGACCGGGATTGCGGTCCATCTGCGCCAACGGCACAAAATCATTGTACTCAAAACTGGGAGAACGTACCGCGCTGGGGTCACCGACGAAGCAGATGGCGCTGGCCCCGATTTCAGCCATCCGGCACCCGGAAACCCCGCATTTTCGATTGAAATTACTGAAAAAGAGAGCATTACCACCCAGATGAACAAGCGTACAATTTTTGAGCGAACAATTTACTGCTCCCTCGTAAAAAACAGCGCCGCCACGATAAATAGTCCAGTCGCTTCGCAACAACGGCTCTTTATTTTCCATGAAAGTGCGCAGCGTTTCTGTCAACGTAAGCCCTTCTATCGAAATGTTGCTTACCGGAGCTGCTTCGGAACCTCTAAAATCAAAAAGCCGGGCAATTTGCGGTGTTTCAAATTTTGCAGTAGTTATATCAAGGTCTTTAGGAGGGTAATAATATAATGTTTGACTGGTCTTATCGAAAAACCACTCGTTTACCGTATCCAGCTCTTCGAAAATGTTTTCGACAAAACGGTATTTTGAGTGCATCCCCATACGACGGTTATTTTGCCAGCCACCTTTAAGCATGAGTTCACCCTGGTCATCTTTCCCTGTAATGATATAATGAACATCGCCCCATTCAGAAGGGTGCAAAGCGTGTATATACCCGCCTTCAGGTGATTTCCATCGGGCAGCCCGTTCCTTACTTACAGCATCGGCAGACGTGCCCCCGAGAAAATGAGCGGTAGCATCGTAGTTTGGATAGCGGGCCATTCTTTGCCATTGGCCGTTTACAATCAATGCATCAAATGCAGTTGCCGCGTTGATATGCGCCTGCCAGATCCCATTCTTATATTCTTTCCACTTTAAATGTAAAACGCTTCCCCCGCTAATAGTAACCTGTTGGTTTTCAAAATTCTTCAGTGTCAGTGTTTCATTCGCCTTTCTTGAATCCTCCGGTAAAAAAATAATTGGTTCGTTTAAATGATAATTTCCTCCTAAAAGATAAATTACAACAGAGCCTGCTATTTTTCGCGCCTCAACCTGCGCCTTTTTTATGGTTGCATAGGGCTTAACCAGCGTTCCTTGGTTACCATCATTGCCGTTGGGAGAAACAAAAAAAGATGTTTGCGAAAACAAACACGTTGCCCACAATGAGGTTATTACAAGAAAGAGGTATCTCATCGATAAAAATCTGGTTACCAAAATTATTCGGCTTTTAAAATAACCCCGGCCTCTTTAAGTTCCCCGGAAGTAGCTTTCAACCTGATATCCCCGGCTCGCTTATCTGTTTGGATAAGAACCATACAATAACCGTTAAATGCCATTCGTTGACTCGCCTTATCCGGCTCATGGCTACTGGGATTGCCATTTCCCGTACCAATAATTTTACCTGGCCCTTCAATTGAAAACGTAACCAGATTGCCGGCAGTCGGAACTACCCGTCCCCGGGCATCTTTGATGGCAACCCGGACAACAGCCACATCGCAGCCATCGGCCTTTAGAGTAGTGCAATCAGCACTCAATGCTATTTCAGCAGGGCCGGTAGTAGTTTCTACTATGTCTTTGGTTATAAGCTTTCCCGCTTTATAACCCCTGGCTTCCAGCTTCCCGGGTTGATAAACGACTCCCCATTCCAATTTTGTGAACGGAACAGTCTTCTTCTTTCCTACGCTTTTCCCATTTACAAGCAACTCTACTTCTTCACAATTGGTGTAACACTGTACTTTAATTAATTTCCCTTCTTCCCCGGGCCAATTCCAATGAGGGAAAATATGCACTACGGGAATAGCTGTCCAGGCCGCTTTGTAACCATAATATCCATCTTTAGGAAACCCGCATATATCCATAATCCCGAAGTGAGATGTTACACAAGGCCATTGGTAGGGAGTAGGTTCGCCGCGGTAGTCGAAACCCGACCACACAAAGGTACCTCCAAGAAAAGGATATTTTACGATATCTGCCCAGTCCTCACCTGGTAGTGGGCCCCAGTCGGGCTCCCATTTTCCAAGGTTTGAAACATAGCCTTTTCCCCCATCGTTCTTATATTCCCCGCGTGTTGAAACAAAACTCGTAGATTCGGTACAAAACTCGATGCGACGGGGATATTTTTCATGGTCTTTCACATACGCCATTCCCTTATCTCCATAATTATACCCCACAACATCCAGCACGTCGCTATAACCTCCTTCGTTCCGTCCATGGTTCATGGCAGCAGTTACCGGTCGGGTTGCGTCAATTTTATGCGTTGTTTCAACGAGTGTTTCCAGTATTCTTGCTCCGGTTACCGTACCCTGGATCCATTCTTCATTCTCCATACTCCACATAAATACCGAAGGATGATTGCGATCCCTGTACAACATAGTAGTCAAATCCTTTAACCCGTCTTCACTGCTGGACAAATAACGGTTCTCGTCCAGCACAAGCATTCCTATCCGATCGCAAATATCGAGCAATTCAGGGGTAGGCGGATGATGAGCACAGCGGTAACCATTACATCCCATTTCCTTAAGCAGCTTTAATTTATACTCGTTTATTTTATCGGGAAGAGCAACACCAACACCTGCAAAATCCTGGTGGTTGGCAGTACCTTTTACCGGGTAAAGTTTGCCGTTGAGAAAGACCCCGTTGCGGTTTACCTCTATTGTTCTTACACCAAAAGTAGTTTGGTATGTGTCGACGATAGTGCTGTTTTCAGAAACTTCGGTCAGGACTTTGTAAAGGTTCGGCGTTTCGGGCGTCCAAAGTAAGGGATTCTCAATCACCCCTTTCTGCATAATCTCCGTTTGACTAAAGGGCTCAATGACCTGTGTCGAGGTTTTCGTGTCAAGCACCATCCCTTTATTGTCAACGATTTTTGAAACAAGCGTGACGCTTTTAACCGACTTATACTCGTTTTTCAACGTGGTTTTTATGTCTACAACAGCTTCTCCGGATGAAACAGATGGTGTTGTAATATAAGTACCAAAACGATCGACATGAAGCCTATCGGTTTGGGTAAGCCAAACATGCCTGTAAATGCCGCATCCTTCGTACCACCAGCCTTCGTACCCGGTAGCGTCTACCTTTACCAGTATTACATTTTTACCTTCGTTGCCATAACGCAAAACATCCGTCAAATCATAGAAAGAAGGCGTATAGCCGCTCTGGTGGCTACCTATAAGATGTCCGTTCACCCATACGGTGCTGTTTCTGAAAATTCCGTCAAATTCAATAGACACTTTTCGCCCTTTATCGGTTTCCTTAATGTCAAATTCTTTCCGGTAAAAACCTATTCCTGTTGGTAGATATCCGCTGACGGCCGGCTGACTGCCCAGTGCATCGTCATGTACGAAACTGCCTTCCACACACCAATCGTGCGGAAGATTTACCACTTTCCAGTCGCCGGGGCAAAATACTTCGGCACTTTTTACATCGTGGTAGTCAGTCATGGTATCCTTGGTGGTTATCATTTTCACATTGATATCTGTCAATCCACCCTGACCGCCTGCTTTTACCACCCGCTTCATAGCGATGTCGCCTTTGTGAAACTGCCATCCGGCATCAAAACAGGTTATCGTTCTGTTACCTGGAATTGCTTGCTGTATAACTTGTGTTTTCCCGCCAACAGAGAATAACACTAACAGAAGTAGTACAATACCCCAATAAGTTGCCGGTCTTTTTGATTGATGATTCATAGCCTGTTAATAAACGACCGGGCGCCATTGCACCCGGCCGTATTTTTTTGAGTTAATTCCATCCATCAGATACAGTCACGTTGGGATTATAATTCTTCTCATTGTCGGGGATGGGGAGCAATACGTTCTTATCCTGGAACGGCTGTTTGCCATCGCCCGGCTCGATAGCCTTTTCGCCGTTGATGGTCTGTTTGGCGATGCCCCAGCGGATTAGATCGAAATAACGACTTTGTTCGCCGCAAAGCTCCAGTTGTCTTTCGCGCATGAGGATGACCATGGCTGCTGTCTGGCTGGCACCCAGGCTGGCATAAGCTACGGCGCCCGCCCGTTGCCTGACCCGGTTGATCAATCCAAGGGGAACGCTGCCGATATCGCTTTGCTGTATATGTGCTTCCGCCAGCATGAGCAACACGTCGGCGAAGCGGATGATTTGCCCGTTGATGGGGCTTTGCGGACCGCCGTAGGAAGACACCAGGTCGTAATATTCGTATTTACGCCAGCTGTAATCGCCCTGTATGCCGTCGATAACATAGAGTGGATCCACGCTGGTGAAGGAGCCCGTACCGCGTATGATGATTTGCGCGTCGGCGCCGGGCGACCCGTCGGACTGCACCACCTGCACACCGGCCGATTTTCCGATGAGCAACTGCGATGGGTTGATAGCAGTAGTGGCGCCAGCGTCTTTGGCTGAAACGATATCCAGTGCGCCGACTACGTTCTTTTTGCGGGCGGTACCGTAACCGATTACCACCACTTCATCCATTTTGTAATAATCCTTTTCCAGGGTAATGTTGAGGAAAGTAACGCCGTTTGTATGGACCTCCTGGCCGGTATAGCCAATGAAGGAAACCATCAGGTTCTCTCCGGGCAGAACCTGCAGTGAAAAGCTGCCATCGCGATCGGTTGTTGCTGCTGCCTTACCTTTTCGCAACGCTATCGTCACGCCAGGGAGCGGTTCGCCGGTTGCTTTATCGGTTACCTTACCCGAAACCTGGCGGGCGCCTTCCTGCGCATGCAGTAAGCTGGCCTGTAGTAACAGGCAACAACAGGAAACAAAAATCCGCGTCAGGAGCTTCTGTTTTTCAAATACATTGAGCACTCTCATATGAAGCAATTTTGGTGAATGAATATAAAAACTATTGCAGCCTGAGCGTCTTTTGATCGCCATTGTAATTAAGAATAGCAGCGGGATTGGCGGCCCCGTCGATGGGCAGTGCTTTGGTTCTGCTGATAGAGACTACCCTGAAAGTTCTTTTGTGCAGCATGCCGGTAAAGCCTCCTTCGTGGTGGCCGATAGTGAGCACACCGGTGGCCTCATCGTAATGAAAAGGTATCGTGGCAAACTTGCCTTTCTCATAATTGTAGTTTGTCCCTTCGTCTTCATACAGCGTAAAATCGGCGTCACGGCCTTTGTATACGTACAGGGTGATGGTGTCCGCAGGTCGCTGGTCTGTGTATTGCAGGGCAGGGCCAAGAGGAAGGATGGTGCCTTCTTTTACGAACACAGGTATATACTCATAGGGCGCCGTGGCCTTGAGGGATCGGCCGCCCTCCATATAGGCGCCGGAGTAGAGATCATACCACCCCTGGCCGGCGGGGAGATAAACGTCCCGTTCGCGTGCCTTGTACTGTGAAACAGGGGCCACCAGCAGGGAAGGCCCCAGCATGAATTCATCACTGATGTTATTCACCGCCGGATCTTTCCCAAAATCCATCACTAAGCCTCGCATAATGGTATAGTCATTACGCCAAACCATGCCGCAGATAGAATAGAGATACGGCAGCAGGCGGTAACGGAGTTTGTCATAATAGAGCATACTCAGGTAAGCAGGATGTTCATTGGGTGCCACATTGTAAATTTCACGATATGGGTATTGGCCGTGTACGCGGAACAGCGGGCAGAAGACGCCGAACTGGTACCAGCGGGTCATCTGCTCCCTCCATTCTTCCAGGTTCTCACCCTGTGCCTGTTCATAGCGGTGCTCAACGGCAAAGCCGCCAATGTCCATGGTCCAGTAAGGAATACCGGACATGGAGAAGTTGATTCCGGCAGCTATTTGGTTCTTCATATCAGACCACCGGGCGGCAATGTCACCACTCCACACGGCGGCAGCGTACCGCTGGGAACCGGCAAAAGCGCTCCGGGTAAGTATGAAAACCCGCTGATCGGGCTTAACCGTTCGTTGACCTTCATAAATCCCCCTGGCGTTTTCCAGGGGATAGGCATTCAGGTATTCCGCTGCAGCGCCCAGTGCAGTAGGCGTCATCTGCTCTTTTCGTTTTTCGGGACTCACATTGGAAAGGATATCCGGTTCGCTGGCATCCATCCACCAGGCATCGACGCCTTTATTGTATAGCTTTTTATTCAGCAGCTCCCAGAAGCCTTTACGGGCTTCCGGATTAAAGGCATCGTAAAAAGTAGACACATATCCCTTCCCTATCCAATCACGTTGCCGATCGGCGATGTTTCTTCTATACAGCCAGTTGTTTTTATCGAATTCTTTGTAGGTGGCGATGCCCTCATAAAATTTGGGCCATACGGAGATCATGAAATGGGCATGATAGTCGTTGTGCAATGCGCCAATCATACTGTCGGGAGACGGGAAACGGCTTGCGTCAAAATCCTGGCTACCCCATTCATCCTGCTTCCAATAGTTCCAGTCAAGAACGATGTTGTCCAATGGTATCTCCCGGGTGCGAAACTCTTTTACGGTGTTCAGTACCTCCGCCTGTGTCTTGTATCTTTCCCTGGATTGCCATAAGCCCATGGCCCATTTGGGGGCGATGGGCGATTTGCCTGTGAGATAACGGTAGCCGGCTATAACCTCGTCCGGTTTGTTGCCGTAAACGAAATAATAATCCAGCTGCCGCCCCGCTTCAGAAGTAAAGCTGAAGTCGTTTTGCTGACCGGGCGGCAAAGGCTCCAGCCATTTAAGGGTAAGATAGGATTCACCTCCATCCGGAGTCCATTCTATCTTTATGTGTACCTTTTTGCCATTTTCCATCGCCATTGGCAGCACAGCAGAGCCGGGGTTCCAGGCCTGGCGCCAGCGATCCAGCACCAGTTGCCCTTCGACGTACACTTTTAAATACCCGGCATAGGTGAACCGGAAGGTGTGGGTGCCCGTCATACCTGGCTCAAGCGCACCTTCCCAGGTAACGGCACCCTTTTCAGGCGTGAAACCCGCAGGCAAAATCATTTTTGAGTCGCCCAGCCAGGCATAATTAATATCGGAAGCCGGCATGGTTAAGTCGGCAGTGCCAGGATGATCTTTGTCATTGTGATAGGTGGCAGTGAGCCAGCCCTGTTCGTTGTTTTTCGAATAAAGGCGGATGGCCGACAGGGATTTGTAATTGCGTACATCGCCTACGGCGGAAACAGCGTTATTGTCCCAAAGGATGCCATAGTTCCGGCTCGATAACAAAAAGGGAACGGCCACTTCGGTATTATTCTGGAAAAGATCTACCCGGTAGCCTCTATAGTTGACCAACCCGTCCTGGTGCTGCCCTAATCCATAAAATGCTTCATTAGGAAGCACCAGGAAGGTTTGTCTGATATGCCAGGAGGGTGTTCCATCAAAAACAGCTGCCTCAAAGCTGCGCCCCCCGGCTGGTTTTTCTGAGAGTATAAGTTGCCCGGCGGTATCAGCAAACCTGACGGCACCGGTGGAAAGCGTTACGGTGGCCCTTAACAGACGGGTGACTATGATCACTTCGCTATCGTTGTGCAAAACGTCCCACCTGATAGATGAATCCATCTTATAAGTGGTAATAAGGCTTTCTGTTTGACCGGCAAGGCCGCCTGCCGGCCTGGATAAGACGCGTATAATATTGTCTGCAATTACGGAGAGTTTTACCTCAGATACATTACCCGGTAAAATCCTGTCGGGGTAAACGATAACCCCATCGGGCACGCGGGTATAAATACCATTGGAATAAGTGTGGTTTGCAACCAGGAAGAGCGCTACCAGGAGAAAAAGCAAGTTTCTATTACGCATAGCAATCGTTTATAATGGCCGCTAAAAATAAACAGCCACCTCAAAAGCGGCGGTAGTGTAACTCGCAAATGAGGGTACTCATTTGTCCTTCATAAGGGTATCATTCTGTTATTTTGACGGCATAAAACAGGTTTTTGTAAACTTCACGGGGTGTTTATACCCCTTTCAACAATTACTGCCCGGTTCGCCTGTTCCTGTGCCCTGTTTGGACACCTCCATCAGCCGCTACTAATAAAAAAGAGGAAGGCTTTGAACCTTCCTCTTTTTTATTATCCGGAACTAAATTCCAACCTTATTAGCTCCCCGGACCAGCCCTATTTCAACTTAATCACTTTAAAGGATTTTAACCCGTTTGTCCTATAGACCTGGACCACATACATGCCTGACTTCAGGGAAGCTCCCATTGACATTAAGTTCCCAACCGCCGAATGTTCAATAACTTCCACCTGGCTACCCATCATATCGGTTATCACAATCCGTTTTACCGCATCGGGGTTGTTAACTATCATATTGAATGTTGATTTAAAGGGATTAGGATATAATACCACCGGGTCATTTGTTTGCGCAGCTGCCGATGTATCCACGGAGATTGCTTTCCTTGCATGCCCAACGGTACTTAAGGTCCATTGCTGCGCATTGCTCGTACTGTTACTACTCCATTGCCCTAAATCAGCACCGTTAGAATAGTTGTACCTGCCATCCACGTACAAGCCTGTTGCCTTGTTTCTAAGTCTTACGTAATTTCCGGTCGGTTCAATAGCCCATTGCTGGGCATTACTACCACTGTAATTCCATTGACCTGCAATAGAACCGTTTGAAGAACGATACATACCGTCGAGATACAAACCTGTAGCCCTGTTTTTAAGCATAACGTAGTTTCCGACAGGCTGCATCAGCCATTTCTGTGCATCACTGCCGCTATAGCTCCACTGGCCCGCATTATCCCCATTAGACGTCCTGGACATCCCATCAATCAATAAACCACTTGCGCGATTGGACAAAGAAATATAAGCAATACCGGCGCCTTGATCAATTGCATTGATTACGTCCCGATCCAATACCGCTCCCGTACTGCGGTTAAAGATGCCCATATTAGTATCCCAGCAAAAGGGAATCAGGCCCTTGTTTTTGGCGGAGTTTACCAAATAGTTATAAAAATACAGCCGCGAAGCAAGGTGAAGCGACTCATCGGAAGGCGGGCTTAGACTGCGTTTCATTGCGGCATACTCTCCCACAATAACGGGGATGCCCTTATCAACGAATTTACTCTTCATCAGCCCGAAGCTGGAATCAAGATAACTCTCTTCTCCCCAGGTGGCATTTCGTGTAGCATCGGCTGTGGAATGATACCCATTGCCCCAGTAATAGAACATGTTGCCCCAGCTGGCATCCTGGTCCATGAGGCAAAATTGATAGGGGGTATAATAATGTATCTCCACCATCATCCGGCCCGAAATGGGATCCGTTGGCAAAGTATTCATCAGTGAATTGGTTTTACCTATATCTGCCGAGGGTCCCTGTATAATGAGCGTACGGGAACTGTTGTTGCCCCCGGTTGCCCGGACCGCATTTATAAACGTCTGGTGGTAGGACAATAATACAGACATGCCTGTGGCATCCGACACATTTGGTTCATTTGCACTGGCAAAAAGCAAATGCTCATTGTAACTTTTGAAGTAGTTGGCTATTTGGGTCCAGTAATTTTGTTGCTTTGCATTAACGGAGACCTGTGCGGAAGTCGTAATATTGTTTTCGAGCCACCCGCCGTCCCAGTGAATGTTCAGGATCACATACAAATTGTCATTTATACAATAGTCAACCACCTGTTTCACGTGGGCAATCCAGTTAGGATCAATTACTCCGTTATTCGTATGGCAATCCCATGCGCACGGGATCCGCACCGTATTGAACCCCGCGGCGCTTACGGAATCAATTAACCTCTGCGTGGTAACGGCGCCGCCCCAGGCAGTATCACTACAAATGGCTTCAAATGTGTTACCAAGGTTCCAGCCAACCTTCATTTGACCGGCAATAGACTGGGCGGTTGGCAATTGTGCCCAAACACTCATGGACATTAGTAGCCCGATGAGCAAATTGGCTGAAAATAAACTCCTCTTTAATGCAAACGGAAGTAAGTGTTTTTTCATGTTTTTATTGTTTTATTTCATATGGAAATGAGAGACGTTTGAGCTATTACCCTATTTTAATTCAATAAACTCGGGCTCGTATGGCGGAATCGTAAAGTTGCCATTGTAATCTTTATCCAGCAGAAGGCTCCGTGATTTTGTCTTCATTTGGATCTCTTTTGTATCGCCGCTTACATTGAGATACAAAAAATGATTGTTGTCTACCTGCCGGGCCATTATGCCTGCAGGCACGTCAGGACCCTTTTTTATTGAAAGCTCCCCTATCAGGTCATCCAGCAGCAGGTTAAGCAGTTCGCTCCTTGCAGGAAGGCCAACATAAATCGCCCTGCCTTTGCCATATTTATTACAAGTCATTACCGGGTAATCTTTGTCGAGGCTGGTGATGCTTCCCATGATTTCGGCGCCCCTGGATTCTATAACATCAAACCGCGCCGATTCAGTAGTAATTGCCTTGCCTTTATAAGTAATCGCAAGTTTTTTTCCCTTAAAACCCAACCTGGACACTTCGTTAAGCGTTTCCGTCTCTTCATAACTTCCCACACGTATGCCAAACACATCACTTAACAGGCCCGGATGGGTGGAAGAAAATACCTTTCCGGTTTCATCAACAACAGCCGAATTGGCGGTCATCACCACCGTTCCCCCGTTATTTACAAAATTCCGGACTTTAGCTGCAGTTGTTTCATCCATTACGGCAACACCCGGTAAAAAGAGCAATTTATAGTTCAGTGAACTTTTGCTCATTTCTATCACCCGGGCATCCATATTCCGGTAGCCGAACAAATCAAAGCAGGTCTGCAATTGGTTTTGATGCTGGTCGGGGAAATAAGCGTTTGCCATCTGGCTGGGAAAGGAAAAAGCCAATCCAACCTGTGCCTGCGGTTTATAAGGAAAATACTGCTCTATCTTCTTAAACTCCCCGGCAATTTTCCTGTATTCCCCCAACTTGCGGTTGGGAACACCATCCCAATCCACCATACCTTCCAGGTATTGCTCTTCGCCACCATGCATACTTTGCCATGTCCATCCGCACACCATCTGGTTGCCATACATCAACGTGGCGTAAGCCGACTTCCTGATGGAGTTTGGAACGGCTGTCATAGTAGTAAATTCGGTACACCAGAAAGGGTTGGTACTTTCAAACTGGATACGCGCAATCCCGAACAAGGCATCCATAACGCCCCAATTGGTGGTCAGCGAATTGCCCGGATAGAAGCCACAACCTTCCCTTGTCATTTTACCCGAATAGGCGATAGCCGAATAGTCGAAATACTTCAACGTGCTGTAGTACCAGGCATTGGTATTTACAAGGGCTTTGGGCGCATTGGTATTTACCTTATCGATGATCTTAAAAAGGAACCGGTTGACCTCATCCGAAACAAATCTCCTGAAATCGAGCTCTCTTTCCGGTGCTCCGTTAACGGAACCGGATGCGGGTAAACCAATCTCTTCAAATTCGTTGATTCTCCTTGACCAGCGCTGGGTTGCCCAGGCTTTATTTAAACTATCTGCGGTGGAATATTTGCTCCTTAGCCAGGTTATAAATCTATTTCTTACTGTTTCTGAATAAGAGATCGGCCCGTCGCCCGACTCGTTATCAATTCCAAAAGCCATTAATGCCGGGTGATGCCCATATCGCCTGGTAAGCGTATCGGCATACTGCAATGCATACTGCTGGTACATAGGATCGCCAACATCTTCCATATAACGATGGTTGGGATACAGCATATTCCCACTGGCATCTGTAATATTAATCGAAGGGTATTTACGGTGCAACCAGATGGGCGCTGGCCTGACAGCAATATCAAGAATCACCTTTATTCCGGCCTTATCCATTAAATCCATGACCTTATCAAACCAGGCAAAATCAAATTTCCCTTCCGACGGCTCATAACTGTCCCAGGCCAGGTGGCCCATTCTAACGACTTTGAAACCCGCCTCTTTCATGAGCTGAATATCTCTTGCCACTTTTTCCGGGTTTTTATCATCGTGGGGATGATAATTGGTGCCTACGTATAACACTTGCGCCCTGGCACCGATGCCGGAAAAGAAAATCATTCCTGCAATGACCAATAAACAGCAGACTCTCATTCTAATCTTTTATTTACTACCTGCGATAATGGCATTAATGCTACGGGCATCCAGTATGGTGTAATTACGCCTGTCTAATGCACCGCCGGTATCCCAGTAAAAAGGCTTGATACCGTTGGCCATCGCTGTTTTGGTTACAAAGGTCAGCCAATAGTCAACCGATGCCTGGTGGACTGCCGTGTCAAGCGGTGTAGAACGCCTGTACGCGCCATATTCGCCCATTAAGAACGGAATGCCTTTATCGACAAACTTCGCCTTCATTCTTTGGAAATAACTGGTCAGATCGCTTTCTTCTCCCCAGGTGGCGTTCCTGGAGGGTTCGATGGTGGAATGATGTCCGGAGCCCCAGTAATAAAACATGTTCCCCCAGGAAGCATCCTGACCCAGCGCGCAAAACTGGAAAGGTGTATAGCAATGCTCTTCATACATCATACGGCCACGCGTCGTATCGACCGGAAAGGCATTTATAAAATCAGACGATCCCTGAACAATCAACGACCTGTACAGGTTGCGGCCCCCGGTAGAACGTACCGCATTCACAAAAGTCTGGTGGTATGAAAGCAAAACGGCCATTTGGGTAGCGTCGGACGCATTCGGTTCGTTGGCGCTGGCAAACATCAAATGCTCATCAAAATCACGCATGGCGGTGGCTATCTGCTCCCAGAAGGCTTTCTGCTTTGCATTGACGGAGTCTTTTTTATTGGGGGTGCAATTGTTTTCAAGCCAGCCGCCATCCCAATGGATATTGAGCATGACATATATGCCATTGTTTACACAAAGTTGAACCACCTGCTTCACCTGGCTCATCCAGGAGTCCTGTATTTTAGCCGTCTTTTTATCCGAATATTGATCCCAGGAGCAGGGAATGCGAATGGCATTGAATCCTGCTTGCTTAATCGCCAATATCAAGTCATTTGTAATTGGCGGGTTGCCCCAAGCGGATACCCCGCCAATGGCTTCCATCGTATTACCGATATTCCAGCCCAACTTGATTTTAGCGGCCAGTTGGATGGCTGAACTGCTCATGCCGGTTGAATCGGCCGGCTTCGGCGATGTATTATACGATGGGTATATAGTACTTACCTGCGAAACCGAGATCCGCCTGGCCTGGCCATTGGATGAAGTTACATTCAGTATAGCCGAGCGGGTAGCTCCTGTTACATTAAGCGCTGCCGTTAATTGAACGGAATCGGTTCCGCTATTGCCTGTTGTTTTGTTTATTTGCAACCAGGCGGAGGCAGGGTTATCAATGCTCCACGAGGCGTTACCTATTACTGTTACGGCCGATGTGCCTCCTTCGGCGGGAAAGGAAATATCAGTTAAAGAAACCGATAGTTGCGGGGTAACATCGCTTTTATGACAGGATACGGAAACTGCCATCGCAATCAGTCCTCCTAAAAACATACAAAGCCTTTTAGTTTTCATATTGCTTTTTTAAGGTTAAACATTTCGCTGTGAACGAATGGTATCGGATCAAAGCATTTTGATGTATATGTGCATTTCCTAATGCCCTTATAGTTTATTTAACAGAATTAACAACACGTCGTTTTCTTTTATGTCCAGCCTCTTATTGTAACACCCGTTCGAACCGACTGTGATGGCCTGGTTTATTACAGGGATATCGTTATTCTTCTGCCTGATCAAAGCCGCCTGCTGTTTTGTAAGTTGACCCGGCGAACCGAGATCGAGGTAAGTGCTGTAAGGATCATTGACCCGGTAGCCGGTTTTACACATCATCATTTTGTATTTACCTGGAGCAAGATTTTTGAAATGAATATCTACATATCCTTTGTCTTTTGCCGGCAGATCTCTTATGTAATATTGCTGGTTATTTACTTTTTCGTCACGGCTCGTATTGGTAAAATTCCACAGCAACAATTGAACGTTCCCTTTTTCATCCTTACTGGCCCAGGATGCAGAGTCGGTATTTTGCAATTCTTCCCCGCCAAGCTTATTGAGATATTTAAACGCGTAAAACGCCGGCTTACAGATGTCCTCATAATTGATTAGTCCAAAACCGCCGTGAAAAGGCGTTGCTCTCGGGCCTGCTTCTTCGAATATGTCGGTAAACGTCCAGTAGGACATTGAATTGGCCGCTGTGCCCGTTTTCTTGATCTTATCCAAAACATAAGCAGCCTCCTGGTAGCTGTCGTGTATCGGGTCGCTGGGTGTATAAGATGCGCTCCACTCGGTATAGTGAAGTTCGAGGTGTGGCAGGGCCGACTGTTCGATTTGCGCCCTTGAATTGATAACATCCCCATATACCGAGCGCTCATTTTTACTTAAAATGGTTCCCGCGTTCCCTTTCTCATCCAGGTATCCTTGCTCAACCCCGTAAGTGTGTGTGCTCACAAAATCCACAGGAACTTTATTCTGAGCACAATAGTTAATGAACTCCGGTATCCAGGCATTACCCGCCGTAGCCGGTCCGCCTACCTTAAAATCAGGCGAAACCGATTTTATCGCATTTGCCGTTACATCATACAACTTAAAGTATTCCGCCTGGTCGCCTGTCCAAAAACCATCTTTCAAATTGGGTTCGTTCCATACTTCAAAGTACCAATGCTTTACTTCTTCCTGGCCATAGCGCGCTATCCAATGCTTTACCAACGCTTTAATCAGATCACCCCACTTATTGTAATCTTTAGGTGGAGTAACATTGCCTCTCCACCAAAAAATGGTTTTGCCGCCACTGGCCAATGCCTGCGGCATAAATCCAAGCTCTACAAATGGCCGCACGTGAATCTTTTCCAGGAAGTCATACAGTTCATCAATGTATTGCCAGTTATATTCGGGGTTCCCCTTTTCGTTTTCATGATAAACGCCCATATCGTCGGTTAGGAGGCCATGCATTCTGATGTATCTGAAACCCAATTGCTCTTTAACATACCGAAGCTGGCGCTGCCAGTCTGCACGTAGGCCTTCATTGGCACGCCCGGCACCGACGCATTCATTAAAGCTCCTGTACAAGACTCCCTTCACTTTACCCGCATCTATTGCAATAGTACGACAGGAAGATGGCGTAGATTGAGCGTTCACGGCCCATCCGCCCAATGAAAGCAGGCAAAAGAATAACAACTTCTTTTTCATATATACCAATAGTATGAATGATTTCCTTTCCTTATTTTATTTTAATACCCTGCTCCTTAAAACTTTACAGCACGTAAAGAATCATAAGTCCGTTGATCTCCTATCGTATTGTTTGACCTGTTAAATACACCGCTAGCCCATAAAAATGCAGGTATGCCATTATTATGAGCAGATTGAACAAGGTGCCCCCTGAAATGTGCGGCAGAAATTTCGGACAGAATGGAGTCCTGTGGGTACCCGGTTAGTGTTGCACTATGATCCGAGGCATCATACTCGCCAATTAATATGGGAATATTTTTGGAAACATATTGTTTATTAAGAAATTGAAAAACGCTATCCATAGCCCCTTCTTCCGTTCCGGGCTGTGCATTCCTAAACAATAAGGCCGGGTTTTTTGTATGAAAATTGGCACCCCAAAAGCACCATTCCGGTCCCCAACTGGCATCACCACCTAAGATACAGAAATTAGGTGGTGAGTAATAGTGAAATTCCAATGCCATTTTATTGTCAACATTATCGGCTGGCATTCCTGGTATAGCATTAGGCCCGGCAAAATAATCTATAAAATTCCCGGAGGCGCTATATGCCTGAATAACCAAAGTACGATAAACGTTTTTACCACCGGTTGCGCGAACCGCATTTACGAAAATCTGGTGGTATTGCTCTAAGGTAGTAGCGGCCTGTAGCTGAGGTACATTATGAGATTGACCATTACCACCGTTACTATAGTCGGCGTCGCTGGGTTCATTGGCACTGGCAAGCATCAAATGCTCATCAAAATTGCGCATGGTGGTGGCAACCTGTTCCCATATAGCTTTTTGAATGGCTTTAATGGTATCCTGCCTGGCGCCTGTTGCACCACAATCAAGAAATCCATCATCAGCATGACAATTGAGTAATACATACAGATTATCATTAAAACAATATTGAACAACCTGTTTTACCCTCGCAAGCCAGGCAGGATCTATTATACCGGTGGCAGGGTCCATATGAAGATGCCATGCGCAAGGAAGACGGATTGCATTAAAACCGGCATTTTTCACCATATCAATTTCGGCTTGCGTAGTAAATGGCTGCCCCCATGAAGTTTCAGTATTATGAGCTTCCAGGGTATTGAAAAGATTCCAGCCCAATTTTAAATTTGATAATAATTGTGCCGCAGTACTTCCCATACCAGTCATATCCGGGGCAACAGGTGATGTGTTAAAAGATGGATAGATTACCGGTACCTGCAAAACGGTAATTCGCCTGGCCTGGCCGTTTGCGGCATTAAGTTTTAAGACTACTGTACGGCTAATACCGGTGGTATTGGCTGCGGCTGATAAATTAATGTTCGCATTACTATTGCCGGATACGAGGCTTAAATGTAGCCATCCTATACCGGTAGTATCAATACTCCATGCAACATTACCTGCAATCGATAAGGATACAGTGCCTCCACCTGCCGGTATGCTATCTGTACTATTGGAAACTGAAAGTTGCGGCGAATCTTTTGTTTTCTTACACGAACCGATAGAAAAAAGGGTAATAAAAACCCCCGCAATCACATAAATAATTTTATTTTTCATCTGTACGTTTTTTATAATTTTAATTTTATAAAAACAGCGGCGTGGCAACACGGCCTACATGCCTATTGCCTGTTATTTAATCTTTACAACTCTTAGATTATCAAAAGCACCGTAAAAGCCCGTTGCCGTTGCCGAAGTGCTATAGTTATGTATATACATTGTGCACCCGCTATTTCCTGAAGCGCCCAATAAATCGGCAAATTTTGTTATTGAAGCTCCTTTACCGTCGCCGAGCGTAGCATCAGTTTTACGGAACTGGGTAAAAGGAATGGTTATCGTTGTCCAGCCTTTAGTCGTATACGCGGCTGTGGCAGTGGCAGATATTTGCCAGGGTTCCCACCGGGCTATATAGGTATTGTCGGAACTTAAAATATCAATTGTACCGCCATTCCATGGTTTCGGGATATTTACTTCAAATTTAAATGCCCAATTACCAACCGGGTCATTCATATTGGCTGCTGGTATCCATTGTGCACCGTTCATAAGTATGGCATAATTAGAATAGGTATTCCCTTCGGCAGGAGACAGAGCAGTATTTTTCAGGGACATATACAAACTTGAATTACCCGGGAAATCAGGATTGTAGGGTGGCCATCCCGAGCTAGGATCGCCACTATTCAGGGTGGCTCCGCCCCACCACTGCCAATTAAAATTACCACTCCATTCCCAATTGGATATTGATCCTGTTGCTATATCATTCACATTGTATACCGTGGTGGCTGTACCAAAAGTAGTGGTAACTGAAACCGGCGCACTTCCAGAAAGTGTGGGCAAAATGAAACCTACGGAACTACCATCACTTGATGACTTGAAAGAAGTAATGGCAGTGCCGGCAAAAGTCAGCGTTTGAATATTTTTTAGATAGGTACCATAAATATAAACAGAATCACCTGCAATATCATTTTCATTGGAAACGCTGGTAATGGTTGGCGTTGCCACTATTTTATAAAAAGCAGTGCCGCTCTTTGTGGTTATTATTACCTGCCCGCTACTGGGCGCTGGCGAAGGCATAACAAAACCAAGAGAAGTTCCATCGATAGTTGATTTAAATGAAGCAATGTTAGTCCCTCCGTAAGAAAAACTTTGTATTAAAACCAAATCTGTACCTGAAATAAAAACAGAATCACCGGGGTTGGCAAATACATTGGAAATAGCCGTGATTGTAGGTGCGGCCGGCCCTAATTTAAAAGAAAAAGTGGTTGAACCTTCGGTTGTTGTATAATGAATGGTATAGAGCTTAGTGGTATCTATTGATGAGAACGAAATAGTAGGAATTTGCACAACAACATTATTCTGAGAAAATAATGAATTATTAAAAGAAGCAGCCACCCCATCAAAACTTATTTGAAGTGCATCTTTCAAATTCGAACCAGTAATAACCACCCATTGACCATTCGCCACAAGACTATGCAATGTTGTATCATTGGGTGAGGCAACATAATTCTTTACGCCGGTAATAACAGGTCCATTTACAACATGTTTTTTACAGGCCGGCAGTATAGCCACTATCATAAAGAAAAGCGGCAAAAAACGCAAACGGTTGTATGAAATTTTGTTCATAATAATATATTTTAAATATTCAGATTAATAATAATGTACCGGTGCATCAGCCAATTTGGGATTTGCTGTTAACTCCGATGCCGGTATTTGCAATGTAAATGAGCTGGCTGTTGCCGGAAGCACACTTACAACAGGACTGGCATCCGGTGTAGCAGCTCCGGTAGCATAACTGAAAAAAGCACGGTTTTGTGCATTTATAATAGCCAACGCTTTAGCTGGTTGCCAATAAGAAAGCCTTACCAGGTCCCCCCAATAGTTTCCTTCAAAAGCAAATTCAATTCTTCTTTCGCTAATAAGCGTATCAAGCGTTATGGTTGAAAGAGGGTCAACTCCTGCCCTGGTACGCACTTTGTTGTAATACAACAAGGCATCGGGATCTGAAGTGGTAGTATTGCTTCCCATAATAGCTTCGGCATATATCATATACACATCGGCTAACCTGAGCATCGCATCATGTTCAGGCGATGACCATAAATCCATAAGAGGCGAACTGTTATCTACCTCGTTACCAATAATATGTTTTTTAATACTTACACCAGTAGCTGTATAACCACCGCCCGCTGCATTCAATTCAGGAAAGTAATCGCCGTTAAGCATAAAGGTGGCTTTTCGTCTTATCGTATCTTTATTGGAGTACAATAAATACAAGCCGTAAGTAGGTTTCATAGAAGCCCATGCCCCACCTTTTTGTGGCATAATAGTGTTGGTTGGAGCATAATTATTGAGCGTATTACCATTGCCATATCCAGTACCTGCTGCCCATTGAAAAGCAAATAAAACTTCCGGAACGTCGTTACTTTGTACTTTAAACAGGTCATAATAACTTGGGAATAATGTCTTGCCGCTATTTTTGCACACATTTCCTGCATATTTTTTGGCACTATCTAAGTAAGCCTGGTTGCGTGTACCATTACCACCCCAACCTGCCATGGTTAAATACACTTTGCTCAACATACCTTGTGCCGACCATGTAGTTACTCTGCCTGCATCATCAGTAACAGGCAGGTTTTGTACTGCATAATTGAGATCGTTTGTTACAAATTTATACACATCAGAAACTATTATGCGGTTAATCAGGGGGTGTTCAATCAGATTGCTATTATCTTCCACAATAGGTACGGCACCCCAATGCAAAACCAAATTAAAATAAGCAAATCCGCGTATAAACCTCGCTTCGGCTATCGCCGCATTTTTATCTGTTGCTGTAACAGTAGCAGGGGCATATTGTTGTATGCCGAGAATAGTATTGTTGCATTGGCCAATAATATTGTATAAGCCTGTCCATGCGCTTTGCACATAACCGTTGGAAGCCGAAAGGTTTACTGCAAAAAGTTCATTATTATCAGTACCCTGATATTGACCGGTGGTTCCATTTCCGCTTAAAACATCGCCAAATTGTAAAAAGCCATTACTATGCCATTGCCACCAGGGAGCACCCCCGTAAAGGCTGGCAGTAGCCAATCTTATTTCTTTGGTAGTTTGATAAAAATTATTGGAAGCAATCTGGGATTGAGAAGGGCGGTCAAGAAAACTCTTTTTACAGCCGGCTACTGTCACAAGCAATAGCAAAGGGATGAATAATTTATGTATTGATTTCATAAAATTAATAGTTTTTTACTTTGTTAATTTCACATTTACTCCAATAGTGAATACCCTTGATTGAGGATAATGACCATTATCATAACCAGCCTCCAGCGGATTCCAGGAGCCAACTTCAGGATCCATACCAGTGTAGTTTGTAATTATAAATGCGTTCGATACATTAGCATACACCCGGAGTGAATAAATATGCGCTTTTGCCAGTATATTCTGAGGCAAAGAATATCCTACGGTAATGTTTTTACAACGAATAAATGAAGCATCTTCTAAATACATATCTGTAAAACGCCCGTTTTCATTAGTATTATCGTTTCTCAGGCTTACAATTGTGGTTTTTGGGTTGGTAACGTAAACATTGTTTACATCATTAGGATCCCCAGCTGGGTTAATTAAAGCCGTTTTAGCAAAGTTTAATACCCCGGTAAAATAGTTGGTATTATTTAAAGGGTTAGTCTGGTTAACCGGCAATTGATTATACACTTTGTTGCCAACGCTTCCACTAAAGAAAATGTTCAAATCAAAGCGTTTGTAATTAAATGAGTTATTGAACCCAAATTGGAATTTTGGAAGTGGTGAGCCTAAAAAAGTTTGGTCCCTTGTGTCAATAATACCATCGCCGTTTAAGTCCTTAAACATCCGGTCGCCATACCATATACCACCACCTGCATTTGCAATTGGGCGGGGTGTTCCTGATTGGTCGGCTGGCAAAGCATGGGTTTTAAAATCTTTGGAAGTAGCAAATATGCCATCATAAATATATCCATAAAATGAGCCAATAGGTCTGCCTACTACAGTTTTTGAATTTGACGAAACAAGGCTGGCATCATCGCCGCCAGAACCTAAATACAATACTTTATTAATATTATGTGATACAGTAACATCAGTTTTCCATGTAAAGTCTTTGGTGCGGATATTGGTGGTTCCTACTCTGATATCAATTCCCCTATTGCTCATAGATCCCACATTTACATAAGGGGCCGCCATTGCACCTGGCGAATAATTAGTTGTTGTACCCGAATATTCCGGAAGCGGTACTTTTAATAACAGGCCATCGGTATGACGATCGTAAACATCTATTGAAAAATTTAATCTCCAGTTAAAGAACGTACCATCTAATCCAATATTAGTATTTTTTGTTTGTTCCCATGTTACATTGGGATTGGCCAAATTGGATTGAAACTGTGCTGTACCAGATAAGCCATTGGCAACTGTAGTAAGCTGGGTTACATAAGTATTGCCTGGGATATTTTGATTATTGGTTAAACCATAGCCAAGGCGTAACTTTAATTCATTAACGGATTTAACTTTTGCCAAAAACTTTTCGTTATTCAATTTCCATGCAAATGCACCGGAATACGAAAATGCCCAACGATCATTTGCCGGAAATTTATCGGAACCATCGTTACGCAGGTTTAATGTAAACAAGTATCTGTCTAACCAATTATAGTTAATACGGCCAAAATAAGATTCTGAAGCACCCTGGCCATAACCACCACCGTTTTTTGCAGTAGAAGGATCACCGCTGGAAATAGATTGCACACTATTAGAAGGAAAATCTGACCGGCTTGCAGAAACACTTGCAGATTTGCTCAAATTAGCTTCGTGCCCGGCAAATACATTCAAATAGTTATTATCATTGAACCGCTTATTATAAGTAATATAACTTCTTACTACGGTATAAAAATCTTGTCCGGAACTATACGAAGACGTAGTTGGGTTGGGGGTAGTGTATTTTCCATAAGTAGTTTGAGGGCTAAATTGTTCATTTCTGGAAAAATCAAAATTTCCGGAAACCTCGTTCCTCAACGATAATTCTTTGGTAAAGTTTACTTCGGCATATGCGTTGCCAAATAGCTGATACCTGTAATTCATATTTTTATTAATCAGAGCCGATGCAACCGGGTTTGCCACCGGTTGAACCCATCCCGAAGTATTAGTAACACCACCCCAGGTACCGTCATTATTTTTTACAGGAATATCGGCGGTTAAACTCAACGCATTTGAAATTACACCTGAAGAAGAAGTGCCGCCTGAAACTACATTTTCAACAACATTCGCAAATTGAAGACTGGTTCCTATTTTCAACCAATTGGTTGTTTTATTGTCTAAATTCAACCGCAGGGAATATCGCTTAAATCTGGAGCCAAGCGCAATACCATCCTGGTCAAAATATCCTAAGGAAAATAAGTATTGAGTTCTGACATCACCGCCGTTTATTGTAAGTGAATGATTTTGCATGGGTGCTTTGCGGAATAATTCATCTTGCCAATTGGTACCCGTTCCTAAATATTTGGGGTTGGCATATTCAGGCCTGGCATCAAAACCCCAGACAGCAGCTCGATCGTTAAGAAATGTTGCAAGTTGCTGTAAATTAACGGTTGGCAGTCTTTTAGGTATCTGCTGAGACCCATAATATCCTTCATACGATATTTGAGGAGGGGATACGCTGCCTCTTTTGGTAGTAATAACAACAACACCATTAGTTGCCTGCGAGCCATAAATGGCAGTAGCAGAAGCATCTTTTAATACATCAATTGATTCTATTTCTGAAGGGTTGATGGTATTCAGGGGATTAGCTCCATTTCCGGGGTCGTTTGTCGGGGGAATAATAACACCATCTATAACATATAATGGCGAATTAGAGCCACTAATAGAAGATATACCATGTATCTGGATAGATACCCCGCCGCCGGGTTGCCCGGATATCTGTTGAACCACAACTCCTGCAACTTTTCCCTGCAGGGCCTGGTCAAAAGTAGTTGGCTGTGTTCTACGAAGCTCTGCACCGGAAACAGAAGAAATGGCACCTGTAACGTCTTTTCGTTTTGTACTTCCATAACCGATAACTACCACGTCGTCCAGCTTCCTCTTATCCGATTCATCGAACCTGACATTGATTTCGGCTTTCGCTCCTACCCTGACTTCACGCGGGGCGTAGCCAACATAACTGACCACCAGCACATCCCCCTCTCTGGCCATGAGGGTATATACGCCGTCCTTGTCCGTCTGCGTACCTACGCCACTGCTTTTGATCACCACGCTGGCGCCTGCAAGGGGTACGTCGCCCGGGCTTACTACAATTTTACCCGTAATTTTTTTGGGATTCTGCGGCGCCTGGGCCATGCCGCGGGGGGAGATAAGAAGAAAAAGGAAAGCGCTCCACACCAGGCACATCAATGCACTTTGTACAAGTCGTTTTTTCATATTGCAATCGTTTGGGTTTTGATGTTCTTAGCCGATGGCCCCGGGCCGCGAAAAAACCGGCATATGGCAATTGGTTATAAGAACAACCCAAAACTAGCTGGCTGATATGAAAAAAGGGGGTGTAAAACCTGTATATATAGGGGTATAATCGTTAACGGGAGGGGCGTAATTCTGTTATTTTAACGGCATAAAACCGGTTTCGTCAGCTTAAATCAATCTTTCTTCCGCTTTTCTGCCTGGTACACACTGGGCAATTTGCCGAATTCTTCCTTAAAATACCGGGCGAAATATTTGGGATTGTTGAAGCCAACCATATAAGCTACTTCCGTGACATTGTGCCGGCTTTTTTCCAACAACTGGGCAGCGCGCCTGAGCCGGAAACTGCGGATGAACCCAATGGGGGTCTTGCCGGTACCGGCCACTATCTTTTTATACAACGTTGTCCTGCTGAGGTGTAACTCCCGGCTCCAGTCGTCTATCGAGAAATCGGCGTTTTCAATATGCTTTTCCAATACGTTCACCGCTTCCCGGATGAAGTCTTCCGCTGTTGCTTCCTGTTCCACCTCAATTTCCCTTGGATTGACCTCAATCCTTCTTTTAAAGGTTTGCTCCATTGATCCTTTGTATTCCAACAGGTTCCTGATACGTGATACCAGTATTTCTACATTAAATGGCTTTGAAACATAATCATTCGCACCGGCGCCCAGGGCCCGCAACTGTTCCTGATCTCCCGACAAGGCTGTGAGCAGTACAACAGGAATATGACGGGTTCGCGGATCGGTCTTTATTTTCCTGCATAATTCCAGCCCATCCATTATGGGCATGTTGACATCAGTTACCACTAAATCGGGGTGTGCCGAAAGCGTTTTCTGCCATCCCTCCTTACCATTGGCGGCTTCCACAATGGTAAAAAGTGGCGCCAGGTTATCTTTCAGGTAGAACCGGAAATCTTCATCATCTTCTACCAGCAATATCCTGAGATGCTTCCCCTGCAATTCCGGAGCCCGTAACATATCATCATTATCTGCCTCTTCTAATATACCCTGCTCTGCAGGTGCACTAATGGTACCTGGAATGGCAGGCAACGACGATTTACCTGCCACAAGCGTTACCGGTAATAATACCGTAAAGCAGCTGCCATTACCTGGTGAGCTTTCAACTTTTATCGTTCCCCCATGCATTTCTATAAACTCTCTTGTAATAGCCAGCCCTATCCCGGTGCCCTGGTTCAGGATATGGCCCGGCAACTCTCCCTGGAAGAATGATTCGAAAATCTTTCCTTGCAACGCTTCCGGTATACCAATCCCGGTATCCTTTACCCTGAGCTCCAGGAGAACGCTGTTTTCTTCCTGCTCGGCAATAGAGAGTTCCACAATTACTGCCCCGCCGGCAGAGGTGAATTTAAACGCATTGGAAAGGAGATTGAACAGAATTCGTTCTATTTTGTCCCTGTCGAACCAGGCCGGGAGGTGGTCAACGGTCGACTTGTAACTCAGGGTAATACCCTTTTGCTCGGCCAAATCCGCAAAAGAATCTGTCGTTTCTTTTATAAACCCTGCAATATCACCCGGGCCAATACTCAACTTCAGTTCATTGACCTCCATCTTTCTAAGATCGAGCAATTGGTTCACCAGGTGAAGCAGTCTTTTTGCGTTTCGCTCTATCAGCATCCCCAACTGTTTCCGCCCGGCATCCTCAGCACCCTTAATTAATTTATCTGCCGGCGCCAGGATAAGCGACAACGGCGTTCTGAACTCATGGCTTAGATTGGTAATGAATTTGATCTTCATCCTGTCCAGCTCACGAACCCGCAATGCCTCGCGCCTTTCCTCGGCCAGTGCGAACCGGGCTCTCGCACGCTTGATAATTTGGTGCCGGGCTAGGTATAATGCAGCCAGTATGAACAGGAAATAAATCGTGTACGCCCAACCCGTTTTCCAGAACGGAGGCTTTACAATAATATGTACTGAAATCCCCCGCTCATTCCATACGCCATCGCCATTTGAAGCTCTCACCCGGAACACGTAGTCTCCCGGCTCAATATTAGTATAGGTAGCGCGCCTGCCGCGGCCATCAACCGCCATCCAGTCTTTATCAAATCCATCCAGCCTGTACAAATATTTGTTCTTAAGGGCATTAATATAGCTGAGCGCAGCGAATTCCAGCGAGAAACTGTTTTCATCATACGAGAGAACCAGCTTTCCTTCCCCCGGAACAGAAGGCGGTAAAGGAACTTCCTTATTGAATAATCGGAACCCCGTTAATACTACCGGCAGAATATGCCCGTCGCGTACTATTGATGCCGGCGTGAACAGGTTGAATCCATTTCCCCCGCCAAAAAGCATCTCACCTTTATTGGTTTTGAGCCCTGCGTTTTGGTTGAATTCCCGGCCCTGAAGCCCGTCATATTCGTCATAATTAATACATTTTAAACCGATATACCCCCCCTCTTCCGAAACAGCTATCCGCGATATTCCGCCTGAGGTGCTTACCCATAAGAAATGATCATTGTCTTCCTGCACATTCATAATCGTATTGGAAGGAAGCCCGTCGCTGGTATGAAACACCTGGAAACTATCCTTTCCCGGCTGCAGTACACTCAGTCCCTGCCTTGTTGCTACCCACATATTTCCCCGGTAGTCTAAGTGGAGCCCATACACAATATTATCACTTAGCTTGCTGTTTTCCCTGGTATAATATTCATATTTACCTGTGTTTCGCCGTAAAACATCAATGCCGTAGGCGGTTCCTATCCAAAGATTTAAATCCGTGTCATACGCAAGGGACGAAATATAATTCGAATGAAGTGAATAGGGCTTCGCCGTGCTGTTGTGATAAAAACTGTTTTTTTGTTTATCCAGCCGGTCAAGCCCCCCCATCAATGTTCCAATCCATAAGTCGCCGCCGGCCTCTTCCCTGATGGCATATACGTTGTCGTCTGAAAGACTGCCCGGGTCAGCATCGTTGTGCTTGTAGTGAATGAATTTATGACCGTCAAAACAATCCAACCCTCCCTGGTAAGTGCCAATCCAGAGTTTCCCTTCGTGATCTACCATAAGTACTACCACTGCATCACAGGCAAGGCTGTTGTAATTCCTGGCGTCATGCTGATACCGGGTAAATGTATTGCGCAACCGGTCGAAATAAATAAGGCCGCTGCCGTTGGTGCCAATCCAGATATTCCCTCCCTTGTCTTCCGCAAAACAGTTCACGTCATTATAGGGAAGGCTACTGCTCAACCCGGGTTGTCGGCGATAAAGCGGAAAGCGAAGCATGTTCGGGTGATAATAACAAATGCCATTCTTGTACGTTCCGGCCCAAATGATGCCAGTATTATCTTTATACAACGTTGTAATCGTATTTTCAGGAAGGCTTCTTTCTTCGTCGGAATGTAGTAAGTACCGGACGGTTAATTTCGTCTTGTCCAGTATGATTATACCTCCCTGGTCTGTCGCCATCCATATCTGTCCTTTATCGTCCTGTGCAACGTCGCTGACGATATTGCTGCTTAATCTTATTTGACCGGAGTCCCGGCAAAAATGTAACAGAACGCCCTTATACGGATCGAATTCCAATACCCCGGAGTTACTACCCGGCGAGAATACCCATATCTTATCCTGGCGGTCAATAAAAAGCTTGTACCCAAACCGTCCGTGCAGCGCTTTCGAAATATCATAAGCCGAGCATTTGTTGTTTACCAGGTCGATCTTTTGCAGCAGGCCATTTTCGTGCGACAACCAGAGGTTTTGCTCCGAATCGAGGGCAACGCCTGAGACCGGGCTGGTCGTTATGCAGCTTTGCCCTTTACCCGGCCGGAGCTGTGTGGCACCTTTATCCGTATTAAACCGGTAAATGCCTGAATCGCGGTAAATAAAATAGTAATGGCTGTCTTTTGCGCTGACGATTGACACTAGTCCATATCTGGGGAGACCATGCTTTTGCAAATAGCCGGCGATATGCGGAATGAATTGCTGGGTTAACGGATCATAAATATTAATACCGCCGGCGGGAGCATTCACATACAACCTGCCTTCGGGTCCTTCAAAAACGTTTTGAATATAGTCATCGGAGAGAGAGGAAGAATCTGCATCGTCATGCCGGAATACTTTTAATGAATACCCATCGTACCGGTTAAGCCCGGACATGGTTCCAAACCAAAGATACCCCCGGTTATCCTGGTAAATCGTATTCACATGGCTGTCGGACAAACCATCCCGGACGTCCAGCCTGGAAAAAGGATAATCCTTTACCTGGCAATAGCTGTCATAATAAGCAGTCAGTAAAAAAAGAACTGCTAAACTCCTGATAATCATTCGCCTAAATCATTTAACAATTGGTTACGTTTTTAAAATTACACAAATTATCTATTAAAGGAGTGTGGCCGTTCTTTATGTGAAGGGTTTGCATTTTTATAATCGTGGCATCAGTAGAAATAAGGTTACGGATCTTGCTGCCCGCTGGCAGACATGTACACTGAATGTAAAACATCACTTCGCCGATCACTCACAGAATGGCAGCGAACACCGATTTCATGACAAATAAAATGAAATTCCGGAAACCGAGCCTTGATGCCACGCAGTTCGTTATAGCCTATATAATATAGTTCTGTGGGGTCTACGGCCCGTATAAACTCATGGGAAGGACGTTGGTTGCAGAAACCGGGTACGGTATACACGGTATCATTTTTTTCCATTACACCGGATATAATCATGTTATCCCTTTCCATATGATAGCGATACAAAAGGCCGGACCGGATAAAATAAACATTCCTGCAAACCTGGCCCTTTTTAAGGAGGTATTCCTTTTTACCCGGGCGCTTTGCTTTTACTTTGATTTTGAATTTTATTTTGGTGACGAATAATTCTCTTTTCTTAGAAACAGTAAGTCGATGCTCATCCTTGACACCGTAATTAGTATGCTGAGAATTCATTAAATTTGACCCAAGCGGTCACAAGCATGCCTTCGCACAAAGCCAGACTGCATGCTTGCGCCGGCAGAGGGGTAATGGAATGCTGTATATATACGCTCTTCTGATACCGGGGAATGTATTTATTAAAATCCCTTCTTCTCCCGGACACCATTGTTTACACCGCCGCTTCTCGTCATTTCAATCATGGCTGTTATTTCATCTGCAAGGCTCTCATCGCTACCGGAAAACCCTACGGCCCTGAACCGGATTTTGCTGTCTTTATCAATTACAAATTTGGTAGGGATTCCTTCCACCTTATACTCTTCAATGATCTTGTTGTCATAATCCATCAATACATGAAAAGGATACAGGTTTTTTTCAATAAAAGCGGCCACATCACTTTTTACTTTTTCTTTATTGTCGTTATGTTCCCAGGTGTCGATGAATACAAATTTTACATCCAGGTCGTTTTTGTATTTGTTTACTGCCAGCTTCATGCCCGGGAAGGATGCTTTGCAGGGGCCGCACCAGGTAGCCCAGAAATCAACTACCACAATCTTTCCCCTGAGCGATGCCAGTGAAACCTCACCGCCGTCAATATCTTTTAATACAAAACCGGGTGCTGCTTCATTGATCATTTCTTTAGCCAGGTCCTGTTGTATTTTTACTTTTCCGGCACTTTCCAGGCCGGCAATATAACCGCTCCAGTCATTTTCTGCTTTTCCTTCCGCCAGGTAAATAGTCTTCAGCTGGTCTTTCATTTTGGGCGAGTACTTGTTGATTTTAATGAAGTTTTCCAGCTCCTCTCCGGCCGCTTTGGAGCCTTTTGTTTTTTCCACGTACACGGCATACGATTCATTCATCGCAACATTCATATTTTTAAATTCCTCTACTGCTTTCTTTTCATACAGGTACGCATTTTCATAATCCTTCGAGTGGTATAGCAGCAGGGCATAGGTATCGGCAAATGAATAATAGGTATATTCCAATTGTTTTTTCCATTGCTCCGTGGTAAAGTAGGAGGGCTTATTGGTCGGCGATTTCATTTCTTCCTGCATTAACTGAAGTGACTGCCAGGAAAGCGCTGCAGCTGTTTTTACGTCTTTGGGCGTGCCGTAAATACTTTCACCGGACTGGCTCCAGGCATAACTATTATACAAATTAGCCAGTGTGTTCCTGTTCTTTATTTTGGCCGCATATTCTTTCATTTTGTCCATATTGCCGGCGTCTGCCCAAGCTATAGCTACAGAAGAAGCAAGACTGTACAATAAATCATTCTGATTATCATTAGCCGGGGGGAAATCTGAAATTATTTCCGCATACAATGCTTCTTTTTTAACAGGGTCTTTTTCTGCTTTTAATGCACTGATCTTTTCAGTCCTTGCCCAGTTGCCATTGGGAAATTTTTCCTTTAGCAAGGCATTCAACCGGGCAACCTGGACAGTATCTTTAATAACCCGCTCGTAATACAATTTAACAAGAGATAGATCCGCTTCTTTTATTCCCGGTTTTGACAGGATATTTTCCAGTTCGGTTTTAAGCAGACTTTTATCGCTTTCTGTTTTCGACTGGTTAAGCAAGTTCAGGTAATCGGCAATATATTTGTTTTTCAGGTCTGGGTTGGCCGTGAAATCTTCTTTCATCAGTGAGGCTGTAACCTGTTTGTCTTTTTTTATTCCAAAGACGGCCCCGTAATTGCCAAATACCTGAGCCAGCGCCCTGCGGGCTCCCGCAACGGGAGTGCCATCTGCAGCATACATCATCACGTAATAGCCTTCGCCATTATTGTTGTCCACCTTGTCATCATGGGTAAAAACGACAAAAACGACTTTGGAAGAATCATTGGTGGTTATTTCTCCCTGGTAGATCGTACCCTTTTTGGCTAATTTAATTTCGCGTGCAAGCGGCGCAACGCCTTCCATCAGGTAAGCCGTTACTTCAAAATTTTCTATGCCGAGCATAGTTGTGCCGGAGGGGTTGTAACTGATAACGATTTTTTGGCCGGCAGCAGGTTTTTCCGGCTTGAAGGTTAAGGCTTGGCCTGAAACAAAGGTGCAAACGATAATGCAACCCAGCACCAGGATCAGTAATTTTTTTCTCATAAATAGGAAGTTTAAGGTAATAAATAATCAGGGCTTTGAATGTACGAAAAAATTGGTAGATAAAATTTCAATTTTATATTTCCGTTTTCCAGGATTATCGTTTACTGATGGGTAATTTAAAATTACAGTTATGTATAATAAAATAAGAATAAAGGCAGTATCGTCCAGGCATGGGTATCCGTCTCGCTTTACCAATCCCGCATACCCCGCCAGCAACTGGTTATGTAACCCTTTATAATTACGTTACCAGGGGGATGTTAATAGTTAACGCCTTATGAGGGGTAGTTTAAAACTGTTACACATTTAAAAACAGGTAATCATTTAATTAATGGTAGCGGGTAATGAGAAAATGTGATACTGTCATTCCTCTAATTCTGTCCCGGGCAAACGCTTTATTGCCCAGGTTGGTAAAAGCGAATTAATCTGCCACGCTGCTAACGCAAAAAAAGAGACCAGACTATCGCCTGGCCTCTTTTGTGATCCCGCTGGGATGACTTAATAACGTTGAGGATCACTCAATTATCTGTTTTGCCGAGTTTTTTGCCGACTAAATCACCGAAAAACCACATTTTACTCACTCTTACCATTACTTATTTTTCTTTATTCCGATCAACGTGTCACTGCAAAGATAGAACGGAACGAGTAAAAATTGGTAAACCGGATTAAGGAATAAATAAAAAAAGTAATTCTATTTTGTCAGATTCGTAAATAGATAGTTCTTTTCACCAAACGCTTGTCTGGCGGTTGTTTTGCCAGGATGTTGTTCAATAAATCCATCAGCCCTCTTTTCACAAATTGAAGG
>JACXTT010001498.1_pt1 | contig 38697 bp, 37 predicted proteins | sample 9270951 | NCBI WGS metagenome assembly JACXTT01 (sample SAMN15532306, study PRJNA645909) | rock metagenome | isolation source: weathered quartz diorite | place: Puerto Rico | collected 2017-06-21
GGAAGACGATGCTCGCGCGGCGGCTGCCCACGATCTTGCCAAGTCTGAGCCTCGCCGAGGCGATCGAGGCCACGAAAATCCACAGTGTGGCCGGTACCCTGGCGCCCGGTTTGCCGCTCATCGCGACGCGACCGTTCCGCGCGCCGCATCACACGGTGAGCGACGCGGGCATGATCGGCGGCGGGTCGTGGCCTCGGCCGGGCGAGGTGAGCCTGAGCCACGCCGGCGTGCTCTTTCTCGATGAGCTGCCGGAGTTCCGGCGCAACGTGCTGGAAGCGCTGCGGCAACCACTGGAAGACGGCGTGGTCACGCTGAGTCGGGCCGCGATGAGTCTGTCGTTTCCCGCCCGCTTCATGCTGGTTGGCGCGATGAATCCGTGAGGTTGTGTTGCCCTTCTGCCACGACTTCCGATGCGGAGGGGAGATAGCACAAGTCGATGCGGACGTGGTCCTTGTCGACCGTAATCCGTTCGACCACATGCTCGACGATCTGGCGCTTTTCGTCGGCAGTTAGACTCGTCCACCGTTGGTACAGGTCGCGCGCTTCGGCCAGGACTTCATCGCTTGAGAGATACTGGACCTTGAGGAAGTCCACTTCGGCCTGCAGCCGGGGCATTTCGTCGTTGAGCTGCTTGAGCCGTTCCTCCAGTGGACGGTACTCCCGTCCAAAACCTTCAACGGAAATCTGGTCTGCCATGTACAGCCGCTTGATCTTTTCCATGTCCTGCTGGATGCGCTGCCGGTCTCGTTCCTGGGTGTCGAGCAGCTCCTGCTTGTGCCGGATGGTTTCGTCGGCCTGTTCCAGGTAGCTCGCCACGTCCTCGGCGGACAGGAAGAACCCCTTGAGCTGTTCGTGGAAGATCGTCTCCAGATCGTCAACTGGGATTTTCGCGCGGCACTTGTAACAGGTGTACTTCGGCGAATTTGAGGGGACGTACAGCTTGTGGCCGCAGCCGCAGAACGCGACGCCCGTGAACAGATGGACGGCCTTCTTGGCGGGCGGCTTGCCATTTCGGCGGCGCTCGTCCAGCAGGGCGTTGCACTGGCTCCAGAGCGTCTCCGATATGATCGGCTCAATCGTGGTGAGTACCCATTCGTCCTCCGGCTTCAATTTCCAATGCTTCCCCTCGCCTAAGCTCTTGGTGTAATTGGCGCGACGCGTTCCCTTCGCGGTCGGGTCGCGGATGAGCCGGTCGATGGTCGTATCGGAAAAGCGGGAGCCGTTGCGCGTGCGGTAGCCCGCCTCGTTTAACAGCCGCGCCACGGTCTTCTTGCGCTTGTGCTCCAGAAACAGCTCGTACATGAGCTTTCGCACAGGGGCTTCCTTGGGGTCGGGCACCAGCGCGCGGTTATGCCACTGGTAGCCGAACGGCGCGGCACCGCCGGTGGACTTTCCCAGCTTCGCCCGAATTGGCACGCTGGCCGCCACCCGCTCGCTACTCTCCTCTCTTTCCCATGCTGCCATCGCCGCGATGAGGGTATAGAACAGGCGTCCGGCCGGTGTGCCGGTATCAATCGCCTCCTGGAGCGAGATCAGATCGGCGCGGTGGTCGCGGAAGTAGTCGGCAAAATCGAGTAGTTCGCGGGTGTTGCGGGCGAGGCGGGCGAGCTTGGAGAAAATGAGGCCGGTAATGTGGCCGCTCGCCACGTCCTGCATCATCCGCTGCGCTTCGGGGTGCTCGCGGACGGACTTTCCGCTCACCCCTTCGAGATGGTAGACCTCTTTGACCTGCCACCCCTTCGATTCCGCGTAATAGCGGGCGCGCTGCTCGTGGTGTTCCGGGGACTCTCCGCGCGCCTGGTCTTCGGTCGAGACCCGTATCCAGATACCCACGGCTTTGGCAGTCGTGACTGTGGAGACGAGCGGTCGCAGTGGTTTCATGTTGATTCCTGTGAGGCAGTCTCCCCCCTGGTCACTCTTCGTCTTCGGTGCCTCCGCGTTCCAGATCCGGAATCCAGAGCAACGAGAGAATCTGGTCCAGCGAGCCCAGCCGGATGGCGCTCTCCATCAGCGTAAATCGCGGTGGCGTCATCGGCAGCCAAGACGTGCTCCGCACCCGGCGCGGCGCAAGCGTCCCGTCCTCACCGTGCTCGACGAAATGCGCGATCGTCTCCGGTGGAACGCGATCGCCCTTGTCCGGCAGCCCGTACGGAAATCCGCCGCGCCGGACGCACCAGGAAATCCGCCCGTGGTCCGTAAGCACCAGGGCTGTGGGCTGCCCACTATGCTCTGCCACGCGGCGGGCAGCACACGTGAGCGAAATCTCGAACGTGTTCGCAATCTCGTCGGCCTTCGCGAGACTCAGCGCGCCCGTCTTGAGCAAGGGACTGACTAGCCTCTTGGGTGCCAACAGGGCGGCTGCGAAAACGTTCGCTTCTGTCTCGATGCCGCGATCCGTGTCAGCCTCTGACAGGTCGGCGTCGATGCACTTGAGGTTGGTGGCCTTCCGATGCGTGGGGATGCACGAGTGGCCCAACTCGTGGGCGAGGGTAAACCGTCGGCGCCGTGGCGTCTGGCGCGCATCCAACAGGATGCCCTCCCGTGACCCGGCGTGCAACCACAGCCCCAAGAAGCCGTCGAAGTCGTCGTCATGTACCGCGATCCCGCAGCGTTCCGCTAGCAGATCCACGTCGAGGGGCACAGCGGTCTCCATCCCATGGATCTTCCGAACCCACTTGGCGTAGTGGCTCGGGTCCTTCACCCCTCGGCCCCTTTACTCTGAGACAACAGCCAGGCAGCAAACGCTTTGACCTTGTCGAGATCGTCGGGGCTCATCTCCTTGAGGTCCTTGAACAGGCCGCTGAGCTCTTGCAGAGAAGGGTCTAGGCCCGCGCCCTCGAGTCCCATGAGATCGTCTGGTGTAGTCCCCAGCGCCTTGGCCAACATCAAGATCGTCTTGAAGGCCGGGATGCGCTCGCCAGCTTCGATCTGGGAGATCGCGGCTGGCGTGAGCCCGCTTCGCTCCGCAAGTTGCGCTTGGTTAAGGTCTTGGCGTTCGCGGGTAAGCCTGACGCGTTTGGCAAAGATGGCGGCACGCTGGTCGGCCGTTGGCATGATTGGGGCGCCCCTTGCGGCTGAGTTTCCGATTCGTTAAGTTGCTTGCCAATTCGTGAAGCCGCCTCTGCGGGCGGCTCTTTTTCGATCAGGTGCTTCACAATATGGAATTGACCGTCACAGGGCAATAACCCCAAAGGAGTTCGTCATGGGTGGCGAGCATGGAGCAGGACCCAAGTACCTGCTGGACGTCGAAGGCAATCTCAAACCGTGGGACCAGGACACGATCACGACGGAGCAGATCGCCCTGCTGGGCGGTTGGGATGTCTCCCAGGGCGTGATCGTGATCGACAAGGACAACAACGAGAGCACGCTGCAGCCCGGCGCGGTGGTGGAAGTGAAGCCCGGGCAGGGGTTCTCGAAGAAGGTCCGCTTCAAGCGCGGCTGACCATGGAGAACCGCATCGAGCAGGAGCTACGGCTGCTTCGCACCAGGTTCCCCGACCTGGAGTACGTTCGGGCGGGGCAGTGGGTGCGCATTCCGGCGTACGCGCTGCCGGCGGGCTGGAGTCAGGCAGCCACCGACGTGGTCTTCCAGATCCCGATCGCATTTCCGGGAACACCGCCGTACGGCATCTACACGCCCGCTGGACTCACGTTCAGCGGCCAGCGCCCAGACAGCTACACCGAGCCGGCCGGTACCCAGCCACCATTTGCTGGAACATGGGGGATCTTCTCTTGGAGGCCCGACGATGGACAGTGGCTCCCCGCGGCCGATCCCGTCGGCGGTTCTAATCTGCTCAACTGGGTGGTGGGCTTCGCCACTCGATTCCGGGAGGGGAAGTGACCGCCCGTACACTTCTTGTCCTACCGCCCGCGATGCACGCGGCGATCTGGGCGCATTTGCTGCCCCGTCCCAAGGTGCCCGAGGAGGCCGCGTTCGCATTCGCGGTTCGGGAGGCCGACCACGGAAATGATAGTTACTGCTGTGTGGAGTGGCTCCCGGTCCCGCCGGACGGCTTTGCGTCACGATCGGCGGTACACTTCGAGCTCACCGATGAGATCCGTGCCGGGGTCATCAAGCGCGCGCACGACTTGGGCGCCTCGTTGGTCGAGTTCCACTCCCACACCGGCCCTTGGCCTGCGGGCTTCTCGGCGAGCGACATCCTCGGATTCCGCGAGTTCGTTCCGCACGTCTGGTGGCGCCTCAAAGGGCGTCCCTACCTCGCTGTGGTAGTCACTGCCTCCGGCTTCGACGCGGTTGCGTGGGTGACCGGACCCGGGACCCCGTCGCAGCTTGACGGGATCGCGGTCGGAGCGCAGCTCCTTTGCCCAACCGGCCTCACCCGCTGGGACCTGGACCTCGAGGATGACTGATCGCTTTGGGCGCCAGACCCTCCTGTTCGCAAGGGACGGCCAAGAACGGCTCGCCGGGTGCCATGTGGCGGTCGTCGGCGTTGGCGGCCTCGGCGGCCACGTCGTGCAGCAGCTCGCGTTGCTCGGGGTTGGACACCTGACGTTGATCGACAGTGAAGAACTGGCACAAACCGATCGCAACCGCTACGTGGGGGCGTGGCATGACGACCCGGTGCCCGGCATGCCCAAAGTGGAGATCGGTGAGCGGCTGGTGGGTTTGATCGATCCCGCGATCCACGTAGACAAGATCAATGATTCGCTGGTCAGCGAGGCAGGCTTTGACGCCGTCGCTGGAGCCACGCACGTTTTTGGCTGCCTCGACTCCGAGGGGGCCCGGTTGGTGCTCACCGAGTTGGCCGCAGCATACGATCGCCCCTACGTTGACCTTGCCTCAGATGTCATCCCTGGAGGTCCGCCCAGCTACGGGGGCCGCGTTTGCATCGCACAACATGGGGAGGGGTGTCTCATCTGCCGCGGCATCCTCGATGTGTCCGAAGCCCAGATCGACCTCTTGGGACTCGAGGGTCAGCGGCAGCACGACGCTCTTTATGGGATTAACCGGGCAGCGCTCGACCGGAGCGGGCCGTCGGTGGTTTCGATCAACGGCGTTGTCGCGTCGATCGGGGTGACCGAGTTCATGGTGGCGGTCACTGGCCTTCGTGCGCCGCGTTCGCTGCTCACCTACCACGGTCAGCGAGGGATCGTCACGGTCTCGACCGAGGCCCCCGCTTCTGACTGCTATTACTGCAAGGCGGTCCGAGGACAGGGTGCTGCGGCGGACGTACAGCGGTATCTCCGGGCAGGGGTCGGCGAATTCCTGCGCTGACTCGACGGGCTGTAACGTCAACTGAAGCGAGGAGGCGAGCATGGGGAAGGGACGGGACCACATGGTGTCGAGGCGCCCAGATGGCGCATGGGAGAACGAGCGGAATGATGCCGGCCGGGCGTCAAGCCTGCACGAGACGCAAGGGGAAGCAGCCGCAGCAGCGAAGCGGATGCTGCAGCAGCAGGGTGGTGGCGAGCTGACCATCAAGGGTCTCGACGGGAAGATCAGGAGCAAGGACACGATCGCTCCTGGGCATGACCCGAATCCTCCGAAGGACAAGGAGCACTAGCCGACCGGCGAAACCGTGTGGCGGTGGTCGGTTCGACCGCGTGGGCGGCGAGCGTCACCTGCAGTGTGCCAGACACGGATCGACCGGAGTCCGTGGGAGATGATCACGTATTGACCGTCCGTCAACTCCGAACTGTTACCGGCAAAGGGCAGCTTGCGCCTTCGGGTTATCGAACTTGAACCGTATCCGGAGCCGCTCTACTCGCCACCTCAAACCGTCGCGCCCGAACAAAAACCTCACGGTGTCCGAGGATCCTTCCTTGAGGCTCGCCACTGTGAGCAGATAAGTCGTAGGGTAGCGCTCATAGGTCATCCAGACCTGAGAGGGCTCCAGTGAAGCGCCGGGTGGTTCCAGGGAGCCGGTCCGCGCCGCGGCGGCGAAACCGGCGGGCGACATGGTTCGGTCAATGGCTTGCCGGAACCTACCGATGGCCGTGCTTCGCCCGAACGCGCTGGTGTCGGCCATGCGGTGACACGCGTCAGCAAGTGCCAGCTGCAGATCGTTTTCGAACTGTGTGCGCACTGCGGGAAGATCGACGAGCCGCACGATCGCGGCCGTGTCGTCTGCTACCGCCGCCCGGCGGAATTCCTGGGCAGTGTGCTGCGGCGACCAATACAGCCAGCCAAACAGCGCGCCGAATGTCAGTACCAGCACCACGAGCACGGCCTTGGTCATGCGAACCTCCCTTCAGGCTAACACTCACTCCCGCGTGAGCCGTCTCAGTCTGTCCGCCAGCACCTTCGCGAGCGCTTTGGTCTTGGTTTTCTTCTCCTCGGCGCTCACGCGCTTGAACTCTGTTTTGACCTTGTAGCCGCGCACCACGCCTTCCGTGCTCACCTCCTCCACCTCCAGCTCTTCCAGAAACGCGAACAGTTCCTCCGGCGTACAGCATCGCACTTTCGTTCGGTCGGCTAGTTCCAGGAGCTCTTTCAAGGCCGTTTCGGCTTTCCCGAGCATCCGGCGTTCGGTCGACACCACGACCACGTGTTCAAACCCGGCCGCCAGGCATTTCCGAATGTTGCCGGCTTCCTGCTCGGGAGTCGTCGTGACGCTCACCTCGCAGGCTATCCGCTGCTCGCCCTTGATGAGCGCTACGTCCACTCTGCCCAAGCCGTCGAGGATCTCGTGCTCGATCGACGCACGGTAGCCGCGACCCTCCGCCCACCGTTTGATCAGCTCCTGGACATACCGGTGCTGGGGGCCACCACGGCCGACTGCGGGCAGCGGCAACGGCGGCGGCACCGGGAGCGCGGCTGGCCTCGAAGACGCGGCGGCGCTCTCTGACGATGGGGTGCGCTCGGCAACCACGGGAGGCGATGGAACGGGTTCTGGCGATGGGGATCGGGATGCCCGCGGTTCGGGCAGTTCGCGTGTTGCCGGAGTCGGCGTCGGTGGGAGCGCCGTCTCGAGCTCCCGCTGCAGCAGCGCGTCCACCTCGGCCCGAGGTCGGGCGTAGGCCGCGCGCGAGCGCGTGAGCACAGCGGTGCGCCGTGCTTCGGACACAGCTGCGTCAACAGGAGTAAACGGTGCGGTGGTGAGGTTGAAGTCGTACTCGGCGCGTTCCACCCGGCAGAGCGCTTCGCCCACGCTCAGGTTCTGGAAGTCCTTCGGGTCGAACGAGGCGAACCCGTCGGCGAGTCTCCGCGCGTCCGCTTCGTTGACCCGGAAACAGATGCGGGTGCAGGCGTTGGTGAGCACGGCACTCGCCACGTCGCTGTCACCGAGCTGCCGTAGATCCTGGTGCGCGAGACAGAGCCCGAGCCCGTACTTGCGCGCACCCGAGAGCACCGCCGCCATCGAGGGCGTCGCGAAGTGGTGGAACTCGTCGATATACAAATAGAACGGCCGGCGGGTCTGGGCAGCGAGCTCCTGCCGGGAAAGTGCCAGCTGATGGAACTTGGACACCAGCAGCGCACCAAGCAGGTAGGCGTTCTCTTCGCCGATCGCACCTTGGGAGAGTTTACCGAGCAGGATCTTGCCCTCGTTCATAATCCCGGCAAAGTCGATCCGGTTCTCGCGCTGCGCCACCATGGCGCGCACCAGCTTGGGCCGCAAGAAGATGTCGAGCCGGGTGAGGAGCGGTGCCTGCGGCTTACCTGCCAGCAGCGGAAATTCTTTCTGCCAGTAGTAGACCACCTGTGGGTCGTTGACCGACTTCAAAAACTCCTGCCGAAAATCCTTCTCGACCAGGAAGCGCCGGAGATCGAGCAGTGTGCCACCCCGCTCGCTCTCAAGAAACGCCAGGATGGCGTTCCCTAAGACCGAGTTCATCTGGTCGCCCCAGGTGGTCGAGAGCCGGCGGAAGATCGCGACGAGATCGGAAGCCAGGAGGTTCTGCTCCACTGGCGAGTGCGCTGAGAGGATGTTGAAGCCGACCGGGAAGGCTTCGTCCGACGGATCGAGCAGCACCACGTCCTTGATGCGCTGTTCGGGGATCAGACCCAAGACCTGGTCGATCAGGTCGCCATGGGGATCGAGGACACCGATTCCTTGGCCGCTCGCGAGATCCTGCGCGATGAGCTGGAGGAGCAGCGTCGACTTGCCCGTGCCCGAGGCCCCGATCAGGTGCGTGTGCCGGATGCGATGTTCCGGCGACAGGCTCACTGCGACTGGCTTCCCGGCGTGTGTGTTTTCCCCGAGCACCAGGGAGTGGCCGGTCGCCAGCGCAGGCGCGGCCTTTGTCCGCTTGGCCTCACGCACCAGCTTCTCTGCCCGAACCGCCGGTGAGGGCAGATGCACCAGCGCCACCAGCTCGTCGCTGTTGACGAGCATCCCGCCGCGCCGGGTCGTGCGTCGGAGAAGATCCAACAGGTGCAGCTCCTCGTCATAGCCAGCATTGGAGAGCGGCATCAGCTGGTTGCTCGCGGGATCCCCGAACTGGGTCAGCGTCCCGCCGAGCGCGCGGCCGATCTCCCAGATGCGCTCGGGGTTCGGGCTCTGGATCGCGACCCGGAGCAGCGCCGCGAACAGCGGGCGACTCACCTTCTGCTTGGCGAGCCGCACCATTTCCGGGGCGTTGATGAAAAACGGGCCGCCTTCGTTGTCGGTCACGGCCGCGAGGATGCTATCCGTCCACGGCTCCCGGGCGTGTTGAAAGAGCACCTGCACCACAGCCGTCTCACTGGCCCGCAGGTCGGTCAGCGCACCCACCATGCCGATCAGGGGGTCGACCTCCAAAATCCGGCTGCCCACCAGCGGCCGCATGAACTCGTGGGCGAGCCCGAACTCCAGGGTCGCGGCAAAGCGCTCCGGAGCGCCGTAAAACCACAGCCGTGCCAGGGCGTCTTCGGCTGCGATGATCGCGGTATCGGGAAAGTGGGCCCGAAGCTGCTGCTCGACGTGACTGCGATCGCTGGCCCGGCAGGCGAACTGCACCCGGATGGCGTCCGACGTGCCGATCAACTCGAAGCTGACCGGATAGGCACAGGAGGCGAGGTTCGTGAGGAAGCGTTCGGCGATTGCACGCGGCACGGCAAGCGTGCGCGGGAGAGCTACCTGCAACTCCACCAGCCCCGCGGGATCATCCTCAGCCGGGAGGGCACCGACGTGGAACTCGGGCTCGTCCGCAACCGGCGCCGGTGCAGGTAATCCGCCGGTGCCGAGGATCCGGTTCCAGAACCGAGTCGTCAATGCACTGAGCGCTGTCTCGCGCTGGGCGTCGTCCGTCACGCTGCCAGTCGGCAGAACGTGCCCGTCGAAGGGCTCGAAGAACGGTTCGAGGGTGACCGGGCCGTTCCACACCTGCCACCCACGGCCCCGCCGTTCCCACTGATAGAATCGGTGGGTGAGCCGCTCGGCGACGGTTGCGATCGGGAGGGTGCCGACGCGCGCGAGCTCGTGTGCCATAGCTAGGGCGGGCTCCGCTCCGCCCGCGCACGCGGGTCAGGGCCGCTCATGTGGTGGCTGCCGCGAGCAGCTCGAACACCGGCTTGCGCTCCTGTTCGGTGGGTGGCCGGATGCCCTTGGCCTCGGTGGTCCGGTTGATCGCCTCTTGCACCGACTGGTGGACCGCGGCCTGGAACATGGATTCGGTATCGAGCTTGTAGTACGTGTTGGGCGAAAAGAGCCTTTCGTAGAGCCGGCCGAAGAGCGGCATGGCGAGCACGCTCCCTTCGTTGCCCAGACGTCCCTTGCGCACTGCGTCGGCCAGAAGGAGGAGGGTGGCCGGAATGACGACCAAGCCCAGCGGCACGCCGAGCTCCGTCCCAACGAACTTCCAGATCGCGTAGACCTCCATGCCTATGATCGCTAAAACGGTGAGCAAGTAGCGCACGCCGAAATAGTTGGGGCCGATCAGCCACCATGAGTAGAAGAAGCCCGTGCCAAACGGCGCGGCGCAGATGTCGAAATGGAGCGCGCCGCGGGCTACACGCAGATACTCCCGCTGGCTCGAGGTCACCCCGGCCTCATACCACATGTTGCGCGAGAACCGGACATCAGGGACCTGGCGGTTGGTAACCTCCTCTTCGACCGCCTGGTAGAACTCGCGTGGGGACGCCTGCAGGTCTCCAATCAGCAGATTCCAATGGGAGTGGATGTTGCTGCGCAGGAGGCGGTGCATAGTCCCTCCAGAACGTTCGGGTGCTGAGAGTGAGCAATGCGAACTAGGCAACGCGCGGGATGCGCGGCAGGATCGGATCGCGGGAGGGCGGGGCTGACGAGCTGACATCAGGACACAGCAGTCGCCTTGGTGGCATCGGTCGAGCTGATGCCACTGGGGACGAGACATGACAGGAAGGGTCCGAGCCGTGAAAGACCTCCTCGGCTAAGGACCTAACGTGTTGCGGAGCTGTGAAAGCTGTGGCGTCTAAGATGGAGCGGGGATGCCGGAGCGCAAGAAGGTCAGCGTCGTCGGCCGAGCGGATTCGCGAGCGGCGACGAAAGCTGTTGTCGCATCTCGTAAACGGTCTCCGTTAAGTGCGTCAGGTCTCGCTCAAAACTGTCGCAACCGGTTGAGAGCTCAGCTTGCACGTTCCAGCGGGAATCGCCCGCCGCCGAACGGTCTGCGGTCAGGACCTTCCGAGCGGCTCGAAGGCGGGTGCCTCCTTCGTGAAGAAGTCGGCCATAGCGGGCATGCCGCTCCGGGCCACAGCATCGCCCAATCCGTCAAGCTGGCTCATCTGCGTCGTCGCGTCGAGCCGATACTGGCCTGGGGCGACCGTGGGGCTAATCCGGATGACGTTCTCATTGCCCGCGAGATGTTGCGCGGTTCCGAGCGAGGATGAGGACTGTGCGCGGTAGATCACGTCTACGATGCGGAACCCCCACCGAACCCAGCCCCAGCTCTTCTTGGGAGTCTGATGGATATCGAGGGGCTCTTCGGTGCAGCCGATGCTCAGAATCTTAAAATCCCCCCGTGCCCACCCGAGCATCGAGATCGCTTCGACCGCTGCGAGTCCCGCCGGGTTGTTCGCCCAGACTCCGCCGTCAATGAGCGGAAGGCCCAATGTGGATCGGTGCGTCGGAAAGTAGGTCGGTGCCGCAGACGTGGCGAGCGCGACGTCCACGACGCGTTCCCGGTAGTCCCGCGTGAGGCGCGGATGGTGAGCTGTCTTATAGATGTGCACGTCTCCCGTAATCAGGTTTACTGATGGAATGACTAAGCGCTTCCTGCTTTCGCCGAGTTTTCTTTCACCAAAGTGTTGTTCAAGAGCTGCCCGGAGCGGCTCGCTCTTGTACTTCGCCCAGTGCACGCGCCTCAGGGCGTTCCAGATTCTCGAGCCACGAAACACCGATGGTCCGAGCGTGTGATAGAAGGTCAACATCTGCTGGGCGGTAAAGCTCATCCCTAGTCCGAGGGCGATAATGCCGCCGGTCGAGGTGCCGACGATGAGATCAAAGAAGTCGCCGACATTGCGGCCGACTGACGCTTCCACCTGGGCAAGCACCGAAGCCGGGAAAATTCCCTTGATCCCTCCTCCATCGATAGCTAGGATCTTGTTCATAAGTGGGGGAAGAAGTCATCACCAAGTATCGACTGCCACAGCCGTATGGCTTCCTCGCGATCCGCCGTGGCAACGGCACGCTGGGCCCCCGCGGCTACGGTGTTAATCATCTCGTGAAACTTGAACCACGACTCGAATGACCACTCTTCTCCGGTGAACACGTCGCGGTCGGCACATGGGGTCATGATCTTGTGGCCATACCAGTCCGAGGCGGGTAAAGCGGCAATCGTGGTCAGCAGCATCGTCAGATAATCGACCGGAGACCCCCGGAATAGCCCATCGGGAAGTTGAAAGAGAAGGCACTCGATGTGAAAGGAAACCGCCGGTAGACCAAACCTGGTCCGCAGGTGCTTAAAAACTTTGATCGCAGGAATGAACGTACCGCCGGTCTGTTCCTCGCTGTTTTTCCAAGTAAGCCACTGCTGGTGAAGTCGCGCATAGCCATCTTCCCACGCTTGCCTTTCCGGTCGGAACAGCTTGAACGGTTCATTGTCTGGATCCGAGCTTCCGCTTCTGAACACGACTGGAAGGACTTCCACCTTGATCGTGGCATTGACTTTGATGCACGTGCTTTGAGGTCCGTACTCAACCTGGGCGCCGTACCAAGGCAGCAGCGCGCCAGCGATCGCCGCGAAGATGGCGTCGCGACTCCAGCTCGTTCCGCTACCGGGCTGGGCGGATACCACAGCCGGCAGAGAGCCACCACGTCGACATCGTTGATGTCATGGATGGCTGTCTGCTGCCTATATGAGCCCTGCAGGAAGCACACCGGCGACAGCGGCGCCGCCGGCCCATCGGTGGCAGTAATGAGATCCGTCACCCGGCGATGTTCGGCCGCGGCGAATGAGACCTTCGTTGCGCCCGGATTGAGCTTGGCGAAGAACGAGTTGAAGTTGTCGCTGAGCGAATGAGTGGCCATGAGAAGGGCGGCGCGAGGACCTCTGTTGGCTGGCAACGTGTCACAAGCTGCGGGACGGTCGGGGAATATATGCCGGGGGAGGGGCGTCCGGCTTCTGCGGGAGCGAAGGGTACCAGCGTCGTTGCGGTGAACGTGACGCGTTTTGTCCAGAAGCGCACCCCGTGCGTCAGATGTAGCGGGTTGCCTGCCGCATCACCGCTGTATAACTGGATCGAGCGTCGTCGCACTAAACGGCCCCGACACCGCGCCGCTGGCCATCAGCTTCAAGTAGATGTGGTAGTTGGGCAGGCTCACGAAATCCTCGGTCCTAACGTCCGGCGCGAACTCGCCTTCGAGCAGCTCGGCATCGAGGTGGCCCACCCGGAACGCGACCGTGGTGCCGACGTTACCCAGAATCGCGTCCCGGATCTCGGGGTCAAGTTGCGCTAAGTGCTGATGCGCGAGCACAAGTCCGACGTGGTACTTCCTGAGCTCGGCCAGCATCGACGCCAGACTCAACGTGGTGAAGTTCTGAAACTCATCTAAATAGACGAAGAAGTGGCGGCGTTCGTGGTCGGGCAGTTCCGCGCGGCTCAAGGCCGCGAGCCCGAGCCGCGAGACCAGAAGCGACCCGAGCAGCGCAGCCGGATCTTCCCCGAGTTTTCCCTTGGCCAGATTCACGAGCAGGATCTGGCCCTCGTCCATCACCGTTCGCAGATCGAACGCGCTCTTGGGTTGCATGAGAATCCGATTCAATACAGGGTTGGCGAGAAATGCGCCCACTTTGTTCTGGACCGGGGCGATCGCCTCGGCGCGGAGGTTGGCCGGGTAGCGTTCAAACTCCTGCAGCCAGAATCGGCGAACCTGTGGATTTGTGGTCCGCTCCGCTGCATGACGGCGGAACTCACGATCATCAAACAGCCTGAGCACATCGGCGAGGGTTGCGTTCGGCTGGTCAAACAGAGTGAGGAGTGCGTTCCGGAGTATGTGTTCGAGCCGCGGCCCCCAGGACTCTGACCAGAGCTTTTTGAACACCTCGAGCAGGCCCGAGGCTGCCAGGGCACGCTTCTCGGGCGGGACTGGTTCGAGAGGGTTGAACCCGAGCGGGGAGGTCTCGTCGGGAACGTACATATATATGAGTGATTCCTGCCGCTCCGGCGGGACGGCCGCGCGGACCCGCTCCACCAGGTCACCGTGCGGGTCGAGCAGCGCGAACCCCTGGCCGGCAGCCAGGTCCTGCCGCGCCATCGTCTCTAATAGAGTGGATTTCCCGGTGCCGGTCTTGCCCACGATGTAGAGGTGAGAGAGTCGGTCAGTCTGGCGGATGCCAACGAGCTTCTGGGTATTCCGGAAGTCGATGCGGGCGAGATAGGTGACGCGGTTGTCGTGGGAGGGCATCCTCCCATCGTCCCGCCTGGGACTGGATGTGGCAAGGCGGGCCTTCTTTCCGCCTCGGGCGGAAGCGTGGTCGTCGGTTACGCTTTCGGCGGCCGGGCCTCCACGAAGGGAGGATAATCGACGGGCAGCTTAGCAATCTCCGCGAGCGCGTTCGCGAACACGTTTGCGACGCTTACACGTAGCTTTGCGGCGTTTGGAAAGAGTCCGGGATCTTGGTGCCAAGTAGGCTGGTCGGGACGGCAGCTAGCCTTCACAATAGGGCCGACATGCGAGTTGTAGATCCAGCGCCGCTGCGTGACCCCGCTGGTGGAGCCTTCGGGATGTTCGAATAGTTGATTACGTACGACCTGCACTTCCTTGACCACGTCGTAGTCCACGACAAACGGCAGCCAATCGTGAGTGTCCGCCAGGATCGTCTGCAGCCGATGCGCGAAGTAGTAGAACGTTTCAGTGTACAGCTCAACCAGAAAACACGCTTGGTAGTTGCGCTGGTAGGCAACCTGATCCTGGAATCTGACAGACGCAAAAACGTCCTTCATGAGGGCATAGACGCTGTTGAGCAAGAAGTTCAGCTGCTCAAGGCGATCAACAGCCTCGCGAGCCAGGTCGCAAGTGATAACTGAATGCCGGCTATTGAACGCCCAGGCGTGATACTTTCGAGCGAGGACGAGCTCTTCATCGAACGTCGAGCGCCCACGAACGACTTTCTCCGCGTCAGCCGAAGAGAGAGGAACGAGATCGAGCGGGGGCATATGCCAGGGAGCCGGGTCGATCACCCGGATAGTCTGACTCTCGGGCGGAGTCACGGAGGTCTGAAGATGCTTGGGCCGTGCTCGTTTCTTACGCATAGCACCCCGGGGAGAGCTAGCCGCAGAAGCTGTCGGGAATCTAGGCCAAGTTGCAATGAAACACGGACGCTGTCATCGCGAGTGAACTGGGAGGATTGCCCATCAGGGCGCGTTGCGTCGCCTTTTGTCCCGGCGCTGCGGTGCTAGGCTGGGCGCGGTTCCTTCTCGAACCGCTCTTTCACCCCCAGCCTGGAGTGCCGCATGCACACACAAGCCGCTGAGTCATCGCCGGTCACCGCCGTGCTGCCGCGTATCTACGCCTTTCTCACCCCACGCGAACAGATGCAGATCGAGGCCGCAACGATCGATCGGCTTTCACTCATCCACCGCCCGACGATACATCGAATCTGTGTTGACGTAGCTGCTGGCCATACCGATGGTGTGATCGTCTCAGCTGCCATGGTCCGCGAGGCGGACGTTGTTCGATTGAGCATGTTGGTCCGCGAGCTACCCGCAACCCCGGTTGTTGGCTTGGTGAGCGACGGTGCTGCTAGCACAGTGGCGGGTACACTGCTCCTGGGTCGGGCAGGGATTGACCGCCTGATCGATGTTCGCGATCGCAGTGGTTGGGGAGCGCTTCGCAGCGCCTTCACAGAGCAGCTGCCCGAGCAGTCTGTACGGACCGCCTTGACTGCGATTCTCACCGCAATCGAAGTTGACCCCGATGGGACCCGGACACTCTGCAAAGAGGGGCTGCGCCGATTCTTCTGCGAGATATTCGCTGACCGTGCCAGTACGGTGATACTGATCGCCAAAGAGCTGGACTCGCCGCCATCAAGCTTCAACAGCCGATTCTGCCGGGCAGGATTGCCGTCACCGAAGCAGTACCTGGCGCAAGCCAAGCTCGTTCGAGCGGCGTACCTCGGTGAAGCACCAGCCCTCACGCTGACGGCGATTGCCGGTCGGCTGCACGCCTCCTCGCCGCAATCGTACTCCCGCACCGTGCGTCGCCTGACAGGACTCTGCGCGGGTGAGTTCAGGCGGGCTGTCCATGGTCCGGCCATGATGGAGCGGTTCATGGCGGCCGTCGTTACGCCGTACCGAGACATTCTCCGCGACTTCGATCCCGTCCGCTCGAGGCTTCAGCTTGCCGACAGCGGGCAATCAGGACATGCCGCCTAACAAATCCGCAGTTCAAACACGGGCTCGATTCGTCGAGCCTCTTTTCTTGTTCGCAGCGCACCCGATTTCTGCTCGCGCGGGCAAGTTCTGCCGCCTTTAGCCAATACCATTCTGTGCTATGCTGACCGCGGTTCTTAACAGTCTCATCTCTTCCGCACAGGAGCGTGTCATGACCGCACACCCAACTGGACCCCACCCCCTTACCGGGGCGGAGACATTCGTGATCGCCAAGCTTGGCGATGGCTATCGGGTCTATGCACCCGACCGACCAAGCCAGATCTACTTTGTGAGCGGCAGTCGCGAGAACCCCTTATGTACGTGCGCCGAGTTCCGGTCCCACCCGGAGGGGCGCGCGTCCAAGTGTGAGCACATCGACGCAGCGTTCGGCCGCAACAGAGACTCGCAGCTCGTGGCGAACGGTCCGGCTGATGGAAGCCGGTACGCACCAGCCGTGTCCACCCAGCCTACGAAGGTCGACAGCACGTCAGCCGTGGAGATGGTCCTGAAGCGTAGCGTCAGTCCGGATGGCCGGATAGACTCTCTCTCGATTGAGCTGTCTTGCGAAGTCGCGCTTCTCACCGAAGGGGAGATTCGGGAGCGCGCTCTGCGGATGATCGGCTTGCAGCAGTCCATCGCGGATGGCTTCAACCAGAGCGGCAACCGAGCTAAGCCACGGGGAGTGACGACCGCGAACGGCGCGATCGCCGCGCAGCTCGTGAGCGTAGGCGGCATGGATGGCAAATGGGGGAGACGACTCTTCCTGGTGGTTCAGGTCCAGGACCGGCTGCTCAAGTTCTTTGGCACACAGAAGCAGCTGACGGATGCACTCGCCGGGGCTGGCTTCGGCGGGATCGGTCAGGTGAGTGAGGGAATGGTGTTGAACCTTCCCTGCCGCGTTGCCACGAAGCCGAGTCCTGATGGCAGGTACCAGAACGTGGAGCAGATCATGCCAGCGGGGAGTAGCTGATGGGCGCGATGGATGTTCCCAATGATCGCCCCGCCATCTTCGACAAGCCCCACCTGTCCCACTCCCGCATCAACCGCTACCTGACCTGCCCCGAGCAGTACCGCCTCTACTATGTCGAAGGACTACGACCGCGGATCGCCTCCGCAAACCTGATCTTCGGGAAGGCGATCCATTCTGCCCTCGCCCAGTTCTTCGCCGGTAGCTCCGATGCCGTGACTTGGTTCATGCACGAGTGGGACTCGGTCCTGAACCTGAGTGTCCAGTATTCGCACCGGGACTCTTGGGAAACGCTCAGAGCCAAGGGCCACATCCTGCTCACCCGGTTTCTACGGGAAGAGTTACCACGATTGGGCGATATCAAGGCGAGCGAGCAGCCATTTGACCTAAAGCTGCCGGATATCGAACTCCCCTTTGTGGGCGTGATCGACTTGATTGCCGATGTCGACCATCAGCGGACGGTGATCGACTTCAAAACCTCCGCGTCATGCTATCCGTCGCACGAGGTCCAACTGTCTGATCAGCTCACAGCCTACCAGATTGCAGAACCGGAAGCTGCCCAGCGGGCGCTCTGGGTCTTTGTGAAGACTCGGGATCCGAGAATCGAGTGGCAGCTCACGTCCCGGCGCAACGACCAGGTGGTTGAATACTTGGCTAAGGCACGGCTCGTCGCGCGCGAGATCGCGGCCGGCCACTTCTACAAGCGCCCGGGGTCCTGGTGTACCTGGTGCGACTTCTTGCCGGTGTGCCTGGGTAACGGGCGGAAGGCAGACGAGACGCTAATCAAACTCAACACAGCCAACGGATGACCGTTGGCTTTTTGCGTGGCAGCGAACGTTGCGGGAATAGCTTCACTCAGCGATCAACATCTCGCTGCCACGCACTAGTCAGGGGGCGGCGCACGGCCATCGCGCCGTCGGTATCGTCGCTTTGCAAGCTGTAGAAAGGATGAACCACCCCTTACAACGGCGGGGCCGCGCGCTAGTAAGCAGCGTCCAAAGGCTGAAACATCACGTTGACGCGGCCAAACCGTATTGGTGCGTGTTTCCGCCAACGTCGGCTCTGAGTTGTGATTAGAAGCGTGTCGCGCGAAAGCCAGGCGATCTTGATTCTTGGCCGCACCCAAGGCTCATTGGGGCCCGCCTGCTCCCGGTCACTTATGACAACGAAGTCTCGCAGTTCGGCCTGTCTGGCAGCTCCGGGCGAAATGAGAGAGATGTGGCGAGCGGCTCCGCCTACCGCACCGCAGTCGCGATGAGAAAGCAAGGCCTCATGAAGACTGTCGGGAGACATCACCCGCTGAATGACCTCGTCTTCACACTGGTTCTCGAGTACAGGGGCTATACGGCGCGATACGGTTCCATCGGGCGACCCTCCGCCCAACGCGAAGGGCACCAGAACCCCTAAGCAGGCCCAACAGATACGAGCGGAGTGTTGTGGCTTGACCATATGTGATCTTGCGACAAAGTCGCTGGGGAACAATAAAACCTCGTCAAGCCCGCACTACGCAAACGAGCACGCCGAGACCAACGGCTGCAACATCCCAACCTCGGCGTTCCTCTGTTGCGCGAGTCAGTAAGACGAGGGCCTACCAGCTCGCCGAGCCGGAAGCCGAGCAGCGAGCCCTCTGGGTCTTCGTGAAGACCCGAGATCCCAGGATCGAGTGGCAGCTCACGCCGAGACGCGAGGATCAGGTCATTGAATATCTCGGTAAAGCACAGCTCGTGGCCCGCGAGATCGCGGCCGGCCACTTCTACAAGCGCCCGGGGTCCTGGTGCACCTGGTGCGACTTCTTGCCGGTGTGCCTGGGAGATCAGCGGAAGACGGACGAGACGTTAGTGCAAATCAATACAGCCCACGAGTGATCGTGGGCCTTGTTCTGTCCGCGTTTGGCTGCCGAGCAGAGCGTCGGTTGAGAGTGTCGAACTAGCCTGAGGGCTTGTGGGACCGGGACCCGGCTGCTTCGCCGCGCTCAGCACGGCGGAGTCAGCTCTGCCACATCAGCGTTCGCGATCGAACAAGAGCGCGGACTTGAGCAACAGCCGGCCGCGCTGCGTCACGTCGCTGAGCCCCTTGAAGACTTGACGTGCTCGCTGTCCTACTCGAGCAGCGCGCTAACTGCATCTATGCGGGGCACTTTAGCTCCACGTAAGGTTCAGTCTGAAACCCCCGCCGGCAGCGGCCACTCAAAACATCGGGGGTGAGCGCTTCACCTCGACTGGAGCGTGCCGCTGTTCGTACGCAGGGATAAGGCGCCCCCTGTGTTTGTCGCAAAACCGGCCCTCGATGTCGCGTTTGCGGCCTTGTCATGTCCCGAAGCGTCCATATCGTGAGGGCCCCGGCCAACCTGGAGGCTCTCCATGGCGATCACCACCATCAAGATTCACCCGGCTATCGGTATCGCCCGGGTGGGCAACAGCCCCTCTGATTTCTTCATCGGCCCTGAAATCCCCGGCGATCACACGATCCCCCCGGGCGGCTACAAGGATGCGCAGTGCCGGATCAAGCGCCAGGCGGCGCGTTTCAGGCTGTTTGCCTACGACCAGTACGGAACTCTCGTCAAGGAGATCACCTCCGCCGATGGTGCGGTCTCATGGACCGTGCATCTAGTAAACAAAAAGGCCGCTACCGGCCGGAACGCCGGCGTCAATGCGTTAGACGTCACGATCGATCCCGGCGCCCGCACGATCAATGGCCCAAATCAGAACGCGAAGTTCGACACCGGTGTCTTCAAGGTGCCCGCTGGGTCGCCGGTCACGGTTCCCCTGGGTGAGATCCGCACCGACAACAACGGGCGTCTGATTGTCCTCGGTGGATTCGGGTCGTCTGCAAGCCCGACAGGGCACGCGCTCGGCAGCTTTCTCGACACGGATGAGTGGTACGACGATATCTCCGACGGCCCGGTAACGGCGACTGTGCAGATCGGGGCCCAGAACTTCAACGCGGTCAGTGCCTGGGTGATCGTGACACCACCCAAGTTCTCCCCCCAGACTGACAGCGTCGTAACGCTTTACGACACGTTGTACGAGTGGGCGGTCGAGAAGACCTGGCTCGCGGTGCCATCACCGGTCTCGTACACCGACCACATCTACCCAATCCTGGATCATGCCACCAAGACGCTGTGGGTGAATCAGTCGGCGAGCGGACATCACGCGTTCGTCCACCCGGTCATCGACCCGAATGCACGGCTCGCGATCTGGAACATGCTCAAACGGAACACTGGCGACATGCCGGCGATCAACAGTGGGCCCGACTCTGCCGGCGACCTCACCAATACCCAGTACGCCGTGCTTCAGGCCTGGAAGGACGGAAACTTCGTCAACGACTGGGCCGGGGTGCCGGGGCCGGGTGCGGTTGTGACGCCGGGGGGCCTGGACCGGGCGGCCCTGGAGAACTGTGTTGGTGCCGCCTTCTATCCGGGCATCGAAGCGGGCGGCTATCCGGAGGCGGACGCGAAGTTCCGCGACAAGAACAATTTCCTGGAGCCGTTCCGGCTCGATCCTGCCCGGATCAACCCCGGCGACGTGACGGCGCGGATGGCGTTGCCCTGGCAGAGCGACTTCAACGCCTGCGGGACCAACTGGTGGCCCGTGCCCCGGCCGAACCAGGTCCTGCCCCAGGCCGGGGGGTCGTACGTGGCGTGGAACAGGGGTATCGGCTCCGGTGCCGATATGGTGACCAACTGGCACACGCTCGGCTTCGTCGTCCAGCAGGCGGCGCAATACCTCGAAGTAGACCGCTGTGACACACCTTCAATCGCCCTGGTCACCCCGGCCCTTCATTTCAATGATGTGCCGCAAGGTCCGAACGGGGCGTCGCGCAAGCTCGGCCTCGCGGTCACCTTCGAGGTACAGTCAACTACTGCGGCGGTGTCTTTGGCGTTCGACTCCGGACCGTCGTTCCCTCGGCTTCAGCGGGTCACGCCGAGTCCGTTGGTCTTGGGGCCGACCGGCGCGAACACTGTGGCGATGGCGCGCCTCTGGATCACCTACGAGACGGGGGCGGTGGGTGAGAGCGTCACCGACCAGGTCACCGTTAAGCACGTCGAGAGCGGCGTTGTCTGGACGATTCCGATCACAGCGAACACGATCGCGCGGAAGACCACGGCCGTGGCACTCGTGCTTGACCGCTCGGGTAGCATGAGCGACGACCGAGGCGACGGCATCAGCAAGGTGCAGAGCGTGCGGGACGCGGCCATCGTGCTGCTCGACAAGATGCTGCCCGGTGACGGCGTCGGCATCGTGCGCTTCAATCAGGACGCTCAGCGTCTCCAAGGAGTCCTGGCGCTCGGCGACCCCAACGACCCGTACGATGCGAACCGTCTGAGCACACGAAATGTGTTGCAAGGACCGGATCTGAACCCGGGGGGGTCGACCTCGATCGGTGATGGGATCTACGAGGGGCGCAGCGCCTTGAACGACGCCACGGGCTTCGACCAGGTCGCGATGCTAGTACTCACCGATGGGATGGAGAACGAGCCTCGCTGGATTGCCGACGTCGCACCGCAGCTCGACAGCCGTACCTACGCAGTCGGGCTGGGCATGCCACAGAATATCAGCACCGCGGCGCTGCAGACCATCTCGGGGAATACTGGCGCCTATCTCCTGATCACGGGAGCCATCGCGGGAGACAACTATTTCCTCCTGCAGAAGTACTTCCTCCAGATCCAGGCGGGTGTGAGCAACGCGGACGTGGTCCTCGACCCTCAGGGACTCTTGCTCCCCGGCGCGCCCCAGTCCATCCCCGTGCGCCTGACGGAAGAAGACATGGCAGTGGACATCGTGCTCCTCACGCCGTATCCGCAATACGTTGACTTCCGGTTGTGCTCGCCGACGATGAAGATCATCACTCCGGCCACGGCTGCCAGCCAGCCCGGTGTGCAGTACGTCCCGTCCCGCGGGATGGCGTTCTATCGGGTGATGCTCCCCGCTGAGCTACAGGCGGGACGCTTCGACCAGGAAGGGACATGGGAGGTGCTGCTGCAGATCGGCCGGCCCTCGGGTGGTGGGTGGGGAGGCGTCCTTGGCGCACGGGCGGAGGGAGGAGAAGCGATCTCTCGCCGGGCAGCGGTCGCGCGTGCGGCTCTTGCTGGCGGCGGCCCAGGTGCGGAAGGCCCGAGCAGCACGGTCGGCCAGGCCTTTCGCGGCCTGCCCTACAGCGTCGTCGTGCACGCGTACTCCAATATTTCTCTCAAGGCGTCGATCCATCAGACGAGCTACCAGCCGGGAGCGACGGTTTATCTGAGCGCGTTCGTGAGTGGCTCGGGGATACCTATCACCACGGGCGTATTCGTATGGGCTGAGGTGGTTGGGCCTGCGGGGAACAGCTTCAGCGTGACGCTCGCGGGCCACGCCGACGCGAGCTTCGCCGGTCAGTTTCAGGCCGCCACGGCCGGCCTGTATCGGATCCGCGTGCGCGCTGCTGGAACATCGCCACGAGGATGGACGTTTGGCCGAGAGCAGACGCTCACGGCGGCGGTGTGGGCCGGCGGCGACCAACCACCCGCCCCCGGACGCACACCCGATCCCCTCTGCGACCTCATTGATTGTCTGGTCCGCTCAGGCGCGATCTCCGAGGAGCTGATTGCGCGGCTTGCGCAGAGCAGGATCGACCTGCGCGCGTTCCTGAAATGCCTCGAGGGCCGCTGCGCGCGGCGGCTGCAGCGAGGCCTCGAGCCTTCGGAGCCGCGATGATTCTGTCGAACCTGATCCAGCGACTCGATTTCGACGCAGCGATCGTCGGGGCCGGGCCGGCCGGCTCGGCGCTAGCGGCGGCGCTGGCAAGTCGGCAGCTGCGGGTGCTGCTGTTGGAGCGCCGCGCGACACCGGCCTTTCGTGTCGGTGAAACATTGCCGCCGAATGTGGGGACTCGGCTACGACGTCTTGGTCTCTGGTCCAACTTCCTCTGTCTCAACCCTAGGCCGTCGTATGGCGTATTGACGGCGTGGGGTGACGCCGACCCTGAAGCGCATTCGTACTTCGGTCATCCTGAGGGATGTGGGTGGGTGGTGGACCGCGCGGCGTTCGACCAGATGATGCGGCGAGCGGCAATCGATGCCGGAGCCTCCTTCGCACCACCCACCCGCCTGGTCGCAATCGACCGTGGCGAAGAGGAGTGGACGCTCCGGGGAGCGTCGTCCGCGGGCAACCTTCTGATTCATGCGCGCTTCCTAGTAGATGCAAGCGGACGCGCGGCGGTGTGTGCCGTGAGACTCGGTGCCCGGATCTGTAGGCTGGACCGGCTCGTCGGGCTCGTCTGGCGGCTCAAACGCGACCGTCCGGCAATGCCCACGCTGGTTGAGGCGACGCCTACCGGCTGGTGGTATACGGCCGCTGTTCCCGGCGGCGCAATGGTCGCGGTCTTCCTTGCGGAGGCCGACATGGCACGAAGGCTCCACCGCCCCTCGAGCCCCCGGTGGCCGACGCCTTGTCTCTCAGGAGCCCCGCTGACCGCCGAGCGGCTGCGGAGCGAGCGACCGCCGGGAGCTCCTCTGGTCTTCCCGGCTTTCACCCAGGCGCTTGAGCCGGCGGCGGGCGATGGCTGGCTAGCAGTCGGCGATGCGGCGGTGGGGCGCGATCCGATCTCCGGGAGCGGGATCGACTTCGCGCTTGCTACGGCCGAGATCGCATCCCAGGTCATCGTTTGCGCCTTCGGCGGCGATCGCTTTGCCCACAGCCTCTACGCAAGCCTGATCCGGCGAGACTTTGAGTCCTACATCGAGGAGCGCCGTTCAGTCTATGTGCTGGAGGCACGGTGGCCGGAGGCGCCGTTCTGGCGACAGCGGCGCGCCGCGACAACGCTCGCTCCGCCGAACTAGCGGCCGGGCTTTTTTCAGACCGCTGTGTCGCGGGAGGCAAGCATTTTGTTTGCCACCTCGATTCGAGGAGCGCGCCTTAACGCGCCGCCCGGCTTCGGTATCGCGTTCCCGCTTGAACAAGACGCAGACCTGATCCCGGTCTAGCTTTAAGAGCGTCTGAGCGTTTCAGATCACTAGTGCGATTTTCCGGGTACGCTCGGCTATCCTGGCCGAGTTACTTCAGACAGGCATTCGGCCAGGTAGGGCATGTGACCCACAAGGAACTCGCACGCGCCGCGGTCCGGCTTGACGACGCCGGCACACCGGCCGACCGGTACGCGCTCCGGACAATGCTCGCCGATAGGCTCCGCGGCGATCTCCGGCTCTACGGCGCCCGGCTCCACGCGCTCGAGGCCGACTACCAGCGCTTCCTCTCGAGCTGGACCACTGAGCATGTGCCGCCGGGCGCGATCCCGACCCGGCTTCCCGAGGACGTCCATGCCCGCCGCCGGTATCTCATCGGCGGTCTTGTCGCGCTCACCGCCGAGTCGCTCCTAGCCGCATGGATTTTCGCGCACAGAGGCGTCCTGCCGCTCTTTGGCATCGTGGCCGCGGTCTGCGTCACCCTGGTCTTCGATGGTGCCCTAGACCTGCTCCTGGTGGCCAAGAACCCCCGTCCCAAGGAGGCCTTGCGCACCTTGAAGCGCCGGCTCGTGCTGCCGGCCTTTCTCGCCTTCGTGCTCGCGGCTGCCTTCCTGGCGCTGGCCCGCTATGTGGAAGGCGGTTTGGCACTTCTTCTTCTGCCGCTCTTCAGCGGGGCGCTTTGGGTCGCGACCATGGCACTCCTGCTGTTGGCCGCGGCACTCTTCTGCGCCGCCCACCTCTACGGGACCACCCTCCGGCAGGAACGGGAGTACGCCGAACTCGACCGCGAGGCCCGGCAGAACTTCGCCTTCCTGCGCGAGCTCGAGCGCGAGGGTCCGCTCGTCGAGGTCAAGGCGGGCTCGCCGGACGGGGACGCCCACGGATCGTCCCGATCGGCCTTCCAGTCTGCTCGCGGCATTAACGCCGCCCTGCTCCTGCTTGCGGCAGTGGGCGCGCTCACCAGCTGTCAGCCGTCTCATGGCTCTACCGCCGCTGAGACCGCGGCTGCCCGGCCGGAGCGTTCCCGCTGCGACGTGGTGCTGGATCTCTCGGGCAGCGTGGTGGGTCTCGCTCGCGTCTGGTCCCACGTGCGGGATGAGCTGCCGGCCATCATCACGGGCGCGCACTGCCGCGAGCTTGCGGTCTCGGGGTTTGATACCGACGGCTGGATGCTCCGGCCGCTGGTGCGGCCGCTTGAGCTGCCTGCACCAGCTACACCGGCGGATGCGGGGGAATGGGCCGCGTTCGGGAACTTCGAGCAGGCGGCTGCGGCGGACGGCCAAGCGCGCTACGCCGCCACGGTGCGCGACACGCTCCGGGTGCTCGACGGCGTGCAGCTTCCGGACTCAGGCGTTGGAGCGAAGGGCTCGGATGTGGTCGGCGTGGTCCAGCGGTTCGCCGCACTTCGCGATCCAGAACCTCGGCTCGTGCTGCTCCTGACCGACTTTGCCGACTCGCGCTACCGGGTCATTCCGCCGATTCCGGCGCCGACTGGCGCTATTCGCCTGATCGTGCTCTTGGCCCCGGCGAGACCGAAGGATGCGAGGCTCGCGATCGGCAGGGAACTGTCCGCAGCCGACCAGTACGAGAACCGGTCGCGGGAACTGAAGCGCGCTGCTCCGTGGGTGATAGTCGTGCCGTACTTTACGGAGAACCTTGCCGACGTCGTTGCAGAAACCACGACCGTATCTGCACGCAGCCCCACGGGGCGGACACCCCGATGAACTTCGATCTCATCGAGCTCGGCATCGTCGTTCTCGTGTTGAGTCGATGCCTCAGGATCGTGCCGAAGGGACCGTGGCGTGGTTGAGGTGTTCGGCACGCGGCTGCCAGAGGCCAGAGGACCTGGCGTGCATCTGCTGCCGCGGTACCCACCGCTCTGCGAGATCGAGCTGGTTCCGAACGGTGACCCAAGTGCGGTAGAGCGCGGGCTCCGGCCGATTCCGGAATCGATGCAGGTCAAAGCGCTCGGGCTTGTCTTGCTCTTCGCCGGGTGCTGCTGGCCCCTGTTTCGCAACGCGTTTGACACCGCGCCCTGATCGCCGGGACCAGTGTGGCCTCGCGCTCGGAGGGAAGCGCTCGTGCTTGACTGAAGCGGAACTGGGCTGCATTGTGAGCAAAATCCCCGTTCATGAGAAGCACCAACAGGCGGCAGTCGACCCAACGACTCCAAGCGACGTGCTGAGACCGCCCCACGATACCAATAGGGCCCTACGCGGCGTGAGGTCATGAAGGCTTGCAGGAAGGCAGAGCGTGCGCCTTGACCTGATTCTCCTAGGTGTACTCCTGCTTCTGCTAGCGCGATCGCTGCGATACGTTCCACCAAATCACGTCGCAGTCGTCCTTCTATTTGGCCAACGCACGAGCTGGGTAAAGAGGGAAGGTCTCAGCTTCTTCCCCTTTTTTCCGTTCGTGTTCAGCGGCATCATCATCGACATGCGGGGGCAGAAGGAATCGTTCAATATGGAAACGGTGCGCACCGGAGATAAGTCTGAGCTGGAGATTGCAGGACAAGTCTTCTGGAGCCCCGATCCAGAGCATGCGATAGCGTACCTGAACAATGAGGGGATCTTGAGAGCGAGGCTGGTAAGTGATGTTCAGCAAGCGCTCTTGGACTGGCTGAGGACCGCTGACCTGGACGATGCATTCGGTCGAAAAGACGGCAAGGCCCTCGGGGAAGCGGAAGACATGGCCACGGGAGTGGTTCAGCGCGTTGCCCAGAGGGAAACAGGAAGACTAACGCCGACCAACCTGCAAATGCCGTCGTTGGGTATTATCGTAACTCGCCTAAACGTCACACTGATTCGGGCAAAGGGAGCCGCCCAGACAGAGCTGGAATTCTACCCGCTGGGTAGGTTGATACAGAGGTTGACATCTCTTTTGAGCATCTCTACCGAGAAGGCCACCGAGATCGTGCAAGTTGAGAGCGGTAAGGTGGAGAAGCGCATACACGAAGTCTCCCCCACCATCAGGCCCGAGGTCATGAAGGCAGCGGTTGACATGATCCGCGAGTTCAAAGCTCAGCGGCGATGAACAGTGAGTGCGCCGTCAACCGCAGAGGAGAAGGTACCACGCTTCACAACCTGCTTCGTTGAAGACCGGTAAAGAGACCCCGGCACGCTCTTACTCGGCAGGTCAACGGGTTTCCGATCTTTCGCCTGACTCTTCAGTCGCAGGGGTTCGGGCTGACGGATAGTTGAGGTGAGAGTCTGGAAGACTAGGGGTCAGTAGAGGACTTGAGCTTGCACGCTCGCCATCAGGGTCGAGCAACTCCTCAAGATAGCCGGCCAGTTGCTTGATAGAGACGACAGCGGCCCATCGGTCACGCTCGAGTGAGTATTGGCGTATGAGGTTCAGATGGCTCCCGATTTGGTTCAGCAGTGCTTCTATGGCAGGCTCTGGCTTGCCGCTGAGCAGGGCTTCGCGCGCATTCTCGAAAGTCTTGAGTCGCTTGCGGCGGAAAAGGGCAGAGTTCCAGTTCCGCTTGGTTTTCATGTCAGCGATGTCCCTGCGATCATCCGTGATGTAGGCATCCAGGAGTTCTTGGGTTCGTGGGAAATTGTGCGACCTGGCGGGTTCGATGGCGTTGGAAAACTTCTCCATTAGCGTAGTGTGAATTAGCTTCTCATAATCACTAGCATACCGCATAAGCGCGAGATATGGAACGAGGTGGGTTGTGGATAAGTACGCTGATGCTGCTCGGCGGATATGGGTGATCGTGAAGGAGGCAAACGCGACACTCAAGGACGAGAAGCCGGCTTGAGTCGAAGGGAGGCCTATGGCTCAAGAGTTAGGTAAGCCGGGATTCGTGCCGCTCCTGCGCGCGATCAGCGTGGGACTCATTCTCGCAGGCCTGTTCTGGTCGGAAATACAACGGTCGATCTCGCAAGCCGGTGCGCCTTCTGAACAGCGACCAGGAGCAGGAGGCCCAGGAACGCGGCCGCCGGCTGAGCCCCCTATCGTAACCGCGCGCCGTGAGATCCCCCTCATTCTCACGCGGCTCTATGGCGCACTGAACAAGGGTGATATCAGCTCGGTCCAAGGATTGCTCACGACACGACTCGCATCGGACGCCCGAAAGCTGGACCAACTCTGCCGGCCATTCACGTACCGCGCCCACTACATCGACAAGCTCCTCGAGCGGCCGAATGGCCGTGTCGAGGTGCTCGTGCGATCTCTCCATCAACCGCTAGAGGAACTTGCGCGCGTCCTGACCTTCGCCCGCACCCGAGACAGCTTTGTTCTGGAATCCATTGAGGACGCGGCGAGTCCGCCCGGCTACGGGCAGACTCAGCCCTGGTTTGATGCAGAGGTGAAGGCGGGAAATGAACTAGTGCGTCAATTCTTGTACGCCCTTCATGCAGGTCAAGACGCCACTGTTCGGAGTCTGATCTCCAACAACATCCATCTGGACGCCTTTTCTCAGCCCTCGTGTCAAGCCGTGGTGCAAGATCTGTCTCAAGTCAGAACGAACGGCGGGCGTATGGAGAATTTTCAGGGTCTCAAGGTTCACGTGGAGGTATATACCAGCAGCCTGTACTGGGGAAACTGGCAAGTGTGGGTGGATCGCGTTGGTGATGCGCAGCAGATTGTAAAGCTCAACGCGCCAAGTCGAGACTGCCAGTCGGCAGGTGGGATTGTGGTGGATCCGAAGCTAGAGTCGTACACCCTGGCGCGGTTCGGCCTGGGCGGTCATCGGACAACACGGGCCAGCCTCACGCCGCATAAGGTAGAGGAACAACCTACGGATACTGCATCCACGTCGCCCAGTGTGCCAGAGAGCGTGACAGTCGCCGATGTAGACAGCGCCCCGAACTCGGCGCAGGAGACTGCCCGGACTGTGGCTGGGGGGCCTGTGCTGGACATCCAATTGCTTGAAGTACCGCCTGGAAAGGAATTTCGAGACTGGATGGATATCCATTCCTTTCTTGCCGCCCGCGGGTTTGGGTTTAACTCATGGTACTACGCTAACGCAGTAGACAATCCGCATGGCCCCGTGCTCGTGAAGGACTTTCTAACTCAAGCGACTGCCAAGAATCTGTACGACGGGAAGATCCCGTACACCGGCGGTTTGGAGCGACCAGGCGACCTGCGGTCGTTTCAGCACGCGTTGATCGGTGTCGCCGATCTCATGAGAGCCGCGCATCCGCGTCCGGAAGATATGAATCTGACGGTGAACGAGTTTATCCACTCGCGGGTTATGCGCACGAAGTGAAGCACATTCTCTGCAGGGTGCTCAGATGAAAGTACCAGGGAAGCCAAGCCGCGCTAGCAGCGCGAGCATGGCTGCTGAGGTGCGGGTGTGATCAGGCTTCTTGGGCCACGTCTGTGGTCAGAGCTGAGCGAGTTGGGGCGGCGGCCAGCGATCTCATCGGTCAGCTCGGCGTGCTCGAAAGGTGGGCGGGACTCTATGCCGGAAGCTGGCCTGACCGTTCGACCGATCACGATGTGGTTGTCCACGTAGAAATCCGGCACCGCGCGCCCGGTATGCGGTTAGGTGGGCGGAAGTGGCCGAGGGAGGTGTGTCGGATCCTCTCGTCTGGCCTCGAACGGGCGCCGCGGCTAGGGCACCGGCTCAGCCTCCGGCTGAACTGCGCGATCAAACCGGCAGACCTGCGGGAACTCTACCGAGCAGGTCTCAGGTAGTCGGTGGTGACGTCTGGCCCAGATGGGCAAGGTGCGCCGCCTGTGAATCCCTCGCCGGTCTGCTACCCTACGCACACTCGCGATCCAGACCGCCGGCCAATACCCCTCCGATCCGGACCAATGCGTCCGGGATCACACCGGCCGCATGCGCGTCGGGTTGCGAGAGTCCCGCGGCCCCGTCCGCCTGGGCGGTGCGCAAAGAGACCCTGCAAGGGTCTCTTTGGGCTCATCAGTGTTGCGATTGCCCCGAGTGTCGTTATGCCGCTTCCAGCGCGTCGTCATCGAGTGGTAGAATGTCTTTGAGTGCAAGCAATTCCTTGAGATAGGGGTCCACACCAGTGGCCTCTGAGAGCCCAAACCACCGTCTTTCTGAATGCTCCCCTTCGTCGTAGCCTCAGCGCAGATCCTCGTACCCTCACCCCGCGGAGGCTTCATTGACACTACACACTCACGATGTGTATACTCACAGCATGACGAAACACGGGACGACAACCATGCATCGCCGGGTCAACATTACGCTCCCCGAAGAGACGCTGGCGTTAATTGATCGCGCAGCCTCCAAGGGCGATCGGAGTCGGTTCATTGCCGAGGCCGTTCGGTACTTCGTGAAAACCCATGGCACAGCGAAGCTCAGACACCTGCTCAAAGAAGGATATCAAAAGCGTGCAGCCGAATCTCGGGCAATCGCTGAGGAGTGGTTTGAGATCGAAAATGAAGTATGGCCAAAAGAATAGCCTACCCCAGACGGGGCGAAGTCTGGTTGGTGAACTTCGACCCCACCGTGGGAACAGAAATCAAGAAGACCCGACCAGCGATCATCCTTCAGAATGATATCGGCAACCGCTACAGCTCTCTCACGATTGTAGCGGCCATCAGCTCACGGAAAGAGAAGGCGGTCTATCCTACCACGGTGCCGATCCAAGCCCCGGAGGGCGGGCTGGCACATGATTCTCTCGCTCTTCTCGACCAACTCCGATCGGCCGACAAACAACGCCTGGTCAAGAAATTAGGACGACTGAAGCCGGAGACGATGCGGCGTGTTGAGGCTTCGCTGCTCATAAGCCTGGGCATGGTTGAAGTGTAGAAACTCACGGGCGGGCGAATGCTCGCTCGTGAGATCTTCTGCCCCAGCAAGCACGTCATACCCGATAAGGTGATTCTTCTTGAAGATCTGATCCCCATACACCACCTTCGGATACACGTTCAGTCTTATGGCTCCAACAGTCCCTAACGAGGCTATGCGTTCATGCCGCTTTGGTGGCGGGTTCCTTATCCGGTGGCAGAATCTTCTTGAGTTGAAGTAATTCCTTTAAGTAAGGCAGCAGGTGTTCAAACCTTATTTCCCGCGGGGTCGCTCACGCCGCGGCGCGACGACCAAGTAGTTGAATACTTGAGTAAGGCGCGGCTTGTCGCCCGCGAGATCACGGACGGTCGCTTCTACAAGCGTCCAGGGTCGTGGTGTAAGTGGTGCGATTTCCTGCCGGTGTGTATTGCTGATGACCGAAAGGCAGAGGAGACGCTAGTAAAACTCAACACAGCCAGCGGAGTGATCCCTGGCTGTTTTGTCTTTGGTTGCAGCGGGGGAGTGTGGCCTCAGTGGTCGGTTCTTCTCTTTCTCTTCGAGCAGTGCTTGCCAGCGTTCAACGGTCAATAATCGCGATCAGAATGGGAACAACATGGATGTGTTGCAATGTGCAACGGGTGCGTGCTAAGCTACGGGGAGTTCCCCTAATAGCGGCGAGGACTCTTCCGTGGCACGGTCGATGCCCAATGGCCCTATTGCAATCTTTGGGCAGCACTTCGAAATTACGATCCAGTTCCAGACCGACAGTGAGATGGAGGTCGACGGTACGAACCACCCTGCTCGACGGACCATAGTGTCAAAAATTCAGATTCGGGAGCCAATGTTCTCATCCGACAAGACCCAATTTGACGACCGCAGAAACAGCTCGTCAGCTTCGACCGATCACATGGATCGGTCTGCTGCCGGCCGGCACTCGATCAACTTTGTTGTCAACTCCCAAAAGCCACTGAGCAGAATTACGGCCGCTGACGTGCCACCGGGGCTTGACGCGGAGGATGTTGCGACAGACGCGTTCGGGTACTGATCCGCAGTCGGAAACCAGCCTTGAAATACACAAGTCTCGGAGTTCGCCAGGAGGAGTGGGTCATTGCTCGCTCTCAGCTTCCGGGTCCGAGACTTGGTTCACGGCTACGTCTACTTAACCGACCTAGAACGGAACGTCATTAACCACGGTCTGTTCCAACGATTGCGCCACATTCGGCAAAACGATGTGGCGTTTTTTGTTTACCCTTCTTTGAACATCTCTCGTTTCGAGCATTCCGTCGGGTGCGCTGCAGTGGCTGGCAAGATGGCGGCAAGCCTGCTGAGAAGTCTCGATTGGCCCGCTTACAGGTCCGAGATCGGGCTCTCCGAGGACGACTTCCTTCAAGTCTGCAGGCTCTACGCCCTCCTTCACGACATCGGTCACCTCCCGCTCAGTCACCTGTTTGAAATGGCTTTCGAGGACTTTGCGGCTAAGCAAGGCAGAGAAAAGACGCTTAGAGAGATGTGTTCAGAGTGGTTCGGCGGCGAAGGGTTTGACAAGCTGCACGAGGCGTGCGGCTCGCGGCTCGTTGTGCGGTTGCTCAACGACCTTGCATGCGATCCCAAGATCCGTAATCGCGTAGAGGAGCTCACGAGCGTAAAGCGGCTGGCTCCCGAAAACGTCCTCGTTCCGGTCAAGCAATTGATCGATTCCGAAATCGACGCGGATCGCATCGATTCCACTGCACGCGATGGGGCGCTGGCGGGCGGCGAATACGGGACCTACAACATCGACAGGATCTGTTCTGCGGCATTCCTCCACAGGGCTCAGGCCGGTTGGCGTCTCGCGTACTCGCACAAGGCGCTGGCCTCAATCGAGGCACTTCTCTTTGACCGCTGCCGGACGCACACTTGGATTCATTTTCACCCGAGGGTCGTTGCGCTTAAGGGGGCTGCGCGAGTGGCAATAAGCCATCTCCTCGTCAATGGCGATGTAACGGCCAATAGCTTCCCGGTGGATAACCCACCGGAGATGGCACTGCGGGATGACGTTTGGCTCTGGGACCTGATTCGGCGCCTCCCGGAATCCAAAGACGAGGGCAATGTACTTTCTGCAGCGCGGAGGGCGCTGCTCTATCGGAGCAAGGGAGCTGTCTGCCTGCTGTGGAAGAACCGAGCCAAATACCACCATGCTCAGGAGCAATTGAGGCAAGTCGCGGAAATTCGAGAAGTCCCATTCAATCGACTCGGACGTCCATATGAAGAATGGTTAAGCGAACGACTTGGTACGCTCTGCAGGATCTACGTGAACAAGTTTAGTCCTCTCGGGAAACGTAAGGTCATTCTTACCGAGGACGGGGGAAGTGTCTCAGTCGGCGAGCTGGCCGACCTCTCAACCGTTGTGAGTTCATTGACTGATGTGTGGCGGATGGAGCCTCAGTACCATCTTATCCTGTTCGGGACCGGCGAGATCTCGGAGAAGAAGCGCTCGGAGTTTACTGACCGGTGGGTTCAAGCGACCAGCGAGTGGTTGCATCGAGAGGAACCGTAGTTAAAGGGTCACCAGGCCGTTGACGCTTCCGGAGCAGGTAGCCCTGTTGCGCGCATCGTGCTTGCCTGCTCTGGTGACGCTGCGGCGAAGGAGAGCGCTGTCCGTCACGCCGCGGGGGCTGCTCGATAGTTGCTCCCGCAGGTAACTTGTGCCGCCTTTGAGTTGCTCTTCGCTCTGGTACCTTATGACACTCGCGACCCAGAACCGCCGGCCAACAATCCCCCTGATCTGGACCCTTGAGTCCGGGATCGCACCGGCCGAATGCGCATCTGGCTGTGAGAGTTCATACGCGGAGTAGCCCGCCTTGACGATCCGCAAAGAGACCCTGCAAGGGTCTCTTTGGGCTCATCAGTGTTGCGATTGCCCCGAGTGTTGTTATGCCGCTTCCAGCGCGTCGTCATCGAGTGGTAGAATGTCTTTGAGTGCAAGCAATTCCTTGAGATAGGGGAGCAGGGTGTTCAAACTATTTCCCGCGGGGTCCACCACAGGGGATACGTCGACACTGGAACTCTGTTTCGTCTCGAAAAGAAGCCCCAATGTCGGTGTTCGAAATCCCTCGTGTCTCACATACGGAAGTCCCTCCGGTAGCACAAGTCTTTGAAACCGTGGCCGGACCTCGGGCGCGACGTCCATCCACAGGCACTTCAGATTCCGACCTAACCGTTCGGCGTAGGCAAGCGCGGCCTCCACATCAACCAGCTCCGGGGCGGCTGCCTTAGCGGCAGCCTGGATCAGCGCCATCTGGGTCTCCACGGTTTGGACACGTTCGCGGAAGACTTCCTTGGTGTACGTGCCGTCCTCCCGCAATTCATAGATTCTGCGCCGGCGTTCCTCCAGGGCTGTCAGTTCCCGGGATCTCTTCTTCACCTCATCCTCGTACTCGGCCCGCTTCTTCTCCCAATCGCTGAGCACGGTGGCTTTGATAGCGGCCATGAGTGATCGCTTGAGCACAATCGTCTCGAGCCGGCCGGCAAATTCCTTTTCGAGCAGGTCCTTGGGCAGACTCTTCTTGTACATGCTGCATTCTGAGTTGAAGCACGAGTAGTATGGGTAACGTCGGGCTTTCCCGCGCGAGGTGCCGCCGGTCAGCTGGCGACCGCAGGAGCCACACAGAACGGTCCGGCGGAGCGGGAACTCCGGATTGAAGCGGTTGCGTTTCTTGGCGAGCGGAGTGCTGAGCCTCCCGGAACGGACAAGCTGAATCTTTAGAAGCTCATCGGATGTGATCATCGCCTGATGATGCCCCTGATGCTCCTCCCCGGTCCACGGGTTGACTAGGATGCCAGCGTAGAACTTCAGATAGTCATTGAGAACACGGTCGACAAACTGGGGACGGGTACGCATCCCCCGGTACTTATACAGCCCCTTCTGATCGAACAGCCGGGCCATCTCCGCGTTGGAGCGAATCAGGCCGGTCGCATACTCGCGAAGGGTTGTTTGGATGATGGGGAATATCTGTTCGTGTGGCAGGTCGGGGACGGTCTTCTTCTCCCCGCGTTTGGCGTGGCGGGCACAAGCGTAACCGGTGGGCGGCTTCCACGGCCAGATACCATCGCCGAGCCGGGTTTTCATGCCGTCGGTACAGCGCTGCGTGCGCACGGCGTTGTCGAAGTCGGCGCTTGCCGCCAACACCGTTTCGACGAGCTTCTCGGCGGGTGAATTGCCGATCGGCTCGGTGACGGAGTGCAAACTCACCCCATAGCCGTTCAGCGTCTTGCGGAGGGCGAAATGGTCCTCTGTAAGGCGAGCAAAGCGGTCCACCTTGGCGACGACAAAGGCCGCAAGCGTGCCTTTATGCTGGCGGCAGAATTCGAGCGCCTTGAGCAGCTCGGTGCGATCCGCCGTCTTCGCCGATTCTCCTTCCTCTCTGAAAACCTGGACGACCTCGATGCCACGCTCCTGACAGTATTTGCGGCAGATCTCCTCTTGGAAACTGAGCGAAGTGCCATTGACCTGTTTGTCGTCGCTTACGCGGGTATAGATAACTGCCCTCATATGTTTGGTATATCAAACCTTCGCTTCTCTCTCAAGTGAGCTGTTGTTGCTGGGCTCCTCTGTGTGAGACCTGCGCTGGCTCTGCAGCTGCGCGCCCCAGATCAGTTCCGAGAGTGCGTGTATGGCGTCGCGGAGCTGCTCCGCTTCCGCGTCAGGTAGGTTCATGCTGGGAACGAGTTGTTTGACTTGCTCTGTCGTTAGCATCGCTGGCAAGTGTACATGACGGCGTAGCTGCTCCAAGGCAGCAGAACCCGTCCGAAGGACCAAGCTGTGCCGCCTTTTAGCGTTTCCCTGCTGCTGTACACTCTCTAGCATGACCAATCAACCGCTCACCCTCGAGATGGCCGCACGCTATCACGAGGCGATCCCGGACCGCGTCCGGCAATACCTCCATGACCGTGGTGTTCACGACGAGATCCTCGAATTGCACTCCATCGGCTGGGACGGCCAGCGCATCACCATTCCCATCTTCGACCGCGACGGGGAGCTCGCGTATTTCAAGTTGGCCAAGGATCGGGAGGACCTTACTGGTAGCTCCAAGATGCGCATGCCTTTTGGGGCGGCCGTGGAGCTCTACGGCTGGGAACGGGTCCGGGCCAAACCCTGCCAGATCATCATCTGCGAAGGCGAGTTCGACCGGCTCGTGCTCGAAGGCCACGGCTTCGCTGCGGTCACCTCGACCGGCGGCGCGGGTGTCTTTCGCGCGGAGTGGGCTGATGCCTTCCGCGAGATCCCAGAGGTGTATGTGTGCTTTGACCGGGATGAGGCGGGCCGCCGCGGTGCCGAACGCGTCGCCCGGTTGATCCCGCAAGCCAAGGTCGTCGAGCTCCCCATCGAGGTCGGCGTAGGCGGCGACATCACCGACTATTTCTCCCGCCTGGATAAGACGCGCGATGACTTCCTGCAGCTACTCGCGCAGGCACAGACTATTCCGCCCGAGGCGCCGCGACTCGAACCAGTGACGCCTCGCGATCCCGAACGGGGCAGAGAGGTGCGCGAGCTCAAAGCCCGGGTACGGATCGAGCAGATCATCGGCAGCTACGTCCAGCTGGAACCGACCGGCCAGGCGCTCCGGGGCCTCTGCCCGTTCCACGAAGACCGGGTGCCGTCACTGGTGGTCTATCCCGGGACCCAGAGCTTCTACTGTTTCGGCTGCGGTGAGCACGGCGACGTGCTGACGTTTCTGATGGACATCGAGCGGATCGGCTTCCGCGACGCCCTGGACCTGCTCAGGCAACGGGCTGCTTGATGGCAACGCTTTCCATGGAACACCCACCCGATCCACAACCGAAACCGAAGGACCGTCCGCGTCCCATCTTCTCAGCAGTCTTGGACGACGGAACGCTGGTCCAGACGCTCTACCGGTCCGCCGAAAAGCGGACCTTGTTTGCTTTGTGGCGCAGTGGCGAGATCACGTATGAACCCACGCTGGCGAATGGTAGCGAGCAACTCATCCCGTACACACCGACGAACCCACTGATCGCCAATGGGGTGGTACTCCTCCCATCCGAACCCGAGGAGTACGGTTCCGAGGACGCGCTCGTGGCCGAGATCCAAGCCTACATCCATCGCTACGTCGATCTCTCCCCGCTCTTCGAGCGGATTGTGAGCTACTATGTCCTCTTCACCTGGGTCTACGATGCCTTCCCAGAGCTACCGTATCTCAGGGTCCGTGGCGACTACGGGAGCGGCAAGTCCCGATTCCTACAAGTCGTAGGCTCGGTCTGCTACAAGCCGATCTTCGCGAGCGGAGCCTCAACGGTTTCGCCCTTGTTTCGGATGATCGACGCTGTGCGCGGTACGCTCCTCATCGACGAAGGCGACTTTCGGTTCTCGGATGAGCGGGCCGAGGTCGTGAAGATTTTGAATAACGGCAACGCCGCTGGGTTTCCGGTGCTCCGCACCGAGGTCAACGCCAAGCGCGAGTTCACGCCCGCAGCATACATGGTGTACGGGCCCAAGCTCATCGCGACCCGGAGCTTCTTTGAGGACCGCGCGCTCGAGAGCCGCTGCTTGACGGAAGAGATGGGCACACGGCCCCTCCGGGAGGAGATCCCGCTCAATGCCACAGCCACTGCCAAGGCAGAGGCCCTTGGGCTTCGCAACAAGCTGCTCCTGTTCCGGTTTCGGAATTTCTGCAAGTCTGGGATCAACGCGGAGCTCGTGGATCGAAGTCTTGAGCCCCGGCTCAACCAGGTCTTCGTGCCGCTCCTGAGCGTCATCCAGGATGCGACGGTGCGTAGCGACCTGATGCAGTTGGCCCACGAGTACCAGCGCGAGCTGGTGGCGGAACGGGGCCAGGCGACCGAGGCGCAGGTGTTGGAGGCGATCCGGGAGCTCATGGCCAACCAGCCTACCCGACCCACGATCAAGGACGTCGCGACCTGGTTTGCCGACCAGCATGCCGACGAATACGAACGGAAGATCACCGCCCGCTGGATCGGCTCCATCATCCGAACCAAACTTCAGATCAAGACCCGGCGAGGACAGGGAGGAGGCTATGTCATTGCCGCCGACGAGGAGCCCAAGCTCCGGCGGCTCTACGTCAAATACGGTCTCGCCTCGTCAGGTGAACTTGGTGACCTTAGTGAACGTTCGCCGGGGGATGCGAGCCAGGGAGGTGTCCCGGACGCCGCATAAATCCTAGCCTCGTATTTTCCGTCATCCCCACCCTCGGTATACCCGCCAGACATTCACCAAGTTCACTAAGTTCACACCCTTCATGAATCGTCCATGGGGCTGGTGCATACTGGCGCCGTATCAACCCCGACCGGATCAAGATCTTACCCTCAAGGGTCAGAAGTTTCGCCTTGGTTCCTTCCGGCAGTCTGGTAGGGTTGCCGCGTTGATCTGATCGACAGACCAGATCACGCGACGCTCATGGCACGCAAACTGGACAACTACCTCAAGAGCCACCGCAAGCGCACCGGCTTCTCGCAAGACGACGTGGCCTTTCTTGTTGGCATGAGCGGAGGTGCCAAGGTCTCCCGGCATGAGCGGACGGGGCGGCTGCCGAGCCTCACGACCGCATTCGCCTATCAGGAACTGTTTGGCCTTCCGTTGCGCGAGTTGTTTCCTGGCATCTACTACAGAGCCGGTGCAGCCGTGCGGAGGCGAGCGCAGATTCTCGCTGGGAGGTCCAACACCTCAATTCGCAAACAGGTCGCCTTAAGGCTTATCGCTGAGTCCGGAAGTCCGACTCAGCCATGGGAACATGCGGCATGATGAGCTGCGCGTCCTGGCGGTCGATCCGATCCACAAAGGCTTCGGCTATGTTGTCATCGAAGCGCCCGGGTTGCTCGTCGATTGGGGCGTGGCACATGTCCGTGGGCCGAAGCACAGCGGGTGCCTCCGCCGGCTGGGCGAGCTGGTCGAGCAGTATGCGCCGGATGTGGTGGTGATCGAGGACCCGGCTGTCGATTCGCACCGGTGGGCGCGCGTCCGGCGACTGTTGCAGGACATCCGTGAGTGGGGAGAGGAACGAGGACTCCGCGTGCGGATGCTGTCGCGCCGCCGGGTGCGACGAGTGTTTGGTCGGTGGAACGCGCGGACCAAGGAAGAGATCGCAGCAGCTGTCGCTGCCCGGTTTCCCGAACTGGCTGACCGGCTTCCACCGCACCGCAAGTGCTACATGAGCGAGGACCTGCGGATGAGCATCTTCGACGCAGCGGCGCTCGCGGTAACCGTAGTGTCGATCAACAACTGCCCGTCGCCGCCAGTAACCACAAGGTGCGAAAATGTGGTGACCCTTGCTGTCGAGTTGCCTTCCGACATAAAATCGTTTCCTTTAGGTGTCCATACCCTCATTGATTGAGCCC
>JACXTT010001499.1_pt1 | contig 38681 bp, 33 predicted proteins | sample 9270951 | NCBI WGS metagenome assembly JACXTT01 (sample SAMN15532306, study PRJNA645909) | rock metagenome | isolation source: weathered quartz diorite | place: Puerto Rico | collected 2017-06-21
CCAACTGTAACATAGCCGGCCGGCTCTCCCGATTGAAGGTCCGACGAATGAGACCTTCAGTGCGCAGCAGTATGGAGACCGTATTTTGCAGCGCGTGAATTTCGAGCGCGGGCGAGGGCGTCCTTCTTCTTCGCTCGATGCTTCCGCCGGCATTGAGCTGATTCATTCTGATAAGCTGCGGTTCCGTTTCCAGGCGGATGTATTCAATCTCGCCGATCGTTTGAACCTGATCAATTTCTCCGGCGTGTTTTCAGGCACTGCTCTGGATGTTCCGAGAAGCTTCTCGTTGAGATTACGCGCCGAGTTCTAGCTTTGCAGCGCGGGCTTTACGCCCGCGTTCAAATTCAAAAACGTTATGGTGATTGAACGCGGGCATAAAGCCCGCGCCTACGCACTCTGACCAGCACATGATAGAAGACGAACGCGGATGCCCCGCAGGCTGCAATGCCGGCGGCCATTGGCAGCGCCGTGCCATTGTTTGAAGCGCCGACGGCCGATGCTGCGATGGCGGCAAGCGTGAATTGAAGAGTTCCAACCAGCGCGGATGCGCTGCCGGCTTTATTCCCATGCTCCGCCATTGCGAGCGCAGTCGTGTTCGGGAACAAACAGCCGACCGAAGAAACGTAGACGAACAGCAACATGGCAGTTCCGGTCAGACCGACCAGACCGAGTGCCGTGCTCGCGAGTAATGCGGTCCCTGTGACGGCTTCGATGAGAAGAACCTTGCGGATGATCGCATCCGTGTCATAGCGACGTAGCCAGCGCACGTTCAGCTGAGATGCCCCGATCAATCCACACGCATTGATTCCGAAAAACAAGCCGAAATGGTTAGTAGGAACATGAAAAAGCTGAATGAAGACGAAAGGTGTGGCGACGATGTACGTATACAACCCGCCCATCGCCAAGCCGCCGGTCACGGCATAACCCATGAACACGCGGTCGGTGATGAGCTCTGAATAAACCGCGATAACATTTTTGAGTTGTAGCGAGCGTTTGTTCTCAGGCCGGTGTGTTTCCGGTATTCGTAGGATCGCTCCTGCCAGTCCAAGGAGTGCGAAGGCGGTGATGACCCAAAACACCATTCTCCAATCGAACAATTCGATGATCTGTCCACCGACCAAAGGCGCCAGTATTGGCGACACACCCATGACCAGCAGCAGCAATGAAAAGACTCTCGCCGACTCTCGCGGCTCGAATAGGTCGCGCACGACGGCACGCGCCATCACTTGACCGGAACAAGCGCCTAAGGCTTGAAAGAATCGCAAAACGATCAGCATGTCGATGGACGTTGCCATCGCGCATCCGGCCGATGCCAGCGCGAACAGAGACAGTCCGCCATACAGCGGCCGCTTCCGGCCGAATCGATCAGAGATCGGTCCGTAGAATGATTGGCCTGTGGCAAGTCCCAAAAAAAACGAAGCGAGAGAGAGCTGAACGTGTCCCGGTTCTGCGGCGAGAGCCGCGCCGATGGTCGGCAGTGCCGGTAAATACATATCGATGGAAACTGGCGTGAAAGCGGTAAGCGCTCCGAGCAGAACGATGAGTTCAGCCTGCTGATCACGAGAAGTCATGAACCGCGAATTATAACTGGATTGGAATCCGCTTTAGCATTGCATCGGCGTGAGTACCGTGCCAGAAGACACGATCGCATGATGGACAGACCGCGAAGCGCTTCTGCGTTAGATAAACAAAAGGCGGTACTCTTTCGAAGATAGATTCCTTGTCCACCTCTTTGAGCGCTGTGTTGCACTCGAGGCAACGCGAGAAGATGTTGAAGTCTTTGAGATCGAAAGCGCGCAGGACTTGCAGAAGCTGCTCTTTATAGTGGTCACTCTCGACGAATAGACATTGCGCTTGCATCCGTCGTGCGGCTAGAGCGGTGTCGCGAGTCAGAATGATCCGATTCTCGGATTCGGCAAGCCGGACGACTTCATCGTCGTCGTATGCGTTCGAGTAAGCAGTATCCGCCCCGAGGACGCGCAGCCAGCGCGCCAGCTTGCCGAGCATCACATCTGCGATGAACTTAGGAGGCGTGTTCACATGCGCCGCGGAACTTCGATCCCCATGAGGTCGAGAGCCTTCGTCAGAGTTTCCCGTACCAAATCGACAACAAGAATATAGAACAGGCGCTTGCCGGCGTCTTCTTCGGAGACGATTCGATAGCGGTGGTAGAAGAGGTTGAACCGCTGAGCAAGCATGAATGCATATTTAGCGAGTGACGCAGGCTCGAGTGTGGCGATTACTTGATTACCGATTTCGTCCAGACGCAAAGCCAAGTACAACAGTTCCCAAATATCATTTGTTTCGTTTAGAAAGACCGAGACCTTCGGATCATTCAGAAGTTGATGTACACGACCGAAGTCGAATGCAGGATCCACCTCGCGCACCTTATGGATGATGTTGTTTCCGCGCACCGTGGCGTACTGAATGTATGGGCCAGTCTCTCCGTCAAAGTTGAGCGCTTCTTTAAAGTCGAACGCAATGATCGCTGTCCGAGTGAACTTCAGAAGAAAATATCGCAGGGCGCCGACAGCAATCTGCCGCGCGATGGTCTCTGTTTCGGTAGGTGTCAATGCGCGGTTTCGTTTGACGACTTCAGACTCCGCTTCGCGTTCGAGCAGGTCCAACAGATCGTCCGCTTTGACTCCTTGGCCCTTGCGGCCCGAAACCTCGATGTGCGATCTCTTGCGGTCTTCTTCGGAGACCTCGATACCGAGTTGCTCGGCGCAAGCCGGCGTCAGGGAGACCACTTCGTAAGAGAAATGAATCGAACGTTGTGCTTGCTCCTCATAGCCCAGACTCAGCAGCCCTTGCTTGACTATGTTTTGCAAATAGGATTGGCGAACATCGATGACGTTGTAGACAGCATGCCCATGGCCGAATGGCGGATGTTGTGGGCGGCCGTCCGATGATGTCGTTACCCAAACGTCATTGCCGGCATCGAATAGCTCATATTTGAAATCCTGATCTAGCAACCCTACCTTCCAGAGTTGATACGCAATATCTTTCCCGACGTATGTTACGGTGCCATTCGATCGCACGATGATTTTGTCGTCTTCATGTCCCTCGGCATCGAGACGCATGACCCAGCATCCTGCGTTCTTACCTTCCTGCTCGAAGAAAATGGCGTCCCTTTCGCGAAGTAATCGGAAGGCGTGCTCCCAGAACTTCAGGTGAAGAATGTCGCTTTCGCGCGGGAGAAGATCGTAACGAACATTGATGCGCGCCATCGTTCGCAGATGGTAATGAACAATCGTCATTGCGACGATTTCTGCCATTTGAGCCGTTTCGTTCCCGCCTTCTTCAATTTCCTTTAGAGTCTGAGCGCGCAAAGTGTGCTTCGGATCTTTCGTCTCATAAAAGCTGGTGACGCGAGCGTAAACATCCCAGCAGTAGTAATCGAATTTCCGGGAACGGTCTTGGGCCATTCGCCGCACGTCATCGAGCGATTGTCGTTCAACATGCTTCAGACCAACGATCACGTCGGCGACCTGGACGCCCGTGTTGTCGATGTAGTTCTGAACCTCAACGTTGCGGCCCGAGGCCTGAAGAATTCGCACGAAGGCGTCTCCAATCGCGGCGTTGCGAAGGTGCCCGATGTGCGCAGCTTTATTGGGATTGATATTCGTATGTTCGACGATCACCTTGCCGTGATCCGTAGGAAAACCGCGTAAACGGCTGCTTCGAAGCGCGGCAGCACGATCGACATAAAAATTGATATAGCCGGCGCCGGCGACTTCCATGCGTTCGATCCCATCAATCCTTCCGATTCTGGCAACAAGTTCCTCAGCAATCGCGCGGGGCGCCCGTTTCAGTTGCCGTGCGAGCTCGAATGCGATTGGTGTCGCCAGTTCACCCAATTCGACCTTTGGAGTCTGGTTGAGAACGATGTCGGGCGGTTCGATGTTCCATTGGGCCCTGATCATCGACCGGAGTGAGTCCTTAAGGTTCGCGTGAAGGTCCAACAGCATAAATGGCAATGTTAACATTACTGAGCGTCGGGCCCACCGGCCGGGCTACTGTCGGTACGACTCCTGGATGGCCGTTCGGCTGGTTCTCCCACGCAACAAACTATGAGGACGTTGTACTTCGACTGTTTCTCCGGCATCAGCGGCGACATGACGATTGGCGCCCTTTTGGACGTGGGCGTGGAGTTTGATTATTTGAAAACCGAGCTCGGAAAGTTGCCGGTTGACGGATACGAATTGAAGGCGTCACGAGTCACAAGATCGAATATCAGTGCGATGAAGTTCGATGTTTTAGTCGAGGGAGAGGATAAGCACGCTCATCATCACCAACACCACCCTCACGGGCAGGGCCGCGGCCACTTTCATCGCAAGGCGTCGCAGATTCTCGCGATGATTCGCGACAGCAAACTCAATGCGAATGCAAAGCGAATCGCTTCCGAGATTTTTACGAAGCTCTCGATATCCGAAGGTAACGTGCATCACATCGCGCCTGAAGACGTGGAGTTTCACGAAGTCGGAGCGATCGATTCTATTGTCGACACTGTCGGGGCGGCAATTGGATTCGATGCGCTGGGCATCGAGCGTTTCTTGTGTTCTCCGATTAATGTCGGAAGCGGCTTCATCCACTGTCAACACGGCATCCTCCCCGTGCCTGCTCCTGCTACGGCCGATCTTTTGCGGCATGCGACGATTTACCAGAAGCATGCCGACACGGAATTAGTCACGCCTACTGGTGCTGCCATTCTCGCCGCTGTAGTGAATCAATTTGGAGCGCTCAGTAACTTCGTGGCTGAGCGCATCGGGTATGGTGCCGGAACAAAGCAGTTTTCAGAATTTCCAAATTGCTTGCGCGTCATGATGGGAGAAGAACAGTCTGCTGTTGATAAGGGGGCGGTGACTGTCATCGAAGCCAACATCGATGACATGAATCCGCAGAACTTCAGCTACGTCACGGAAAAACTGCTGAGTGCCGGCGCGCTGGATGTGTTCACAATTCCCATCCAAATGAAGAAAGGCCGGCCCGGTCATCTTCTTCAGGTCCTCGTTCCGTCAGACGCCATCGAACGCGTGTGCCGAATCATTTTCCAGGAGACGACAACGATCGGCATCCGCATGCACCGTGTCGATCGAACGGTCTTAGATCGAGAGTTCGTCGAGGTTGATACGGGTTATGGCGTTGTTAGGATGAAGGTTTCGAAATTGGATGGTGAAGTCGTCAATTTCGCTCCCGAGTACGAAGACTGCCTCCGCATCGCGCGAGAGAAGAACGTCTCGTTGAAACGGGTGCAATCGCTGGCGATCAGCGCATATATTGGCCGGCAATGACGCGAATTACGCGAAGGCCATTATTTCGTTATCGCTTCGGAAAGCTCCGGGGCCAGCAACAGCCGTTGCGCTTCCTCAGCGTGTATCGGCCTGGAGAAAAAGAAGCCTTGCGCGTACTTGCAACGGAGCTCTTTTAGAAGATTGACTTGTTCGTTTGTCTCCACGCCTTCGGCGACGACGTCGAGTCCGAGGTTATGAGCCAGCGGCATGATGGTGCGCACGATCATGCTTTCTTCCTTGCTGCCATTCCCCATAGCGCTTGTGAAGGAGCGGTCGATCTTCAATGTGTCCAACGGGAATCGCTGCAGGTAACTAAGAGACGAATACCCGGTCCCGAAATCGTCGATTGCGAGACGAATTCCAAGCGATTTGATCTCGGCCAGTAGAGCTACGGCCGCACTCGGATCGGTCATGATAGTGCTTTCGGTTAGTTCCAGCTTTAGTGCATCCGCGGGAAGGTCGAGCTGCCGAAGAAGGACGTCGATTTGTGTAGCGAAGTTCGGTTGCAGAAATTGTTTGACCGATAAATTGACGCTCATGTTCAGATCGGAGCTGGGGCACAGTTTTCTCCACTCTGCGAGCTGTCGGCATGCTTCCGTCAAACTCCACCAACCGAGTTCCCGAATCATTCCTGTTTCTTCGGCGACAGGGATGAATTCCATTGGCTCCAGAAGTCCCCGTTTCGGGTGTTGCCATCGGAGAAGAGCCTCGAATCCGGCAATCTTGGCGGTCTCGAGCGAGATAATCGGCTGATAATAATTCCGGAATTCCAGCCGGTCGACCGCGTGTCGCAGGTCTGTCTCCAATTGCAACCGGCTGGTGATGGATGCGCGCATATCCGCGTCGAACACTTCGTAGCGTGCTTTTCCAAGCGACTTGGCGCGATACATGGCGGTATCGGCATCTCGCAGGAATTCTTCCGGATGTTGATATCCCGAGCTACTCAATGCAATTCCGATGCTGACTGAAGTGAAGATCTCCTTGTCGTCGAGATTGAATGGGACGGCAAGCTCGCGCATCAGTCGATCCGCTACGGCGGTCGCATCGGCGGCATCATTCAGATCGCTGAGAAGAATTGCGAATTCGTCTCCACCCAATCGTGCGACCGTGTATGGTTCGTCGACACGGGCGATTGTGTCCGAGTGACGGAGCGAGTTCAGCAGCCGGCTGGCGACACCGATCAAGAGTTTGTCTCCGACAAGATGGCCCAAACTGTCGTTAATCATCTTGAAACCATCCAAATCACAGAAGAGGACCGCGAATAGGCTGTCCGGACAACGTCTGCGATGATCAATCATCCGCAAGAGCCTATCGAGGAACAGCAGACGGTTCGGCAAACCTGTCAGCGGATCGGCGACTTTGCCTTCGGTGATATCTGTTTGAGAACCGGCCATGCGCTGAGGCGTTCCGGACTCATCTCGAACCGTGATTCCGCGGCAGAGCATCCAACGAAATACGCCGTCTTTGTGAAGCATGCGCGCTTCACTCTCGAAATGCGGCGTCGCACCACTGAGATGATCGGCAATACGCTGTCTGACTCGTTCCCGATCTGCTTCGTGGATTCGGTTGAACCACTCCTCCGGCGTGTCGGATATTTCATACTCCTCATAACCGAGCATCGCCTTCCAACGCGGCGAAAAGTAAAGCGTGTTGTCGATCAGATTCCAGTCCCAAAGCCCATCGTTTGCGCCTCGAGCCGCCAGCGCGTAACGCTCTTCGCTTTCGCGCAACCTTTGCTCAGCACGTTTATGGGACAACTGAGTTCTGATGCGAGCCAGTGCGACAGGAAAATCGATTGGCTTCGTCAAATAATCATTGGCGCCGAGTTCCAGGGCCTTGATGATGTCGTCACTGTGATTTCTCGCCGTCACCATGATGACGGGAAGCTGAATGGGCGTGTATCTTTCGCGTATGAGCTTCAGTGCATCCAGGCCGCTGACATCAGGCATCTCGATGTCCAGCAGCACTAGATCCGCTTCGTCCTGCATAATGCGGTCTTGCAATTGAATGGCGCTTTCTGCGGCGGTGATGACATACCCTTTGCGCTCTAGCCGGCGGGCGAGCATGTCGCGGTTCATTTCATTATCGTCAACGATCAATAAACGATCAGGCCGTTTGTTCACGACACCCTCTTCGCGACGAGAAGATTTTCGATTTTTTCACTCAACCGCCCGAACTCGACGGGCTTAGTGTCGTAATCATCGCAGCCGACTTCGAAAGCCTTTTCGCGGTCCGTGACCAGCGCGTGGGCCGTCAGAGCAATGATTGGAATATGACGCGTGTCATCGTTGGATTTTAGGAGACGCGTAACTTCCCAGCCGTCCATCATAGGAAGACCAATATCCATCAGAATCAAATCGGGTGATTGCGAGCACGCCATAGCGTGACCTTGCTCCCCATCATGCGCGGTGATCACCGTATAACCTTGCCGGACGAGACGTCTGGAAAGCATGTCACGATTCATTTCGTTGTCTTCGACAAGTAGGATCTTAGGCATGTGACTATCTCCTGCTATGACTCAATTCGGCCTCGTTCTCCTGTCGGACCGGCCGAGTTCGATATTTCTCTAAAGCAACCGCCAGGCGGTCCCGATCGATCGGCTTGACGAGGTAGTTTGAAGCACCGCGCTCCAAACACAATGCCTCGTTGTCCACGATTGTGATCATGATGACTGGAATCGACGCCAAGTCGGCTTCCGCCTGAAGCTGGCCGAGGACGTCCCAACCGTTCATGCCGGGCATGATCACGTCGAGCGTGATGATTCGGGGCCGAAGCTCGCGCGCCATATGTAGTCCTTCCTGGCCGCTGGCGGCGGAAACGACATGGAATCCGAGTTTGCCCAGAAACCGTGTCATGAGATCTCGAACGGTCGCGTCATCGTCGATGACCAGAATCGTGTCCTCGTCTGGGCGCCGCGCGGGTGTTTCCACTGGAAGTTCCAGGGCCGGTTGTTGCCGCATCGGTTGGGTGGGCTCCGCCGTCACAACGGCCGGGAGTTCGACAGTGAAAGTAGACCCTTCGCCAAGCTGGCTCTTCACACGCACGTGACCATGCATCATCTGCACGAAGCGAGAGCTGATGGACAGACCCAATCCGGTGCCGCCGTACTTGCGCGAGATGGAATTATCAGCCTGAGCGAAATCACGGAAGAGGTTGGCTTGTTGTTCCCGAGTCATGCCGATGCCGGTATCTGTCACGCGGAAAACGATCCACTCTGGTTCTCCGGTATGACGCTCGACATCGAGCGTTATGGTTCCGTGATCGGTGAACTTGCACGCGTTACTGAGCAAATTGAACAGGATTTGACGGACCTTGGTGACATCAGCATTCATTGAGCCGACGTTCTCGGCCACATTGATAACGACGTGGTTGGAATTCTTCTCTGCCGCCGGACGCAGCGTCGTAACGATCTCTTCGACCATTGGGCGCAGATCGAATGTCTCCAGGTGAAGACCCATCTTACCGGCTTCGATCTTGGAGAGATCGAGCACATCATTGATCAACGACAGCAAATGCTTGCCTGCAGTTTGGATTCTTTGTAGATCGCGCACGTTCTCCACTTGGCCCGAGTCGCGCGTCTCTTCTTCAAGCATTTCGCTGTAGCCGATAATCGCATTCAGAGGCGTGCGCAATTCATGGCTCATGTTGGCGAGGAAGGCGCTCTTGGCCCGGCTCGCATCTTCGGCGACGTGCTTCGCTTTCAGGAGTTCTTCCTGCGTGCGCTTACGATGCATGATTTCCGTTTCCAGTTCCTTCGTCCGCGTCTTCAAGTCGTCGTTCGCCAGGTTCAGAGCTTTATCCCGATGCTGAATTTCCGATAGCATCGTATTGAAACCATCAATTAACTGTCCGATCTCATCACCGCACAGTTTCACTGCACGAACTGCGTAGTTCTTCTTTACCGAAACCGCGCGCATGGTCTCTTCCAGGTGCAGAATCGGACCAGAGACCAGACTCTGGAGTTTCGAAGAAACGAGCCAGGCGAAGACACCTGAGATCAAGACAAAAACCGCAAGAATACCTGCGTAGCGGCGCGCCCGAGCGGTCCACCGTTGCATATCGGATTGCAAGAATAGCGTTCCAATGCGCTCGCTACTCAGGGTGACATCGCTGAACACCTCGATGTAGTTACCATTGAACCGATAGCCGTTTCCTTGCAGACGGTCGGGAAGAGCGGGAGGGGCGTTGCCGGCGCGGAAATAGCGAGCGAAGACGCGACCGTCTGTCGTGTATAAGACCGCCGCGACCACATCGTCCTTCGCCGTTAATGAAGACAGCGTGACACTGGCGGCGGATTCATCTTTGAATGCCATCGCGGCCGCGCTGTTATAGGCGATGATCTGGGCTTGGGTGGTGAGATCCTGGCTCAGCAGGTTGCGGAACGACACGAGGTCATAAATGAGGAAGCTCGCCGACGAAAGCACCATTGCAATGCTGCTTGTGAGCATTGTTATCAATGTGAGCTTGCGTTTGATCGAGATGTTCTGAAGTCTCATTGGCTAGCTACCTCAAACTCATACTCGTCTGGACGATTCTGGCCAAGCTCAGCAGACGGGAACTAATATTCAGCGTTGCCTGCTTCGCTGCGTCTACGTTCACTTCAAAACGGACCTTGTTATCTTCCAGAATGAAATTGATGATGCCGCCGCGCTTCGCAAATCCTGCCGTTTCCGCGATCGTCAGGACAGCCGTGTTCTTCAGCGCCAAGATAATCTCGTCGGACCGCATGCTTTCTGCCGTGCCAATAAACAAAATGTGGCAATTGCAATCCTTGTATTCTTTGTTCCGCAGCCGTTTTACAACAAAAGGACGGCCGTCGATCTTTTTGCCATCGACCACGCGATCGAGAACCGAAGCAAAGGAGTCATTGCCGAGAACACCAATCACGATCTGAGGTCCAGACTGTGCAAAGGCAGAAGCAGGCCACTCGACCAGCTTCGCAAAGTTGTAAACGAAGCCTGCCTTGATCAGATATTCCGAAGAATCGTCGGAATTGTTTTGCGCCCTAGCTTCCAACCCGAAGGTCAGTAAGCTTGCGATAAGGGCGATTCGTAGTCCCACGTGTCTCATGATCGCGCTACTCCGGAGTTCATAAGCTGCATCCTGAGCGACAATGTTTCTTCCTAAAACCTGTATGTCAAAGTTGCATGGAACGTACGCTTCACCTGTGTGGGCGTCGTATTGATAAAGTCTGGTCGAAATTCCAGATGTTTGTTGTTCAAAAGATTCTGACCTCCGATCGAGAGCTCCACGTGCGATGTAGCTCTCCATGAGAGATGAGCATCCAAAGAGTAATAGCTGGGAATGGCCAACCCACCCAGCTTGCCCACGTATCGCAATGTCGCATCCTGCTCAAAGTTCTTCGGCAGGTCGATCGAAGATCTCAAGTAGTACTGGTGCTGCGGGCTTGCGCCGCCTGGATTAGCAGAAGTGGTATCCAGGCTGTCGGCATTCCGGTGAATGTCCATTTTCAGGAAGCTGTAACTTCCCGAGACTTTCCATTTCGGCACGGCTTTCCATTCGGCAAACAGTTCGGTGCCGTATGTGGCGCCGCTAATTTTGTTGGCTGCCACCAATGGAGCGTCAATGTGAATCGGTAGTGGATCTATTTCGACGAAGGGCGTTCTTGGTTCTGCTGAAAGCAGGTTCGTATACGAATTGTAGAACGTCGCAAAATCGGCCGAGAACGTCTTGGTCGGATGAATCCGGTAACCGGCTTCGTATGCGACCATGTCTTCAGATCTGAACTTCCGGTCGCCCAACACCGTCGCCAATACCGGCAATCCGCCGGTAGCCTGCGAAGGAGGAATGACTGCGGCATTCAGGCGCATGTCTTGTTCGGTCCGAGCCGGCGTCCGCACAGCACGCGATATCGCGCCCCATACGGATTGTTTCGAGCTGAGAGTCCAGAGCACTCTTGCGTTAGGTTCGGCTTCGAACCCAGTGAAATCGTTGTATTCGAATTTCGAGCCGAGCGTGACACGCAAACGTTGCTGGAAGAGGCCGAACTCGTCCTGAGCAAAAGTACTGAACAAGTTCCATCTCCGGCTGCTCGGATTGAGCGTCACGTGATCACTGGCGTCGGTTCTGTCTTGTGTCGAACGAAAACCAGCTCCCCATATCCATTCATGGCTATCGCTGATACGGATGTCATGCTGGAAATCCAGGTCGAAGATGTTGCGATGGTCCACCAATAGTTCGTTGTGCGCGTAATTCGTTCTATCGAAGTACGTCTGCAGAGAGGTCTTGGAACGCGTGAAGTTATGGTTCCAACGGCCGACAAAGTTGCCGCCGCTAAAGGTTCCGTCGTTACTGAACGTTCTGTAGTAGGGTTGTGTGAGCACCGGCAAGGTGAGAGTCTCGCCATAGCCGCCGCGGTAGGAGTCACCCTGCAACGTAAATGAATTATCGGCGGACATATCGCTATCGAGGCGGAAACCTCCGCGAGTCGTATCCCATCCGTCGTGGGCTGGATTTCCTTTTTCGTCTGTGGACTCATCCCACTTGAAGTATTTGGAATATGCGCGGTAATACGTCTTGTTGCCGACTTTGCCGCCGAACCGGGCTGCGCCCGAGCCGAGCAGTTCGTTTCCACCTTCGACGCTCACTAGCGCGCCTTGAGTCGCGCTTGCTTCTTTGGTGATGATGTTGATCACACCATTGACGGCGTTGGCTCCCCAGAGTGTGGCGCCGGGACCACGAATGACTTCAATGCGATCGACGTCTTCCATGAGGACGTCCTGTACATTCCAGTACACGCCGGAAAACAGCGGAGTGTAAACGCTTCTGCCGTCGATCAACACCAGCAGCTTGTTCGTGAAGCGGCCGTTGAATCCGCGCGACGTAATGGCCCACTTGTTCTCATCGATGCGAGCCACTTCAACGCCGGGTGCGAGACGCAGCGCTTCGGGAATGTTGCGTGCGCCGATACGGCGAATATCATCCTGCGTGATGACGAAGATGGCTGCAGGTGCATCTGCGAGTTTCTGTTCGCGCTTCGAGACGGACGTGACTCTCATATTCATCAGATCTTCCAAACTGATGGAAGTCACATCCGGAAAATCCTGCGCGTGCAGAATCGCGGCTGTCAGCAGGATTGCCAGACAGGCACGAAACGCAGACCGCCCATGGCGCGCTGCGGAAGTTGAGTGGGGCGTATTCATATACGACTCCTGTTTTTGATCAATAAATTCATTGCGGCTTTCTCCCGGCTACAGTAAAGACAGTGGAATATGTAAGGGTGTCCGGCCGGCGCAGATAAGTGAGAAATCTTCGGATCTCCTCCTCGGCTTCGTAGTCGCTGCCTAGAGCTTCCGCCATCCGAGGCCTCGCGATTTCGAGTTTCAACTCCCATTGTCCGTACGTTGCGGCATCAATTTCTCCGGCGATCAAGTGGTAGCACTCGGCCTGAACTTTGATGTTTTCCAGTCCGGCATGGCGTGCCAGCCAGAAAAGTTTTCTGCCGACGAACGGGTCGAAGCCGGTCTCGGCAAGGCTTGCTAGAACTCGATCCACGGTTTGTTTCATCAGATCATCCTCGGGGTAATGCCATACCAACTGACCGTCGAGATCCTGCATCAGCACCGTTCCGCCAGGCCTGCACACGCGGACCATTTCCGCCACAGTCTTTTCTTTGTCAGCGACGTATTGGAGGAGCATGCGTGAGTAGACGACATCGAATTCGCTGCATGCGAACTCCATCCGCTGGACATCACCACAGAAGAAACGCAGTCGCGGATTGCCCCGATGTTTTTCCTTCGTTTGACGAATGCGAGTGGGACTAATGTCGATTCCGGTACCCTTGATAGTCGGATGTGATGCGACCGCCGCGCGCAAAATGTTTCCTGGACCGCAACCCGCAGAAAGCACTTCCGCTCCTGGAGAGAGGTACGGCTCCAGATACTTTTTCATCCAGGCATCCGGATTGACCTTCCGTTCCAGGCGAGATAACTCGCGTGGGTCTTCCATGATGTACGCGATGGGCGAATACGCTGACATCCGTCTCCTAAATGGTGAAAGAAGGTTGCATATTGCATCTCTCTGCGCGAAGCAGCAGACGAGAATAAAAACCATCAACGTGCCGGTACAAACGCTCCTGGCCGTTTTTCAACCAGATTCCTTGACAGTAGTGCCGCAGGAACTCTGCCCCCAACTGAGACAGTGCGGGTGCCGCCATCTGGTCTGTAACGACAGGAATTTCGTCCAATTCAAAATCCGTGTATGCCGCGGCCGACGCTTTGAGGAGTGCCCGTACTGCGGCGGGCACATCCGATTCGGCCAAGGTTGGATTCAGTAGCAAGTCGCAGCGATTCTCGACAAAGCTGAAGTTCAGTCCAAGCGGCCCGCGGTATGCGAGGGCAGCCCCAATGGGTTCGTCTTTTCGCTGATCGTAGGCCAGCCACACCCGGCGGTTGCGCCGCAGGCCGACCTTCTGGTACAGGCTGTTCACGGCCTCCAAACCTACGTCGCTCGCTAAATCCTCTGCCGAAACGTAAACACTTCCGCGGACCAACGCGGCTAAGGAACAAAGCGCTTCTCGATGAGAATGGTCGTACGGCACAACGCGGACCCAATTGTCTGCTTCGAGCTTTGTCTTGCGGGGGATGGCGAAATATAGATGGCGACGAACCGACGAAAACAATTCGCCAACCGCCTGCACCATGGAACCGAAAACGCGGGCCGGGAAACGGTTTTCGGGACGGAACCAATTCTGATGGGATTCATCGACATTCCGCCGGATGCAAGCTGCTAAGCCGCCCAGCATGATTGCCCGCGATCCCAGGGGATTGTTTTCAGATACGTGATGCTGCCACGTCCAACCTTGATGTGTCGTGCGCCAAACGGCGATGGACACAGCTCCTTCTTGTCCGTCTCCAGCTGTTAGAACGTAAAGTAGGGAGTCACCGGCTTGCATTAGGCGGCGCCAATTCGCGCGAACCAAATCCATGTGCGGCAACAGCCTCTGGGCTTTTGCCGGGTAGAGGAAACCGGTGCGCTCGTAGAGGGCGAAGAGTTCGTCTACACTGAGCGCATTGGTCTTAATGCCGTACGTCGTCCCGACGTCCAGAACATCAGATGCCATATTTCCTCAAATGAAAGGCTGCTGCTCGGCTGGGAAAGCATCGTGCTTTTCGGGTCGGAAGCATTCGTCTGCATCCTTTCTGTGTTAGGGGGGCGATACACCACCAGTGTATTGCCTTACAAATCAGCTAATCGGCCGGAGTCCAGAGCAGCATTAGGGAAGAAAAATACAAAGTTTGTTGACAAGGGGCTGAAAGCCAGGAAAGTCACAAAATATAGGAGTTATGAACGTGAAATTGGACGAATTGCATCTCAAATCCGAGATCCAAAATCTCCAATTGGACGTGTCCAATTGGAGATTTCGGATTTCGGATCTGAGATGCAGGATTCGTCCAATTTTGAAATTCGGCTAAACTAGTGGTTTATGCCTAAGTCCTTCTACATCACTACGCCTCTCTATTACGTGAATGCGCCACCTCACCTCGGCGGTACCTATACCACTATCGTCGCGGATACCATAGCCCGCTATAAGCGCATGATGGGCTTCGATGTGAAGCTTTTTTGCGGCACGGACGAGCACGGGCAAAACATTGAGCGGGCTGCCAAAAAGCAGGGGGTTAGTCCCCAACAACTCGCTGATACCGTTTACGTTCAATATCAGAAACTTTGGAAGCTGTTGGGCATCGAATACGACGAGTTCGTCAGGACGACGGAGCCCCGCCATCACACCAGTGTGATTGAGCTCTACACGAAAGCCAAAGCAAACGGCTACATCTATAAGGGATCCTATTCGGGCTGGTATTGCGTTTCGTGCGAGGCCTACGCTCCGGAGAGCGATCCCTCAACGCCGGTTCCCTGTCCCGATTGCGGACGTCAAACGGAATGGTTTTCGGAGGAAAGCTACTTCTTCAAGCTGTCGGAGTTCCAGGACCGGCTTCTCGAGCTATACGAAAAGAACCCCCGCTTCATTCGCCCCGAAAGCCGCCGAAACGAGATCGTCTCGTTCGTGAAGGGCGGCCTCAAAGATCTGTCCATCAGCCGAGCCACGCTGAGGTGGGGGATTCCGCTTCCGGATGATCCGGGGCACGTCGTCTATGTCTGGTTCGATGCGCTGACGGCATATCTGAGCGGAATCGGATTCAAGACCGACGATTCGAAATTCTCCAGATACTGGCCCGTCGACACACATCTTGTCGGCAAGGATATTCTGCGATTCCATGCCGTGTACTGGCCGGCGTTTCTCATTGCAGCGGGAGTTGAACCGCCGAAGTCTGTATTCGGCCATGGCTGGTGGTTGTCCAAGGACGTCAAGATGTCCAAGTCTCGCGGAAATGTGATGGACCCGTTTGTTCTTAACGAAGTTTTTGGTTCGGAGCTGCTGCGTTATTACCTCTTGCGGGAAATGGTCTTCGGACAGGATTGCAACTTTGCGCTCGAGGCGGTGATCCAGCGTTTCAATAGCGATCTTGCCAACGACCTCGGCAACTTACTCAGTAGAACCGTTGCCATGATTTCGAAATATCGCAGCGGACGCGTACCCGTTCCCGGGCAAGCGAAGGGTGATGGGGAAGTGCGCGATCTCGCGGCGCGCGTGATCGAAAGCTACCGGAGCAATTTCGATGACTACAACTTCTCTCGCGCGTTGGAAAACGTTTGGGAATTGATATCGCGCGTCAATAAATACATTGTCGAAAACGAGCCTTGGGCGATCGCCGAGAAACCGTCCGAGGCAAAGAAACTGGATGGCGTGCTTTTCCATGCCGTCGAGTCGCTCCGTTTGATTGCGGTGCTCGTGGCTCCTGTCATTCCGAAGACTGCGCAGAACCTGTGGGAGCAGCTTGGACTCGAAGGGAAGGTGACGAGTGTCAGACTGAGCGAGCTTTGTTGGACCGACGAGTTGGTGGGAAAAACAATTCGCGGCGGCGCATCGCTGTTTCCGCGGCTGGATCCGAAAGAGGTTTTGAAGAAGATGGATAGTCTCAGCGAACAAAAGCCGGCGACAGCGGCTGAAGAGCCCGTCGCAAATCCAGGCAACCTTTCGCCGCAAATCACGATCGATGATTTTTCGAAAGTCGATCTGCGTGTGGCGACCGTCGTCGAAGCGGAACGGGTGAAGGGCGCGGACAAACTTCTGCGTCTTACCGTTGATCTCGGCTTCGAGAAGCGCCAGGTTCTCGCGGGAATTGCGCTTGCGTATCAACCGGAGTCTTTGATTGGGCGTAAGGTCGTTATTGTGGCGAACCTCCAACCGCGAAAACTTCGCGGCCTCGAATCCAACGGAATGATCGTGGCGGCATCTCTTGGGCCGGAAGACAAACCGGTGCTCGTCGGGTTCCACGAGGAAGTCGAAAATGGTTCCCGATTGAAGTGACGGTATAAACCACAGAGACACAGAGAATGCATGCTCATCGACTCACATGCGCATCTTGACGACGCTCGATTCGATACCGACCGAAATGCTGTCCTGCAACGGGCGTGGGATAGCGGTGTGCGCAAAATCCTGACAATTGGAAACGGCAACGGCCCCGATCAGATGGGTTGCGGCATCTCCATTGCAGAGGCGCACGATTGGATTTACACGAGTGCCGGAGTCCATCCTCACGATGCAAGTAAAGTCGAGGCGCGGCACTACTCTCAAATCGAGCAGCTCGCACGGCACTCGAAAGTCATCGCTATCGGCGAAACCGGCCTCGATTACTACTACGACAACTCCCCTCGCGACGTTCAACGCGAGGTCTTCCGCAAACAGCTCGCGTTGGCCAAGAAGCTCGACCTCCCCGTCATCGTTCATACACGCGATGCCGATGGCGATACGGAAGAAATCCTCAAACAAGAAGCGCCTGAGCGCGGCGTGATCCACTGCTTCACATCTGGCGAAAGGCTTGCGGAATTTGCGCTCAGCATTGGTTTCTGCATTTCTTTCTCCGGCATCGTCACTTTTCCGAACGCAACGTCTCTCGCGGATATTGCGCGGCGCGTGCCGGAGGATCGCATCCTTGTGGAAACAGATTGTCCGTATCTCGCGCCGGTGCCGAATCGCGGAAAACGTAATGAGCCGAGTTTCGTAGCAGACACGGCACGCTTTGTCGCATCCTTGCGTGGAATCTCTACAGATAAGCTTGGTGCTCGGACCGCGGCCAATTTCGAGAGACTGTTTGCCATCAAAACAGCGTAAAATTCGCTGGGGTATGACACCGGCCGAAATCTACCAACTGATCGCGCCCGAGCTCGTGCTTGTCGAAGACGAGTTGAAAGGGTACACAAGATCGGATATCACTCCGATTTCCGAAATCGGAGAATACCTCTTGAATGCCGGTGGCAAACGTATCCGGCCTGCGCTTCTGTTGCTTACCGCGAAGATGCTCGGCGACGTTTCACCCGTTGCCATTCGGCTTGCTGCGGTTGTCGAATTCATTCACAACGCTACGCTCGTGCATGATGACATCATCGATGCGGCCGACACTCGACGCGGCCGCCCTTCCGCTAATTCGCATTGGGGAAATTCCATGACCGTGTTGGCCGGGGATTGGCTGTACATGCAATCCTTTGCGATGGCGCTGGCCGAGAAGAATTTTGATGTCCTGAATACACTCATCGACATTACGCAAAAGATGGTTGAAGGCGAACTGCTGCAGCTCACGTTGTTAGGAAAGTCGCAACTCACCGAGCAGCAGTTGCTGGACATTGTCGAACGAAAAACGGCATATCTATTTTCCGGTTGCACGAAATTGCCGGCGATCGCGGCCGGCATGAATCACGGCTCGGCCGAGCGGCTTGCCGACGTCGGTAAAAGTCTCGGTATGGCATTTCAATTGATCGACGACCTCTTGGATCTGACTTCTACAAGAGATGTGCTCGGGAAGCCTGTGGCCAGCGACCTGAAAGAAGGGAAGATGACGCTTCCCGTATTCTTCGCCATGAGGAATGCCAATTCTGAAGAAGCAATGAAGGTTCAGCAGGTGCTCGACGAAAGAGAATTTCGATCCGTCGATCGGGTGGAAATCCTGCGTCTCGTGGAACGGTCCGACGGGTTGGAACGAACGCGAACGCTTGCGACGCAATACGCGACTCGAGCGGTTCGGCTACTCGAGGAATTCCCGCCTTCGGTTTATCGCGATGCAATGATCGAAATTCCGGCATTCATCCTCAACCGAACCGCTTGAGGCCGCGGAGATAGCCTGGTTTTTTTTCCCCTCCTTCGAGGAGGGGTCGCTGCGCCCCATAAACAAAACGCCACGCTACCTTAAACGGGGCGCAGCGGGGGAGGTCAGAAATATTATCTGACCTCCCCAGCCGCGCCCTGTTTTTTGTAGCACGACAATTTGTTCGTAGGGCGCGGCGGCCCCTCCTCGAAGAAGGGGCAAGAACACTTCAAGAACATCTAATGTAAGAAATTCTCCAACACGGCGTTGAATGCTTCGGGGTTTTCGAGATTGCTCAGATGTCCGGAGTTCGGGATGGTGACAAACCGCGCACCGGGAATAGAATCGGCCATCGCCTTTGAATCCTCGGCGCGGATGATCACATCGTTTTCTCCAGTAACCACCATCGTGGGACATGTCATTCGATAAAGTAGGGAGGAGAAATCCATACGATCTCGCATTGCCATGACAGCGTATGCGGCAGCCGAAGCATTGGACTGTTCGATCATCTTACGGACATTGCGCACGACGTCCGGGGATGGGTTCGGCTGAAGGAGCCGAGGCAGCATGCGGTCAGGAAGACTCGCGGCGCCCCCTTGTTCAATTGCGGCGACCATCTCGCTTCGCGCCGCCTTTTCGATATCGTTATCCGCGCGTGCGCGGGTGTTGGAAAGCACAAGCTTCCGGATTCGGTTCGGATACTTCGACCAGAATGCCAGCGCGATGTACCCGCCCATTGAAACGCCGACAACGTCGCAAGCCGGCACGGCAAGCTTGCTGAGAAACTCATCCAGGTCATCCGCCATTTCCTCCATTGTCCACGCAGATGTAGGTTGCGATTCACCGAAACCGCGGATATCGGGTGCAATGAGACGAAAGTGGCCGGACAGGGCTCCAATCTGTGGAACCCACATCGCTTTGTTCAGAGGGAAGGCGTGGATCAGGAGTACAGCGGGGCCCTTCCCCTGGTCGAGATACTTCACGGCTGATATCGAGAGTACTTGGCCCTGATGTTTTCCTGAATTTGAGCGATGGACATTCCTTGGTCGTGCATCTTGCGCGCATCGAGCGCGATATCCTGGCAGATCTCACAGCCCGATCCGTGTTGATCTTTGAAGCAGAACAGATTGTTCTTGTGACCAAAGCTGGTCATACATCCGCAGAAGCATGGCAGTTGTTCGAGGACATCCGGGATGTCCTTCGCCACTTGGTATGCAGCCCGCGCCTTCGCGTCGCTAAATATCGTCGGGGATAAAACGTCGGCAGCCTTCGTCGCGATAGTGGATTCGTCGGACTCGTTCGTACCTCGCAGCGATACCCACGCAATTGCCGCCATGATCGCAACGGCGATCACGCCGAGCACTAGATTTTGTTTATTAGTCGACTTCAATGATTCTCCTCTTTGGTTCACTGGTCAGTGATGAAATAACTGTTTTGAGCACGAAGAAGACTTCGCCCTTCTCTTCGTCGTTTAGTTCTTCGCCACCTTCCATGGGTTCATTCAGCTCGGAGATGACGTATTGCAACAGGTACGGTTCGGTATCGCCTTGAAGACTCTCGGCGATAGCTCCTTGCAAGTCCTTGTCTTTGACCTGGCTGATGCGCGTCACCCACGATTCGGTTTGCTTGTACGCTATTTCGATGTCCTCGGGCTTCACACTTACGGCTGATTGGGGTGTGGAGATCTCTAATGTTTTAAAGATCATGTAGGAAAGGAAGAGCGACAGCTCCTGAATCTTCTGACCACTCTCATGGGTCAACTCGACTATGAAATCGCAAACGGCGGGCTGCGTTTTGAAGAAACGATCGAATTCATTGGCCATCTGTTCATCTGTGAATTGACCAACTTCCGAACAGGCTTTCTCAACTGATTCGCCGGTGATCATACGGATTTCAATTTTGGCATAGCGTGTGCACGCTTGAAAGCGCGTAGTTATGCGAAAGCTGCTTGGCACCGTGATTCCACTGCTTCTCGTGTCCGGGGCTTTTCTCCTCGCCCAAGAGGAAATCGAATTCGAAGGAAACACGAGCGACTTTCGAAGGCTTCCGCCGCAGACGATCCAGAATCACGACTTCACCTTCGTTCGCTTGATGTACAACGGCCGGATTCCGCATTACCTCAAAAATTGGTACACGGATTATCCGACCGGCGATCGGAACCTAATCGAAATCTTGCACCGGGTCACTGATATCGATGTGTCGCCGGAAACGCGCGTTGTGCCGATTCATCACCCAGACTTGTTCAAGTATCCGATGATTTACTCGGGTGAAGCAGGGCAGATGGTATTCGACGACACCGATGCGGAGGCACTGCGAGAGTATCTGAGTCGCGGTGGCTTTTGGATGATCGATGATTTCTGGGGGACGTTTGAATGGGGCAACTTCGAGCGTCAGATGAAAAAGATCTTTCCAACCCGCGCCATCGTCGACATTCCCCTAAGCCATCCGATCTTCCACATGCTGTACGACATCGATGAACGGATGCAGGTGCCCAACATCGGATATGCATACAATCCGGGAACGCCGACGTGGGAACAGGATGGTTACGAGCCCTACGTTCGTGGCATCTTCGATGATACCGGCAGGCTTCTGGTATTCATCAATCACAACACGGATTTGATGGATGCTTCGGAGTGGGCCGATGATCCGCTATATCCTCACAAGTTCTCCGCGTATTCCTACAAAGTATTTTCGAATGCCGTTGTTTACGCGCTGAGTCATTGAAACCGAGCGCGCTATAATGGCTGGCTATGCAAAACATGATGACGATGGTCATGGTTTCGGATATGGACCGGTCTGTCAGGTTCTATCGCGATACGCTCGGACTCAAACTGAAGTTCCAATCGCCGGATTGGACGGAATTCGATGTGGGCGCGACCACGCTAGCCCTGCACGGCGGTGGCGTTCCTGCTCCACCGCCTGGAAAAGAGCAGTACGCGGGACGGGCGAGCATCGGTTTCAATGTCGAGAGCGTCGACAAGATTTTTGAAGAACTGAAATCGAAGGGTGTGAGGTTCGTCATGCCGCCCACGCGGCGTGAAGGCGAAGGTATCCGGCTCACTGTTTTTCTCGATCCCGACGGCCTTCCAATCTCTTTTGCGGAGACAGTCAAACATTAGGAGGACATCATGAGCGAGATAACCAGACGAGGTTTTCTTGGCGCGGCGCTGGCCGGAGCGGCGGCGCAGAATCAGAAGTTGGCTCTAAGCAGCGTGGCGGTTGAAAAGGATGTCGTCTTCGCCAAAGGCGGAGACATGGATCTCAAGCTCGACATTTACCGGCCGCCTGCAGGCACGGAAAAGCGAATGGCCACGATTCACTTCCATGGTGGTGGGTTCGCCGGCGGCAGCAAGGATGCCCTTTCGGAGAGGGTCAAACCTTACGCCGCCCTTGGCTACACTGCGATTGCCGCGCAATATCGCTTGAGCGGTCAAGCGGGATATCCCGCCTTGGTTCACGATGCAAAAGCTGCGATCCGCTGGGTTCGCGCGAACGCAAAGAGACTCGGCATCGAGCCGCAGCGTATCGCCGTCGTCGGATATTCAGCTGGAGGCTATCACGCGCTGTTTACCGCTGGAACAGCAGGTCATCCGGAATTCGAGGGCAATGGCGGAAACGCGGGTGTCAGCTCGCAAGTTGCCGTGTGCGTTGCGTATTATCCTGCGCAAACGGTTCCGGCAAGCATGATGCCTGCGGGCAGCGACGAAGCCGCCCGAAAAGTGGCGGCTCCTGTGACATACATTGCAGAAGGTTTTCCTCCGACAGTGGTTTTTCACGGGATGAAAGACGTCACGATCCCAATTGAAAACAGCCAGCGGCTCGTGCAGCAACTTCGAGATGCAAAAGTTCCTGTGGAGTTTCATGCATTCGAAGGTGTGCCGCATGCGTTTGACAGCCATCCGGAATTCGCTGTCGGCACCGCCCAACTCGCGGATCTGTTCTTCGATCGGCACGTGCTGAATCCTCGCACGTATCCACCGTTTCAGGCAGGAAGGTGATTAGCCGCCAATTACGCCAATTGCCATTCGCGTAATTGGCGCAATTGGCGGCTAATGGCTTTAATCCGCCGAAAAGGCCAGCAAGACGTTTCCCGGCATCTGTCCGAAAAAGCCATAGCCTGAATTGACGAACACCATACCTCCAACGACAGTCGCGCCAGGCCCATTGACAGCGCCTCCACGTCCGGCGACACCGTTCACCGTTGTGAACTCCCGCGCGGTGTCATAATCCCAAATCACGCGGCCGTCGTTTGTGGAGTACGCGCGAAGGTGCCCATCGAGCGATCCTTCGAATACGACCCCCGGGATAACCGTCACCGCTGCGGATTGTCCCGGACTGCATCCTTTCCGCCCTTCCGGACACGGCGCGGGCTCCGCGCGCCAGAGTTGTTTTCCATCGGATAGTTGCAAAGCGAGCAGGCCCCCTCCAACTTTGGGATCGAGCTCCGCACCGAATGGAATATCGGACACCGCAACGTACATGTTCTTGTCATCAGCGGCGGGTCCCCACTCGATTCCTCCCACAACTCCTCCGCGGCCGGCGCGGACCTGCCACAGAATTTCACCTTCGCGATCCGGATCGAGCGCATGCACCATACCCGACTTTTGTCCCGCTACAAGAGCGCGCTTTCCATTCGGGAGATCAACCAGAATTGCAGATGATCCAAAATCGAAATCCGGGCCGGCACCTTCCGGACAATTCGTTTTGTCCGGCTGCAGACACGCAACGTTCCAGGCATCTTTGTCCAAGAGCTGGCGCACCCAAAGCATCTTTCCGCTATCCATGTTCATCGCGATGATGGCGTCGGTAGTTTTCGCAGCCGGTGCGGAATAACTGTCGCCCGTCGTGACGTAGAGAATTCTGCGATTGACGTCGAGTGTCGGAGTCGCCCAAACACCGCCTCCCGATGGAGCCCACTGCCGTACACCTTTTTTGTTCTTGCCGGCTTGACGCGGGGCTTGAGGAATTGTGTATGTCTTCCAAATCCGCTTACCTGTCGCGGCATCCAGCGCGACAATGCTTCCGCGAAACGTACAGCATTCGTAATCGGGAAGGGAGCTACTTGCTTCTTCCAGCGAAGCCACGGGTACGTAGAGCCGGCCGGCGTACAAGCGTGGTGCCCCGGTGATGCGTGCGGCGGGATGCTTATCAGCCGACGTTTTCCAGAGTTGTTTTCCTGTGGCCGCATCGAGTGCATAAACATTTCCCGAGAGATCTCCAAAATACGCGGCGTATGTTGTCGAATTGTTGAACTGACCAATGGTGATTGCCGAGCGAACTCCCGAGTCTGCGACATAGACCCAGTACGCGCAACCGGTCGCCGCATCGAGTGAATAGATTCTGTGCCCCGCACTTCCGACAAAAACCCGTCCACCAGCCACTGTCGGCTGGCTGTACGCCATGATGTCGCCGGGATAAGCAAATGCCCATTTCAACTTCAGCTGCGGAACGCGAGCCGGATCGAGCCGGGCGGCGGCACCATCTTGGAAGCGGCTATTCGATAGAGTGTTGCTCCATCCATTCCAGTTTGGCCGCGACAACGGATCCGTGAAGGTCTGTGGTTGCTTACACGCGATGCGATCCATATCCAGCGGCTTTTCGGTCCCAAAAGGTTTGCCCGAGAGATACAGCGCGAGAGCACGTCGCTCCGCCGGTGTGCGCGCAAGTCCCTGCGCGGACATGACACCGGTTATCGATTCCAGCGCATCCAGAATGCGTTCCGGCGTCAACTGGCGAAGAACGTCTCGAGCTGGAGCCCGAGTCTGAGCACTTGCCTCGTGACAGGACGCGCAATGCGTCTTGTATAGCGCAGCAGCATCTTGTGCGCTGAGGAGAGCAGGTATTAGAAGCATCGCCATAAGGAGAAACAATGGAATCCGCATATTCACCTACTTTGTCTTTGGTTGGAGACCGCGTCCATCTTAGATTCAGCATCCAAAACCGTCAATTCCGCTAACGACGCTTTTGCACGATTCCTCAATTTGGACGAATTTTGGACGGTCGAAGCCTTGACCACTTGCAAATCGACTGTTATTGTGACCCGCAGTAAAACCGAGACTTAAGTAAGAATTGGCGAGTAACAGGACCGCTTGGTTTTCAAACCGGAGGTGGAAGTGAAACGCATTGGTGTGTGTCTGTTGGTGGGAATTGTTGCTTTTACATTTGCTGCTGCGATGGCCTGGGGGCAAGCGACTACGGCGCAAATTAGCGGCACCGTCAAAGATCCGAGTGGGGCAGTTCTGCCGGGCGTCGAGATCACGGTGACTCAAACCGCGACGGGCGCGAAGAGAAGTGCAGTCTCAAATGAGACGGGTAACTACGCGATGGCAAGTTTGGCGATCGGACCTTACATGCTGGAGGCGTCTCTGCCGGGATTCAAGTCGTTTGTGCAGACCGGAATTGTGCTTCAGGTCAACGACAGTCCGATCATCAATGTTGTGCTGCAGGTCGGTCAGGTTTCCGAACAGGTGGAGGTTCAAGCCAACGCTGCACTTGTGGAGACACAGAGAACGGCTATCGGGCAAGTCGTTACGAACCAGGAGATCGCGGAGTTGCCTCTCAATGGGCGCGATCCTCACGAATTGATCTTCCTCGCGGGTATGGCACTCACTCCCGGTGTCGGCTCGATGAACTCCATTCGAAACTACCCAACGGTGGTGGTTTCGGTGGCAGGCGGCAATGGGGACGGTGTGTCGTACTTGTTGGATGGTTCAATCTGGCAGGATCCGTATAACAGCCTGAGTATGCCGTTACCCTTCCCGGACGCTCTCCAGGAATTCAAGGTGGAGACCAGTGCCATGCAGGCGCAGTATGGATTCCACGCAACCGCGGCGGTCAACGCCGTGACCCGATCGGGCACCAACGAGTTTCACGGCGATCTGTTCGAGTTCGTGCGGAACTACAAATTCAACGCCCGTGATGCCTTTGCCACAAAACGCGATTCATACAAGCGGAATCAGTTCGGAGGCGTGATCGGCGGTCCGATCATCAAGGATAGGCTGTTCTTCTTCGGTGGCTATCAACGGACGTCGCTGCGATCCGACGGTGTCCAAAACACAGCCTTCATTCCGACTCTCGCCGCCCTGAACGGCGACTTCACCGGCCTCGCTTCAGCGACTTGCAACAATGGCACGGCGAAAAATTTGCAATCGACAATACCAGGCATTCCAGGTGAGGCCTTCGTTGGCAACAAGATCGATCCGAGCAAGCTGAATCCCGTTGCCGTCGCAATTGCGAAGACATTGCCGGTAACCACTGATCCCTGCGGTCGGACGCTCTACGGCCTCGTCGCCAACCAGGACGAAGATCAGGTCGTGGCGAAGCTCGATTACACCATCAGCCCGAAGCAGTCCGTTTTCGGACGCTACATGCTGGGGAGGCTGAACACGGGTTCGACATACGATGGAAAGAATCCGCTTTCGATCAATACCTATGGCTATAAGGACTTCGATTATGGGGTCAACATTGGACATACGTATCTGGTCGGCAACAACATCGTGAATTCGCTGCGTGTTGCCGCGAATCGAACCAACATCGTGAAGTTGAACGACGAGTACAAGAGCTGGGCCGATTTTGGAGCGAATGTGACTCCGTTGGGAGGAAAAGTCGTTTCCATCGCGGCGACCGGCGCATTCCTAATCGGTGGTGGTGCGGCGTCACCCGGGGCGCAGCACAATGGACCCATGCCTTCGGTTCTCGACGACCTGAGTTGGATCAAGGGATCGCATCAGTTCGCGTTCGGCGGAGCGATTTTCCAGCAGCGGCTGAACTACTGGTCGGGCGTCAACGCCGTCGGCGCGGCGACGTTCGATGGAACGGTCACCGGATTGCTCCTCGGCGATTTTCTGTTGGGACGTCCGCTGACATTCAACCAGGGAACGAACTATGGGTTCTACACGCGGCAGTTTTACGATTCGCTGTACGTGCAGGACAGTTGGAAGATTCATCCGCGTTTGACATTGAATTACGGCGTGCGTTGGGAACCGTATTTGTCGCCCTATAACAATCGCGGTGAGAACGAACACTTTGATTTGGATCTCTTCAAACAGAATGTGCACAGCAAAGTGTTCGTCAATGCCCCGGCCGGCTTGTTCTTCCCTGGCGATCCGCAATATACCAGCGGAAAGTATTTCAACGGTCCCCGGTGGGCGAAATTCTATCCACGGTTTGGAGTGGCCTGGGATCCCGAGGGCAAGGGCCGCATGACCATTCGCGCGGCGTACGGGATGTACGGGGACCGGGCGATGATGCTCGCCGGAACTCAGATGTACTTCTCCCCGCCATTCGGAAACACCGTCAGCAACGCGGGCTCTACTCTAACCGACCCATGGTCCACCTACAGCGGTGGAAATCCCATGCCTGCGATCTCGCGTCTCCAGGGCATTGGCGTCTACGACCACAACATTCCTTTCCCGCTCAATGGCACCTACGTCAACACGAAGATGAATGACTTCAATCCGGTGTACATGAACCAGTGGAATTTGAATGTTCAAAGACAAATTGGGCAGAACTGGCTCGTTACTGCGAATTACGTGGGCAACAACACAATCCACATGATCACCACGGAAAACATCAACCCTGCCCAATACTTCTTCAACGGTACCAACACGTGCACCATGCCCAACGGGGTCACCATTACAGGTTCGGCAGCCGACCCAACTCAATGTTCCACAACCGTCAATCAGCAAACGAGGCGTCGGTTGAATCTGATCAACCCGGACCAGGGGAAATACTACGCTGGGGTCGGGCAGATCGACGACGGGGGCACAGCCAGCTATGAAGCCCTCAACCTTTCGGTACAGAAGCGAATTAGTGGAGGCGTTTCAGGTCAGGCGAATTATACGTGGTCGCACTGCATCAGCGATGTCTATTCGGACAATCCTACGGCGGGCGGCGTCTCCATTGCAGGCAACCGCAGGCAATTCCGCGGCAACTGTCTAGGAATCGATCGCCGTCAACTGTTCAGTATGGGCATGGTTGCGACAACGCCGAAATTCTCAAATCCGTCGCTCCGGATTCTGGCGAGCAACTGGCAGTTCGCTCCGATCTTGTCGATCACGTCCGCGCAGTTGTTCGCGGTTTTTGCGGGCACGGACCGGGCGTTGACAACGGTCGGAAACCAGACGCCGAATTTGCTCGATCCCAACAACATCTATCCGAGCGAGCAGACGGCGAATCGGTGGATCAACCCAAGCGCCTTTGCTCCACTCTGTACGCCTGCTTTGAGACAAGCGGGGACTGCTTGCCAGGAACCCGGTACATACGGCAATCTGGGCTACAACAGTCTGAAGGGGCCACATACGGTTCAACTCAATATGGCCGTGTCACGGACCTTTGCCATTCGCGAACGCCAGTCGGTGCAGATCCGCGCGGAAGCGTTCAACCTTCCCAACCATGTCAATCTTGCGACTCCCGGTGTGGGGGGCGTCGGCGGAATCGGCCGTAGCGTTGCGCTCAATGCTCCAAACTTTGGCCAGATCACAAGCGATATCAGCGGCAACAACGGATTGCAGGCCGGTGACTATCGCGTCATCCAGTTTGCGCTGAAACTGATCTTCTGATGCACTCAATGTAGTCGCGGGCTTTGGCCCGCGTTGCCAGTCCGTTCATTCCGGCGACGCGGGCTGAAGCCCGCGACTACATGCTCACCTCGACAATCCTGCCGCTTGACGTATAGTAGGTCGCGCAATTTTGAATCGATGAACCGGAAACGTGTCTACCTTCCATTCCTAGTTTTGTTGCTCGCGGGCAGCGGGTGCGCGGCGCTGATCTATGAAATCGTGTGGTTCCAGTTGCTGCAGTTGGTGATTGGATCTTCCGGCATTTCCCTCGGCTTGCTTCTGGCTGCCTACATGGGCGGATTGTGTGCCGGCAGCATCCTGTTCGCGCGATTCGTACCTCCTCGACTGCACCCGTTGAAAATCTACGCCGCTCTGGAATTGGGAATTGGCATTCTTGGCCTTTTAGTATTGTTTGCCGTTCCCCTTGTTGCTCGTTTGTATCTGGTCGGCGCGACAGCTGGTCTGATCGGTCTCGTGTTGAGAGGGATCGTTGCCGCTGTATGCCTGCTTCCGCCGACGTTATTAATGGGTGGCTCCTTGCCCGCCATCGCGCGCTGGCTCGAAACCACGCCAGAAGGCATTTCTCGGCTCGGACTGCTCTACAGCGGCAACATCGCAGGCGCAGTGTTCGGATGCTTCATTTCCGGATTCTATCTGCTGCGGATTTACGACATGGCCGTCGCGACGTACGCCGCTGTTGGGATCAATCTCGCCGTCGCAGCGGCCAGCTTTGTTCTATCGGCACCTAGTTCTCTTGAGGATGCTCGCGAAAGCGCGATTCGCGGCTCTGCTCGACCCGTGCGAGTGAGACGGGTCGGATATATTTATCTGGCAATCGGGATTTCCGGCTTGACCGCTTTGGGCGCTGAAGTCGTATGGACTCGATTGCTATCGCTTCTTCTCGGCGGCACTGTTTATACCTTCTCCATCATTCTCGCGGTCTTTCTGTTTGGTTTGTGGCTCGGCAGTAGTGCCGGCGCGTTTGTGGTGCGGAGGGTTTTACATCCGGTCCTCACGCTCGCACTGTGCCAGAGTTTGTTGGTGGTATCGATTGGTTGGACCACTTATGCATTAGCGAATTCACTTCCATATTGGCCTGTCGATCCGTGGCTCTCCTTGAGTCCTTTGTTTAATTTCCAATTGGATTTGGTGCGATGCGTCTGGGCAATTCTTCCAGCGACGCTCTTGTGGGGAGCAAGCTTTCCACTCGCGCTGGCCGCCGCCGCGGAACCTGGAGGGGATCCGGCGAAACTCTCCGGAGAGGTCTATGCTGCCAACACTGCAGGCTCGATTGCCGGAGCGTTAGCCTTCAGTCTCTTTCTAATCCCGAGCTTTGGTACGAGAAGCTCTCAACAAATCCTTATTGGACTATCGGCCGCAGGGACAATTGCAGCCGCAATTGCAGCCATGGGCTTTCGAAAGATATGGAATCCGGCCGTTGCTGTGATTGTGGCTTCAATTGCATGTTCGGCGATCGTGACCTCCTCGGTCCACGATGTACCGTGGGAGGTAATTGCATATGGACGCCGCATTGCCCCGACGATCCGCGGAGCTGATCTGTATCCGCAGGCAACCAAGACGACAGTTGTTTTTAGAGGCGAAGGGATCAATTCGTCTGTTGTCATTGCGGACACAGGCGGGCTGCGACAGTTTTATGTCAGCGGAAAAGCGGAGGCCTCGAGCGCTCCGGCCGACATGCGTCTGGAACGCATGATGGGGCACATACCGGCCCTTATTCACGCGAATCCGCATTCCGTCCTCACGGTGGGTTTCGGCGCCGGCGTGACGGCCGGCTCCTTCGTTCCGTATCCCGATGTTCAGAGTCTCATCATCTGTGAATTGGAGCCGTTGATTCCTCCGGCTTCGACGCAATTTTTTGCTCGCGAAAACTACTCGGTGATGCACGACCCGCGGACGCAAATCGTTTACGACGATGCGCGACATTACATCTTTACGACCAAACAGAAGTTCGATGTCATCACGACGGATCCGATTCATCCGTGGGTCAAAGGTACTTCGACGCTTTATTCGAAGGAGTACTACGAACTCGTCAAGGCGCACTTGAACCCGGGAGGTGTAGTGGCGCAATGGCTCCCGATTTACGACAGCGATCCTGCAACGGTCAAAAGCGAGCTCGCCACTTTTTTTGAAGTCTTTCCGAATGGCACGGTTTGGAGCAACTACACTCCGAATGCTGCCGGATACGATCTTGTGCTCATCGGCGGAGATATGAATGCGATCGATCTCGATTCAGTCCAGCAGCGTCTCGATCGTCCCGAGTATTCAAAAGTGCTGGCTTCCATCAGCGATGTCGGCTTTCATTCCGCTACCGAGGTCTTCGCGACCTATGCAGGACGCGCTAGCGATCTAAAGCCGTATATCGCGGAGGCCCAAATCAACGACGACATGAATCTGCGATTGCAGTATCTGGCTGGCTTGGGAGTGAATTCGATGTCGTTTCAGAAAGTATTCGCAGAAGTGATGGGCTACCGGAAATTTCCCAACGATCTGTTCCGCGGGTCCGAGGCACGCATCGACACGCTTCGAACCTTGCTTCGCGCAAAACGTTAAGTTCATTCAACGCGCATTAGCTTCGTGGTCGGGGCACCTTGAACCGTGACCCCTCTCGCATTCCGCTGCTGCGTGAATGACAACGTGTTACCTTCGATGCGGAAGGCATACACTTCGTTTGCTCCCGGCTTCATCACCACCGGGATCTTCGCAACGATCGGCCGAATGGTCACAAGGTTCCCCGAGACTTCGTATGTGCCCGCATTCGCCGCCATCGGGCCCCAGACGGCGCGCAGTTCATCTGCGGTGGCCTTGGAGGTGTCCGCGATGTCGGGTCGATCGGTGGTCGCGAACATGATGCTGTAGTACTTGCCGGCGAAGATATACACGCCCGCTAGAGGAACGCCTCCCTGATCGGTCACCTGCCAGGCACCCTGCAAAGGATTGTCCGCTGCGGCATTCACGATCCGCGTATGTGTCGGAAGCAAAAACAGTCCACCGAGTGCAACAGTTAAGGCTGCGCGTCTCCACATGAATATCACCTCTTGTGCGTAAGGTTCGAACACAAGAAGCATACAGCCTTCGATGTTCATGCGGGGAGCTTACCGACCGCGGACCGCATCCTTTATTGAGCCGCGGAGCGGCGGCACAATGTTCTGACCTCCCCGGCTGCGCCCTGATTAAAACCGAGACACTTTTAATGCAGGCCCCAGAAATAACCAAGGACGAGTACGATAATCCCAAGCGCGATCCTGTAATGGATGAAAACGAACGTGTTGTGAGTTTGCACGTACCGCATCAGAGCCGCGATAGCGAAGAAGCCAAAGAATGCCGAGACGATGATTCCCACAGCAAACGGCATTTCCTGGCCGGACGGCAAGCCCGTCTCAGAAATGTCGATCACCTTCTTCAAGACCGCACCGCCGACAATCGGCGCCGATAGAAGAAATGAATATTGAGCCGCGGCGTTCCGTTTCATGCCTCGGAACAGCCCGGCTGCGATGGTTATGCCCGACCGTGAAACTCCCGGAATGATCGCGAACGCCTGAGCCACACCAATTGTGAGTGCGTCGGAAAGCGTCATCGTTTGCAAATCGGTTTGGCGACGGCCGGCTACTTCCGCCGCGCGCATGAATAGGGCCACTCCGATGAGCGATGCCGCTATCACGATAGGCGTGCCGAGTTTGTCTGCTGCGTCTTCCAGAAGCAGGCCGGCGATCCCGCCGGGAATCGTTGCAAGCATGATGTACAGTGCCAGCCGCGCGTCCGGATCCTGCGTATCGCCCTTCAGGAGGCGGAATGCATGGACCGCCAGATAGAGCCAATCTTTCCAGAAATAGAGCAGCAACGCGGCCAGCGTTCCGAGGTGCAGAGCGACATCGAAGGTGAGTCCGGGATCGGGCCAGCCAAATAGCCATGGAACCAGAATAAGATGAGCGTGGCTCGATATCGGTAGGAACTCGGTTATTCCTTGGACGGTGCCCAGGATGATGGCTTCAAGAACGTCGATGTGCACCAGACTAATGTCGGATATGGACATTCCGATTCAAAGCGCCAAACTGCAATTGGACGTGTCATGGACGTCCACCCACGAACTCGCCAATGTTGAATTGGTCGATAACGAAGTCAGTCCGAAAATGCCACCGTGGTTCCAACCTCACGATAGTTGCTTGTGGCGCATGTGGTGGTGGACCGCCGACTTGGTGTTCCTCAGTATAGTTAAGCTCGATTCCGGCGGGAAAAGGCGAGTAGGAAACTATCGGCCATAGCAATTCCCGATCGTTTCGGACGTTCGCAAAAACCAGCAAGGCCGGCCATCGAAAGGCCGCGCGACAGTGAAGCTGACTCGAGATGTCGTTGACGAAACACTGGAGACCATCACCAACGTTAATCGGCGTCGGCGCTAAAGTGACTGCCGTCGAGCGAGCCCTTCCAAAGATTGTCATGTACACAGAGCCACGCAACTTGACAGCGCGTCCTCTTTCTGAAGCGAAGAAAGACGGCGTAACAAACACGAAGCTATCAAACGCGTGTTCAGAGACGCCAATGTTACGACTTGGTATCGTGAGTGTCTCCCAGATGGCGGTATCGCCTTCGAATCTTATGCGCATGGCGTCGACACTCGCCTCAAGATCGCTTGGCACTCCCGTGATATTTAAAGGAATCGAGATTTGCACCCTGTCCCGTTTCGGAGATGCGAATCGGCGCGGTTTTGCGTCGACGTCTACATGTACTTCCGATGCAAATGGCGGCCGCCGCGAAAGACGGGTGTGCAGTTCCACAGCCATGCTTGGAGATATCGTGAAGTTTCCGACGATGGCTGTAAAAAGCAGTGCGGCCGCGACCGCGCCGCTTCGTCGTGTAAGCCGAGTTTTATACTGCGAACGCAATACGTAGACGGCCGTGACTATGATCACCGCGAGTAAAAATGATGGGCGTATCCAAGCTACCCCGTCCGGCCATGAAGCTATATCCTCGTTCCATACAACCACGCGAGCAACAGGAATGGTTGCGACGATGAATCCGACAACGAGCAGTGTGAGGATGGAAAAGAAAAAAGACACCGTCTCCGCTGTGACCGCGGCGACCGCTGCGATCGGCAGACAGAAACCGATGATCATTAGCAACTGTGACCAGAGCAGTGGCTTCAGTTCCTCGTCCAACCGATAGCCGGCATCCATCAGCTTAATGAAACGCGCAAGAGCAACCGGCACGTTCAAAATGATCAGTATGAACAGAAGCTTGGCCGTGAACAGGCTTTGCCAGCGGTAGGGACGCGTTACCCAAAATTGCGTGTCTCCAGGTAGCGGCTCAGCATGAATTAAGCGGGCGATGATATAGGCAGCAGTTATCGGAAGGAGCACCTCAACCCAAAGATAATCCTTCAAGGCAAATAAGCCAGTAAGTACCAGAAACAGAAAAGTCTCGCGCCACAGGTAGCGGATATCTTTTTTTAGAACATGAACTGCCTGATACACGTGGCTCTCTAATCGCAAGCCAGGCGAGCGGCTTCCTCCCGCGCTCTGGCAAGCGTGACGAAAATATCCCGCAAAGGCATGGGATTCACTGACACATGCTGCACACCGCCGAATATCTTCCGGATCTGACTGTTGGTCCGTTCCGGTTCAAAACGGCTCTCAACGAAACGGACCAACACCGGACTCGTCTCAGGGCGCAACCAGTTCGGGGGCCAGTCGGGGCAATCGCACAACATCACTGGTGCGTCGACGAGGACTTCGACTTCACGGAATCGCGCGGTCAAAGAAGTCATTTCCTCCGAAAACTGGAGCCGCCCTTCCGATAAAAACGCGATGTGCGTCGCGAAACTTTCGATATCTGCCAAGTCATGCGACGAAATGAGCAGCGTCGTCTCATTCGCACTGCCGATAATCCCTTGGATCAGGTCTTCGCGAACCAGGGGATCCAAGCCGCTGAAAGGCTCATCCAGCACGAGCAGGCGCGGACGATATGCGAGGGCGCATAAAAGTGCGGTCTTCATCCACATTCCGCGGGACAGTTGGCTCAGCTTCCGGTCGAGAGGCAGCTGGAACTCTTCAAGGATTGCATTCGCATAATCGGAATCCCAGGAGGGATAAAACGGCTTCAAGTACCGCAGCAGGTAATCAATGGTCATCCAGCCGGGCAGCTGCTGGTTTTCCGAGACGTAGCCGATTTTCTCAAATTCCGCGGGCCCTAATCGATTAGAGGGAACGCCGAGGACGCGGGATTCACCGGAATCCGCTCTTAGGATGTTCATAAGGATCTTGATGGTCGTGGTTTTACCGACGCCATTGGAGCCGATGAGACCGAACACGCTTCCTTCACCGACTTCCAGCGTCAAGTGATCGAGGACGGTGAGGCGGCCATATCGCTTAGTGAGGTCGTCGATGGAAATAACGGAATCCATCATCTTCGCCGTGAGGACCGGACTGTTCCTTCGAGCCGATTCCAGTGACTTGCGATAGCGTCCGTCATCTCATCGAGCGAGAGCCCAAGCTTTTTCGCTTCCACAACGAGCTGTTCAACCTCGTTCTTCAACAGGTGAGAGCGCTCGTTGGCAGTCGATCGGACTTTCTCCGCGACAACGGTGCCCAATCCGGGATGCACTTCGATCAGTCCTTCAGAGATGAGTGCGGTGATCACTTTATGGGCAGTATTCGGGTTGATCTTCAACGCTTTACTCAATACTCGAACAGATGGGAATGGTTCGCCTGCGCTCATTTTCCCGGATATAAGAGCTTTCTTTGCCGCATAAACCACCTGCTCGTAAATTGACGCACCTGGTTGTAGAGAAATTTTGAATGGAATCATATCTGTACTAGAACGTATAGTACAGTAAACCGAATCGTGGTCCAATGATTTTCTGAAGGAGAAACCATGGTGAGAATAATTGTGCTGCTCGTATTGGGGAGTGTGCTATCGCAAGCACCTCGAGAAACAATACCGTCGTTCGAGGTTGCATCCGTCAAGCCCAGCCCGCCCGGCGGCAGGGAATCATTGTCGAACCAGCCGGGACGATTCGTGGCAAACAACGTTACGTTGAAGATGATGATCGGATTTGCCTATCGCCTTCGCCCTTATGAATTGGTGGGCGGACCTTCGTGGATTGAACAGGACAAATGGACAATCGAAGCGCGTGCCGACGGAGCAGATGCTGGCCCTGAGACCACTGCGCTGCGCCTTCAATCCCTACTCCGGGACCGCTTCGTCTTGAAGACGCATGGCGAGAGGCGGGACCTGCCCGTCTATCTGATTACCGTCAGCAAGGGCGGTTCGAAATTGACGGCCGTCGACCCTCCATCCCAGCAAATGCCTGGTCAGGCTGCGCCGCCACCACCGCCTGTCAGGCCGGACGGCACGCTCCCGGCTAACTTCATGCCGGTACCGGGGCGCACAATCGTCGGCCCAGGACTAATTCTCGCGTCAGCCGTAAACATGGCTGAGATCGTGAGAGTGCTGACTGGGCAGGTTGGTCGACCTGTTGTGGATAAAACTGACCTCAAGGGCTATTACAATGTCCGATTGCAATTTGCACCGGAGACGGCACCGAACGGGTTCAGTGCTGCACCTGGCGCTGCAACGGACCCAGCGGGTTCGTCCATCTTTACGGCCGTTCAGGAGCAGTTGGGATTGAGATTGGAATCAGGAACCGCACCGTTTGAAATCATGGTGGTCGACTCTGCAGAAAGACCCACGGCTAATTGATTCAAAGCGTGATTATCCCGGCGCACTCGGATACAATCGCCGCTAAAAAATGCGAGGTCGAAAATGCAAACACTGCTCAGGCTGAGATGTGTGTCCGGGACTCTGCGATCGACGGCCGTTCTGGTACTGATGTGCATGCCTGTTTATGGGCAGTGGGTGAAAGTTCCTGCGGCTGGAATTCCACGTGGGCCCGACGGCAAGCCCAACCTTTCGGCGCCTGCGCCGCGATCACCTGATGGCCATCCGGACCTGTCCGGAATCTGGGAATCCGGCACCAATAAATACATCCTGGACATTGCTGCGGATCTCAAACCCGGCGAGGTGCCGTTTCAGCCTTGGGCCAGGGCGCTCGTCGATCAACGCGCAGATGGTTCGCATTCAGGAGAGGATCCGTTTGCAAACTGCTTGCCGCAAGGCGTCCCCAGGGTCAATTCTTCGCCGCCACCGTGGAAGATCATCCAAACGCCGAACCTGATCGTGATTCTTTACGAGTCCGCCAACACGTGGCGCCAGATCTTCCTTGATGGCCGCGAGTTGGGGAACGACTATCCCGCTACGTTCCTCGGCTACTCAACCGGCAGATGGGACGGCGATACGCTGGTGGTCGACACCCGCGGTTTCAACGGAAAGACATGGCTGGATCAGACCGGCAAGCCCACTTCGGAAGCACTGCACGTCACCGAACGTTTTCGGCGAACGGACTTCGGGCATATGGAGTTTCAAGTCACGATCGATGACCCCAAGGTCTATACCAAGCCGTGGTCGGTAAAGGAACAGGCCCGCCTGATGCCGAATACCGACGTGATCGAAAACGCGTGTGAGAACAATCTCGACCTCCCACACCTTGGGGGCAAATACGTCAAGTAAGGGTTCTTAATGGCACTTGCTCATGGGCGCGGTTCAGAGCGTGTATGTACGGCGGGTGCCAGCGCTATCACAGCCCAATTGGTTGCGGCAGCGGAAACCCACTGATCGGGACCGTGCGGGAAGCCGCTCTCGAAATACGGTTGGAAGGGAATCGACCTGCCGAACTGCGCTGATCGAGCCGCATGCCGGCCATTTGCTGCGAAGGTCCATGGCAACCAAAGCAGTTCGCCTTGAAGATCGGCTGAATGTCCCGGGCGAAATCGATTTTACCCTGGCCGAACGCACTACCAACAAGAGACATCCAAACGAGAGCGGTCAAAATATGCTTCCTGCACATAGAATGTCCGCACACTATACACCAACCGTGGCAGTGATCAGTTTTGAAGGCTATCCGAAGAAATTGGTTCGTCCGGCATACCCGCGGAAACATTACAGCGACCGAAGCCGTCACAGCCAGTTGACGACGCGCAATCCAGGAACGCGCTTAAACTCGGCTTCATTGTTTGTGACCAACTGTACACCGAGGCTCAGTGCGTGTGCCGCGATAAGAACATCCAGAGACCCAATCATCTGACCTCTCTTTTCAAGCAGCGCACGAATTCGACCGTATATGCGGGCGGCGCCCGGTTCAAAGGGAACGGTTTCCAATGCCGAGGCGAAAACCGCAAGTGCAGCGCGGTTCTTTTCGGGGCGACCGCTCTTGGCGGCACCGCATTCCAGTTCCGCTAGGGTCACGGTTGAAACTACGATATCCCCTGCCGCCGTCCTTTCGAACCGATTGCGCAAGCCTTGCGGACGGTGTTTGATGAGATAAATGCATATATTTGTATCCAGCATGAATTTCATCGGAATACCTTGGACCGTTTCTGGTGCGGTGGCTGTTTACGAGGTTCGGACATGAAATCCTCCGTAAACTGTTCCAGGCTGTTCCACAGCTGCGTCCATGACGGTTTCCTAGGACGGAGCAGTATTGTGTCTCCACGTTTTCGAATTTCCACTTCGTCGGAATCTATTAAGAATTCTTTCGGGATCCTGACCGCCTGACTGTTGCCGCTCCAGAAGACTTTGGTTGATTTCGTCAAGAACACCTCCCGTATATACAGTAGTCTATACACGCGGCATTGGTCAAACTAGCTTGACAATACGTGTAGCGCTTCCAAAACGGTTTGTCCTGAAGGATGAAAACGGCATTGAAGAAGTGAAGATGTACGTTGACACCGTTATACTGATGCCGTGAAGAGGGCCTTACTTCTCCTGGTACTGACGCCGGCAATTGCGCAGAATGCGCCGCGGCCGCGTGCGCGAGAGCTCGGCGTGATTGTCGGTGTGTTGCCGCCAGGCCCGCTCAACGCGATTACCGATATCAAAGGTGTCGCCGTCGGGCACACGACCGTCATCGGCGGTTCGGATGTTCGCACTGGTGTAACCGCAATTCTTCCCCACACAGGAAACCTATTTCGCGACAAAGTTCCGGGCGCGGTATTCGTGGGGAACGGTTTCGGAAAACTGATGGGCTCGACTCAGATCAATGAACTCGGTGAAATTGAGACGCCGATTCTCCTGACTTCGACCCTGGCTGTGCCGCGAACGGCAGACGGCGTGATCGATTACATGCTGTCACTTCCGGGCAATGAGGATGTGCGTTCCATCAATCCGGTCGTCGGTGAAACGAATGACGGAACGTTGAATGACATTCGAGGAAGACACATCACTTCTGCCGATGTCGCCAACGCGATTCGCAACGCAAAGGGTGGGCCGGTCGAAGAAGGAGCAGTGGGCGCAGGCACCGGCACGATCGCATTCGGCTTCAAGGGCGGTATCGGAACATCCTCTCGGAAATTGCCGGCAGCTCTTGGCGGCCATACGGTCGGTGTCCTGGTGCAAACTAATTTCGGCGGGATTCTGACGATCAACGGCGCTCCGGTAGGCAAAGAGTTGGGTCAGTATTATTTGAAGGATCAGGTTGAGCCGGCACAGCGTGGATCTTGCATGATCGTCGTTGCCACCGATGCACCGCTTGATTCGCGCAACCTGAACCGGCTTGCGGCCCGGGCGATGTTAGGTCTAGGCCGCACCGGTTC
>JACXTT010001500.1_pt1 | contig 38656 bp, 38 predicted proteins | sample 9270951 | NCBI WGS metagenome assembly JACXTT01 (sample SAMN15532306, study PRJNA645909) | rock metagenome | isolation source: weathered quartz diorite | place: Puerto Rico | collected 2017-06-21
GCCAGCGACGCCCACCGCGCGCCGCGATGACGCCGCGCCGGCGCCGCCTCGGCATGCTGCTGGCCGCGCTGGCCTGCGCTGGCGTGGCGCTCGCGCTGGTGCTCAATGCGTTCCGCTCGAACCTGGTGTTCTTCTTCAGCCCCAGCCAGGTTGCCGCGCATGAGGCACCCGCCGCGCGCAGCTTCCGCCTGGGCGGGCTGGTGGCGCCCGGCTCCATCCGCCGCGAAGGCGACGGCATGACGATCCGCTTCATTGTCACCGACACCGCGCGCGAAGTGCCGGTGGTCTACCGCGGCCTGCTGCCGGACCTGTTCCGCGAAGGCAAGGGTGTGGTCGCGCGCGGCACGCTTGATGGCAGCGGTACCTTCGTCGCCAGCGAAGTGCTGGCCAAGCATGACGAGAACTACATGCCGCCCGAGGCCGCGGATGCGCTGAGGCAGGCCGAGCAGGTCAACCGCCGCATGGCGGGCCAGCTCGCCGAAGGCGAAAGGGGAACGCAACGGTGAACCCGGAACTGGGACACTTCGCACTGATCGTGGCCCTGCTGGCCGCCACTGTGCAGGCCGTGCTGCCGCTGGCCGGCGCGGTGCGCGGCAATGCCGCGTGGATGTCCGTCGCCAGGCCGGCCGCGCGGGTGCAGTGCGCGCTGGTGGTGCTGGCCTACCTGTCGCTGACGCTGGCCTTCGCGGGCGACGATTTCAGCGTGCGTTACGTCGCCGCGAACTCCAACAGCGACCTGCCGCTTCCCTATCGTCTCGCTGCGGTCTGGGGCGGGCACGAAGGCTCCATGCTGTTGTGGACGCTGATGCTGGCGCTGTGGTCGCTCGCCGTCTCCATCTTCAGCCGCCGGCTGCCGCTGCCGGTGGTCGCACGCGTGCTGGGCGTGATGGGTGCTATAAGCAGCGGCTTGCTGCTGTTCCTGCTGTTCGCCTCCAACCCGTTCATCCGCCTGCTGCCACCCGCCATGGCCGGCCGCGACCTGAATCCGCTGCTGCAGGACCCGGGCATGGTGTTCCATCCGCCCATGCTCTACATGGGATACGTCGGCTTCGCCGTGACCTTTGCCTTTTCCGTGGCTGCACTGCTGGAGGGACGGCTCGACGCCGCGTGGGCGCGCTGGGCGCGGCCGTGGACCACGGTGGCATGGATGTTCCTGACGCTCGGCATCATGCTGGGCAGCGCCTGGGCCTACTATGAACTGGGCTGGGGCGGCTGGTGGTTCTGGGACCCGGTGGAAAACGCCTCGTTCATGCCGTGGCTCGCCGGCACGGCCCTGATGCATTCGCTGGCCGTGACCGAGAAGCGCGGCGCCTTCCGCGCGTGGACAGCGCTGCTCGCAATCTTCACGTTCTCGCTGAGCCTGCTCGGCACCTTCCTGGTCCGCTCCGGCGTGCTGACCTCGGTCCATGCGTTCGCGGTCGACCCGAAGCGCGGCATCTTCATCCTGGTGTTGCTGGGGCTGGTGACAGGGCTGGCGCTGGCGCTGTTCGCATGGCGCGCCCCGCGGCTGGCGCGGCGCACGGACTTTAGCCTGGTATCGCGCGAGTCCTTCCTGCTGGCCAACAACGTGCTGCTGGCCGTGGCCGCGGCCACCGTGCTGCTCGGCACGCTCTATCCGCTGCTGCTCGACGTGCTGGGGCTCGGCAAAATCTCGGTGGGCCCGGCGTACTTTGAACAAGTGTTCGTACCGCTGATGGCGCCGGCGGTCCTGCTGATGGGCGCCGCGCCGCTTGCGCGCTGGCGCCATGGCGAACTGCCGGACATGACACGCCGGCTGCGTTGGGCGGCAGTGGCCAGCGTCGTGATTGGAGTCGTCCTTTTGCTGATGCTGCGCAATGCCTCGGCACTCACCGGTCTTGGCCTGCTGCTGGCGACCTGGTGCGCGGCCAGCGCGGCGGCCAGCGTGGCGACGCGGCTGCGCAACCAGCCAGGACGCCGGCTCGCGGCGCTGCGGCAGTTGCCGGCCGGCTACTACGGCATGCTGCTGGCGCATCTTGGCGTGGGCATGTTCATCGCGGGCGTGACGCTGGTCAGCAGCCAGGAAAGCCTGCAAGAGCTGCCGATGCGGCCCGGCGAAACGACCGCCGTCGGCGGCTACGATTTCCGCTTCGAGGGCGTCGCACCTGCCACCGGGCCCAACTACGAGGCGCTGCGTGGCGCCGTCAGTGTTTCGCGTCACGGCAACACCGTGGCCACCCTGTCGCCGGAACGGCGCATCTACCGCAGCCAGGACATGCCCACCACCGAAGCCGTTATCGACAGCGGCATCACGCGCGATCTCTACGTGGCGCTGGGCGAATCGCTCGGGGACGGGCGCTGGGCCGTGCGCATCCATGTCAAGCCATTTGTCGACTGGATCTGGGGCGGATGCGTGCTGATGGCCATCGGCGGGCTGCTGGCCGCGTGCGACCGGCGCTACCGGCTGCGCCGCCTGGCCGCGAGCGCCACCGCGCCGGCCGGCGATGCCACGCAAACGCAAGCCCCGGCACTCGCACTGGCCGGCCATGAGGAGACGCAGGCATGACACGCTTCCTGCTGCCGCTCGCGGTATTCCTGGCATTGGCCGTGGCCCTCGCCGCCGGACTGCGGCACGATCCGCGCGAGCTGCCGTCGCCGCTGGTCGGCAAGCCGGCGCCGGCATTCGTGCTGCCGGTGCTCGACCGCGACGGCCACAGGCTCGGCCCGGCCGACCTGCGCGGCAAGGTGTGGCTGCTCAATGTCTGGGCCTCGTGGTGTACCGCCTGCCGCGCCGAGCATCCGGTGCTGGTCGACTTCGCTGCGCGCTCGCGGGTGCCGCTCTATGGGCTCAACTACAAGGACGAGGACGGTGCCGCGCGCGACTGGCTGCGACGCATGGGCAATCCATATGCGGCGTCGCTGGTCGATGCCGACGGGCGTGTCGGCATCGACTTCGGCGTGTATGGCGTACCCGAGACCTTCGTTATCGACAAGGCCGGCGTGGTGCGCTACAAGCAGGTCGGGCCGGTGACGCAGGAGGTGCTGGAACGCAAGCTGATCCCGCTGCTGGAGTCGCTGGAGAAGGGGGATGGGCATGCGTAGGACCGCGCTCGTGTGCTACGCGTTGGCGTTCGCCCTGCACGCCAGCGCCGCGACCCCCACCGACGCCGAGCTCGACGCACGCGTCCACGCACTGTCCGAGCAGCTGCGCTGCCTGGTTTGCCAGAACCAGACGTTGGCAGATTCCAATGCCGAACTCGCGGTGGACCTGCGCCGCCAGATTCGCGAACAGTTGCGCCAGGGCGCCAGCGACGAGGCCGCGAAGCAATACCTGGTGCAGCGCTACGGCGACTTCGTGCTCTACAAGCCGCCGCTCAAGCCGCTGACCTGGCTGCTGTGGTTCGGGCCCTTGCTGTTGCTGGTGGCCGTGCTGGCCGGGCTGTGGCGAGCCCGCTCGCGGCGGGCCGTAGCGGCCGCGCCGCTCGACGATGCCGAACGCCGCAAGCTGGCTGAACTTCTGGATGAGCCGCCGCCGCGTACGCCAGCGGCTTCCGCCGACCCGTTGCCGCCCCTGTCGCCGCCATGACCACCTTCTGGCTCCTCGCCGCAGCACTGATGGCAGTGACCATGGCCGGCCTGTTGTGGCCGCTGCTGCGCCGGTCTCCGGTTGCGGCGATAGCGGACCGGCCCGCCCCGGCATTGCGAGAGATCTATCGCGACCAGTTGCGCGAGCTCGATGCGGACCTGCTCGGCGGCACGCTGACCCCGACACGCCATGCGCAAGCGCGCGACGAACTCGCGCGCCGGCTGCTCGACGACACCGGCCAGCCTGCCCCGACGCCGCGCAACCAGCGTTCCTCCACGCTGCTCGCCGCCGCGCTGCTGGCCCTGCTGCCGAGCGCGGCCATCCTGCTCTACCTGCATCTGGGCAACCCTGTCGCGCTGTGGGACGCCGGCGACATGCACGCAGCCGAGGGCAACCAGCATGAGTTGAGCGTCGCACAGGTCGAAGGCATGGTGAACCAGCTCGCCACCCGCCTGCGCGACAAGCCTAATGATGCCGAAGGCTGGTCCATGCTCGCGCGCTCCTACACGGTGCTGCAGCGCTATGACGATGCCGCGGCGGCCTATGCCAGGGCCGTGGCAATCGCACCGGCGGTGGCGGCGCTGCATTCCGATTACGCTGACGTGCTCGCGAGCGTCAACGGCGGCACGCTCGAGGGCCCGGCGATGGAGCAGATCAGGCAAGCGCTGGCGCTCGACCCCGATGATCCCAAGGGCCTGGCGCTTGCCGCCAGCGCAGCTGCCGAACGCGGCGAAGCAGAGCAGGCCATCGCGTACTGGGAGCGGTTGTACCGCCTGCTGCCCCCCGACTCGCAGACTGCGGCACGGGTCGCCGCCAACCTGGCGGCCGCGCGCGGCGCGGGCAAGGCGCCTGCCACCGCCAGCATCAGCGGCACGCTCGCGCTCGCGCCCAATGCGGGCAGGACACCGCGCCCCGATGAAACGGTCTTCGTCTACGCGCGCGCCGTCGATGGTCCGCGCATGCCGCTGGCAGTCCTGCGCCGGACCGTGCGCGACCTGCCGCTGCGCTTCACGCTGGACAATTCGCTGGCGCTGACGCCGGAACGCAAGCTCTCGGGTCAGAAGCAGGTCATGGTGGAGGCACGCGTCTCGGCGAGCGGCAATGCGACGCCGCAGGCAGGGGATCTGGTCGGCCAGGTCGGACCTGTCCGGCTTGGCGCGCAGGATGTCCGGATCTTCATCGGATCGACAGCCGCGAAGCCATAACGGGAGCGTCCCCTGTTCCGCGCACTCACGTCCGCCGGACCACCATGCAAGTCGCCGTGGCGGTCGCCACTAATTTGCCGTCCTGATGCAATTCGCCCACCACGTTGCAAACGTTGCGCCCACGCCGCTCCAGCCGTGCGCGCCCTTGCAGCGGGCCTGCCTGTGCCGGACGCAGGAACGAAAGATTCAGGTTCAGCGTCGAGCAGGACGCCCCGTCTTCCAGCGTCGCCGTAACGAGCATTGCCGTCACGTCGTCCAGCATCGCACCCAGCATGCCGCCCTGCACCTGCCCGGCCGGGTTGAGGAACGCGTCGGTGGCAACGTAGTCCGACTCGAGCGAGCCGGCCTCCAGGTCGACTTGGCGGACCACGCCGCCCAGCAGGCTGGCGACGGCCGGCACGGGGGCCTGGCCGCGCAGCATGCGCGTGAAATAGTTGTCGTTACTCATTCTTGTACATCCCTTCAACGGCCGGCGAAGCGCGGTGCACGTTTTTCCCGCCATGCCAGCGCCCCCTCGCGCAGATCGTCGGAGGCATCGGCCACGGCGATATCCCGTGCCAATTCGTCGGCATCGAGTTCGCCGCGGGCAATGCGGTTCATGTGCTTCTTCATGCCAAGCAACGCGAGCGGCGCCATGGCGGCCAGGTCCCCACTCCAGCGTTCGGCAAGCGCGCGCAGTGCCTCGGGGCTGTCCTCGATCCGGTCGAGGTAGCCGCAGGCCAGCATGGCGGCCGCGTCGAACTTGTCGGCCATCAACAGGATGCGCTTGGCCGTGGCCAGGCCCAGCCGCGTGACGTAGCGCTCCATGCCGCCGCGGTAGAACAGCAGGCCCAGCCGCGCGGCGGGCACCGACATCTCGGCGGCGGCCGCGCCGAAGCGGAAATCGCATGCAAGCGCGAGGTCCGTGGCACCGCCATACACGCCGCCATGCAGCACGGCAATCGTGACCGGCCGCGCCTGCTCCAGCGCGTTGGCCAGCGCCTCGAAGCGGGCACCGACATCGGCCCCGCCGAGCCGGCCGATATTGAAACCGCTGCAGAAGTGCCGGCCCTGGCCTTCGATACGCAGCACACGGACCCGGGTATTGCCGTTCAACGTCGCCAGGTACTCGCGCAACAGGTCAAGATCTTCGGGTTCGAGCCGGTTCGCCACGTCGGGCCGGCGCAGCGTGATGACGGCCACGTGGCCGTCGACCGCCAGTTCGGGAGGCTGTCCTTGCGGGGTCTCGCTCATGGCATCGGGCCTCGCTCAGTGAAAGCCGTAGATCCGCATGGTGGTCTCGCCTGACTCCACCCGCTTGAGAATGGCGGCTTCGGTAGCCTCGCGGTCCTGTGCCTTGCCGACCACCTCGGCTGCGCGCTTGCGCGGCACCACCACCACGCCGTCACGGTCTCCCACGACGAGGTCACCCGCTTCGACACGCGCGCCGCCGATCAGCACTGGCGCATTGAGCCAGCCAATCGCACCATAGTCCTTGCCGGTGCCACGGATGCAAAGGCCGCGCGCGAACACCGGGAAGCCGATCTCTTCAAGCAGCACGCCGTCGCGCACGCAGCCGTCGATGATGAGCCCGCCGAGCTGTTTCACCTTTGCAGCAGTGGTCATGATCTCGCCCCAGTAGCCGTGCTCGTAGGCACCGCTCACGTGCACCACCAGCACGTCGCCAGGCTGCGCGATGTCGATGGCGCGGTGTAGCCAAAGGTTGTCGCCGCCGGGCGAATGGACCGTCAGTGCCGGGCCACAGATTCTGAATTCCGGTGCGACGGGCTTGATGGCCGACGACACCACGCCGATCTTGCCGCCCGCTTCATGCAGCGTGGCGGTCGGCAGAGCGCGCGCGTCGTTGACAACCCCGGCGCTCACGCGCTCGAAGTCGCGGATCGTCGTGCTGGTTGCGTCGTGTTCCACCATGATCAGGCTCCCTTGGTCTGCAGCTGGTGGTAGCGGAACTGGCGGCGCGCCTCGTCCAGGCGCATGCCCCCGCGCACCGCTTCGCGGATGGCGTTCTCGGCGTGCTCGATCCGTTCGGCGGTGTCGAGCACCGCGGCCTCATGCTCGCGCGGGATCACGACGACACCATCGGAATCGCCGCGCAGGATGTCGCCGGGCTGCACACGCGCATCGCCGATATTGACGACCACATTGGTGGCTTCGACCTGGACGCGGTCCTTGCCCGTGCGCATCCAGTGGTCCTTGCTGAACACCGGGTAGCCGAGCTTGCGGCACAGGGCGACATCGCGGCATATGCCGTCGATGACGGTGCCGGCAATGCCGCGGCAGTGCGCAATCTCGGTCAGGATGTCGCCCCACACCGTGGCGTTTTCGCGGCCGCCGTTGTCGAGCACGAGTATGCTGCCCGGTGGCACGTCGTCGATGTAGTCGCCCACGGTGCCCGGCGGATTCGATGCCGGGCCGTACAGCAGCGTATAGGCGCGGCCAGCCGTGGCAAAGCCCTCGCCGCGCGCCTTGATGCGGTAGCACTGGCCTGCGATGCCGTGCTTGTCCAGCGCATCGCTCAGCGTGGCGGTGTCCAGCTTCGCGGCGCGCACGACGTTGATGTCCTGTTGTTCGCTCATCTCTCTCAACCCTTCAGCATGTGTTCGTAGTTACCGCCCATGACTTCCCCGATGGGCGTGCCGCCCAGGATGGCTTTCGCCATCACGGCTTCCTTGCGCACGATGGCTTCGGCGGTCTCCAGCACGCGGGCGATATCGCGCGCGGCGATGAAAATCACCGCGCTGCGGTCGGCCACCACGTAGTCGCCCTCTTCCACCGTCACGTTGCCGATCTGCACCGCGACGTTGGTGCCCTGCTCCACCACGCGGCTGCGCGCAGTGAAGGCGGTCAGCGCGCGGCTGAACACCGGGAAGTCGAAATCGAGCGCTTCGTCGATATCGCGCACGGGTCCATCGGCCACGACGCCGGCGACGCCGCGCACCTTGGCGCCCAGCGACAGCAATCCGCCCCAGCTTCCGGCCTCCACGCCGGTGCGCTGTTCGACGACGATGATGTTGTCCGGCCCCGCCTGTTCGATGGCCGTGCAGCCGAGATGGCGGGCCGGTCCCGGCGCCGGCGCACCGGTGCCGAGCTTGACGGTGATGGCCCGGCCGGCAATGCGACCCGCGCCGGAGCGCTGCGGCAGGCCGGTCACGGTGCCCGGCAGTTGCAGCTTGTCGAGCGCGTCTGACACCGCGCAGCAATCGAGCCTGCGCAGGCGCTGTACGTAGGATTCGGTTTCATTCATGATCGTTACAGGGTCCGGTTCAGCAGTTCAGTCGAGGGTGCGCCAGGCCGCGAAACACAGCCCGGTGCCGGTCATTGCAGGTGTGCGGCAGCCCGGCACGTAGGAAGCCCATTCAAGGTCGAGGTCGCGCACGGCTTCCACGGCGATCAGCCAGTTGCGGATCTCCGAGCTGCCTGCCTGGAGCTGGCGCGGGTCCAGCGAGGCCAGGAAGCCGGTGTCCTTCCTGCGGATCGCGTCGATGATCGCGTTGTCCAGCTCGGCATCAACCACGAAGTGACTCAGGCCGCCCGAGGCCAGCACGCCCACGCGCAGGTCTTCGGGATAGGCCGCGATCAGTTCACGCAGCGCGGCGCCAAGCTGGATGCAGCGGCGCGGCGTGGGCTGGTTGGGCGGGTCGAAGGTGTTGACGATGACCGGTACCACCGGCAGGTCCAGCCCCTGCAGATAGCGGCGATGGATGAACGAAAACGCATGGCCTTCGAACTGGCCGCGCTCGAGCCCGACCATCGCGGTGATGTCGAAGTCGCGGTCGCACAGCTCGCGGATCAGCCAGCGGCCCATGTCGGCATTGACCGGGTAGTCGCGGTCGGCATCGGGCTCCTGGCGCGCCATGCGGGCCTTCTTGTACCAACCGTCGGACTGGCTCTCATCGCGCTTCGCATTGCGGATGGTGTCGCCGTAGTAGATCGCGAAAGCCGGATTGTTGGTGGTGCGGAACAGCTCGGTCTGGTCGTCCCCCACCACCAGCAGCACGTCGAGCCGGGCGGCGCGGATGCGCTCGCGCAGCGCGTCCATGGCCGCTTCGGCCTGGTCGTAGCGCTCGCCCATGCGCTCAGGCGTCACCATGGCCTCGGCATCGGCCGGGGCGACGGCCAGCAGGGCCTCGTAGGTGGTCGGATTGCCGGCCCGGTCGAAATAGTGCGGGTTCTTCGGGTCGACCTGGCGGAAGCCGTGTTGCCAGTCTTCACGCTGGCAAACCAGCATGATGCTGTGGGAGGAGCCGAATGCGGCGACGAGTCTTGCCATGGAAGTGTCCTTCGTTCAAACGATGTAGGCGGCGCGCAACTCAGCCACCTGCCCGGCGCTATAGCCAAGCTCGCGGAGAATGCCTTCGGTATTGGCGCCCTGTTCCGGTGCGGGCTGCGGCGGCAGGTCGCGCGGATAGCGCGACAGGCGCATTGGCTGCCCCACCAGGGCAACATCGCCAAGCTCGTCGTGGCGCATCGGCCAGGCGACCCCGAGGTGCTTCACCTGCGCGTCGGCGAATACCTGGTCGACGCGATGGATGGGACCGCACGGCACGCCGGCCTTGAGCAGCCGCTCGGTCCACTCGGCGGTGGTACGCGTGCGCAATGCAGCTTCGATCGCGGCATTGACCTTGTCGCGGTTGCGCACGCGCTCGGGATCGGAACCGAGGCCGGGTTCGTCGACGAGATGCGGCACTTCCAGGGCTTCGCACAACCGCTTCCACATGGTCTGGCCGATGGCGGCGATGTTCAGGTAGCCGTCGCTCGTCTCAAACACGCCGGTGGGCACGGTCAGCGGGTGTTCATTGCCGGTCTGTTCGGGGACATTGCGGTCGACGAGCCACTGCGCGGCCTGGAAATCGAGCATCGCGATCTGGGCTTCGAGCAGCGAGGTCTGCACCCACTGGCCTTCGCCCGATGCCTCGCGTTCCAGCAGCGCGGTGAGAATGCCCATTGCGCAGAAGTGCCCCGCGCACAGGTCCGCGAGCGGAATGCCGACGCGCATCGGGCCTTCGCCCGGCTTGCCGGTCACGCTCATCAGCCCGCCCATGCCCTGCGCGATGGAGTCGAAGCCGGGCCAACCGGCGTAGGGGCCGTCCTGCCCGAAGCCCGAAATGCTCGCGTAGACCAGCCGCGGGTTGATCGCACGCAGCGCATCCGGGCCGATGCCGAGGCGGTGCTTCACGTCAGGGCGGTAGTTTTCGATAAAGACGTCGGCGCGGCTGACCAGCTCATGGAGAATCTTCACGCCCTCCGGCGTCTTCATGTTGAGCGTGAGGCTTTCCTTGTTGCGGTGCAGGTTCTCGTAGTCGGCGCGGTTGTGGTCGCGCCCACCGATCATGTCGTCGCCGCCCGGGGCACCCGGCGGGATCTCCAGCTTGATGACGCGCGCGCCCATGTCGGCGAACAGCCTGACCGCAGTGGGGCCGGCGCGTACGCGCGACGCGTCGAGGATCGTGAAGCGGGATAGCGGGCCCCTGCGTACGGCCGTTCCGTGCTGGTCTTGTCTGGTATCAACCATGGTCATTACCTCAGGTCGTCATGCCGGGGTGAACATCGGCACGGCGTGGCCGCCGCCGCTCGGCTTGAACACGACATTCACGCGCTGGCCGATCTCGACCTCGCGCGGGTCGCAGTCCACCAGGTTGCTCATCATCGTCACGCCCTCGTCCAGCGTGATATAGGCGAGCGTCCAGGCGGCCTCGCCCTTGCCCATGGTGCTGAACGAGTAGACCGTGCCCAGGCCGCTCGCGTCGCGCCATTCGGTGCGGTCGGACAGGCAGTGCGGGCAGATGTCGCGCGGGTAGTGATGCGGTGCGTGGCAGTCGAGGCAGACCTTCAACAGCAGGCGGCCGGCATCGGCAGCATCCCAGAACGGCTGGCTTTCCGGCAGCGTGCGCGGGGCAGGAATCCGGCGCGGCCCGGCAGGCGGCGCCTTGGCAGCCGCGTTGGCAAGAGTAGCGGGTGTGCTCATATGGGTCATTCCCTTTCAAGAATCAGCGTGGCCGCGGTGTGGCGGGACGCCAGCGCGCCGCCGATGCCGCTCGCCAGCGCGAGGTCGCAGTTGCTGACCTGCACCGCGGGATGGGCCTCGCCGCGGAGCTGGCGCACGGCCTCGATCACCTTGGTGACGCCACCGCGGTTGGCCGGATGGTTGTTGCACAGGCCGCCGCCGTCGGTGTTGAACGGCAGGCGGCCCACGCCGGAGATGAGCCCGCCGTCGGCGACGAACTTGCCGCCCTCGCCCTTCTTGCAGAACCCCAAATCTTCGAGCTGCATCAGCACGGTGATGGTGAAGCTGTCGTACAGCGATGCGTATTTGATGTCGGCGGGCTTGACGCCCGCTTCCGCGAACGCTGCCGGGCCCGACCACGCGGCCGCCGACCATGTGAGGTCGATGTTGCCGCCCATCGCATGCTTGGGTGCTTCGCCGGTGCCGCGCACCTTCACGAGCGGGCGCCTGAGCTGGCGCGCGATCTCGGGGCGCGCCACGATCAACGCACCGCCGCCGTCGCTCATCACGCAGCAGTCGAGCCGGTGCAGCGGGTCGGACACCATCGGCGAACTGACCACGTCTTCCACCGTCACCACATTGCGCAGCATGGCGTGCGGGTTGTGCTGGGCGTGATGCGACGCGGCCACCTTGATCCACGCGAGCTGCTCGCTGGTGGTGCCGAATTCGTACATATGGCGTTTCGCCACCATGCCGTAGAGGTTCTGCGTAGCCGGGCCGAACGGCAGTTCGAAGGCCACGTCGGGCGCGTCCGGGTCCGGCGCCCGCAGCGCCAGCGAAGCGCCTGCCGCGCGCGGACGTCCGGCCAGCGTGATCAGCGCGACATTGCAGCGCCCCGCGGCAATGGCCTCGGCGGCGTGCGCCACGTGCAGGATCGGTGCGGAACCGCCGCATTCGGTGGAATCCACATGGCGCGGCTTCAGGCCGAGGTATTCCACGATCGTGGTGCTTCCCAGGCCGGGCGCATCGCCGGCGCAGAAGTAGCCGTCGATGTCAGCGGCGGTCAGGCCGGCGTCGGCCAGCGCGCCGCGCGCCACATCGGCATGCAGGCGCGCCACCGACAGGTCGTCGGCTTTGCGGGTGGGGTGCTCGTAAGCCCCCACGATGTAGGCGGATCCGTTCAGGGTCATGGTGAAAGACAGGGACTAGGTGGAGATGGCCGGCGCGCGGAGCATCACTGGTCAGGCGTAAAGCCGCTGGCCTTGATGACGGGACCCCAGTAGGCGAGTTCCTTGCGCTGGAGACGATCCAGGTCTGCGGCCGGCCGGAAGTCGGGATTCAGCGTGGCGCGCTGCTGCAGCGTGGTGCGCACATCAGGCATGGCGAGAACCTTGCCCAGCGCCGTCTGCATGCGATCGAGCTCTGCCTTTGGCGTGCGTGCGGGTGCCCAGATGCCGGCCCACGCTTCGCCACTGTCGACTGCCACGCCCTGCTCGGTCGCGGTCGGCACGCCCGGCAGCAGCGGCGAGCGTGCCGTGCCGAACACGGCGAGGATGCGGACCTTGCCGCTCTTGGCATGCGGCAGGATGTCGCCCGCAGTCATCACGGCAGCAGCAAGCTGCCCGCCGAGCAGATCGGTGACGAGCGGGCCATTGCCCTTGTAGGGCACGACATTCATCGGCACGCCGATCGCCTTGCCGAACTGCAGGCCCGTGAAGTGGGTCTGCCCGCCGAGCCCGGCCGTGCCGAACATGGCCTTTCCGGGATGCGCCTTCACCCATTCCACGAAGCCCTTCACATCGGTGACGCCGGTCTGGGTGCTCACGACCAGCGCCAGCGGATACGAGATCACCACCGCGACCGGTGTCAGGTCGGTCAGCAGGTCGTACCTGAGCGTGGCCGGCGGGTACAGCAGCGTCGGAAAGATCGCGGTCGCATTCGGCGCGACCATGTAGGTCAGTCCGTCGGGAGCGCTGTGCTTGAGCATGCCGGTCGCCACGCGGCCCCCCGCGCCGGGGCGGTTGTCGACGATCACGGTCTGGCCGAGTTCGCCCTGCAGCTTCTCGGCCAGCACGCGCGCGACGGTATCGGTCGAGCCGCCGGGCGGGAAGCCGACCAGGAACTTGATCGGCTGTTTCTCCTGCGCCTGCGCGCCGCAGGCAAACACCAGCCCAAGGGCTAGCGCGCCGCAGGCGGACCTTAGGGTATCGATGAGGGCCATGTCTTTGTCTCCTGTGTATGTCTTATGTGAATCGCCTGACCGGCTGACCGTCGGTCAGGCTTGCCGGGCAAAACAAGCCAGGTGATGCCCGGCGTCGCCAAACAGCTGGTTGATGACCATCAGGCGCTTGGCGTAATGGCCCACGCGGCACTCGTCCGTCATGCCCATGGCGCCGTGCATCTGGATCGCCCATTGCCCGACCTGCCGGCCCGCCTGCCCGATCATCACCTTGGCCGCGGACACCAGCCGGCGGCGCTGCACGGGGTCGCCATCGGCCACCGCCATGGCAGCTACGCAGGCCATCGACTTGCACTGCTCGAGCGCGATCAGCATGTCCGCCACGCGGTGCTGCAATACCTGGAACTTCGCGAGCTGCGTGCCGAACTGCTTGCGCGTCTTCAGTTGCTCCGCGGTCAGGTCCAGCAGTGCTTCGAGCGCACCGACGGCCTCCGCGCACAGGACAGCGTTGGCACGGTCAGCGGCGGCGACAATCGCCGGCAGCGCGGTCCCGGCCTGGCCCAGTACCGCGTCGGCACCTGCGCTGACCTCGCGCAGCATGAGGTGCGCGGCGCTGCGGCCGTCCAGCGTGCGGAACTCACGCACAATCACTCCGGGTGCATCGGCCGGAACGAGGAAGAGCGTCACGCCCTGCTCGTCCGCGGCATCGCCGGCAGTGCGCGCCGCCACGAGGAAGGCATCGGCCTGCGCGCCATCGAGCACCAGCGTCTTGGCCCCGTCGATGACCCAGCCATCGCCAGCGCGGCACACCCGCGTGCCGACGCGCGACAGGTCATAGCGTGCGTCGGCCTCATTGATGGCCAGAGCCAGCCGCGTCTGCCCCGCCGCCAGCGCCGGCAGCCACTGCTGCCGTTGCGCAGGCGTGCCGGTTTCGTCGAGCAGTTGCCCCGCCAGCACCACGCTCGACAGCCATGCACCGCCGCCAAGCGCCCGGCCCAGTTCCTGGGCCACCAGCATCATTTCGGTCGCGCTCTGCTCGCTGCCGCCCACGTCTGCCGCGAGCGGCAGGCCGAGCAGGCCAAGGTCGGCCATGGCGGCCCAGCGCGCGGCAGCCTCGCCAGCGGTCTCGGCATCGCCGCGGCGATGCGCGGGGTACTCGCCGTCGCAGAAGCGGCGCACCGCATCGCGCAGCGCAATATGTTCGTCGTTGAGAGAGAAATCCATGGTCTCGATACGGTGTCAGGCCGCGAGGAAGGCCTTGCTGATCAAATTGCGCTGCACTTCGTTGACGCCGCCGTAGATCGACAACTTGCGCGCGTCGAGGTAGTTGGCGGCCAGCGCCGACAGTTCGAGCGGGCTGGCGGGGTCGTCCAGCTCGCCGCGCAGCGCCGCTTCTTCGAACGGCACCGCATGCGGTCCCGCCACTTCCACCAGCAGTTCGTAGATGGCCTGGCGCAGCTCGGTGCCGCGTACCTTGAGCATCGACGCTTCCACGGCCGGCACGCGGCTCTGCTGGTTGGCGCTGAGCAGGCGCAGCGCGGTGAACTCCAGCGCCAGCAGCTCGATTTCGAACTGCGCCAGGCGCGACTGCAGCACCGGATCGCCGTCCAGCCCTTCGCTGGCCGCCAGCGCGCGGGCGCGCTGCAACTGCTGCTTGCACGAGCCGATGCCCGCGATGCCCGTGCGCTCATGGCCGAGCAGGTACTTGCCGTAGGACCAGCCCTTGTGCAGCTCGCCGACCAGGTTCTCCACCGGCACTCGCACGTTGTCGAGATAGCACTCGTTCAGGTCGGTGCCGCCTTCCAGCATGCGGATCGGGCGGACCTGCACGCCCGGCGTGTTCATGTCGATCAGCAGGAACGAGATGCCCTCCTGCGGCTTGGCCGCGTTCGGGTCGGTGCGCACCAGCGCGAACATCATCGAGCACCAGTGCGCATACGAGGTCCAGACCTTGTGGCCATTGACGACGAAGTGCTTGCCATCGGGCTCAAGCACCGCGGTGGTCCGCACCGCCGCGAGGTCCGAACCGGCGGCCGGCTCGGAAAAGCCCTGCGCCCACCACGTATGGCTCTGGCGGATATCGGGCAGGTACTTCGCCTTCTGCTCGGGCGTACCGAACGCAATCAGCACCGGCCCCAGCATCTGGATGCCGCTCGCGATGATGCGTGGCGCGCCGCCGAGCATGGTTTCCTCGTCGAAGATATAGCGCTGCACGTGATTCCAGCCCGGACCGCCGTGTTCGACGGGCCAGCCCGGCGTGAGCCAGCCGCGCGCTTCGAGGATACGGAACCACGTCACGTAGTCGGCGTGTTCCAGGCGCAGGCCCAGTTCGACCTTGCGCCGGATATCGGCGGGCAGGTTCGCCTTGACGAACGCGCGCACCTCCTGGCGGAACGCCTCATCGGCGGGGGAAAAAGTCAGCTTCATGATGGGTATGCCGTGGTTTCAGGCTTGCGGAGCGCAGACGACCAGCGCGTCGAGCGCGAGCACGCGGTCGGGATAGGCCACCAGCGGGTTGACATCGATCTCGACAATGGCCGGGTTGGCGCGCATTTGCCCGCCGATCAGCGTCACGGCCCGCGCGATGGCGGCCACGTCGACCGCGGCCGCGCCGCGAATGCCGCGCAGCAGGGAAGCCGCCTTGAGCCGCCCGAGTTCCTGCACCACATCGGCTTCGGCAAGATCCGCCGGGATCAGCCGCACATCCTTGAGCGCCTCGATCCACACGCCGCCCAGGCCCACCAGCACCACCGGACCCCAGCCGGCATCGCGCCGCGCGCCGACCACAAGTTCCAGTCCGCGCGGCCCCATGGCCTCGACCAGCACGCCGTCGAGCGTGAGGTCCGGGCGATGGGTGGCGATGTTCTGCTGCAGGCGATCCCAGCCGGCACGCAGTGCTGCTTCATCGGCCAGACCGACGATCACGCCGCCGAAGTCGCTCTTGTGCGGCAGTTCGCTAGCCTGCGCCTTGATGACGACGGGGTAGCCGATGCGCGCGGCAATTGCGGCGGCATCATCGGCACTCGTCGCCAGCGCGCCTTCGGGCACAGTCAGCCCCGCGGCGGCCAGCCATGCCTTGCCCTGGTACTCGGCGAACACGCCCGAAGGCGGAACGGCGCCGGGCAGCGGCACCGCCGCCGGAAGGGTCTGGCTGGCGCGGCCGGCACGCTGCAGCGCTTCGCCATAGGCCGATACCCGCGCGAGCGCCCGCAGCGCGCGGTCGGGCGAGCGGAAGAACGGCACGCCGCTGGCGCGGATCGCGTCGACAAAGAACGGTTCGATGGGGCCGCTGTCACCGGTCACTACCAGGACCGCCGGCTTGCCGGCACGGGCCAGCGCGGGGACGATGTGCTCGGCCTTGTCGCGCTGCGCCACTTCGGGCCCAGCTGGAATGCTCAGGACAATGCTGCCCACGGAGGGATCCGACAACATGGTCAGCAGGACTTCACCGACCAGCCCGGGCTGGCGCACACCGATGGTGGTGTAGTCGAGCGGGTTCTCGGCCACGGCGTAGTCCGGAAGCATCGCCTTGAGGCTTGCCGTCGTCTGCGCGCCTAGCGAGGGCAGCTCCAGGCCCAGCCCGTCGCAGAAATCCAGCGCGACGTTCTTCATCGCGCCGGATCCGGTCATAAAAGCCGGGCCGCCGGCAGGCGGCACCGGGAAACGCAGCAGGATGGCTGCAGCGTCGACAAGCTCGTCAGGGGTATCGACCAGTACTACGGCCTCGCGCGCCAGCGCCACGCAAGCGGTGGCGTGATCGCCGGCCAGTGCGCCGGTGTGCGACTGGGCCGCCTCGCGGGCACGCTCGCTGCGGCCCGGCATCAGCATCACGATCGGTTTGCCGGCCTCGCGCGCCTTGCGCGCCAGCGCCAGGAAGGTCCGCGGGCGGCGCACTTGCTCGGCATACACGGCGAGCACGCGGGTCTGCGGGTCTTCGATGTAGTGGGCGACGAAATCCTCCGCACCGAGCGAGGCCTCGTTGCCCGTGGATACCACTGCGGTCAGCGGCAGCCCGCGCCCGATGAAGGCGTCGCGCATGTTCGCGGCCATCGCCCCGCTCTGCGCCACCACGCCGATACCCGGGCGTGCGCCGCACGGATAGGGCTGGACCGCTTCGAAGGTCACGGGCACGTTGCCCTCGAAATTCGTGAAGCCCATGCAGTTCGGGCCCAGCAGCGCCATGCCGGCGTCGCGTGCCGCTGCCGCAAGCTGGTCTTGCCGTTCACGGCCGGCGTCGCCGGTCTCCGCATAGCCGGAGGCGAACAGCACCGCCGCCCTCGTGCCCTTCGCGGCCAGGCTGCGCACTGCGTCGAGCACGCCTGCCTCGGGAATTGCCAGCACGGCCAGGTCGATGCCTGCCGGCAGTTCGTCCACCGTCTTCACGCAGGTGCGGCCATTGATCTCGGCGCTGCTGCGGCTGACCAGGTGGATCGCTCCGGCGTAGCCAAAGCGCTCAAGGTTCGCCAGCACGAAGCCGCCAAACGAACGCGGGTCCGCCGAAGCGCCGACGATCGCCACGGAAGCCGGACGCAGGACGCTGGTCACGGCAGCCACCGCGGCTTCGGCCGCCGGTTCGCGCTGTCCGGCCTGCGCGCCGGGAAATTCAGAGGTCTTCATGGGTTGGGTCTCTTCCAGGAAAGGGCGTTTGCTTCGTGTTGAACGAATTCTGGCATACCATAACCGCAGTTTCAATACACCAGAAAACGCGAATTCCGAAAAACTGGTAGAGGCTTTCCCTTAGCTGATCACCCATTCTTACGGGGCTTCCAATCATGCGAGCGACTGATGAATCACTGTGACGAAGCGCTTGCGACGCTCCACCGCGCGGCGGCTTCAAGCCGGAAAGCCATACACAGAGCGGATTTCCGTGAAATTTTCCGTTCCTAATCCGGCCTTCCTGTCTCTCAGCATAGAAGACGAATTTCGAAGAATCCTGAGCCTGTTCGATGCGATCACTACCGGCCTATTTTGCATACCAGTATTTTTTTGTTGTATATTTTCGATCAACAACTACATGCTTGCAGTCGTTCTACCGTATGCAAACAACCCATCCCACCCTGATTCCGCCGCGCCACAGCCGGGCCGAAGACATCCGCGCCACGCTGGAGGCCGAGATCGAGGCAGGCGTGCTGTGCCCCGGCGCACCGCTCGACGAGCGGGAACTGGCGCAGCGCTTTGGCGTCTCGCGCACGCCGGTGCGTGAAGCGCTGCAGCAACTGGCCGCGCATGAGCTGGTCAGCATTGCCCCGCGCCAGGGTGCGGCGGTGGCGCGGCTGTCTGTCGGCAAGGTGCGGGCGATGCTGGAATACGTGGGCGAGCTGGAATCCCTGGCCGCGCGGCTGGCGGCGCGCCGCGGCGATGAAGCGCTGCATGCCGCGCTCGACGCGGGCCTGTCGCTGTGCCGGCGCGTCGCGGCAACGCCGGGGGCCGTCGGCTACGCCGCCGCGAACGCGGCCTTCCACGAAGCCATCTACCAGGGCTGCCGCAACGAGATCCTCGCCGGCCAAATCCGCGCGGCGCGGCGGCGCCTGCAGCGCTACCGCATGCGCGACTTCGCCACTGGCCAGCAGGTGGCGAAGTCGCTCGAAGACCACCTGCGCATCGCCGAGGCGATCCGTGCCGGCGACGAGCAACAGGCCGCCGCCGCCATGGCCATCCATGTGCCCGCGGGCACCACGGGCTTCGCCGAATTCCTGGCGACCGTGCCGCCCCATTTCTTCGACGGCGGCCATGCCGCCGCCTCCTGATCCCAAGACTCCCTTACCCCAGGCATCCCATGACCAGACCGCTCCGCTCGCTCGATGTGCCCGGCCTTGCGCACAACGCCCCCATTCCCGCCGGCGCCCGTGTCGGCAATGTCATCTGCTCATCCGCCATCTCGGGCAAGGACGCCGCCACCGGCGAACTGCCGGCCGGTGCGCAGGCGCAAGCCGTGCATGCGTTCCGCAATCTCGCCAGCGTGCTGGCGGCCGGCGGCGGCACCGTGGCGGACGTGGTCAGGCTGACTATCTATGCGAAGGACAACAGCGTGCGCGAAGCCATCAACGCCGAGTGGTTGCAATGCTTCCCGAACCCTGAAGACCGCCCCGCGCGGCACATCGTCGTGCATGACCTGCAGCACGGCATGCTCCTGCAACTCGAATGCCTGGCCGTTGTGGCCGGCGCCAACCAAGGCTGAACACCATGATCATCGATTCCCACGCCCACGTCGTCATGCCCCCGGAGAGCTTCCGCTACATGGCGGAACTGATCGGCGGCCGCGCCAACCCGTCCACCACCCCGAAGATTCCGGACGCCTCGGTGCGCAAGGCCGCGGAAGAACTGGTGCGCAGCATGGATGCCGTCGGCACCGACGTGCAGTTCATCTCTCCGCGCCCTTACCTGCAGATGCATTCGGTCAAGCCGGGCCGCGTGACCGAGCTGTGGTCGCGCCACTGCAACGACATCATCGCGCGCTTCGTCACCATGTTCCCGGACCGCTTCCGCGGCGTGGCCGGGTTGCCGCAGCACATGCTGGAATCGCCGGCCGAACGCGCGGTGCCCGAGCTGGAACGCTGCGTGAACGAACTCGGCTTTGTCGGCTGCCTGATCAACCCGGACCCGACCGAAAGCGAAGGCCCCACGCCGCCGGGCCTCGGCGATCCGTTCTGGTATCCGCTCTACGAAGCCATGACGCGCCTGGACGTGCCGGGCCTGATCCACTCCGCCGGCAGCTGCAGCGCGCGCGAGTCGTACACGCTCAAGTTCATCAACGAAGAGAGCATTGCCGTCATTTCGCTGCTGAATTCCAAGGTGTTCCAGGACTTCCCGAACCTGAAGATCGTGGTGGCGCACGGCGGCGGCGCGATTCCCTACCAGATGGGCCGCTTCCGTTCGTGGTCGGTGCGCAAGGGCGAGACCGTCACGTTCGACGAGCAACTGCGCAAGCTGTATTTCGACACCTGCAACTACTCGACCGAGGCAATCGACCTGCTGCTCAAGGTGGCTGGCACCGACAACGTGCTGTTCGGCACCGAGAAGCCCGGTACCGGCAGCGCGCGCGACCCGCTGACCGACCGCGACTACGACGACATGAAGCCGGTCATCGAAGGCATTTCGTGGCTGACGGACCAGCAGCGCAAGAACATCTTCGAATGCAACTGCCGGCGCCTGTACTCGCGCGCCTTCCGCACCGACGAGGAGTGCTGAGATGCCGCTGACCCGCGAAGACAACGACCTGCTCACGCGCGTGGAGAACGGCGCGCCGATGGGCGAGATGATCCGGCAGCATTACTGGCTCCCCGCCGTGCCGTCGGCGAAGCTGGTGGCCGACGGCGCGCCCGTGCGCGTGCGGCTGCTTGGCAGCAACTACGTCGCATTCCGCCGCACCGACGGTGCGGTCGGCGTGCTCGACGAACTGTGCCCGCACCGCAAGACCTCGCTGCTGATGGCCCGCAACGAAGACAACGGCCTGCGCTGCATCTTCCATGGCTGGAAGCTCGACACCAGCGGCGCGGTCATCGAGGCGCCGAACCACGTCGGTGACCAGGCGCAGTTCTGCAAGCACGTGCGCGTGAACCGCTACGGCGTGCAGGAGCGCGGCGGCATCGTCTGGGTATGGCTCGGCAAGGGCGAACAGGCACCGAAGTTCCCCGACCTGCCGTTCACCTCGCTGCCCGAAGACCAGCGTTCGGTCACGAGCCAGGAAGTGCCGACCAACTGGGTGCAGGGCGTGGAAGCGTCGATGGATTCCTCGCACGTCGGCGTGCTGCATGAATCGACCACGCAGATCACCGCGGGCTCCGGCAACCAGCGCATGCACATGACGCAGGCGCTTGCACCGCGCCTGGAGTTCGAGGACCGCCCTTATGGCTACCGCTATGCGGCGCTGCGGCCACTGCCCGACGACAAGCTCTATGCGCGCGTGAACAACTTCGTGATGCCGTGGTACGGCATCATCTGCGCGCCCGATGAGAAGGGCCCGAGCACGGTGTTCTTCTCGACGCCGGTGGACGATGTCACGCACCGCGCATGGTTCGTGCATTTCAATCCGCACCGCCCACTCGGCATGACCATCATGTCAGCCACGCCTGACGTGTGGGACTTCCCGCCGCTTCCGCCGGGCACGCCCGCCGACAACTGGGGCCAGAACCGCGACCTGATGCGCCGCGGCCATGCCACCGGGTTTCCGCAACACCTGGGCACCGAAGACTTCGCCATGTTTATCGGCCAGGGCCCGATTGCCGACCGCACCACCGAGCAGCTCTGCTCGGCCGACGGCGCGGTGCTGCGCGTGCGCCAGGCGCTGCTGAAGTCGGTGCGCGAGTTCGCGGCCGGCAAGACCCCGACGCTCGCCGACAACCCCGAGCTCGACTACAGCCGGATCGTCTCGATCGGCGGCGTGCTGCCCGTCGGCGAAGACTGGCGTTCGCTGGCCACGGCACCCTGATCCGGCCGGCACAACACTGACAAGAGACGGAGACAAAGATGACCAGCCCCCGCCTCCGCTCGCGTCGCCAGTTGCTGCTGGCGGCGTGCGCGGGCCTCGCCGCACCCGCGGCCTCGTTCGCGCAGCTGCGCGGCAAGCCGCCCATCCGGATCCTGGTGGGCCTGCCGCCCGGCGGCGGTACCGATGCCATCGCGCGGTACTTTTCGGATTCCCTGCCCGCGCTGCTGGGCCAGCCCGTGATCGTGGAAAACCATGTCGGCGCCGGTGGCCGGCTGGCGGCGGATGTGCTCAAGTCCGCCGAGCCGGACGGCCTCACCTACATGATCGCGCCCAATGCCACGCCCACGTTCCAGACGCTGGTGTTCGGCAAGCAGCTCAAGTGGGACCTGTGGCGCGATTTTGCGCCGGTGGCCGGACTGGTGTCCTACCCGACCGGCATGGCCGCGGGGTCGGCAACCGGCGTGTCCACCGCAGCCGCATTCGTGCAGTGGGCGCGCGCCCATTCGCAGGAAGCCAGCTTTGGCACGCCGGGCCTCGGCGGCCAGAACCATTTTCTCGGCATGCAATTTGCCAGGACGGCCGGCATTTCGCTGTCGGTAACGCCGTACAAGGGCACGCCGCCGATGATCACCGACCTGCTTGGCGGCCATATTCCCGCGGCCGTCACGCTGCTGCAGGACCTGCTGCGCCATCACCGCGCGGGCAAGGTTCGCCTGCTCGGCATCTTCAGCGACAAGCGCTCGCCGCTCGCGCCGGATATCCCGACCATGGCCGAGCAGGGCATTGCAGTGCGCTCCGGCGACGCGTGGACAGCCATGTGGGCACCAGTGCGCACGCCGCAGGCCGAAATCGGCCGCATGCAGACGGCGCTGAAAACCATCCTGGCCGCGCCGCAGGCACGCCAGTCGCTGATGGCCCAGCTCTCGGTGGTGCCCGACTACCTCGACGGCGAGCAGATGGCACGGCGCCAGCGCGCCGAGCTGGAAACGTGGGGACCGATCATCCGCGCCTCGGGCTTCCGCGCGGAACTGTAGAAGCCGGGACCACCAGACCTTCGCGGCCATGCATGCCGTGCGTGCATGACGGCCCCCCGCTTCGACCGGAGACATCCATGAGTATGACCGACACCCTGCAAGTCCGGGTCAAATCCATCAGCTGGGAGGCCGAGGGCATCCTGGCCTTCGACCTGCGGCCCGAGCCGCCGCTGCGCAGCTTGCCCGCCTTCTCGGCCGGCGCGCATATCGACCTGCATCTGCCCAATGGCCTGATCCGCAGCTACTCGCTGCTGAACGCGCAGTACGAGCCGCACCGCTATGTGATCGGCGTCAACCGCGACGTGCAGAGCCGCGGCGGCTCGCGCTACCTGCACGAAACGCTGCGCCCCGGCGACGTGCTGACCATCAGCGCGCCGCGCAACAACTTCCCGCTCGACGATTCGGCGTCGCTCGCGGTGCTGGTGGCCGGCGGCATCGGCATCACGCCGATCCTAGGCATGATCCACCGGCTGCGCGAGCAGGGCCGTCCGTGGCGGCTGCACTACGCCGCGCGCACGCGCAAGCAGGCAGCGTTCGTCGAAACGCTGGAAGCCATGGGCATGGAGCCGGGCAGCGAGGTCCACCTGACCTTCGACCGCGAGGCCGGCGCGGAACGCCTCGACGTCAATGCAATCGCCGCGAGCCTGCCGGAAGGCGCGCACATCTACTGCTGCGGGCCGGTGCCAATGCTGGAGGCCATCGAGCAGGCCACCGCAGCGCTGGCGCCCGGGCGCGTGCACCGTGAGTACTTCGCCGCGCGCGAAGCCGCAGCCACTGCCGGCGGCTTCACCGTGGAGCTGGCACGCAGCGGCCGCAGCATCGAAATACTGCCTGGCAGGACCATCCTGGAATGCCTGATCGCCGAAGGCGTGGAGCCCATGTACTCGTGCCAGGAAGGTGTTTGCGGGACCTGCGAAGTACGCGTGCTCGACGGCGAACCAGACCACCGCGACCTCGTGCTGAACGCGGCCGAGCGTGCCGCCAACAACCGGATGCTGGTGTGCTGCTCGGGTGCCAGGACACGCAAGCTGGTGCTCGACCTGTAGGCGCCGCACCGCAAAACCACGCAATGAAAAAGGAGCATGAAATGAGCACCGCACTGGTGACCTACGAACTCGACGGCAACGTCGCCCTGATTGGCCTGAACCGCCCCGACAAACGCAATGCCATCAACGAAGAGGTGGTCTGGGCCCTGCACGACGCCGTGGTGCGTGCCGGCGAGGAAGCCGATGTCGGCGTGCTGTACGGCCACGGCAGCAACTTCTGCGCAGGGCTGGACCTAAAGGAAGCGCTGGCGCGCGCCTCGGGCGAACAGCCGCGGCCGCGCAAGCGCACGCGCCACTCGTGGCACACCGTGTTCGACGGCATTGCGCGCGGCCCCATTCCGTTCGTCGCGGCGCTGCACGGCGCGGTCGTGGGCGGCGGACTGGAACTGGCGACAGCCGCGCATATCCGCGTAGCGGATGAATCGGCGCTGTTCGGCCTGCCCGAAGGACAGCGCGGCATCTTTGTCGGCGGCGGCGGCACCGTGCGCATCCAGCGCGTGGTGGGCTACACGGTCATGGCCGACATGATGCTGACCGGCCGCCTGCTCAACGCACAGGAAGGCGAGCGCGAGCACATCGTGCGCTACGTGGTGCCGCAGGGCCAGGCGCTCGACAAGGCGCGCGAACTCGCCGCGCTGGTCGCGCGCAATACCGCCGACACCAACTGGCGCATCACCAATGTGCTGCCGCGCATCAACGACCTGTCGCACGACGATGGCCTGTTTGTCGAGTACCTGACCTCGAACATCCCGCGTCCTCCCGAAGCCGCCGAACGCCTGCGCGATTTCGTCGAAGGCCGCGCCAAACCCCTCGCCTCCGGCGCCAAGCCCGACTGAACCCAGGGAACGTCATGACAACCACAACCCGATCCACCGCCGGCGGCGAGGCACAAACCACGGCCGACTACGTCCGCTTCGCCCAGGCCGAAGCGGCCCGCATCCCGGACTTTCCGCAAGACCTGCCGCTGCGCCCCGTTAGCCGTGTCGCCGTAGTGGGCGCGGGAACCATGGGCGGCGGCATCGCGATGGCGCTGGCCAGCATCGGCATCCCTGTCACGCTGATCGACAGCAGCCAGCAGGGACTCGATACCGGCCTGGGCCGCGTGCGCGACAACTATGCGGGCAGCGTCTCGCGCGGCAAGCTGGAACCGGCCGAGATGGAGCAGCGGCTGTCGCGCATCACCGGCTCCGTCGATCTGGCCGACGCCGCGCAGGCGGACATGGTGATCGAAGCCGTGTTCGAGGACATGGCGCTCAAGCAACAGGTGTTCCGCAAGCTCGATGCGGTGTGCAAACCCGGCGCCATCCTGGCCACCAACACCTCCGGGCTGGATGTCGATGCCATCGCGGCCGTCACGCAGCGCCCGCAGGACGTGGTCGGCGCCCACTTCTTCAGCCCGGCGCACGTGATGCGCCTGCTCGAAGTGGTGCGCGCGCGAGAGACCGCACCGGACGTGATCGCCACGCTGATGGATCTCGGGCGGCGCACGGGCAAGACCGCCGTGCTCGCGCGCGTCTACCCGGGCTTCATCGGCAATGCGCTGTTCCGCAACTACACGCGCGAAGCGCATTTCCTGGTCGAGGAAGGCGCGCTGCCGCACGAGGTGGACCAGGCCCTGACCGGCTTCGGCTACGCCATGGGCATCTTCGCCGTGCACGACATGGCCGGCAACGACGTGGGCTACCAGACCCGCAAGGCGCAGATGGCCACCCGTCCGCAGGACCGGCGCTGGAACGACCTGATCCTCAAGCTGACCGAACTCGGCCGGCTGGGCCAGAAAAGCGGCAAGGGCTGGTACCGCTATGAACCCGGCAGCCGCCAGCCACTGCGCGACCCCGAGGTCGAGGCATTCATCGAACAGGAGTCGGCGCGGCTTGGCATCGTGCGGCGGCCCATCGGCGCCGAGGAAATCATCAAGCGCTGCGTCTACGGCATGGTCAACGAAGGCGCGAAGCTGCTCGAAGCCGGCGTGGCGCTGCGGCCCAGCGATATCGACACCGTCTACCTGACCGGCTACGGCTTCCCCGCGCGCCACGGCGGGCCGATGTACTACGCCGACCGCATCGGGCTGCGCGAGGTGTACGCCGACATCGAGCGCTTCCACGCGGAACACGGTTACTGGTGGGAACCAGCGCCCCTGCTGGCCCGGCTGGCGCGCGAGGGCAGGACCTTTGCCGACTACCAGCGCGGGAACGCGTAAGGCGACAGCGGCGCCTTACCGCGCGCCCTGGACGCCCCGTTGCATTCTGAATACGCACTAACGTATACCACTATTTTTCATACACATACCAGTAGGCGATAGTTCTGCCACTTTCCCGGACCGCGGGAATGACATCTGGGTGACACCAAGAACATGGAGGAGAAAATGAAGAAACGAACCCTGATCGGCCTTGCCTGCGCGATCGCCAGTGCATCCGCCGCGGCGCAGACGTCAGGCATCACGCTGTATGGCGTGGCCGATGCCAATATCGAATACACCAACAACAATCCGGGAAGTGGCTCCGACGGGCATTCCAAGGTCGCCCTGGGTTCGGGCGGCCTGTCCCCGAGCCGCTGGGGCCTGCGCGGCACGGAAGACCTCGGCGGCGGAAAGCAGGCGATCTTTGCGCTGGAGAGCGGCTTCAGCCTCGATACCGGCGTGTCGACGCAGGGCGGCCGCCTGTTCGGTCGCCAGGCATGGGTGGGCCTGCGCAGCGGCGCGCAGCAGGTAACGCTGGGCCGGCAATACACTTCGCTGTTCCTGATGATGGCCAACTACTCGCCCACGGCCTACGCCACCACGTATGAACCGGTAGTCGGCATTGCCGGCGCGAACCTGCGTGAAGACAACATGGTGAAATACCATGTCGACCTGGGCCCGCTGACGGCGGAAGCGCACTGGAGTTTTGGCGAGCAGCCAGGTACGGTCGCGGGCTCATCGGCCTTCGGCGGCGGCTTCGACTACCGCTTCGGCCCGTTCGGTGTCGCGGGTGCCTATGACAGCCTCAACAGCGCAAAGACCGCGGATTACACCCGTACGCAGAAGGCGGCCCTGGGCCTGCGCTACCAGATCACGCAGGACCTGCTGGCCCAGGCGGCGTACCGGTACAACAACAACGGTACGCGCGCGACCAACACCGCCGCGCGCGACGATCTGTGGTGGTTTGCCCTGAACTACCAGGCAACCGGGGCCTTGCAGCTCACGGGCGCCTTCTACTACGACAACGTCAAGTCCCTGTACACCGCGACCGGCAAGACCAACCCGAGCAACCCGTGGCAGGTCACGTTCATCGCGGATTACTCACTGTCCAAGCGTACCGACGTCTATGTCAGCACGGCGTACACCAAGAATGCGTCGCTGAACTTTGAAAGCCTGAACGGCGCCGCAGCCGCCTACCAGATTGCGCCGAACGAGAAGAGCCAGTTCGGCGTGGCGATGGGCGTGCGGCACAAGTTCTGAGTTGCGGAATCAGGCCGCGCTTGACACCGCCGGCTTGCGGCCGCGCCTGGCGCCGCCGCGCGGTGCGGCGCTGCGCGTGGCGGCAGCTTCCCCGCCGCCCTCGCCCTCGAGATAGCTCGCTGGCAAGGTGGAAAGGAACTCCGAAAACCCGGTGGTGCCCACTGGCGCGTGTTCAAGCATGGCCGCATGCGCGGCGGTTTCATCGCCGCTGAGAATGGCGTCGGCCAGCCGCTGGTGGTCTTCCAGCACGCGCTGCCGGCGCGCCGGGGTCTGGAAAATGCGCGGCCGATAGCGCTGCATCAGCCGCCGGATGCTCTGGATCTGCTCCACCAGGTATTCGTTGTGGCTGCCCGCATAGACCGTGTCATGGAACTCCGCGTTGGCTTTGGCGAAGCGCTTGCCGTCGTCCTCGGCATGCGCCTGCTCGCATTCGGCGCGCGCGGCCTTCAGGTGAACACGCTGGTCGTCATCCATGCGGCGCGCGGCCAGCTTCGCCGCCACGGCCTCCAGCTCGCCGAGCAGTTCCAGGGTTTCGCGCAACTGCGTGATCGACAGGCGCGACACGAACACCCCCACGCGCGGCACGATGCGGACCATGTTCTGCACGGACAACTGCTGCAGCGCCTCGCGCACCGGCGTGCGGGAAACGCCAAAGCGCTCGGCCAGCATGCGCTCGTCCAGCGGCGTGCCGGGCGGCATGTCGCCGGCTTCGATTTCGTGCTGGATCGTGGCCTTGATCTCGCCGGCCATGCTTTTCTTTTCTGGCTGTGTCATCGGGTCTGGGTTAGCGGTCTTTACCGCACAGTATACCGAAACAGGATACTGGCATGCATGCCGCCACCGCAATCTCACAACGCTGCCCAACTGCGCTCATGCATTACGCCTCGCGCAGGTTCTCCAACATATCGCGCACCATCTCCTTCAGCCCATACCGCGGCGCCCAGCCCCAGTCGCGCCGGGCCACCGAGTCGTCGATCGAATCGGGCCAGCCCTGGGCGATCGCCTGGCGGTAGTCGGGCTCGTAGCGGACCTCGAACCCCGGCACCTCTTGCCGGATGGCGGCCGCGATTTCCGCCGGCGTGAAACTCATGCCCGCAATGTTGTAGCTGCCGCGCTCGGTCAGCTTGTCCGCGGGTGCCTCCATCAGTTCGATGGTCGCGCGGATGGCGTCGGGCATGTACATCATCGGCAACCCCTCTTCCTCGCGCAGGAAGCAGGTATAGGGCTCGCCCTTCACGGCCGAGTGGAAGATGTCCACCGCGTAGTCGGTGGTGCCGCCGCCCGGCGGCGTCTTGTGCGAGATCAGCCCCGGATAGCGCAGGCTGCGCACGTCGACGCCATGGTTGTCGTGGTACCAGCGGCACCAGCCCTCGCCCGCCTGCTTGGAAATGCCATAGACGGTAGTGGGCTCCATCACGGTCTTCTGCGGCGTGTGGTCGCGTGGCGTGGTGGGGCCGAAGGCGGCAATCGAGCTGGGCCAGAACACGCGCTCGATGCCGAACTGCCGCGCGTGCTCCAGCACGTTCAGCAGGCTGGTCATGTTGAGGTTCCACGCCCACTGCGGCGCCTTTTCGCCGGTGGCGGACAACGCTGCGGCCAACAGGTAGATCTGCGTGATGCCGTGCCGCTCGACAATCGTCGCCAGTCCGCCGCGATCGGTGGCATTGAGCATCTCGTGGGTCAGATGGACATGGCGCCCCGTGGGCACGACGTCCGACGTAATGACGTTGGTCCTGCCATAGCGTTCGGCCAGCGCCAGGGCCAACTCGGACCCGATCTGCCCGTTAGCGCCGACGATCAGGATTTTCGGTGCCGCGTCGCTCATCGCGCCAGCCCCAGTTCGCGGCCGGCCTGGCCGAATGCGTCGAGCGCGGCTTGCAGCGTCGCTTCGTCATGCAGCGCGCTCATCTGTACGCGGATGCGCGCCTGGCCCTTGGGCACTACGGGATAGAAGAAGCCGACCACATACACGCCCAGTTCCAGCAGCCGCTGCGCGAGTTTCTGGGCCTTCTCCGCGTCGTAGACCATGATCGGGATGATCGGGTGCTCGCCCGGCTTGACATCGAAGCCGAGCGTCGTCAGGCCCTTGCGGAAGAACGCCGTGTTGCGCTCGAGCCGGTCGCGCAGTTCCGTGCTGCCTTCCAGGATATCGAGCACGGTAATCGAAGCACCGACGATGGCCGGCGCCACCGTATTCGAGAACAGGTACGGCCGCGAGCGCTGGCGCAGCAGCGCCACCACTTCCTTGCGCGCGCTGGTGAAGCCGCCGGAAGCCCCACCGAGCGCCTTGCCAAGGGTACCGGTGATGATGTCGATCTTGCCGAACAGCCCGCGCAGTTCATGCGTGCCGCGCCCGCGCGGGCCGAGGAAACCCGTGGCATGGCATTCGTCGATGCCGAGCAGCGCGCCATGCGCGTCGCAGATGGCGCGCATCTCGTCCAGGCGCGCGATGGTGCCGTCCATCGAAAACACGCCGTCGGTGAAGACCAGCTTGTAGCGCGCGCCGTCCGCCTCGGCCTGCACCAGTTGCGCGCGCAGGTCCTCCATGTCGTTGTGCTTGTAGCGATAGCGGCGCGCCTTGCTCAGGCGGATGCCATCGATGATGGAGGCGTGGTTCAGCTCGTCGCTGATGATCGCGTCCTCCGCGCCGAGCAGCGTCTCGAACAAGCCGCCGTTGGCATCGAACGCCGAACCGTAGAGGATGGTGTCCTCGGTGCCGAGGAAACTGGCCAGCCTGGCTTCCAGCGTCTTGTGCAGATCCTGCGTGCCACAGATGAAGCGCACCGAACTCAGGCCGAAGCCGTGCGTACGCAGCGCCTCGTGCGCGGCTTCGATGACGCGTGGATGCGAAGACAGGCCAAGGTAGTTGTTGGCGCACAGGTTGATGACCTCGCGGCCATCGGCGGTACGCACGCGCGCGCCCTGCGGCGTGGCGATGACGCGCTCTTCCTTGTACAGCCCCGCCTCGCGGATGGCGTCAAGCTCTGAGCACACGGATGCGTAGAAGGCCTCGGCACTCGACATGGTTTGGCTCCCGATGCTAGGATCTGATCGATAAATCGAACACGTTCGTTATAAAGAACGTTTTGTGCAATATAACGAACCAATCGCCATGACGCAACCCCCCATCCAGAAGCCGCAGGCCGAGGGGCCACCCGCGGTCGGCGCCGCGCTGCAGGCGCTGCGCCAGCAACAGCAGCTTTCGCTCGACGACCTGTCGCGCCGGGCCGGCGTGTCCAAGTCGATGCTGTCGCAGATCGAACGCAACCTGACCAACCCTACCGTGGCGGTGCTGTGGCGCCTGGCGAACGCGCTGGGCGTCAGCCTGGCCGATCTCCTGTCCGCCGATGCCGGCGGCCGCGCGGCGGGCGGTATCGCGCTGGTGCAGCCGCACGCCATCCCCGCGCTCAAGAGTCCCGACGGGCACTGCGAATTGAAGATCCTCGGCCCGATCGAGCTGGCCGGACGCTTCGAATGGTATGAACTGACGATCCAGGGGGGCGGCGTGCTCGCGTCGGAGCCGCACGAAGCTGGCACACAGGAGCACCTTTCGGTGCTGAGCGGCGCCATGTCGGTGCAGGCGGGTGCGGAGGAAAGGAAGCTGCGGCATGGGGAAACGGCGCGCTATGCGGCGGACGTGCCACACGCGATCCGCAATGGCGGCAAGTCGACAGCGACCGCTCTATTGGTTGTAGTGCACCCGGCGTAACTGCGGCAAGCGTAGAACGTGCATCGGGTGCGGAACCCGGCCGCTGTGACCGCGTCAAAGCCCTTAGTCTTCGGAAACGCACTGACGCACTGCAGCATCGTGCCGGACTAGCACCGGATTAGCGCCGGATCAGTGCAGCGCGCAGGCATATGTCTTGCGTAATTCGTAGGCTTCGAGCGCGCGGCATGGTGCCGCGTCAGTCCCAGCAAGCTCCCCTGTAGCAAGGAGACGAACGTGCTGAGTCCACATGAACTCGCCACGCTGCTGCTGATCAGCGGCGGCCCGGAATCCCTCGATACCACCGACTCCCGGCAGATCGACCCTGCCGACCTCCATGCCCTGGTCGACAAGGAACTCGTCCAGTTCGAGATCCTGCACGGCCGGCGGCAAAGTCCGCGCCTGACCACGCACGGCCATTCGATGCTGCGCGCCATGGGTTGTGGCCACTGAGCCTGTGCCCCTCAAATGCTTGAGGATGGACACTTCGGCCCGAGGGCAGCCAACCCGGTGTCATACCCCTGCAATGCCGCACCACTGACAAGGTCGGTGGCTGCGGCATTTTTGTCCGCACCCTGCGATCCCCGTCGATCCCCACAGGCGCAAGCGTAAAGGCTGTGCGGCGCGATTAGAAATATTCAAAGGCCAGCCAGAAACTTTCGACTGGCCTCTCCCGTCACGTCCAACATATATTTTTTGCCGGCGAGCCTGCCGGCAATCCGTCTTGCCGTCGCTTCCGAAGCTGGATGAAGCGACGCTGACAGACGTCAATGGCAGAGGGCGCCAACCCAGAACATGAGAATGTCAAAAAAGGAGGCGTACCATGCAGGCGAATTCCCGCCGCCACGCGCTGATCGGCGCGGGGCTGCTGTGTCTAACATGCGTCAGTCCGGCCGCACCGGCGGAAGAAACCTACCCATCGGGCCCGGTGACGCTGATTGTTCCGTACGCGCCGGGTGGCACAACGGACGTCGTCGCTCGCCAGTTTGCTGCGGCGCTGCAGAAATCGCTCGGGCAATCCGTGGTGGTGGAAAATAAGCCTGGCGTATCCGGTACGCTCGGGGCACTGACGCTCAAGCGTGCAAAGCCGGACGGCTACACGCTCGCCCTGATCCCGGCCACTGTCTTCCGGCAGCCGTTCATCCAGAAGACGACCTATGACCCGGCCAAAGACTTTACCTATCTCGCGAGGATCTCGGGCTATACCTTCGGCGTAGCGGTACGCGCGGATTCGCCGTGGCATTCCTGGCAGGATTTCATCAAGGCCGCAACTGCCAGCCCTGGCAAGTACACCTATGGCACGCCCGGCCAGTTCAGCACGCCGCACGTCACCATGCTGGAGATCGGCACCAGGACGGGCATTTCCCTGAATTCCATTCCCTACAAGAGCGACGGCGAATGCCTGCCCGCGCTGCTTGGCGGCCATGTCGATCTCTGTGCCGCCGGCAGTTCCGCCGGGACCCTGGTCGATGCCGGCAAGCTGCGCTGGCTGAACCTGTGGTCCGGGCAGCGCTCGCCGCGCTGGCCGAATGTCCCGACCCTGAAGGAGCTGGGCCTGGACATCGTTTCGGAATCGCCCTACGGCATTGCCGGCCCCAGGGGGATGAACGAAACCGTGGTGCGCGTACTCGCGCAAGCGCTGCACAAGGCTGCCCTCGACCCGATTCACACCGCTGCGCTGGCGAAACAGGATCAGGCGCTGCTGTATATGGACAGCCAGGCCTACACCCGATTTGCGATGCAGCAGATCGAGCAGGAACGCGCGCTGGTCCGGCGGCTCGGCCTCAAGGCAGAGTAGGTACGCACGGGCCCACAGGAACAATCATCGCGCCGATCCGGCCGCAAACATTGCAGGACTTCCCATGAGAGATGTTGTCATCGTATCCACGGCGCGCACGGCCATCGGCAAGGCGTTTCGCGGGGCTTTCAACCAGACGCACGGCGCCACGCTTGGCGGCCATGCCATCCACCACGCTGTCGCCCGGGCGGGAATCGCACCGGACGAGATTGAAGACGTGATTCTCGGCTGCTCGAACCCGGAAGGCGCCAACGGCTACAACATTGCCCGCGTTTCGGCCATCCGCGCGGGCCTTCCGGTCAGCGTGGCGGGTGCCACGGTCAATCGCTTCTGCGCATCCGGGCTGCAGGCCATTGCCATGGCCGCGCATTCGATTCTCAACAGCGAAGCAGAGATCATGGTCGCCGGCGGCGCGGAATCGGTGAGCTGTGTCCGTGATCACATCAATCGCCATATGCGGGAAGAGCCATGGATTCAGCAGCACAAGCCGTCGCTCTACATGCCGATGATCGATACGGCGGAAGTCGTGGCCGCGCGTTATGGCATTGACCGTGATTCACAGGACGCCTATGCGCTGACGAGCCAGCAGCGCTACGCCCAAGCGCATGCACAGGGCCGCTTCCATGATGAAATCGTGCCGATCACGGTGCGGCGGAAAGACGTCGACAAGAAGACGGGCGCCGTCTCCGAGACGGAGGTGACCCTGGCCGTCGATGAATGCGCGCGCGCCGATACGACGATTGAGGGCCTGCGGTCGCTGACGCCGGTCCAGGGACCGCAAGGCTGCGTGACAGCAGGCAATGCGAGCCAGCTATCCGATGGTGCTTCAGCGTGCGTGCTGATGGAGGCCGGGCTCGCCCGGCGCCGCAATGCGCCAGCGCTCGGCGTGTTCCGGGGCTTCGCGGTCGCCGGGTGCGAGCCGGACGAAATGGGGATAGGGCCGGTCGTCGCGGTACCCAAGCTACTGAAGCGGCATGGTTTGCGGTCTCAGGACATCGGATTGTGGGAATTGAACGAGGCTTTCGCCAGCCAGGTGTTGGTCTGCCGTGACCGCCTCGAGATTCCGGAAGACAGGCTCAATGTCAACGGCGGCGCGATCACGATCGGCCATCCGTTCGGCATGTCCGGCGCGCGCATGGTCGGCCATGCGCTGCTTGAGGGGCGGCGAAGGGGTGTTCGCTACGTGGTGGTGACGATGTGCGTGGGCTCCGGCATGGGCGCGGCGGGATTGTTCGAGGTGTGCTGATCCGCGCGCGCCAGGTGTGGCGCACGCAGCCCTGCGGGAATCCAGCACCTATACTGAGCGGCATCGGCCCGCACAATCCTGTGTGCGGGCCCGGCTTCGGATCCCGATATTTCGACGAGAGGCAGCCCTTCCCCTTCCCCGGACGACCGGCACACCGACATTCCGGCAAGGCTTGACCGCCTGCCATGGTCGCGCTGGCACTGGCGCGTGGTCCTCGCGCTGGGCATTGCGTGGGTGCTCGACGGCCTCGAGGTCACGCTGGTCGGCTCGGTCGGCGCCGTGCTGGAACGGCGCGACACGCTGGCGCTCACCGCCACCGAAGTCGGCTGGACCGGCTCGCTCTACATAGGCGGCGCCGTGCTCGGCGCGCTGGTGTTCGGCCGCATGGCTGACCGCCTTGGCCGCAAGCGGCTGTTCCTGGCCACGTTGCTTGTGTACATGGTGGCGACACTCGCCACGGCGTTCTCATCGGACTTCGCCATGTTCGCGGTGTGCCGTTTCTTCACGGGCCTTGGCATCGGCGGCGAATATGCCGCGATCAACTCCGCCATCGATGAATTGATCCCCGCGCGCGTGCGCGGCCGCGTGAACCTGGCCATCAACGGCAGTTTCTGGCTTGGCGCGGCACTCGGTGCCGGACTCAGCCTGCTGCTGCTCGACCCGCGCGTACTGGGTCCGGTGTGGGGCTGGCGTGCGTGCTTTGCGCTGGGCGCGCTGCTGGCCATTGCGATCGTGCTGGTGCGCCGGCACGTACCGGAAAGCCCGCGCTGGCTCGCCACGCATGGTCGCCTGACGGAAGCGGAACAGGTGATTGCCGGCATCGAGGCGCAGGTGTACCTGGCGCGGCCAGTGCGCCCGGTTCCGCCGCCGGCCCCGCCCGGCGCCGACTTCCATGCGGCGGTATCGCCGTCCGTGCGCGATGTACTGCGCCTGCTGATGCGGCGCTACCGCCAGCGTAGCGTGATCACGCTGGCGCTCATGCTGGCGCAGGCCTTCTTCTATAACGCGATCTTCTTCACCTACGCGCTCGTGCTCACGCGCTTCTACGGCGTGCCGGATAGCCGCGTCGCGCTCTACCTGTTCCCGTTCGCGCTCGGCAACGCGGCGGGGCCACTGGTGCTCGGACCGCTGTTCGACGAGGTCGGGCGGCGCCGCATGATTGGCGCCACCTACGTGCTGTCAGGCATCGGCCTGGCTGCGACCGGATGGGCCTTCACGCAAGGCTGGCTCGACGCCACGAGCCAGGCGCTGTGCTGGTCCGCCGTGTTCTTCCTGGCGTCGGCCGCGGCCAGTTCTGCTTACCTGACAGCGAGCGAAGTATTTCCCCTCGAAATGCGCGCGCTCGCGATCTCGATTTTTTATGCGGCGGGGACGGGTACCGGCGGCTTTCTCGCCCCTGTGCTGCTTGGCACCCTGATCGAAAGCGGCAGCCGCGAAGCGGTGGCGGCCGGCTACGGGCTCGGCGCAGCACTGGTCATCGTGGCCGGCCTGCTTGCGCTGCGCTACGGGGTGGATGCGGAGCGGCGGCCGCTTGAAGACGTGGCACGGCCATTGGGAAGTGACTGGCGCCAGGGAGTCGAATGACGTCAACGCGACAACCCCCAAGGCCAAGGCATTGAAAAATGCGGGAATGCGGTTCCCGATTAATTCACGCGGTAATATTAAAAAAGTCACCTATTCATATCGATGATATTTTCGAACATTCTAATCAACATACTCAAAAATGAGAATCACACTGGATGCGCTTCAGGTTGTCGAGTCCATCGCGCGCTGCGGCACGTTCGCACTTGCCGGCAAGGAGCTGCATAAGGCCCCCTCGTCGCTGAGCTATGTCGTGCAGAAGCTGGAAAGCGATCTCGGCATCACGGTCTTTGACCGCAGTGCGCACCGCGTGCGCCTGACCCTGGCCGGCGAAGTCCTGCTCGATGAAGGCCGCCGCTTGCTGCGTGCCGCGAACGACCTCGAAGAGCGGGTCAGGCGCGCCGAGGCCGGCTGGGAGGCGGAGCTCAAGATCGCGACCGATGCGCTGGTTCCGTTTGACGCCATCCTGCCGTTCATCTCGGCCTTCCAGGCGGAGAACGGCTATACGCAGCTGTTGTTTTCCCAGGAAATGCTCGGCAACAACTGGAAAGCGCTCGCATCGAACAGCGTTGACCTGCTGATTGGCGCTGTAGGCGATCCGCCTGCGGTACAGGGGCTGTTCTCGGTACCGGCCGGAAGCGTGAAGTCTGTCTTCGTGGTCTCGCCCGGGCACCCGCTCGCGGCGACCGAAGAGCCGATCGACTGCGCCGTGCTGTGGCAACACCAGTTCGTCGAGGTCTGCCTGCCGCAGGAGAGCGCGCCGGATCCGGTCCAGACGCTCGTGGACGGACAAAGGCATATCAGCGTGCCGACGCTCGATGCGAAGGTTTCCGTCCTGCTATCTGGACTGGCGTGCGGCTACCTGCCGGCCTGCGCCGCGCAGCCGTATCTCGACAAGGGACGGCTCGTGGCAAGACGGCTCGGCGAGGAGCGGCCGCCGCAGACCGTGCATATCGCCTGGCGCAGCAAGGACCCGGGCCGGGCGATCGGCTGGTGGATCGAACGCAAGGAGGCACTGGTCGACGCGCTGCGCCAGCACCTGGCGCTCCAGGCGTCAGCCTGACGCGCTGGTTCCCGCCGCCCCGGGGCCACCGGCCATATGGCGGGCGGCCGAGAGGCTATGGCCTGTCCTTGAGGTCGTGCCAGGCCACCAGCAGGAAGCCCCCCACCAGGCCCAGATGCTCGAAGAAGGAATTCTCGATCATGAAGCGCGCATCGCCGGTGACTTCCCAGAAGCGGTTGGCCAGGAAGGTGGCCATGAGCGTGAAGCCCGCGAGACCGAGGGCACCGAGCCAGCGGTAGAAGCCGGCCAGGATCATGGCGGAGGCGCCCAGCTCCAGCGCGATCGTCGCAGCCGCCAGCGGCCCGGCCGGGGCAAGACCGAAATGCTGCATCTCCGCGATGGCGGCCGGGAAGTCCAGCGCCTTGTTCAACCCGCCCTGCAGGTAGGCCGCGCACAGGCCCAGCAAGGCCACCCAGCGCACGGCAGGTGTGGCGAAGCGGGACATGCGGGTTGCAGCCCGCGGCGGGGTGATACTTCCGTGCTCGATCATTGCATGCCCTCGCGGGATAGTAGAGCCGCCCGCGCGATGGCTGCTGCCACGCACGGCCGGGCGACCTCATCTTAATTCATGATTGCTTGAAGAAAGAATTTAACTCTCGACTTTATTTTTTTCATCACTTCTTCACTACCCTCATCGGGTCGCGGCATCCAAGAATGCTATGGGTCTTCGTTACCCGTTAATTCCGAACGCCTCTCGATTTATTCGAATAGTCTGTTCGAAATAATCCGTTATACGGGCGACGAGTGCCTCGTTATACTTTTCGCGACACGACGGGGACTGCCCTGAAGTCCCTTGAAGTGTCCCGCAATGTGCATTCCCGGCGCGGATGGCGCTGCTGCCATAGCCGCACGAAAGGTTGTCCCCCCGCCATGCCGGCAGCACGTTCGCGTGCTGCAGTGAAGACATGGCCGTCCTTCCCGTTCCAGGAGAAAACCGTGAGCAATCCGAAGCTTGAAGTCCTCACCCCGCAGAATTGCCAGCTCATCTTCATCGACCATCAGCCGCAGATGGCATTCGGGGTTCAGTCGATCGACCGGCAAGTCCTGAAGAACAACGTGGTCGGACTCGCGAAGGCCGCGAAGATCTTCAATATCCCGACCACGATCACGACCGTGGAAACCGAAAGCTTCTCGGGCTTCACATATCCCGAACTGCTCGACGTGTTCCCCAACCACAAGCTGCTGGAGCGCACCTCGATGAATTCCTGGGACGACCAGAAGGTGCGCGATGCGCTGGCCGCGGCGGGCCGCAAGAAGGTCGTGGTGTCCGGCCTGTGGACGGAAGTCTGCAACAACACCTTTGCGCTCAGCGCGATGCACGACGCCGACTACGAGATCTACATGGTGGCCGACGCGTCGGGCGGGACCTCGAAAGAAGCGCACGACTACTCCATGCAGCGCATGATCCAGGCGGGCGTCGTGCCCGTCACGTGGCAGCAGGTCCTGCTCGAATGGCAGCGCGACTGGGCCCACCGCGACACTTATGACGCGGTGATGGCACTAGTCAAGGAACATTCTGGCGCCTATGGCATGGGCGTCGATTATGCGTACACCATGGTGCACAAGGCGAAGCAGCGCACCGCGACGCAGCACCAGGCCATTCCGGCGGTACCCGCACGCTGACGCGGGCTGATCGCGGGCGCGGCGGGCAAGGCCGCGGCGCCCGCCCGAAATCGTCACCCCGCCATCCCAACGCCCGCGCAGGCCAGGTGCATACCGCCGCCCCGCTCATGACCCGCCGGCAATACATCGCCGGATCCGCAGCGCCTGGCGCGGCGGCCGCCTCCAGGAGTTTCGCCATGAACGCTTCGAACACCCCGGACCTGATTCTCGTCAACGGCAAATTCACCACGCTGGACCGGGCCAATCCGCAAGCCGAGGCAGTCGCCATCCGCGACGGCCGGTTTGCCGCCGTCGGCACGAAGCAGGACATCATGCAGGCAGCCGCCAGCAACACCCGCGTGATCGACCTCGGGGGGCGCCGCGCCATTCCGGGGCTGATCGACAGCCACATGCACATCATCCGCGGCGGCCTGAACTACAACATGGAACTGCGCTGGGACGGCGTGCGTTCGCTGGCCGACGCCATGCGCATGCTGCGCGACCAGGTGGCACGCACGCCGGCTCCGCAGTGGGTGCGCGTGGTCGGCGGCTTCACCGAACACCAGTTCGCCGAGAAGCGCCTGCCGACCATCGAGGAACTGAACGCTGCGGCGCCCGACACGCCCGTGTTCATCCTGCACCTGTATGACCGTGCGATCCTGAATGGCGCGGCATTGCGCGCGGTCGGCTATACCAAGGACACGCCGAACCCGCCTGGCGGCGAAATCATTCGCGACGCACACGGCAACCCCACGGGACTGCTGCTGGCCAAGCCCAATGCCACCATCCTCTACGCCACGCTGGCCAAGGGCCCGAAGCTGCCACCCGAGTACCAGAAGAA